>Ga0224559_1000445_pt1 | contig 27921 bp, 32 predicted proteins | sample 714S33034metaG_FD_180676 | JGI IMG/M metagenome (GOLD analysis project Ga0224559, IMG submission 180676) | Peat soil microbial communities from Stordalen Mire, Sweden - 717 S3 30-34 | ecosystem: Environmental > Terrestrial > Soil > Wetlands > Peat | place: Sweden: Norrbotten County, Stordalen... | reverse complement strand
TCAAGGAATTGAATCGTTTAGAATATGGACCGGAATTGAACCACCTATTGAAGTTTTCCAAAGTGCACTTTTGAAAGAAATGAATCTGGAAAAATTCTAATAGGATTCATAGTCATATTTAATTAGAGAGAATTTCTATAAACCTTATGTTTTTTGAAAGTTAGTAATTTTGGTTTATTTTTATTCTTTAATGATCGTTTAAATGTTAATTGCAATAAATTTATATATTAATAAAGGTATAGAAGTATTATGAAGTCGTTTGAGAAGTATTTCATGGAGAAAAACTATGCTCGTGTGGAAGAGCTTGGTGATAAGTTGGCTGATATAGATCCTCTAATTGATTGGGAAGTTTTTAGGCCTATAATTAGGGAAATGTATGATAATCACACAGAACGTGGTGGTAGGCCTAATAATGATGAAATAGTCATGATGAAGATGTTAGTTTTACAATCGTGGTATGGTTTGTCGGATCCTGAGCTTGAAAGACAAGCTAATGATCGTATTTCGTTTCACAAGTTTTTAGGATTTCCAGAAAGAATCCCAGACCGTTCCACGGTCTGGGCTTTCCGAGAGCGTCTAATCGATACAGGCAAAGACGAAAGAATATGGGAAGAACTACAACGACAGATAAATGCCAAAGGATTGAAGATTAAAGAAGGCGTTATACAAGATGCAACATTCATAACCGCCGATCCAGGCCATAAAAAAGTAGAAGAACCACGAGGACCAACCGCAAAAACTAGACGAAACAAAGAGGGCGAATGGACAAAAAAGAATGGAAAATCCCATTACGGCTACAAACTCCACAGCAAAATGGACATAGATCACCAATTAATAAGAGAAATAGAAACCACACCTGCTTCAATGCATGATAGTCAAATCGACCTCACACAACCTGGAGAAGTAAACTATCGCGACCGAGGCTACTTCGGAGCACCCTGCAAAGGCTACAACGCCACAATGGACCGGGGAATACGCAGTCATCCACTAAATATCAAACAAAAAATGCGTAATCAACGCATAACACACAAAAGAGCACCAGGAGAACGACCATACGCCGTAATCAAAAACATATTCCACTCAGGCCACGTAAAAGTCACCACAACACTACGAACACACACCAAAAATATATTCACCTGCTTCTGCTACAACCTACTACAACTAAACACCCTCAAACAAAAAAACACAACCTAGCGAACGCTAACAGCAAAACTAGAAAAATAGACCAAAAAGATAAAAAAAGAAGAAATTAAACTAATAAAAACAAAAAAAATCTCAAATATAACATACCAAAAAAATTTAAATAAAAATTAAATACAAAAATCAAGTAAATAGAAATTCTCTAGAATAGAAAAAAAATCAGTTATTGGAGGAAGTTCTATGGATAATATCCCTGTTACAGACAACCATATACATGTAGATCCTTTAAATGGTGAGGGGCCAATTGATGTGGCTAATAAATTCCAGAGAGCAGGTGGTAGTTGTATGATAGTTCCTAATAAACCTACCTGGACAATAAACGAGAACTGCACTTTTCAAGATGCAATGGAACTGGTAATAAAATATGTTGGAGATATTAATAGGGAAACAAATGTTAAAGCCTTTGCTGTGGTAGGTGCTCACCCTGCAGAACTCTCCCGTAGAGTCAAAGCAGGTATGGATATTGATACAGCCGAGTTATTGATGCAAAATGCACTTGAAATAGCTCAGAAACTAGTTTTAGAAGGAAAAGCTGTGGCTATTGGGGAAGTTGGAAGACCCCACTACGATGTATCTCCACAAGAACTAGAGGCTCACAACAGACTGATAATCCACGCCATGGAACTTGCAAAGGATGCAGGATGTCCAGTTCAGCTTCACACCGAAACAGCGGGAACAGAACAATTTTTAGAATTTGCTAAAATGGCAGATGGAGTTAAACTTCTTAGAAACAAGGTTATAAAACATTTTTCAGGGGCATATGTTCTTAAAACAGAAAATCATGGACTTACCCCTTCTTTGATATCAACTAAAGATGTTATAAAAGAAGGGCTTAAAAAAGGGAAAAATTTTTTGATGGAAACTGATTACCTTGACGATAAAACTCGTCCAGGAGCAGTTTTAGGTCCAAAAACAGTTCCAAGACGTACAAATGAACTTATAAGGCAAGGATTATTAGATGTAAAGGATGCTTATAAAATCCATGTTACCAATGTTGAAGATGTTTACAATGTTGATCTAGACGTCTGATTTTAGATATCCTAAATCTTTTTTTTTAGATAAAATAAATATATATCTTAATGCCCACCACTTATTAGGAAGCTTACAACTCCAATAAGAACGCCTATTAACACGATTTCAATACTGGTTCTTACAAGACTTTTTCTAGATACTTTCCCTAAATAAATACCTAAAATCACCAGAGCGAAGAAACAGAAAGTTATTGTAGTTATTGTTGCTGTGGTTCTGTTTGGGAGTAAAATAAACGGTAAAACTGGTACAAATGAACCAATAAAACTTGAAAAACCATGTACGAACATACTCATATAAACTCTTTTTTTAGCCTGTCTGTGTATCAACGTATCGTCAAGGGCTCCTTGTTGAATTACCATCTTTTGTTCAAGTTCCCTTAGATTACGTGCTTCTTCAGCCCTTTCTCCAATGAAAGATCCAAAGGCATTTGATAATGAAAGTGCTATACCTCCGCTTAAACCGGTAATACCAATTACATAGTTTGGTATATCTAATCCACCCGCACTGGCAACTCCACTTGCTGCTAGAGTAACTCCCATAACAGCAAGTATTCCATCAAGTGTTCCTAGAGCAATATAACGGCTCATTTTTAGATATTCTTGTATAAATTCAGTTAGTTTCATTATAAAAAATTCTCCCAAAATTATAGTTAATCCCATGCATATAAAAGTATATTCGCTCCTAAATTTCTTAAATTTTCACTTGTTTTAATTGATAAAAAAAAAATATGTTAATTTTTAAAAGTAAGGTAAGAATAATCATCCCCTTCCCAGATCCTTATGTGCCCTTGCGAGATGACCTGCCGCCAGTGCACCCATCAAGGAAAGTTCGCCTGCTAAAACTGTTCCTGATATGATTTCTGCAAACTTCCCAACTTTGCCGGTCCCATAAACTCCCATTATATCTAGGCATTCTTTGGCTGTTTCAAGTCTGGTTCCTCCTCCAAATGTGGCAATTGGCACATCTGGAAGGGTAACTGAGAAATAGAGATCTCCATTAACTTCTTCGGCTACAGTAATTCCTAGACTTCCTTCTACAATATGGGCTCCATCTTGACCTGTTGCTAGAAATATAGCGCCTATCATATTGGCATAATGTGCGTTAAAACCCATACTCCCTGCAATTGCTGATCCTATTAAATTTTTTGTGATATTAACTTCTACAATAGCTTCGGGTGTTGTTTTAAGTTTCTTTTCAACTACTTCCCTTGGGATGGTAATTTCTGCAATTATGCTTTTACCACGGCCTTCAATAAGATTCATTGCTGATGGTTTTTTATCTACACACAAATTCCCACTCAGAGTTACCACATGGGCAGATGTTTCTTTAATTAATGTTTCCAGAGCAGTTTCAGTTGCTATGGTAACCATATTCATACCCATACTGTCTCCAGTTGTATAAACAAACCTGGGATAAACATATTTCCCAACTACAATAATAGGATCTATTTTAATAAGTTTACCGTGTCTAGTAGTTTTTTCAGCAGCTTCTTTAAGATCATTGAAATGTTTTATTATCCAATTCTTAACTTTCAATGCCTCAACAACAGATTCTGTTTTGATAATAGGGGCTCTAGTCATTTTATCATCAATTATTCTTGCTGTTGTACCACCTGATGCTTTTATAACAGAAAATCCTCGGTTTACAGATGCAAGAAGGGCACCTTCTGATGTTGCTAGTGGAACATAATAATCACCATCAGCATGTTCTCCATGAACTTCAAGTGGTCCTGTTATTCCCACAGGTATTTGAACGGCTCCAATAGGATTTTCTATATTCTTTTTTAAGGCTTCTTCCATTGATAGTGAGTAATTGGATATATGGTCCAAATGGGTGTTTGATATGGCTTCAACAAATTTTCTACGTATATCAACAGATTCTTCGATAGTTTCTGTGTATTTTTCTATTTCATGAAGTTTAATATCTCCATTCAATAGTTTTTTTATGATTTCGTTTTCTTTTATCATTTTACTCACTTAAAAAGATTAAATATTTTAAATTTTAATGAAGCCCAAGAATGAATAATCCATAGATGAATCACTAAAAATTAGTTTATCTCTAAATAATATTTACATATTTTGATATTGATATAGTAATTATAACAAATTTATAAAAGCTCCCAAATCATATCTGCAATTTCTGAAGGTCTTTCAGCCACATAAACACCAGAATTTTCCAGTGCATCAATTTTACTTGCAGCAGTACCACTATTTCCCTCAATTATCGCACCTGCATGTCCCATTCTTTTACCTGGGGGAGCTGTTACTCCGGCAATGTATGCTACAACAGGTTTGGTGATATTTTTGTTTATATACTTTGCTGCTATTTCCTCTGCATTTCCACCGATCTCACCGATCATTACCATGGCTGCCGTGTCATTATCGTCTTCAAATCTTTGGAGAACATCTGCAAAGTCAAGCCCAACAACAGGATCCCCACCTATTCCTATACATGTACTCTGGCCCATTCCGGAATCTGTTACTTGATTTGCCACTTCGTATGTTAAAGTCCCACTTCTTGAAACTATTCCCACATTTCCTTCATTGAATATATGTGTTGGCATAATTCCTAGCTTCCCAACTCCGGGACTTATTATTCCTGGAGTGTTCGGGCCTATAATTGTTGTTTTTTCCCTTTTTGCATATTCCACTATCTCCATTGTATCGTGTACTGGGATGTGTTCCGTAATTATTACTGCAAGATCTAATTGGGATATAGCTTCAAATGCTGCATCCTTAGCAAAGGGTGCAGGCACAAATATTATTGATGCGTTGATATCATGCTCTTCTTTAGCTTCTTCAATGGAATTATAGATAGGAAGTTCACCAATGTTTTGACCACCCTTTCCAGGACTTGTTCCTGCCACTATTCTGGTGTTGTAGTTTAACATTTGTTCAGTGTGAAATGATCCTTGTTTCCCTGTAATTCCCTGAACAACACATCTGGTGTTTTTATCAAGAATTATCATTATTGTCACGCCCTAAAATTTTTATTATTATGATTAAAGTATTTTAAATACTGTTCTTATGAAAAATGATTATCATCCTAAAATTCTCATCCTTTGTGATAATGGAACTGCAAGATCCATAACATTTCCGTTCATATAAGCAGAAACCGACATTATAACACTTCCAGGAATTACATGAGATGGTGTGCCACGTTTTACAAGATAAACATTTTTGTTTCCAAGTGCAGCTCCTACCATAGCTCCTGCAACCACTCCAACACTTTCAATATCTTCTATGGTGGCAACTACTACGGGATCATCTGTTTCATCTGAAACATATCCTACGCCGGGTATTTTAACGGTTCCATTTACTCCGCCACCTATATCTGTAACATTTTCCATGCCTGTTGCTGCATCTATTGAAGATTTCACAACATTTTTAACGAAGGGTTCCCCACCGTAGGTGTCAAAGGCCAGTATAACAGCATCTGGGTAACGATCTTGATTTATTTTAGCTTCTGCATAAGATATTCCTTCACCTGCACCATCAGGTGTTTCTGATATACCTGCGATATCTCCAATATCTTCTGCATTTTCCCTTAAAATTTCAACTATGGCTTTGTTAATTGCTTCAAGCTTATCATCAGGGACAAATGCACTTATAACCAGATCATCACCGGTAATATTAGTTAAAGCTGCTTTGTTTGCGCCAATATCTATAAGTTTAGGTATAGCCTTTTCGATGTTGTTTATCATACTTTGGCTGCATGAAACGTCGTTATTTGAAACGTCTGCACCAATAGATGTTAATATCAATTGATCACCCTTCCATTCAAGTTTGTTTTATGAAATTGATGTATAATGAGGTTAACATACATCACATATCATACAACCATTTTTTTTAAATAGAATCATCTATGATTCTATTAATTATTATCAATCGTTAATATATTTCTTATAATTCATTCTAATCGGTATAGGGCTATTTGGGGGAACTTGTTTTTATAGATTTTTGTAACGTAATCCATTGTATTAAATACTGGAATTTTATCGAGTTGCATATTATTAATTATAATTAACTCCAAAATATATTATGCTCAAAGATTAAAACTCAAATACTATGATGAAATGGTCAAATATGATAATATGGAGTTGTGATGTGAATTGTACAATAAAACAATGATATGTGTCCCAATTGTTGAGAAAAATTATGAGTCTGTACTTGAAGCTGCTAAAAATTCTATAAAAGCCGGTGCTGACTTAATTGAACTACGCATTGATGCAATAGATCATCCCAATCCTGATGAGGTTTCCAAGATAATTAAGGATATTAAATATCCCATTATAGCAACCAACAGAATGATTGAAGAAGGAGGATTGTTCAAGGGGTCTGAGGCTGAAAGAACAGATATTTTACTGGCAGCTGCTAAACATGCTGATATTGTTGATATAGAAATTCAAACAGATGAAGACTATTTGAATAAAATAATTAAAGCATCAAAATCAACAATTGTTTCTTATCATAATTTTGAAAAGACCCCGTCAGCAGAGATGCTTTTAGAGATAGTAAATCAAGAAAGAAAACTTGGAGATATTGCTAAATTTGCTGTAATGCCAAAAAACATTTCAGATACTTTAATTGTTTTAGAGGTATTATCACAAGTAGAAAAAACAATTGGCATATCTATGGGTGAAATAGGAAGATATACTCGTGTCGTGGCACCATTGTTCGGGTCTCCCATCACATTTGCCTCATTTGATAATATATCTGCACCAGGACAGCTAGACATTCGTACAACTAAAAATTTTTTAGATAAAATTGTAATATAAATTGTAAAGTAATGAGGTTATCTTATTGGATAATTTTTGGATTACTTTGTTATCAATAATCGCAGCAGCAACTGTAATATACACCGGCTATGGAACAGATAAAATTAACTTGGTTATTAAGACGAATGGTACAGATACTTATGTTACAAATGAATCTAAATTGTACAGCCTCCATTCACAAGGAAATGAAGCAGGATAATAAAAAGAATGTAATTTCAGATATTGCATCACCAAACAGTACCGATGAAAGTATCAAATCAGATCTGAGAAATATAACATCGAAGTAGGATTACAACGCAAATGTTAAGATTGTTTCACAATATGGAACAGATAATCTACCATTATTTGTAACAGTAAACGGCACATCAATGGTTCCAACACTAAAAAATGGTCAAAATATAATCGTACTTAAAACTAACAATTTAAATGTTGGAGATAGTGTAGTGGCATTATCCCACCTATGGTTTAATAGTAAAAAGACTTTCCATGATTGAAGTTAATCAAGTTTATTTAACAAGCGACAATAAAAAAAGTAGAGATAATCAATCAAACAACAACACTTCCAAAATGGTACAGTAAAAACAATTAAAGAACAAAAATCATCATTGAATCCGTGATTTCCAAGAAGCAGTGTTATTTGTGTGGTTATGATTAATTAAATTAATTTTTAAATTTATAAATACATATTTTCTTAATTCAGATAATTTTATAAGTTAGGGTATGATTTAATGAATGGACAAAACAGAAAGAATATACAGACAGGATCAGAAGTTTATATTATCCTCAAAAAGGATCAAAGAAGTGGAAAAAGGACTAAAGGGATAGTTAAAGATTTTTTGACTAAAAAACCGTTCCATCCACATGGAATTAAAGTAAGATTACAAGATGGGCAGGTTGGAAGGGTTCAAGAAGTAATAGATCAATAGATAATATAAACATAACTTTTTTTTGTACAAATCTTTTACCAGATTTATATTTGTAACAAAAATATTTTAAAAAAAATGGTATCTAAAAAAAAAGAAATTTACTTGTCTGAATTATTCTAGTTCAGACAATCTTTTAACTCTTTTAAGCATATTTGGGTGGGTTGATAACAGTTCCATTAAACTCTGGCTTGTACTTACTTTTGTATCTGAGTATCTGAGCCTTGCAAGTTCATCTTCACTAATAGTTCCGTCTCTGTTAAAGTCTAACTGTTGAAGATCGTTTATTTCGTTACCGGCATCTGATATGTCATTCATAAAGAAAGCTTTTAAACCTGAAACTTCTTTTATCGATTCTTCACTGGCTGTTGCAGATCCATATACTAATTTATAAAGGGCACTAGCTAATTTATGAGGTCTACCTCCTAATTCGACACTTCCCTGGTCTGCATAATATTCTCTTGTTCGTGAAATGAATAACACCAGAAGTTGTCCAAGGATGTAAGCACCAAATGCAGCTATTCCAATAATGAAACCATAGCCTCCATTGTTATTCCCTTGTCCCGAGAACAGGAAGTTTAACGCTATAATATAACATATGAGTGGAACAGCACTGACCAATGTCATTACTATCATATCATTGTGTTTGATGTGGGACATTTCATGCCCTAAAACTGCTTCAAGTTCTTCCTTGTCTAGAAGTTTTAAAATACCCCTAGTTACACAGATTCTACCATCACGTTTACTTTTACCGAAGGCAAATGCATTTGGCACATCTATTTCAGCAACTCCAACTCTAGGTTTTGGAACCCCTGCTTTCATTGCTAAATCTCCTATAATAGCATGTAAATTGGGTGCTTCTTGTTCCGATACATAATGTACATGCATCGATCGTTCAACCATCTTAGGTCCGAGTAGGTATTGGATAAATATGATTATTAATCCAAATACTCCATATACTAAATAACCTCCAATATGGAAATAACTACATATGAGGAGGATAATTAGATAAATAAGGCCAAATAATATTATTGGCGCTAGTAAAAGTCTTAATTTAAGTGATAAATTGTTAATTGTCTTCATTCAAACATCTCCGAATTATACTGTTTCAATGATCATATGGAACAACCTTTATAAATAACTATTTTTTTTATATAATATTCTGTTAAATTAAAAAAATATTTAAAATTCAAATAAATTTATTTTATCCTAATCTAAATGGAATATTTGAGTATAGTATACAAATATATTCCGTATATCAATTTTTATTAACTTTATACTTGTATTTGTAAATTAAATAAATTATAAGTGCCACAATTCCAATTCCAACAAGTATATCTAGTATGTGGAAATAGTTTCTGATAACTTCCCATTGTGGGCCTAATAAAAATCCTAAATAACCCAATGCAAAACACCATGGAAGAGAACCAAGGAATGTGTAAATTACAAATTTTTTAATGTCCATATGTGCAATACCGGCTGGTAAAGATATGAACGTTCTAATTATTGGAAGAAGTCGGCTTATTAGAACTGCTTCGTAACCATATTTTTCAAACCATTTATCTGCTAGATCTAACTTGCTATGTGATATAAGAATATATTTACCATATTTCTCAAGTAAAGGTCTTCCACCCACCGAACCAACAGTGTAAGCTATTAATGAACCAAATAAGTTAGCAACTGTAGCCACCAGGGTAATCCCCAAAATGGTCATATCGGTTGTTCCCTGCCATACTACAAATCCTGCAAAGGGCATTGTGATCTCACTCGGGAATGGTATGCATGCACTTTCAAGTGTCATTGCAATAAAAACTCCCCAGTAACCAAAGGTTTGAATGAGATAAATTGCTGTATTACTTAAGGTTTCAATTATTCCTATCATGGAAATTAGTTAGTGATCATCATTAAAAAAGTTTTTCCAAATAAATCTAATGATTTACATCAGAAATATGAATAAATTTTATTTAAATTTATGGAATACATGTGGTTCAAATCTTTGTTCTATAAGTAGATCTTTATCAGAATTTCCAAGCGGCATCATAGATGTTGGTGGTATTGGACTTCCTTTATGAGCCAAAACAATACCACCTCTCTTATTGGCAGCCATAAATTTACCAGCATCACCATTTATTATTATTTCACCTTTGATCATATCTATCCCTGTAAAATCATCAGCATCACCGTTTATAATAATTATACCGCCATTTAAAAGTGCACCGGTATTCTTTCCAGCTTTCCCATTCACCCTTACCATGCCTTTTTTCATTAAAATTCCGGTACTCAGATCCACATTTCCATTTACAGTTATCTCTGTATCAACATCGACCCTGGCCCCTACTGTATCTCTAACCATTCCATCGTTGATTATGAGCTTATGGCCGACTATTTGGAAACCTAAAGGCATATCATCATTTAAACCATGTTTAACGATATCAGTTATCGATCTAAACTTTTTATAACCTTTAACATCAGATTGTACCTCTAAAATATTCCCTATTGGCCCATATACACGTCCACTGACGTATATATTGCCCCTAACCATACTAATACCCATCCTTGTATTTACATCCCCATCAACATATACATCCCCAACAGATATCTCTTCCCCAGTTCCACCAAAATAAACAAGATTTATTCCCATACTGGAACACAGTCGGTGTCCAGTGTTTCCAATTATTTTAACACTACCACCATTTTTTAAATGTTCCACAAGTTCTCCAAACGTTATACTATTTCCAGGCACTTTCCATTTGGGATCAAGTTTTTCACCTTTATGTTGCCAATGAAAATTATATGTGAAGTCACAAAGACAATCAACAGGTTCTATAATTTCCAATTCTAATAATTCCCGTTCATTATGTTCTGGTTTTTTTACCGAAGATTTTAAACAACAGCATCACCCTCTAATAATGATTTAAATTTCTAATCAATTGAAATATTTTATAGATAATAGTCTGTTTTGATTTTATAAATTATTTTTTAAATAAAATTAATAAAAACATCCCGTAGTTGTAAAAAAATATAAGTTTTAGTTAAGTTGATTTAAATATAATATAATTCCCGGTAATTAGAAGAATGATAGAAATAAAAAATATATACTAATATGTGTTTAATATGAAATCAGAACCAATAAATAAAGAATTAGTCAAATTTCTACAGATATTAGGAGTGGATACTCGATTTGTTAGTATAGTGGGTATGCATATTTTTATAAACAACCAAAGATTTTCGAGATTTTCGAATAAAAGACAAGAAACCTTTACAAGAAAATTTCCAAATTATTCAATAAACAGATCAAAAATTTTTCAGAAAATATGTACCAGGGCTTCAAGAGTCCTTGCAAACGCATTAAAACCTGGTGAAAAGATTTTCATATACAATCCCGATGAATGTTCAAAGTTTATCTTAGATGTGATTATGGAACCTTACACAAGAAAATATGGTATTAAATTATTTTATGGTAACACAATAGTAAATGCCCTAGAATATGATGTTGATTCCATTGCATTACCTCTAACACTGGATCATGAAGTTGAAAGTATATTGGGAAATATTTTAAATGGTGAAAAGATTGAAGTTTTTAGTTTGAATCAAGGATATGATGCTGAGAATAATCTCAATTTAATTTATCCTCTTTTGAACATCCCTAGATCATGGATAGGTTCATGGTTAGGAAAATTGGATTATGAGTATAAATACACCGTAAATGATAGTTATGCTGTAGATATGATTGAATTTTTTGAGGGATTCATACCAGATGTTCGTGAAAATATGCTTAAATCGTCATTGTACGTGGTTAATGAATGTGTGTACGATGAATAAAAAAATTAAAAATAATCAATTTATATTTTTTAAAAAAAATATGGATATCCTATTTAAAAATTGAACAGCGAAGTCTGTGATTTATCCTTTTCATTGTCACCATCGGATTTTTCATTTTTATCTGAAATTTTATCCTCTGATTTGTCCAATTTTTTATTAACAGGTCTTCTATTCCTCTTTTTATCTTCCTTCATCTTTTTATCGGACTTAGAATTCTGTTCATCTTTTTTCAAGGATTTTTTAACCTGTAGTTTTGAATCAGATTTTTTCTTTTTTTTAGTTTTTAATCCACTTAAACTGTTATCATGTATTATTGCGGATACTGCCGGTTTTTTAGGTTTAGATTTTTTAATCTTAATCTTCCTTGATCTGAACAGTTTAACCTCGTCGTCAGATAGGCCATAGTAGGTTGCAAGGTCATAGGCTGTCTCATCATTTTTGAACATGATTTCCATATATGGGAATTGTTCTTTCACAATTTTCTTTGAGGAGTGAAGTTTTTCACCAATCTTCTCAGCTACCCTATTCTCCAAATCCCTTTTGCTTCTGCTTTTAGAGAGCATGGAGAAAATAGAAGAGTTTGTAAATCTTGAAAATTTCCTATAAGTTTCATCCTTTGAGAGTGCAACACCCAAACTCATCAGTTCGTATGTATATTTCCAGTAACCATATATGCGAGTATTAAAAGCCCTTCCAAGGTAAATATCGGCTAATGAAATCATTTCATATGCTTTTTGGAGTTCATTAACTTTTTCATATTCTTTTGGAATATTTTCAGCTATAAGCTCAAGTATGAAAGATGGTTCTACATCTAGCTTCATTGCATCCTTTATTCTCCGAGGATTTTTACTCTTAAGCACTATTCTTACAGAGTCAAATATATTGGCTATATCATCCTTTTTTGACAAAAATTCAAGGTCTTCAGAGGTGATCTTATCCTTTCCACGTGCAATTACCTCAAGATCGTTAATAGCAGACCTCAAATCACCATTTGATCTTTTAGCAAGATTTCTGATTACGTGTTCCTCAAAATCAACACCTTCTTTGACACTTATTTTCTTTAGAAGAGATACTATAGAATTGGTATGTACTTTACGCAGAATTAATGTGTTACATTTTGGTTTAAGGCTTTTCAATCGTTTACTGTAAGGATCATTAGCCATCATGATCAGAGGATGGTGTCCCTCTTTGATGATTTTAGTTATAGCTTTTGTACCTCCCCGGTCTTCAGTTCCATGAATCCCATCCACTTCGTCCATTATAATAAGTTTAAGCCCATCACCGTACAGAGATTTAGATGCTGAAGCTTCACCTATTGTATTATTGATAATGTCATAGGATCTTTTGTCACTTGCATTGAGTTCTATATACTCTGAGAATTCCTTAGCAGCTAAATGTGCTAGGGTAGTTTTGCCTGTGCCGGCCGGACCTATGAGTAGCATACATTTCTGAGTGTTACCATTCAGCCATTCCTCTGTCCATTCCACTATGGCATCTTTAATTTTGATGTTTCCCATGACTTCATCAAAGCTCTTGGGAGCATATTTTTCTGTCCACAACATTTAATCTGCCTTTGCATTTATTAAAAATTTGGTTAAAAGGGCTTCAAGTTGGATTCTAGGATTAGATCCTTCTCTTATCCTGTAGTCTGTTTCTCCAATACTTTCAATTAATTTTATATAAATATCTTCCCTTATCGAGTCTTCCAAAGCCATTCTTGAAACTTCTTGGTATATCTGGGTAACCATGTCTTCTCCACTGGTACCTTGAACAACCATAACTTCCCTCAAGAGTTCCCTTGCACTCAGAAAATCGCCGTCTAATGCTTTATTTACGATCTTTCTAACATCTTTAGGTTTGGCTTTTGAAACAACATCATGTATGCTTTCTTCAGTGATTTCTTCATCCATGGATGCAGATGCTTGTAATATATTTACAGCCCTCCTCATATCACCTTCGGCAAAGTAAACAATGCTTTCAATTGCACTTGTATTTATGTTTAGATTTTCTGATTCTGCAATGTATTCGAGTCTCTTGATTATTTGATGTCCTTTAACGGGTGTAAATCTAAATATTGCACATCTGGACTGTATAGGGTCAATTATTTTAGATGAGTAGTTACATGAGAGTATGAAGGATGATGTTTTGGTATACATTTCCATCTCCCTCCTGAGTGCGTGTTGGGCATCTTTGGTCATGTTGTCCACTTCATCGAGGAATATAATCCTAAAAGGGGATCCCACAGCTTTTAAACGGCAGAAACTTTTAATGTCATTTCTTACTGTATCAATACCTCTTGCATCTGAGGCATTTAGCTCTAAAAAGTTTTGTCTCCAGTATTCACCTAGCATTTCCTTTGCAAGTGCTATGGCTGTAGTAGTCTTTCCCACACCAGCGGGACCTGTAAACATGAGATTGGGCATGTTGCCCTCTATAACGTATCTTTTAAGTCTTGAAATTGTATGATCTTGACCCACAACCTCATCTAAGGTTTTTGGTCTGTATTTTTCAACCCATGGTCCATTCAATAGTATCACCATTTCCATATTGTGTTCCATGATTATTAACTTTTATCTGGTAAAAGATCATGGAGATTTTTAATTAAAATAAGTAAAGCATATAAAACAAGAGTTTTAGGAACCAATACAATAAAAAATAATTAAAATTGAATTATTTAAGGAGATATGCCATTTCAGGGTGTATTTTTTCTGTGATTCCGAGTTTGTGCATTACAGGTCCGTATGAGTCTGTTATTATCCTAAATTCTGGTCTGACCATGCCCCTAAATGCTCCATAACCCATTACTTTTCCGTAATTTTCTGTTATAACTTCTATTATCTTGGTGAAATCTTTGGTGAATATAAATTCTCTTTCTTCGACAGGTATATTGGCAACATTTTCCCTGATCCTTCTGAAGTCTATTGTTGAGTTGCTTTTAACTTTAACTCCATCAAGCAAGATTTTACATTCTTCTAATGGTAAAAATTTCTGTGTTAAACCCCTGGCAGGTGCTACACCCATAATTTTACTGGCTCCAATTGACATGGCTCTAAATATAGATTCGTAGATATCTAAAATAAGATCAGCACGTTCTTCAACGCTTTCAGGAATTTCAACCACCTTATTAATCTCTGGGAATGCTATTGGTGGTTTAATTACAGGTATGCTCTTTTCTGTCTTAACAGGAGCTTCTAATTTTTCTTTAATTTCCTCTTCAGATATTTCACTTGATTGAATAGATTTTTGTTCTTTAATTTCTTCTAATTCGACTTTTGCTTCTAATTCTTCTGGTTCAAGAACAGGTGGTTGTTTAATAATTAATTCTGGGTGGATTTCAGGTTTGGAATCTGTTGTTATTTCAACTTCTTCGGTTTCCACTTTAATTTTTTCAGTCTCAATATGGTCATTAACAGGCTCTAAAGGTTCTTCCTTCACAGCTTTTGTAAAGGTCTTCTGTGGTTTGACAAGTATTTCATCTGCTTCAATAACTATCTCTAAATCTTTGGTGAATTCTATGATTGTTTCTGCTGCTCTTTTTGATGAAACCATAATAAGCCCAACGTTAGCATGGTTTTTCATGAGGACTATGAAGTGAACTTTTCCAAGATCTAGAAATAGTGCTTTCCCATTTTTAGATTCAACTAGTACACGTTGAATTTTTCCTTGATTAGACGAATTGATTAATCTTTTAGATGAACTGGTTATGACATTGGCCATTGGCCCAAATAGGCTTATATCAATATCTTGTAGTATGCGTTGGCTGAGTATGTCTCCATTGCAATCTACAATAAGACCTCCCTCTACCCCATCTACCTTACCCAGATCATTTACGATCCTTTCAAGTTCAACCTTCAAATTATTATTTTCCATAGAATCACTAGTTTATAAGATAGTTAATTTACAAAACTAATCTCAATATTCAACCTATTATGTTTATTGTTTTTAATAATATCGAATTTTAAAAGATATCGGTTTTATTATGGGAAATAATTTATAACTATTATGTAGTGTCCAAATTTGATATCAAAGATATTTTTACGGATTGTTTATCTTGGATATGTATTTTTTTAAGCTTTGATTTAAAAATAGTAAATGGGAAAATATTTCCCATTATTAGATCATTTGCCTTTTTACAAGAATTCCATCGTTGTCATGAATATCAACTAGGAGTGGAGATTCTCCATTTATCATATGGGTTGCACATGATAAACAAGGATCATAGGCCCGTATGATCATTTCAAGCCTATTTTTAAGCCCTTCTGATATTTCTTCACCTTTGATCAGGGCTTTGGCAGTTTCTCTAACACCTATGTCCATGGAAAGATTGTTTTGACCCGTTGCAACAATGAGATTTGCCCTTTGAATAATCCCTGCTCCATCAGTTTCATAGTCGTGGAATAATGTGCCTCTAGGCGCTTCTATAGCTCCAACTCCCCTCATCCTTACATCAGATTTCTTGGCTTCATCAATAGACATTAAAGGTTCGTTTAGTCCAACTTTTATATCGGAACCTGTTATTGAGTCATCTTCCAATAGTTCCACGGCTTTTTCAACAGAATACATTAGTTCTATTAGTCTTGCGTAGTGGTAAAGAAGTGGATTTTGGGCCATTCCATATTTATCCTTATATTCCCCATAAAGTTCGGATGCCTTTTCTGTTGGAACACTGTCAACTATGTTAAGTCTGGCCAAAGGACCTACACGGTAGTTACCCTCTGGGAATCCCACCTGTTTCATGAATGGAAACTTCATATAAGACCATGGTTGTACCTTTTCCTCTATGTAGTCTAGGTAATTAGAAGTGTCAAATTCATATAGGGAACTTCCATTCTTATCCATCATCTTCATTGGTCCATCATAGAATTCAAGCGCACCACCTTTAGTTATAGCACCAAAAGATGTTTCTATAGGGCCTAATGTTTCAACAGCATCTGCGTATTGTTCAAAGAGTGGCTTTGCAACTTCTAAACCTGCTTCAACAAGTCCAATTCCTTCTTTTACTTTTGGTAGGAGAGTGTCCCTTTCTGCAATACTCAGAGTTTTAGATTGACCTCCTGGAATTGATGTAACTGGATGTATTGGTTTACCTCCAACAACCGAGGTAATTTCCTGTCCTATTTTCCTGGTTTTTATAGCCATCTTTGCAAGGTCTGGATTTTTCTTGATGAGTCCAACCACATTACGTTCGGCAGGATCTGAATCCGGTCCGAGCACTAGGTCTGGTGCTCCAAGGAAGTAGAAGTGAAGTGCATGTGAGTGTATATATTGGCCCAGTAAAGTTAATTCCCGCAATTTTTGGGCTGTTTCTGGAGGTTGTAAACCAAAGACAGCATCAGTAGCCTTTGCAGATACTATATGATGTGCTGTTTGGCAGACTCCACATATTCTTGGTGTAATTCTAGGCGCTTCTTCAACGGCAGCACCTTCTAAAAATTTTTCAAATCCCCTTATTTCCATTACATGGAAATGAGCATCTGAAACATTTCCAGCATCGTCCAATTGAACGGTGATTTTTGCATGTCCTTCAATCCTTGATACTGGGCTTATTTCTATTTGTTTCATGGTTATCACCTTTTATTTCTTGATCAATTCTGGGATCAATGAAACTTTTTTATCCTCCATTATAGTGCTTCCAATTACAAATCCGTATACAATATGTCCAATATCGTAGAGCTGTTTTTCAACATCTTTATGGGGCATTTTTGAGATGTGTGATATACGATTTATAATGCAGTTGTAAACATCATGACTTGGTTCTCGTAAAATATCCATTGAAGGCCCTCCACATCCGTGACATGGAATTCCTGCTGCTGAGCATAATGCACCGCATCTTCCAAGCGTAACAGAACCCATACAAACATATCCTTGACTAAGGAAACATATATCAGGTTCAGGTTCACCTTCAACTCTCCTGTGAACTTTATCAAATTCAATATGTTCCATTGTACGGCTGCAGTCAGCACAAACAGATTTCTGAGGCACATTTGGTAATTCTCCATTTAGTAATGGTACCAGAACGTCTTTGATCAGATTTTCCTTGGGCGGACATCCTGGTAGATAGAAATCTATTTCTGCCATATCACCAGCAGGATGCACTATTGGTAAAAGTTTTGGTACAACTTCAGATGGTTGTTCAGAAGACTCGGTACTTGGGTTGTCAGAAAAACTTCTAGCAGAAACGTCTTCAGGACTGTAAAGATCAGCCATACATGTAATCCCACCGTAACAAGCGCATGTTCCGTAGGCTATAACTGTTTTAGACTTTTCTCTTATTTCCTTTAGTCTTTCTTTATTTTCCTCATTCCTGACAGAACCAGAAACAATTGCTATGTCAATATTGTCCGGAATTTCCTTAACATCCATTAAGATAGGTGCGTAAACTAGATTTGCCTTTTCGAGAACACCTATTAAATCTTCATGAAGATCGAGTATTGATACTTCGCATCCTGCACAACTAGCTAATAATTCAAGGGCTAAATTTACCATTATTTACCGCCCCATTTGATTGTTAATGTTTTAAGACAGGCATTGGGCCCGACATGATCTATGTCTAGTTTTCCTTTAATTCCCATAACCTCTTCAACTGCCCCAACTGTATATCCATATAAAAGATAACATAAAGGTCCTTTCTGTGGAAGTCCCGTTCTTCTTAGAGTTTGTCTTACTACACAATCCCTGAATATCAGTTTGACTACTGTTTCATTACCCTTTTCAACTGTGTACTCTGTTTGGTTGGTTGGTTTCCACATATCGAAGAAAAATTCAACACCGAGTATTTCACTTAACTCTTGCATTGCTTTTTCAAGTTCGTCAGTTTTTTCAACCATTTTGCCAGCTTCATGCCCCATCCTTTTTCCTGCCTGGTATACAATTGCATTTGCACCACGGCCTGAAACCTGTTCTAGGGCACTTGACATCGAACCAACGAATTTCATAAGTACGTGAAGGGCTTCTTCGTAATCGTCAATTCCTCCTCCACATGCATCAGGAATAAGTTCGGGTTTGAAATCCCCCAATATTTCTTTTTCTTCCCTTTCTATTTGATATTCCATATGAAAGTCTCCTATATTATTTTTTTGAGTATTCCACTCACCTTTCTATCTATATAAAGCCGTTTAGCCACGTGAATATCCTTATGTTCCATTGCTTCAGCTGGGCAGATTTCATGGCACGACAGACAAGCCATGCAATCATTTTCATTTACAACTTTTGTCTTGTTTTTTTCTTCATCCATTTCATAGACATCGTTAGGGCAGTCGTCCACACAAGAACCGCATCCAACACATGCATCTTCGTCTATTTCTATTTTTACCATCCAAACGCCTCTTAATATTTTTTAGGGTCATGGAAAGATTTTTATTGTGACAAATCAGTCCATTTTAATTATTTCATATAAGACAATGCATTATTAATCTAATTATATGGCTAATTCATTATTAATAAAACTTCACATTAAAACCATTATCCCTGATCAATTAATTGATTATTTCACACTTTTATATAGATTTTACATGGCTAGGTTACAATTATCACAGTGTGAAGTAAAAACTAGTAAAAATGAGATTTTTAAATATTCTCTGTTGAAACTAATTTAAAATGCGTAATAAATGCTGCTTCCTTTTTGCCTGGAGGGTAACACGTCATGATAAGTAATCTGGCTTCGCCATTTTGAGCAAATCTAACAGGATTTGTCTTATAATCCCAACGTATATCATTACCATTTGATGTTACAGCATATGTGTATTTTTTTTGAGTTGCTGTGTCGATAATAATGGCTTTATCTCCAATTTGAAGCGTTCCTATGTTAATAAATAAATGTGAATATGTGGTACGATGACCCAGAAGACCCACCTCTCCGGGTTGTCCAAATCCAACACTTTGAGGATAGTGATAAACAGCATTGTAGGCATTTACGGTGTCCGATCTTATACTGCAGTCAACACCCAGTTTTGGAATGATTAATTCTCCTATTGAAGCACCATCAAAAGTATTTGTAGGATCTAAAGCATTTACAGGAGCACTCATGATCTCATGATAATTTTTTAAACTATTCTGGGCTTGGGTTAAATCTTGTGACTGTTCATAGGCGGCCATAACAATGGTTAAGGAAATAAAAACACATACAACAATGATTAAACCAGCAAATATATTAGTCTGTTTCATGATTGACCACTAATAAGGGTCCAAATTTCTTTGCTATAATAGATCTGTACTCCGAAACCATCCAAGGATCGTCTACCCAAACATTTAAAGTAGCTTTTATACCAATATCTGCTAATTCATTTATAATAACATTTGCCTTTGGTTCGTCTAAAGCCCATTTGAATCCCGAAGTGATTTCTTTAAATTTTTTTATAATATCCTCAACATCTACTGCATAGGGTATGGTGATGTCAAGACCAATCATTTTCTCTTCTAATAATGTGTGATTTATATGTACATTTGCTGAGAAATTAGAATTTGGAATGGTTACTATATTGTTATCGGGTGTAATGAGCTTAGTTACTCTGAAACCCATGAGTATAACTTTTCCCTTTACATCAGATATTTCAATAATATCGCCTACCTTGAAACTCTTATCTCCCAATACAAATAGCCCGGCTATAAAATTTGAGATAGTGTCTCTGGCAGCAAAACCTACAGCAATACCCACAATACCTAAGCTAACTGCTATGGCTGTTATGTTTATTCCTATTTCGTTTAGAATTATTGTAAATGCCAGTGCATATACTATATATTTTATTATTTCGTTTATAACTTGTATGAAAGTAGGATCGAATTCAAACTTTTTTCCAGTTTTGTTTATGAATATTGAAGTCCATTTGATGATTAGGAATGCTGCGACAAGTATTATAATGCTTACAATTATGTCCCTTAGAATGGTATTGCTGGTAATTGTTTCAAGATTCATTTTGTTTCACCTCAAAAACCATCATATCGTCTACCACACAAGAATTTTCAAATATGTCTGAAGCTTCCTTTGCAAGAGTTTTGGTTTCTTTGTATCTTGTACTGATGTGGGTTAATAATAGTTTTTTTACACAGGCTTTCTTGGCTATTTCAGCTGCCATTTCAGCTGTTGAATGTCCAGTTTCCAGAGCATTATCTCTGTGGCTATTGTTAAAGGTTGATTCATGGATCAATATATCTGCACCATCTGAAAATTTTACCATCTGATCGCATGGACTAGTATCGCCAGAATATACTATTTTACGGCCTGTTCTTTTTTCTCCAAGTACTTGCTCTGGTTTAACCTCTATATCTCCTACTTTAACAGATATTCCCCTTTGAAGTTTACCAAAATCTGGTCCGGGTTTAACACCATACTTTATTGCATTTTCTTTAATGAATTTAGGTTCCCTCTTTTCGTTAAAACTGTATGCTAAATTCAAAACAGAGTGTTTTGCTATGCAACAGCTCACAGTGTACTCTTTTTCATCGAGTATTATGCCTTCTGTTACTTCATGCACTTTTATTTCAAAGGACATTGCAAAGTAACCTAATTTTTTTATATTCAAAATTAAATTTGAAAGTCCGTGTGGTCCAAATATATCTAATGGCTCTGTTCTACCCCTGAATGCCATGGACTGTATCATTCCAGGAATACCTAAAATATGGTCTCCATGGAAATGTGTTATGAATATTTTGTTGATTTTCATGGGGCTTAATCTGGCCCTTGTCATTTGTCGCTGGGTTCCTTCACCACAGTCGAGTAATATGATTTCTCCAAAACCCTTTAATGCTATTGCTGAATGGTTTCTGTGATTAGTTGGTATTGCTGATGATGTTCCTAGAAATATTAGTTCCATTTATTCCACCTGTTGGAATTAATTTGAATAAATTTTGTTTGATCACATTAATTTGTTAATATATGATCTTGGGATGAATTCATTTATTAATTTCATTATTCTTGTTAAATGGATTCTTATGTCCCATTAACCTAAGAACATTTATATCTTTTATTTTATATAGAAATACTCATAGAAGCTAATTTAAAATTAATGGAAAAAGTAAAAAAACCTAGTTTATGAGATTTGAAGATTGAAGTGATCCAATGATGCATGATCTTAGTGAAATAATTAAAATGGTATACAATGATATTGGTTTTGAAGATTTAACAACCAACGCTCTAATAGATCCAGATATTATAATAAAGGCCAAGATTATCACCAGGGAAGAAGGTATTTTATCGGGTGTAGAACTGGCAAGTTCTCTTTTTCAAGAATTTTCAATCAAATCTACTATACGAAAATTTGATGGTGAATATGTTGGTGCAGACGATGTTGTGATAAATATCGAAGGCAATGCACGTACCATCCTAACTGTTGAAAGGACTGTACTTAACATTATCATGAGAATGAGTGGTATAGCAACCATCACTAATAATCTCATTAAAAAGGTGAATAATGAAGTAATTATTGCTGGAACTCGTAAAACAACACCGGGACTTCAATTTTTTGAAAAAGAAGCTATTAGAATGGGTGGTGGTGATACGCATCGTTTCAGGCTCGATGACTGCGTTCTTATAAAGGATAATCATATAGCAATTGTCGGCAGTGTCAAAACAGCTGTTGAAAAGGCTAAGAAATATGTCAGTTTCACTAAAAAGATAGAAGTAGAGGTTGAAAGCACAAAAGATGCATTGGAAGCAGCTATTAATGGTGTAGATATAGTGATGTTGGATAATATGAATCCGGATGAGGTAAAAAATGTTGTGAATGCTCTTGAAAATAAAAATTTAAGAGATAAAATATTAATCGAAGTTTCTGGTGGGATAAACCCCGACAACATTTTGGATTATTCGAATATTGGAGTTGATATTATTTCTACAGGTTACATAACTCATTCGGTCAGATCCTTGGATATGAGCCTTGAAATTATTTGATTTGTTTTTTTGTATCGATGGGTGAAACTAGATTTTGATAACTATAAAATCGAATGATCTCTGCACACATTCTATATTTTTAATTATATGATTGATAATTATCATGAATTTCATTTGAATTATCCATATTATGGGGTCGAACTACAATATAATGCAATAAAGTTTATATAGGTTTTTTTACAGATCATTTGTATAGAAAGGTGGAGGCATTTCATGTTTGATAATGATGAAAAAGAATATATAGAATCTAATGAGGATACAACTGAAAATTCAACCGAAGAAATGGATGATGAATCAACTAAAGATATAACCGATAATTTAAATGAAGAGGAATTATCTGAAGAAACTATTGAAGAAGGTGAAGTATCTGAAGAAGATTCAGAAGAATTTGATGAAGATGGACAACCCATTGAAGATGAAGGATTACCTTTTGCAAAGGCCGAAGTAGTAAGACTCATGAAGAAGAATCTCGATAAAGACAAAATGATAAGGGAGAGAGTTAAAGTCGAGATGAACAGATTCCTAGGAGAAGTTCTTGAACGGGTTTGTGAACAGCTGAATGATTATCCTTACACAACCATAGAATATGAAATGCTCAAAGAATCAATATATCCTTACACCAATATTAAAAGAATTAATGAGGAAAAGTTTAGGATACTAAAACATCTCGAAGCAATTAAAGCAGATTGTGACGCCCTTACCATGGATGTTAAAAAATCTTTAAAGCTCAAGGATGTTGATGATACAGATGAGATATTTTAATCTCATCAATATTTATTATTGAATTAAATTATTATTTTAATTAAAAAATTAGTACAAAATTAAACTATTTTACAGATAAATTTTAAAGGGGATACATTTATTTTTCTATGGTTAAAAAACCGGTATTAAGTTCTTTTATTTCATTTTCACTCAGTTTTCTGTGTTGAGCATCATTGTTAATTATAATACTATGACCAAAGGGATCTTCAACAATTAGTGTGGCTTTTTCATCACCATTTTTCAGATTATCAATCTTTTCAAGTATTTTAAGGGCATTAGATTTGATTTCTTCCTCTTCAGCCCATCCAATTGCAGTTGCAATGGCAGACTCAAACCGATTTAGAACACCTTCTACATTTGACACATATCCCTGTGATTTGGGGCCTGGTTCAACTTTAAGTCCAAGTTCGGGTATGCTTAATGTTGCAGTCTGAGATTTAACAACACGTGTATTAATATTATCTTTATTAATTTCAAAGCTATATCTTATGGGTTCTTTCTGCTCCAAACATATGGTATCTGAATGTTTGTATCCACATTCGGTGCATAAAAGTGTTGATTCCATAATTTCACCGAAATATGGTATCTTCTCAGTTTTACTGGTCATTTCTAGCGTATTTATGCCACTACAAACAGGGCAATCGGTCTTAATATTATTCAAGTTTGAACTCTCCTGGTTAATTTTATTTGGGGATTTAATATCAAAATTTACAATAAATATATTGATTAAGATGATTGTTTTTCTGATTCTGAAGTCTTCGACTTATGTCTATAAATAAACCCCTTCTTATCCAGATCCTTTATCATGTTATCTAAGGTTTCATTATCCGGGGCACATATTTTGTGGCTGTGAACATTGTCAGAAAGTCTGTATAGATTTTCAAGGTCATGTTTTCTCTGTGGTGTGTCCTGCAACTTGTCAATAAAACGCTTAGCTTCTACAGGGTCAAAAACATTCACATTCCTTTTCAGTGGTTCACCAAATCCTGGAAGAAAATATGAAACATCAACCATTCTACCACCATATTTTTCGAGTATAATGGATGTTTCTTCTCCTAGTTGGTCAACTGTGTGTTTGAAAAGCATTACTTTACATATTTCTCTTATTAAGGTTAGCATCCGTTTTTTAGTATTGTCGATCTCTAAGTTGTTAATAACTGGTATGCCATGTTCATTGGCACTTTTTACTAGGTAATCGTTTATTATTCTATTTTCTTTGAAATATTCTAGGTGTTTGCCGCCACGTTTTATTTTCATGGCTCGTTTAACAAATCTTTCTTTATGAATCTCTTTGTTTGCAGTCAATATGAAAAAGTGTATCGATGCATCTTCCTTAAATTTATCAATATCAATAAAACCCGGTACAAGGTGAACTCCTTCGATTACAACATCGTCGTAGTCATCTACGGCTCTTCTTATAACCCTTTCAATAGCGGGTATAACAAAAGAGGCGTGATCTTCAAAACCTGCTTCGATCAATGCGTCGGTGTCACCATCATACCGTTCTTTGTCCCTAAGTGTTGTATAAGCATCAAATGATGATTTGTGAAGTGCGGGTGCATAGTCTGGACCTATTATCCCCCGGACTATGGCTCTGATAAAATCGGTCTCTATTAAATGTTTAATTCCTAATTCCTTTGCTAGTTCAGAGGCTATTGTTGATTTCCCAATACCTGATGCGCTTCCAATAAGTATAACGTAGGGTTTTCTCAATTTTTCATCCCCAAATGTCTTAAATTCAGAAAATACTGATTTAAAACTTAACTCAACATATCTACTACACGTTCAGCACTTCTTCTCATTTCAATCCTTATTAAACCGAGGTTTATGGATATACTAGTTATTACAACTAAAATTCCTTCTCCCGCATCTATCATAAGGGTTTTACCTTTTTCTCCTTCTATCATTACTTGCTGCAGTGGTTCATGCTTCATTTCCTCTGCAGATCTTTCAGCTGTACCAAAAACTGCAGATGCCATAGCAGCTACCAGTTCTGAGTCAATGTCTCCTGGTACTTCACTTTCTATTATTAAACCATCTTTTCCGACAACTAGTGATCCATCTACTCCGTTGATCCTTCCTAAATCCTTAAGTATTCTTTCTATCATACTATGCCTCCACCAATAGAATTGACTTATCTACCCAAAGTATATATCTTGGTTTAACATTTATTTAATAAATAGGTAATGTAAAGTTTCACAGTAATTTACTAAAATTTATAGGAGTGATCCTTTGTATTTTATAACTTCTCTTCAAGAAATTCAAGATCTTAATCCCTTTATCATCATAGGATGTGGTGGTGGAGGAGAAAAATTTTCTAATTTTGAAGGTGTTGAAGCATGTGGTTTCATAGATGATGATCCTGAAAAACAGGGCATGAAATTCTGTAACAATATAATATCTCAAGATTTAAAGGAAGTACTCGAAAAAACTAATGCCAAAAGTGTTGCTATAATGCTGCCAATAGGTGCTGAAGGAACCGCATTAAAGTATGCTGTAGAGGCAATAGACAACGGTAAGAATGTTATCACATCATTCAGATCACTACCGATTAACCAGAATGAGGCACTTATAAAATTTGCAAATGCTAAAGGTGTTATTCTAAAGGAGATAAGCCCCCGCCTCGATGTAATAAGGGAAATTTTCGGGACTGCACCACCGATGTGCACTGAAATTTTACCAAAACTGGATTATATCCCGAAGACACCTGTGGTATTCGTTGGAGGTACTTCTCAGGAGTGTGGAAAAAGAACTACAACTAGGCTTTTAGGTAAAGCAGCAAAAGAGAAGGGATTAAATGCTGTTGTTATATCTACCGATGAAATGGGATTTGAACAACCTGTAGATATGAACTTTCGTGCGGGGAGCCTATCAGTAATGGATGTTGCATCTGCTATAATAGGCTCAATCAAATATATGGAAGAGAAAAAAGATCCTGATATTATATTTATTGAAGGACAATCTAGCCTCACTGAAAAGGGCAACCCACATCCAAGGGGACTTTCAGCAGCCATTCTTATAGGTTCAATGCCTGCAGCAACAATTGTATGTCACAGACCCAATCATCCTTACAGAGAACCTAGGGGAATTAAATCTGAAATAAAAGCCATTGAAGCATTAGAGCCTACTAAAGTAGTAGGATTATCAATTAATTTGAGAAATGTTATTGATAAAAATGAAATTCACAATTATGAGGATGAATATGAATTGCCAGCTGCAGATGTAACAGATGGCGGTGCATCAAAATTGCTGGACGTACTTATTGATCATATAGGGGACTTTAAGAAATGACGGACATATTGGATATTATAAAGAAAAATATTGGTATAGATGAAGAAAAAGAAAATAAAGAAGAACAAGAAACCATAATTGTTCCAGAACATTCTTTCTATGAAATTATACTAATGAAGGCTAAAAATTTTGACGACTTCGACTCCGCATTGAGTCAGATCAAGGAAGAAAAAAATCCAATTATAATGGATATGAGCACTCTTGAAAGGGAGAGTCCAGAGGAATTTAAGTTAGCAGGAGAAAAATTAAAGGCATTTAGGGATAATACTGGAGGAGAAGCTATATTACTCTGTAAAAATGGTAAAAATATTATTATTATCACTCCACCCGAGATCAAACTTATAAGGAAGTGAAAAACAATATTCACTTAACCCTATTAAATTAAAAGTAGGGATTTAAACTAATTATTTTATATATTGGTGATCAAATAAAATTGATTGCAATTCGGGTAGATTGGGGGATATAAATGGAGTTACCAATAACTAGACCTTCTATGATGTGTTATGCAGATGAAGTAAAATTTCCAGATCTATTAAATGATCTATCATCCAAAAAACATAATGGATTTATAAGGATTACAGCTGGTTCTGAGGAAGGTTTCATTCTGTTTAAAGAAGGCAAAGAAATTGCAGCTTCTTACATTAGGTATTCCAGGGTAGATGCAATTGAGAAGATTAAATCTGCAATGGAAGATAAAACAACTCTAATTGAAGTCTTCGATGTAAGATCTAATCAGGTAGATTTCTTCATGGATATGAACAAACCATACTTAATTGGTTCAGATGCATACGATCTGATTGATAAATTTAAAAAACCGGAAGAAAAAGAAGTAAAGCCTAAAGCAATTCCTAAACCCAAACCCGTATCAAATGCTCTAAAACATAGTAATTACAAACCTGTAACGGAAAAAGCTGTTTCAAAACCCCAAGAAAATATTGTACCCCCTCCAAATAACACATCTGATGAGTCAAAAAGTTTAACAGAGACAGTTAAACAAAGTGAAAATGTGAAAACTGTTAAAGAAGATGTTCCAGAAACCAAAAAGATAGAAACAGAAACAGAAACAGAAAATGAATCTATTGATGAGAAGGTACCAGTAACAGAATCTGTAGTTGAGAATGTGCCTGTAACTGAATCTGTAGTTGAGAATGTGCCTGTAACTGAATCTGTAGTTGAGAATGTGCCTGTAACTGAATCTGTAGTTGAGAATGTGCCTGTAACTGAATCTG
>Ga0224559_1000444_pt1 | contig 27939 bp, 18 predicted proteins | sample 714S33034metaG_FD_180676 | JGI IMG/M metagenome (GOLD analysis project Ga0224559, IMG submission 180676) | Peat soil microbial communities from Stordalen Mire, Sweden - 717 S3 30-34 | ecosystem: Environmental > Terrestrial > Soil > Wetlands > Peat | place: Sweden: Norrbotten County, Stordalen... | reverse complement strand
CTTCGATCTGAGCCTCGCCCGTCGTGAAGGACCAGTCGTCCTCGAATTGTTGCGCGATCTGCCGAACGACCGCGCCCTCGACGAGAAAGTGCAGATCGCGGACCGGCGCCTTCGGATGGGCTGCGAGCACGTTCTCCGCGCCGATATTGAGGCCGCCGACGAAGGCCGAGGCTCCGTCGACGATCAGGCTCTTCTTGTGCAGGCGCAAGTCTAAGAATGGCATCTTCCAGGGCAGCGTCGAATGCAGGAAGCGCGCGGCCGGAACGCCCTGTCTGCGCAGACGATGATAGGCGGAAGAGCGCATGAAGCCGCCGCCGAAGCCGTCGATCAGAATGCGAGTCGCCACGCCCCGGCGGTGCGCCCTCGCCAAGGCGTCGACGAATTGCAGTCCGACGGCGTCGGCGCGGAAGATGTAAGTCGAGAGCGCGACGCTGGCTTTCGCCCCCTCGATGGCGGCGAGCATTCGCGGGTAGGCCTCGTCTCCGCAGGCGAGCGTCGCGGCGACCTTGCCGGTCGAGATATCCTGGCCGGTGATCTTGGTGATCGCAATCTTGAGGCGTTCCATCGGATCGAGGGGCGCCGCGCCGCTCGCCCTGAGAGGATCGACGCTGCGAAGCGATCCTTTCAATCGCCGAGCGCGGCGCTTTACGCGATTGATCCCAAAACCGACATAGAGCAGCGCGCCGATGACGGGCGCGAGCCACGCCATCCCGATCCACCCGATCGCGGCGGGGACGTCCCGCTTGTTGATGAGCGTGTGAACGGTGACGGCGACGGCGATCAGGACATGGACGACCGCCGCAACGAACGATTGGCCTGCAAGCCATGTCGATGGAACGACCAAATGCTCCAATTCAGCCCTCGATTGTCGCGATTGCGGCGCGCTGTTCCAGAATTCGCAGGCCTTTGCAAGTTGACGGTCGACTCTTGGATCGGCCAAGAACGACTCTTTAGTCAAACAATCCGCTGGGTTGCCGCGACCCGGCGAGCAGCGATTGCCCACAATCTGTAGACGGGGTTACGGTCCGAGCGCCTGACGGCGCGCTAACCCTCTGGCGATGTTGGTTTGAATGGGGTCAGCTATGGGAGCCTTTTCGCCTCTTCAGGTCAGACGAGGCCAAAGAGATCCTTCACGCGCTGACCAAGCCTCGTCGCGAGACTTTCATCGGGGTTGCTTCGCTCGGCAAATCCTTCCAGGCGCGCCTTTCCGATTGCCTGCCGGTGCGCGAGTAACTCGCCGAGCTCGGTGGCGATCGCCGGCCTCTCCTTGAGTATTGGAGCAAGATCGACCTTGGAAATCTCATACACGGTCGCCTTAGTTAGCGCCTTTATCGTGAACATGGTTGCGACGCCCGCCAGCAATCCAGCCTCTCCGAAGCTGTCGCCAGGAGCGAGGCGCATCGCTTCCTCTTTTGTCGCCGCATGGTTCTGTACGGCGACCAGCACTCCGGCGCTCAGAATGAAGAGGGCTTGAGCGACGCTGCCCTGCTCGACCAGAACATCTCCGGATTTGTAAGTGCGCCGTTTCATCTTGGGGGCGAGTTGAATGCGCTCGTCCTCGGAGAGTCTTGCAAAGATGGGAAGATGATCGAGCAGGCGCCGCGGCGTATTCGCGACGTCTGATTGCACGACGCGCGGTGGCAGCAGCGCGGGGCTCGTCGTCGGTGGGGCGAGGCGGATGCCCGCCGATGCGCAGTGCCGGAACACCAGATCGAAGAGTTCGCTTTGCGCCGCCGGACCCTGTTCAATCATTTCGACAAAGAACTGAATTTCGTATTCCGCGGCGATGGCGTCGAGGGCTCGAACAGTGACGGTTGGAGCAGGCGTCTGCAGGATCTGGTTGCAGCTCAGTAGCGCGGCGATTAGCGCGGCGCTGCCAGCGGACGGCGCAACGGTCGGCTCAAGTCGGACGACGATCGTCAGACCGTGAGCTTGCATGGGTTGGCTCGCGTTGATCAACTTGGTCTTCGCGATGATGCTGTTCGGGATGATGGCGAGGTCATTGTCGGGAGTGAGGATATGCGTCGCGCGCCAGTCGGTCTCGACAACGCGACCCTGCATGCCGCCATCGAGGATGATCCAGTCGCCGGGACGATACGGCTTGGCGAGATTGAGCACGACGCCTGAAAAGACGTCGCCCAGGGTGTTCTGAAGCGCGAGGCCGAGCACAATGGCGATAACCCCGGAAGCCGCCAGCAGGCCGCTTACGGGCATGTCAAAGACGTCGGCCACTATGGCGAGAACGGCAGTGATATAGACGGCGCCAACGACGAGGTCTTGCAGAAATCGAGTTTCGCGCGGCTGCCCCTTGAAGACCAGAATCGCACGGAAGAAGCCGGCAAACAGCCACGCCGCCGCAACCCACCAGACACTCTTGAAGCCGCTGATGACCAGGTACTCGAAGTTCGGATCGCCTTTTGGCGTCGGCTCGGACGGCAAGACCCGGGCCGCGAACAGCATGATCGTGAAGCCGGCGAAAGAGGCGAGTTGTGCTAGGAACCGTGCGACCGGGTTGTCGCCGAAGGCGAGCCGGGTCACGAGAAACCCGGCGACGAGAAACGCGCCGGCCAGCGCCAGTGCGTTAGGAAGCTGCGAGACAAAGCTGAAAAACGCGGCGGTCATGCGACTGGCCCTGATATCCGGCTGAAGCCGGCAGACGCGGTGTAGCGGGAAGCCGCCCGGCGCAGGCGCCACGCAGCGTCCGGCTCTGTTCGCCTGACGTCTAACGGTCTGCAGTTGCCCGCCGGCCTGAGTTTCAGGCCGGCGGCGATCGTGGTCAGTTGCTGACGGTGATGGCGTTGTCCACCGAGGTCGCGCCAGGCGCCGACCAGGCGGTCATTCCCGCCAGTCGCCGGGCGTTCCAGGTCGTGACGCTTCCCGTGAGTTTGATCTTGCCGCCGACGGCGTTCACCTGAATCGCGTCTGGGTCGTAATACCACGACCGGCGCAGCGCCTGCTCGATATCGTCTTTCACGCTTGAGGCGCTGACTGTCGGTTTCACCAGGACCTGATTGGAGACGCCGATGACGCCTGAAAGCGCTCGGATGTCCCGCTCAGCCGCCTCCTTCTCGAAATGCCAGTCTACCGTGCCGCTCAAGGTAACCCAGCCCTTTTCGACTTTCACCTCAATGGCGCCGTCGGGAATCGACGAGTTCCAGCCAAGACGATCAATCGCCGCCGCCGCGATATCCTCATCGCTTCGTTTCACATCGTAGGGCAGCTTGACCTCGATTTCCTCGGCCACCGCTTTGACGCCCTTCACCCGACTTGCGGCTTTCTCAGCGCCGGCCTTGCTGCTGTACGTGTCGACGTGACCGGTGAGGGTAATGACGCCGTCCTTTGCCGTAACGCCGATATGGGCCGCGTCAACGCTGGGCTCCCAGTTCAATTCCTCGAGAACGACTTTCTTGAGTTCGCTATCTTTAGACATGATTTTCTCCAGAGTTGTGCGATGCGGCGGTCTGACGGGAACGGCGGCCTGTTTGGCTGACGGTCGCCGATCAGGATGAATTCGACCGCAACATGCGAAGGTAGAAGGCATCGCCAGTAGCTGATGTTCCGCGCTTTCGCGGCCGAACAAGAAAGGGTCGGAAAGTACTCAGCCGCGATTGAGCTCTGCGATTGCGACGATCGCGATCGCAAATGTCGGCCCCGACGATCGGTCAGCGGCCGACAGCCTGGCGGTTCGCACGCGCCGGCGGGCGGCGTCTGAGTAGTTTCCGAGTCTGCCGGATTGAGGTTCGCAGGGGCCGGTTGAGGTCGGCCCCGAAGAGTCGGGTCGGAGGACAAGCGATGGAACACTATGCCGGGATTGATGTCTCCCTGGAACTCTCCAGCGTCTGCGTGGTTGACGCCAAGGGCGCCATCATCCGCGAAGCGAAGGTGACAAGTGAGCCTGACGCGCTCGTCGGCTTCTTGCGCGGGCTCGGTGTCTCGATCGAACGGGTCGGGCTTGAGGCGGGACCGCTGTCGCAGTGGCTGCATGCGGGGCTGACTGAAGCCGGCTTCGAGACCGCTCTGCTGGAGACACGACACGTCAAGGCGGCTTTGTCGGCGATGACGGTGAAAACCGACCGCAAGGATGCGCGTGGCATCGCGCAGCTTCTGCGCATGGGCTGGTATCGGCCCGTCCATTGCAAGTCGCCGGGCGCGCGGGAGATAAGAGCGCTGCTTGTCGCGCGCAAGCTGTTGCTCGGCAAGCTGCTTAATGTCGAGTTCAGCATCCGCGGCCTTTTACGCGGCTTTGGGCTGAAAATGGGCGTGGTGATACGCAGGGGCTTCGAAGCTCGCGTGCGGGAGCTTTGCTCTGGCCTGGCGCTGCTAAGCGGGATCATGGAGGCGATGCTCGCCGCGCGCGCCGAACTGCAGGCGCAATTTGGCAAGTTGCACAAGAGCATGCTTCCGATTGTCCGCGCCGATAGCGTCTGCCGACGGTTGATGTCGGCGCCGGGCGTTGCGCTCCCATTCGAATCGTGCGCGCGCTACCGAATCACATCCGATTCATCCGACTCAACAAGTTCTTGGATCGGCTCTTACGCGTCCCGACCCCGAGTCAAGCTCGGGGGTCAGGCTCTCTCAGTGGGAGATGTGTCCCGCGTGCAGGCCGTCAGCGCCGGTCTGATGCCGACCGTCAGGATCTGGTCGAGATCCTTCACCACCTGCGCGCGGAACGCCTCCTGCGCGAGCAGTTCGGGGGTGAATATCTCGGTGATCGCAAACAAAGCCTTGGCCAGGCGCATGGCGTTGCGCCCGCAGCTTTGGCCGGTACGCACCAGCTGGGCCGCCAGGGGATCGCGGATGTCGTACGCCCGGCCGTGATCGTCGACGCTCAGGACGAAGCGCATCCAGGCCGCCACGACAAAGGCGATCCGCCGTGCCGAACCCCCCGCGCGCAGACGGTCAAGGGCTGGTTCCAGTAGCCGCGGTGGCAGCTTCTGCGAGCCGTCCGAGGCGATCTGCAAGGTCAGATGCCGGATATTCGGGTTCCGGTAACGGCCGGCGAGTTCCTCGGTGTAGTGCGTGATGTCAGTGCCGGGAACGGGTGGCACCGTCGGCGCCAAGTCTTCGGTCCAAAGTTGGGCGATGAAGCGGGCGACGACGGGATCGCCGAAGGCTGCCGCAACGGTCTCGAGACCGGCCAGCACGCCGATATAGGCCATCGCCGAGTGCGTACCGTTGAGACAGCGCAGTTTCATGATCTCAAACGGCAGCACGTCGTCCACTAGGGTCGCGCCGACGTCCTCCCAGCGCGGACGCCCAGCGGTGAAGCGGTCCTCGATGACCCACTGGCGGAACGGTTCGCAGATCACCGGCCACGCATCGACCAGTCCGAGCCGGTCGGAGATACTCTGGCGGTCCTCGTCGCGCGTCGCCGGGGTGATGCGATCGACCATCGTGTTGGGGAAACTGACGGACTCGGCGACGAAGCGGGCGAGCTCAGGGTCGCGCAGGGCGGCAAAGCGGGTGACAATGCCGCGCGCCTTGCTGCCGTTCTGCGAGAGGTTGTCGCAGACCAGCACGGTAAACGGCCCCAACCCGGCGGCGCGGCGGCGGCGGATCGCCTCAGTGAGCAGGCCGGGCACGCTGCGCGGCAGTGCATCCGCCTTCAGATCGGCGACGATGGCGGGATGCGCCTCGTCCAGGGCGCCGGTGGCGGCATCCTGACAGTACCCCTTTTCGGAGACTGTCAGGGTGACGATGCGAGTCGCCGACGCCGTCATGCGAGCCAGGACCAGCTCTGGATCTTCGGCAACCGTCAGCACTTCGCGCAGCGAGCCGACGACGCGCAGCCGATCCCCCGCGGCGTCGCGCAACGCCACGGTGTAGAGGCCGTCCTGCGGCGTCAACGCCTGTCGTGGCGCCGACGAGATCGGGTTGGCGCCGATGATGCCCCAGTCGTGGGCGCCGGCGGCAAGGATGTCGTCAGTGTAGACTGCCAGATGGGCGCGCATGAAGGCGCCGACGCCGAGATGGACGATGCCGGGGCTGACGCCGGCCGGGTCGTAGGCCGGTCGCGCGACATCTGCTGGCAGCTCGGCCAGCGTCGCCAGCGACAAACGCCTGACTGGAACGGCAGACGCAAGACTCGAGGTGCTCACGTCACACGCCTCCTTTGCCGCCGCGAGAAGTTCGATCCCATCATTTTACCTATTGCTCAAAGTTCAGATCAGACTTGCTGAGACAAGATGCCGATTGGAGACGAATGGCGCGGGCGGCGCCTATTGCCAATCAATTCCAGGCTTGGGTGCGAACTCGCAATCCACCCCGTCTGGGCGGCACGATCGACGATCCAAACCGACGCTGCCCCATCGCCCAGCATGCAATTGGCGCCGGTGAGCGCGTCTTCAATCGAACTGTAGCGTTTCTCCTTGAGCGCGATGCCCGGAGCCGTCAATGTGGTGACAGAAAAGCTCATTGCCATTATCGTTCTCCATGGGAATGGTGCCGACAACGACGACGCGCGTCGGCGAATGCGACAAAGCTCGCACGGCGCCGTCCGATTTCGGAGGGCCGGAAACTACCTATGCTGGTGGAGACGCGTCAGGAGCTACGGCCTCGCTCTCAGCGAGCGACGCGTCAAATGATCAGATGGAGAGCGGCCTTCAGGGTACGAGAACGGCGGCGCCGCCAAAGTGGCCGGCGAGGAGATCGGCCGGGGCCTCGTTCGCGTTCCTGAGCGGATAAGTCGCCGGGTGCGTGCGATTGCGCTGCAGCCACGTCCCCTTCCTTTGTAAGGTGGGACACTTGGCTCGGAACCTCCTGGAAAACAGAGGAGGCTTTTTGTCCCACCCGATCCCGTATGTGCGTGATTTCGGCCGGTCAGGGCCTCCCCTTGAGGAACCGATACACGCCGGCGCGCGAAACACTCCACGCACGCGAGACCCGCGCCGGGTCATAACAACGAGACGTGGAAGGCGAGACCATCTGGCTCATCGTCTCGACCTCCTTCGGACCAAAGGGCTTTTGGCCTCCATGGCGGCGATCTTGGCGGACAGAAATTCGTTGTCCATGGTGATCTATCGTCGGGTGGGAAGCCGTCGCTATCGCAACAACCACGCTTTTTGCCGCATGTACGAAATAGATTGTCGACATTTCGGCTCTCAATCGTTGAGCCGTCGGCAGCGACTGACACGACCACGACAGCGTCGCATTGCCGCGAATTCTCTGGGAGAATCGGGATCTACTCACGAGGCGTAGGCGCACAGTTCGGAAGCGATGGACCAGCCCTGGTAGAGAAATGCGATGAAGTAGCCATCACGGAGGAATTATCGACGAACGAGCGCATCGGCGATCGAGAAGTTTCCGTCTCGGAACGAAAATTGATTTGCCCCAATACGTACTATCGGCGGTTTTTCGAGGCAGGGTGAGATGGCGAGCGCCGCGGCTGCGAAATCGTGGGCCAACTGCCGAGCCTGATGGGTGCCGGCGCTCAATCTTCATGATCGACGTCGCGGACTCGACCGTCACGTGAACAAGCGAATCGCATATGAATGCGGCTGAAGCTTGGGCATGCGCTTCACAATCGTGGCGAGTGTCCCGGCGACGATGGCCAGGTTTGGACTCTACCTGTCCGACATTCTAAAGATGGGCACCGGTTCAAGCCGATCGAGAAGACAGGAACGACAACGCGAGAGCTCGCCGTGAGGGCGAACGGCATGCGAGCAAGCGAAAGCGCGTCCATCTTAAGAAACTTGTCCTGGCTCGGTCCCGCCGCCCGCGGCGACGAGCGCCAATCGGGCCAGCGCGGGAAGCGACTTCGATCCGGTTCTCTTCATGATCGACGCGCGGTGGTTCTCGACCGTACGTTGGCTGATGCCGAGGTCGGCGGCGATGCTCTTGCTGGGCTGGCCGGCCAGCACCCGCTCCATCACCTCGCGCTGTCGCGCCGTCAGACCGGCGAGATGGGTCGCAGCCGAATCTCGCCATTCTTGCAACTTGTTCGAGTCTTGCGACAGTTCGAGCGCCCGCTCGATGCTGGCGATCAACTCCTCGCGGCCGATTGGCTTCTCGATGAAATCCAGCGCGCCCGCCTTCATCGCTTCGACCGCCATCGGCACGTCGCTGTTGCCGGTGATCATGATCGAGGGCAGGCGATGGCCGTCGTCATGGAGTTTCCGCAACAACTCGAGCCCGTTCATTCCCGGCAGATAGGCGTCGATCAACAGGCAAGCGGAATGACCAGGCCGAAAGGCTTCGAGAAAGGCCTCGCAGCTCGCATAGGTTTCGACGACGCGGCCGTCGTCTTCCAGCACCGCGCGGATTGCCCCGCGGACGTGATCGTCGTCGTCGACAATGAAGATCTTGGCGCGGTCGGAAGCGATCGCGACTTCAAGCGGGTGAACCGCGTGCGTCACGGGCGTGGCAGGCGGCTTCGCCAGGAGTCTCTCGATCGCGTGCGTCAGCTCTCTCAACTTGACCGGCTTGTTGAACTGAACGCAGTCGTGAAGGGCGATGTCGCGCAAGGCCTCGGTCGAAATGTCGCCGGTGAGAATGATGAAGGGAATTGGGTGACTGAGCTCCTGCCGCAGTCTTTGGCAAACCTCGATTCCGTTCAGGCCGTTGGGCAGATTGTAATCGGCGAGGACGAGGTCTGGCCGGATCGTCCTGCGGACCGCCAGTTCCACGGCGGCGGGGCCGTCGACGGCGGTCGCGGCGTCATAGCCCTCTTCCTTCAGGAAGAGCTCGAGATTCTCGCGTACTTCCAGATCGTCCTCGACGATCAGGATCGTTCCCGAGCGCGGCGCGATATGCGCGGACGCGTCCTCAGCGCCGCTCGGAACGTGGGCAGGCCGCGACCTGGCGCCGCGCGGCGAAAGCGGGACCTCGATCGAGAACACCGAGCCCTTTCCTTCCAGCGACCGCACCCGGATGCGATGGCCAAGAAGTTCGGCCAGGCTCTTGACGATCGACAGGCCCAGGCCCAGGCCGCGGCTTCGCTCGCGCGCGGCGTTGTCCAGTTGATGGTATTCCTCGAAGATCGTCTGCCGCTCCGACGTCGGGATGCCGATCCCGGTGTCCCAGATCTCGATCCGCAGCTTGCCTGCGCGACGACGGCACCCGAGCAGAACTTTGCCACGCTGGGTGTATTTGAGGGCGTTCGAAAGTAGGTTGCGGATCATCTGCTCGAGCAGTCGCGGATCGCTGCGAATGATTTGAGCGCAGGGCAATACGCGCAAGGCGAGGCCCGCCGCCTGCGCTTGGTAGGTCAGCAAGTCTCTGAGGCGGTCAAACAGCTCGTTCACCGAAATGTCGACTATTTGGGTCTTAACGGCGCCCACTTCGATTTGATTGATGTCGAGCAGCCTGTTCAGCATGTCTGTCATCGCGCTCAAAGCTTCGTCGACGCGTCCGACTAGGCTCTGGGCTTTGTCGCCTTCCACCTTCTTGGCCAGCAGGCCCTGAAGCAGGGCGAGCGTTTGCAACGGCTGTCGCAGATCATGGCTCGCCGCCGCAAGAAAGCGCGACTTGGCCATGGTCGCCACTTCCGCTTGTCGTTTGGCGACGCTCAGCGCGTCCGCCGTGCGCCGCCGTTCCGTCACGTCCTCAAACGTTATGACGACGCCCTCGGTCTTCTCGTCGCTGGTGCGATAGGGCAGGATTCGACGGATGAACCAGTAGCCGCTTTGACCCTCAATTTCCCGTTCGACCGGCGTTTGGCTCTTCAGGACCTTTCGCGCGTCGTCGAGCAGGGCGTCATCGGCGGCCAGCGATTTCAGATCGGTGAGCGGACGCCCGACATCGCCGGGAATCACGTTGAACAGCGCCTTTGTCGCCGGCGTGAAAAAGCGGATGTTGAAGCGGGTGTCGAGGAAGATCGTCGCGACGTCGGTGCTGTAAAGAACGTTCTGCAGATCGTCCGCGGTCGTGCGTTGTCGATCGAGCGTTTCCTGCAACTGGCTGTTGAGAGCGTTCAGTTCCTCGTTGAGCGATTGAAGCTCCTCTTTGGAGGCGAGCAGCTCCTCGTTCGTCGATTGATATTCCTCGTTGACCGACAGCGCCTCGTCGTTGATCGCCATCTGCTCTTGGCTCGAGGTCTCGAGATTGTGGATGGCGCCCTGGAGCTCGACTTTCGTCGCCTCGAGCTCCCGTTCGAGTTCAGCGACGCGAGAAACGTCGGCTGGCGGAATTTTGCCGCCGCCGACGATTTGGGGCGCCGGCGCCTCGACGAAGCACACCAGCAGCAAGTCCACGCGCTCGCTCGGCGCCGGTTCGACGACGATCTGGAACGACGCGGCGCCGGCTTCGGTCGTGGTCCGGCCGCCGGGCACAGCGACACGCTTATTGTCCCGCAGCGCGCTCTGAACGGCCGACCTCAGCTTGACGCGCACGCCCTCGCGCGCCATGGCGATCAGATCGTGCGCCGGACGGCCCGCCGTGACCTTGAGGTAGCGATCGATCGGTCCCTGGAAGTAGAGACATTCGAGTTTGCGGTTGATCAGCACTGCCGCGGGAGAGTAGGTCTCCAACAGCATTCTGCGGGAAAGTTCGGCAAGGTCGGCCTGGCGCGACGGCGCCGGGGTGGGTCCGGCAATCATACGCATCCGTGCTCCTTCGCCGGCGCTTGGCGATAAGCCGAGGTCGCCGAACCGGCTGCCGCCAATGCGTCGGTAGAGGCGCTCGGGTTTTGAGACGACGGCGAACCGTCCGTCGGCGGCGCTGATGGCTTCTGCATTGCCGAGAAGCAAGAGGCCGCCTTCGCGCAAGGCAAAATGGAAGACTGCGGCGACCTTCGCTTGCGCCTCGGGGCGCAGGTAGATCAGGAGGTTCCGGCATGAAACGAAGTCGAGACGCGCGAACGGCGGGTCCGCCAGCAGATCCTGCACCGTGAACACCACGTTGTTGCGCAGTTCGGGCGACACCCGGTAGGAATGATCCTCTCTGGTGAAAAATGCGGCCAATCGATCTGGCGAGACGTCGGCCTCGATCGATTGGGGGTAGAGACCGTCACGAGCGATCGCCACAGCGTCCGAGTCGACGTCACTGGCGAAGACCTGCAGTTTGACGTCGCGCGTCGAGAGATTGATCTGCTCACGAAACAGCATGGCGAGGGAATAGGTCTCTTCGCCGGAACTGCAACCGGCGACCCAGATTCGCAGCGGTCGATCCAAAGAATGATCGCGCACGAGGTCGGGAATGACGCCCTTCTCCAGGAACTCAAATAACGGTGCGTCGCGAAAGAAACCCGTGACGTTGATCAGCAAGTCCCGGGAGAGCTGATCGCGTTCGTTGGAGTCGCGAAGCAGAAGGTCCAGATATTCGCGCGCTGTCTTTATCGCCGCCATCGCCATGCGCCGCCCGACGCGGCGTTCGAGCGTGCCGTGCTTGTAATGGCTGAAATCGTGAACCGTCTTGGTGCGCAGGAGATCAATGATCTTCGGCAGCAAAGCTTGCACGGAATCGTGCGAGCGCGCGTTCTTCGGCGCTGGAGTGAAGGCCTCGCCCCGTTCGTGGCTGAGGAGCGCCTTGGCGATCTTCGCTGCGGGGAGCACGAGATCCACGTCGCCTGTCGCGACTGCGCTTTGGGGCATACCGTCATATTCGGGTTCGCCGGCATCCTGCGCGATGACGAGGCCGCCCTTCTCCTTGACCGCCTTGAGTCCGAGACTGCCGTCGGCGCCGGTTCCCGAGAGAACGACACAGACCGTCCGCGCGCCACATTCGCGAGCGAGCGAGTTCAGCAGGAAATCGAAGGGCAGGCGCGTGCCGTGACGCGCTTGCGGCTGTGAAAGCCGCAACGCCGCTTTCTCGTCCACCGATAGATAGACGCCGGGCGGAATGACGTACACATGCTCGCGTTGGATCGCCATTCCCTCGGACGCTTGCAGGACCGGCATCGCCGTGTTGCCCGCGAGCAAGGTGACCATCATGCTGTCGTGGCTCGGATCGAGGTGCTGGACGAGTATAAAGGCCATGCCGTTCAGGGCGGGCAGCGCGTCGAGCAGCTTCCGGCACGCGTCGAGGCCGCCGGCCGAGGCTCCGATCGCCACAATCGGGAAATCAGCGTGGCTGCTGACGGAAATGGGCTTCCGAATCCAACGCCGCCGCTCCACCTTGACTTGTTGGGGAAGACTTCTCGGCATTCGGGTTGTTTTTCTCGTAGGAAGGAACTGCAACGGGACGCGCGAATATTTCATAGCACAATTCGGGTAGTATTGCGATTTGTTTGATGGACAGTGTGAACGCGCTTGAATTTGGCCCCTCCGACGCCACCCACCATAAACTCGTCTCAGCGATTCATGACCTCAATGACGACGAACAACGCGATCTCCATCGCGCTGATCTGTCTGGGACGCGGTGACTTCACCGTGGGTGAATGGACCGACGCGCGGCAAGGGGCGGCCGATATTGGTCGGGAACGAACCCGCGCTACATCAGCGAAATCCCACTGGTCAGCGACTACCTCCAGGGCGGCGTGTTCCAATTCGACCAATCGATCGAAGACTATTTGGTCCAACATTGAGACATTAACGAGTGATCTGTGGTTCGCAAATTCCGGCTTCTTGGTGACCGACAACCAGAGTGCTAATGGGCGACGGATCTTGGCGCCGATAGGCGTCGCGAAATCGACATATACGTCCTCATCGTTGGCCAATGGCTCTGGAAATGGACGGGGAAAGCGGGCCAATCAAGCTTCAACCGTTGGACCTCGAAACAGCGCAGCGGAAACGAGAAACCGTAAAGTGATGTTCGTGTACGAATGGCGCACGTCATTGGACCGGTGCGGAGCGACTGCTGAGTAGGTATGTAGATCGGCCACGACTCCCAGGGCCAGACCGGCGCGTCATTTTGCTGATGCTGCTGACGCCAGTGGCGTCAGCGCCTCGCTCTGACGCGCAGGTGCGCCCAGCGACGAGTAGGCGCCGAGTTGCCGTTGCGACGGACCCGCGCGCTCCATGTCGACCAGGGCCGCGCGCAAATCTTTGGGCAAAGAGCGCGCTTGCGACAAGGCGACGAAGTCCGAGGACGCAATCGAACGAGTCTTGGCGCCCTGAAACACTACGAAGCCTTTTGGCGTCATCACCACATCACCCTTTCGCAGCGTGGGATCGTTCAGCAAGGACTCGGAATATCCGCGAGTGGGCGCGCGATGACAGGTACAGGTGTTGTCGAGCGTAGTTTGATAGCGATTGGCCACGGGCAGAGCGATGTAGAGTGCGCCGTGCGTTGAAACCGCGTCCTCGATGCTGTCCGAGCCAACTAGTTCCGTGTAGCGCGCGGTTGGCGCGTCCGGACACTGGGCAGCGCACGCCTCGTCGCCGCCGGCGCTTGTGGCGCTCGGAAAGAAGAATCCGTCGCAGAGGCGCACGCAGACGGCGCGGCCGCTGGCTCTGGTCTCTCTTGGTTTTGGGTCTTTCGGAACATCGACAGGCACCGTCGCCGCGAGATCGGGGGCCGCATCCCACGGCGCCCAGATTTTCCCCACCCCGCCACGGGCTCACGCTAACTCGCCTGCGAGCAGAAGCCCCTCGCCAGGAGAATCGCGATAGACGCAACGAAGGCGGCGCTCGGACGCCGGCGCACCGTGTCTCGACTCCTTTCCCATCTGCTGGAGAGGCGGGCGCGGCGAGGAAGCTCATGTTCGCGAGGGATCGTCATCAGCGTCGCGCAATGCAAATGGCGATCTTCTCGACATTGCGCATTGCGTGCACGACCGTGAGGGCCTCGTCAGCAGCGACGATGCGCACGTAGATTTGCTCGACGACTGCACCTATTCCCGCCGAGAGGCTGGCAACCCCGCTTTCCAAGGACTGCGAAAGAGATGCGAACAGCGTCGGAGGAAGTCGCTTCTCATCGAGGCGGTAGCGCATAAAGGCACCTACATCCAATCGTGATACAGGTTTAGCGCTGTCGACTGATAGCGGTAGCGCCGGAATATTTCTAGGACAGGCGCGACCGGGCCGGCTCGCGAGGCGCGGATCGGCGGAGGGTTTGGATGCCGATAGGCGCTGCGACCGTGTGTTGTGGCCTCGTCTCGACAAGGTCAATCCTCGGCGCCTATTCGCGCCGTCTTTCCGGTGAAGTGAGGCCCTTCCTTGATGGAGCGGGAATCGGAGGCGGGGTCCATCCGCTCAAGCAATCGTTCCGAACAACGCTCCCACGCCCGCGGTCACAGCCATCGCAAACGCGCCCCATACCGTGGTGCGAATGGTCCCTATCGCTACACTCGCCCCACTGGTGCGCGCCGCCAGCGCCCCCAGAACCGCCAAGCACATGAGGGACGTCGCCGACTCGAAAGTGATTATGTCCAACAGAGAGGCGATGGCGGCTGCAATCAGGGGCACGACCGCGCCCACGGAGAAGCTGAGGGCCGACGCGATCGCCGCCTGGGCCGGACGCGCTTTCAGGGTCTCGGTGATCCCGAGTTCGTCGCGAGCGTGAGCTTCGAGTGCGTTATGAGACATCAACTGGACAGTGACCTCTTTTGCCAGGGCTGGCTTCAGGCCGCGACCGAAATAGATCTCCGCCAACTCCTGGCGCTCGCCCTCGTCGTTGGTTCTCAGTTCGCTTTGCTCGAGCCAGAGATCGACCTCCTCGGTGTCCGCCTGCGAGTGAATCGAAACATATTCGCCGGAAGCCATCGAGATAGCCCCCCGCAACCAAGCCGATTGCCCCCGCGATTAACAGGTTGCTGCGGCTTCCATGCGCGGCGGCGACGCCCAATATGAGACTGGTGGTCGAAAGAATGCCGTCGTCCGCGCCTAATATCGCCGCGCGGAGCCACCCGGCTTTTCCTATGCGGCGCCTCTCGAGATGCCGCCGCATTTACGAAACCTCCTGGGTTGGGAGCGAAAGTCACAGGCGCGCGTTTCTGAACCGACGGGACCATCGGAGACTTGGCGACAAGTCGATATATGAGTAGATTCCGACTCTACGGTCCGGATCCGCCTGCGGGTAATGGTGGCGACGTCGGTGCGGACTCCAGAGGATCCGAGCCAGATGATCCGAGCGGGGACAGGGCCAAAGTTCCGGCGTGGGCTGATGGCGCCGCACGACAGCGCGTCACACACTTTCGCGGAATTCGATCATGGACCGCTTACCGAACTCGGCGACATCTTTTGCACCTGCGTCGACTGCGTCTAAGGGGCGATTGAGAGAGCGCAGATGTTGAACGCACGTATTGATGCGCTTCAGCCCGGCCGGACGGCGCTTTTTCTGGACGTGGACGGCACCCTTCTTGATCTCTCCGCGTCCCCTGCGGCCGTAGTTGTTCCCCAGGGGCTCGTCGAATGCATCGCAGACATTGAGCGGGCACTTGGCGGCGCGCTCGCTCTCATCAGCGGACGAACGTTCGAAGACCTCGATCGGTTGTTCTGCCCGCTGCGCCTGCGAGCGAGCGCCGTTCACGGCGCCGAAATTCGCTACGATCCGCAGACGCCCGTCATTGTCGACCCCGCCGCCGCGGTCTTGCCCTCCCGCCTCTGGCGATCCTTGAACGCGTCTCTCACGGGGTTTCCCGGCGTCTTCGCAGAAGACAAGCGCTTCAGTTTCGCGGTGCACTACAGAGCCGCGCCGAACTGCGGCGCGGATTTGCGGGAGGTTGTGCGGCGTCTTGTCGCCGCAGAGGCGATTCCCGACGTGGAAATCGTCGACTCGCGCCTCGCGTTCGAAATCAAAGGCCGCGGCTTCGACAAGGGTTCGGCAATCAATCGATTTCTGCCGCGCTCGCCGTTCGTCGGTCGGACCCCCATCTTTGTCGCCGACGATGGGACCGACGAGCCGGGTTTTGCGGCCGTGATTCAGGGCCACGGCGCGGCCTATTCCGTCAGCCAGGCTAGGCCCGGCGTTAGGGGAGTATTCTCTGAGCCGTCGATGGTCCGGGACTGGCTTGCCCGGTCGGCGGCGCAAATGGCGCGCGCATGAGCGATCAAGTGCAGGAGAAGTCTCCAAACCTCGATCTCGCTCTGATCGGCAATTGCCGAGCGGCGTCTCTTGTTGATCGTCACGCTCGCATTGTTCGGTGGTGCTTTCTGCGTTTCCATTCCGATCTTGTCTTTTCGAGACTGATTGTGGGCGACGAGGAGAAGGGCTTTTGCGAGGTGGCGCTCGCGGACCTGTTCGATTCCGATGCAAAGTACTTGCGCAACACCGCCGTGGTCGAAACCATTCTGACGAATGCGTACGGCACGCAGGTGCGCGTCACGGATTTCGCGCCGCGGTTGGATCGCTACGAGCGCACGTTCCGGCCGCAGCAGAGCCTACGGCGCATCGAGCCGCTGCACGGCCCGCCGCGCATTGCGATCAAAGTCAGGCCGACCTGCAACTACGGTCGCGCGATCGATGAACTCGTCGTTGGATCGAATCATATCCGATACCTCGGCGGAGCCGAGGTGATGCGCCTAACCACGGACGCGCCACCGTTCTACATCACGTCCGAGATCGACTTCGTACTAACCCAGCCCGTCAATCTCATTTTCGGGCAGGACGATCCGTTTCGCAACGCGATTGACGAGACCAGTCACGAGTGTCCCGATCGTACGCGTGAGCACTGGCTGGGGTGGGTACGCCATCTCGGCGCCCCGTTCGAATGGCAATCGGCGGTCGTCCGCGCGGCGATCACGCTCAAGCTCTGCACTGCGAAGAATCCGGCGCCATCGTTGCCGCCCACACGACTTAGATCTCGAAGACGCCATCGACGCAAGGCAGTTGGGATTATCGCTACTGCTGGTTGCGAGACGCGTTTCTCTTCGTCGACGCGTCGAACCATCTGGGCGCGACCCACACGATGCAATCCTACATCAACTATTTCACCATCATCGCCGCTGCTGGTGTGACCCGCATGCGCCCCGTGCATAGCATCGTGCCGTTCAGCTCGCTCGACGAAACATTTGCGCCAGGTCTCAAGGGCGTCATGGGGCACGGTCCCGTCCGCGTCGGCAGCCAAGCCGCGAACCAAACGCAGCACGACGCGTATGGCAGCGTTGTGCTGGGGGCGATGCAAATGTCTATCGATGAACGTCTGCCGAAAGTGGGCGACGAGGCGCTCTTTCGCCAACTCAAGCGGCTCGGCGAGCATGCGCTTCGCTACGCGTTTGAGCCGAACTCGGACATTTTGGAATATCGTGAGCGCGCCAAGGTGCATGCGTATTCCGCGGCGCTGTGCTGGGCGGCGTGCGATCGCCTCGGACAATTTGCACATCGATTGCGTCTTTCGAAGCGGGCGCGATATTGGCATGCGCACGCGGTCCCGATCACGGACAAGAGTCTCGCCGAGGTTTGGCACAAGAAGCGCGGCGCGCTGACCGGCGCTCTGGGACACTCCGATCTTGACGCGAGCGTATTGCTGTGCGGCGATCTCGGTCTGTTTGCGTCGACGGACCCGCGCTTTGGCAGCACTTGCGACGTCATACGATGTGAATTGATGCGCAAGGGGCGCATAACGCCTTACATGGCTGACGACGATTTCGGCGCCCCCGAGACCGCGCTTCTCGCCTGTAGTTTCTGTCACATTGGCGCGCTTTGCCTCATCGGCCGGAAAGACGACGCGCAGCAAATGTTTGACGACAGTTTCGAGCGCGGCAATGCATTTGGGCGCCTGTCCGAGGACATTCGCCCGGAGACCGGCGAGCTTTGGGGCAATTTCGCGCAGGCATATTCGATGGTGGAGATCATCAACACGGCGACCCGTATGTCGTCGAGTTGGGAGGAGGAGGGATGGGCGCGCGTCTGATCATTGTCTCGAACCGAGTCGCCGTACCCGAGCCGGGAAATAAGCCGATGGCGGGAGGACTCGTGGTCGCGGTGAAAGCGGCGCTGAGAAACCGCACTGGCGTGTGGTTCGGCTGGAGCGGCAAGATCGACGAGACGGAGACGGCGCAGCCGCGAATCGTCGAACGCAATCACATAACCTATGCCGTCATCGATCTGTCGAAGACTGATTTTGAGGAATATTACAATGGGCTGGCGAACCGGGTGCTATGGCCGATCCTACACTATCGCGTCGATTTGCAGAAATATTCGCGCGCCGACCATTCCGGCTATATGCGCGTCAATTGCCTGTTCGCCGACAAGCTCAGCGCCTTCCTCAGGGAGGACGACGTCATTTGGGTGCACGACTATCATCTGATGCCATTGGCGCACGAAATGCGCGCTCGCGGACATCGCAATCCGATCGGTTTCTTCCTGCACATCCCCTGTGCTCCATTGGATATCCTGCTCACTTTGCCGCACCACGATGAGATTCTTGGCGCCCTCACATACTATGATCTTGTCGGCTTTCAGACCGAGAATGATCGCGATAATTTCGCCGCCTACCTGTTGGCGATGCCGGGGGCCAAAGAGGGCCGCGGCTTAACTTTCGAAGTGGAGGGGCGCCAGACCCGGATCGGCGCATTTCCAGTCAGCATCGAGACCGCCGCTTACGCGCGGCTCGCGCGCAATGCCGCGCGTTCGCCGCTCGCCAAGGAGATTAGGGAGAGCCTCACTGGGTTGCGTCTGGTGCTCGGCGTCGACCGGCTCGACTACTCGAAGGGCATCGTCCGGCGCATCAATGCGTTCGACCGCTTTCTTGAGGTCAATCCAGAGTGGCGATCACGGGTCACCCTTTTGCAGATCACGCCAAGGAGCCGGTCCGACCTCAAGGACTACGCCGCGATCGAAAATGAAGTGACGACGTTGATCAGCAGAGTCAACGGCCATTATGGCGAGGCGTCCTGGACTCCGATACGCTATATCAATCGATTCTATTCGCGCACCGCGCTCTCGGGCATCTATCGTGCGGCCGATGTGGCGCTGGTTACGCCGCTTCGCGACGGCATGAACATCGTCGCCAAGGAATATGTCGCGGCGCAGGACCCGGAGAATCCCGGCGTGCTCATCCTGTCGCAATTTGCCGGGGCGGCAGCCGAACTCACCACTGCGCTGATCATCAATCCACACGAGAGCGACGCCGTGGCCGCGGCGCTGAAACGCGGGTTGGAGATGCCGTTGTTCGAGCGCCGCGAACGCCATGGTCCGATGCTGGAACATCTCCTGGTCCATAATATCGAACGCTGGGCGGAAGACTATCTTGCCGCGCTCGCTGAAACGCGGCAGCGTACAAGCTTGATGAGCGAGCTGCGCGCATTCCTCAGTCCTTCGAAGCCGTCGACCGATCGACGGCAACCCTAGACGTGAGCAGACAAGCTTGAGAAAGGTTTGCGTAGGGAACGGGGGCACGCTCGGCTAATCAAGTTGTCAATCGGCGCGGGGTCCGAACGCCGATCAACCCTGAGGTTCGACGAGACTTGGGGCGCCGCGAGCGCGAGGCGTCGGGGCGCGTCGGACATAATCCAGGCTAGCGCGAGCGCAGTAAAGAGACGAGAACGAGGTGACGGCGTTCAATCGCTTTGACTGTTAATCGCTGCTCAGCTCGCGATTCGAACTCGTTTTGGTCCGCCGCGCCGCGACGATGCCCGGCTGGGTTTCGTCGAGGAGGAGGCGCCGAAGGTTGGGGCTGACGACCTACGCGGCGGGGCCTCGTGAGTAGATTCCGATTCTCGCCGAGAATTGGCCGCAACACGAGACTGTCTGGGCCATCGCCCTTACTGCCGACGGTTCAACGATGGAGAGTCGAAATGTCGACGATCTATTTCGTGCATGCGGAAACCAGCGTGGGCCGCGCCGTGGTGAAGTGAAGGCCTCGCATGCGACGATAGACGATGAGCCGCCCCTGAGGGTTTCCTCCACGGAGAATTAGAGTCCGGCCTTCATGAGGACGGACAGAGGAAGTGAATTCAGGACAAATCTTGGAGAAAGGCTATGAGCGAACGAACTCAAATCGGTCCCTCGAAGGAACCTCATTCGTCCGCGGAGGTGGAGGGGTTTGACGCCCTGGCCGAGCTTGCCCTGGATATGCGTTCGTCGTGGAACCATGCCACCGACCAGATATGGCGACAGCTGGATCCTGTACTGTGGCAGATCACGCATAACCCTTGGGCCGTGCTGCAGACGGTCTCGCGGGAAATGCTCCGGCGTGATTTAGCCGATCCCGCTTTCCGCAAGATCGTTGACGATCTGGTGCAAGCCAGACGGGACGCCGTGGCGGCGCCGGCATGGTTTCAGCAAACCCATCCGCAGTCTCCGCTGAACTGCGTTGCGTATTTCAGTATGGAATACATGTTGAGCGAAGCCTTGCCGATCTACTCAGGCGGGCTCGGCAACGTGGCCGGCGATCAGCTCAAGGCCGCCGGCGATCTGGGCGTGCCGGTCATCGGCGTGGGCCTGCTTTACCAGCAAGGCTATTTTCGCCAGGTGATCGACCAGGACGGAGCGCAACAGGCCATCTTCCCCTACAACGATCCCGGACAACTGCCGATCACGCCATTGCGCAATGAAGATGGGGAGTGGCTGCGGTTGCAGCTCGATCTGCCGGGTTACCCGATCTGGGTCCGCGTCTGGCAGGTTCAGGTCGGCAGAGCGAAGCTCTACTTGCTCGACAGCAATGACGCCGCGAACTTTCCACCGTATCGCGGGATCACCAGCGAGCTTTATGGCGGCGGGCAGTCCGTGCGCCTCATGCAAGAGCTGATCCTAGGGATCGGCGGATGGCGCTTGCTCGACGCACTCGGGATCGAACCGCAAGTGTGCCACCTGAATGAAGGGCATGCGGCGCTGGCCGTACTGGAACGCGCGCGCAGTTTCATGCAAACTACAGGACAGTCCTTCGAGGTCGCACTGTCCGTCACGCGAGCGGGCAATCTCTTTACCACCCACACCGCGGTAGCCGCCGGTTTTGACCGTTTCGCTCCGGCCCTTATCGAACGCTGCCTGGGCGGCTACGCCCGGAAGAAGCTTGGCATCGCGCTCGACGATTTGCTGGCGCTGGGCCGCCAGAATCCAAACGACCCAGCGGAAGACTTCAACATGGCGTATCTGGCGATCCGAGGAAGCGGGGCGGTGAATGGCGTGAGCCGCCTGCATGGCGAGGTGAGCCGGCGCCTCTTTGAGCCGCTCTTTCCGCATTGGCCGGCGGCGGAAATCCCGGTGGGACACGTGACCAACGGAGTTCACGTGCCGAGTTGGGACTCGTCGGAAGCCGACGATCTTTGGACGAAAGCATGCGGCAAGGATCGTTGGCTGGGGACGACGGAAACCCTGGAGCAAGACATTCGCCGCGTCTCCGACGTGAGCCTCTGGCAATTTCGGAACGACGCCCGCATGTCTATGATCGAATACGCCCGCGAGCGCCTGTCCCGGCAACTGGCCGCGTCGGGCGCGCCACCCGAGGCTGTCGAGGGCGCCGAGCGCCTCTTTGATCCCAACACATTGACGCTGGGCTTTGCACGCCGATTCGCATCTTACAAAAGACCGGACCTGCTGTTGCACGACGCCGAGCGACTGCTGCGCCTGTTGACCAATACTCAGCGCCCGATGCAGCTCGTCATGGCTGGCAAGGCTCATCCGGCGGACCAGGCAGGCCAAGCGCTGATCCAGAAATGGACGGATTTCATCCGGCGGCCCGAGGCGCGCCCGCATGTGATTTTCCTCAGTGACTACGACATGCTTCTGACCGAGCGCTTGGTGCAGGGGGTGGATGTTTGGCTCAACACGCCGCGCCGACCTTGGGAAGCGTGTGGAACGAGCGGCATGAAGGTCCTCGTCAACGGCGGCATCAATCTATCGGAGTTGGACGGCTGGTGGGCGGAGGCCTACACGCCAGAAGTCGGATGGGCGCTGGGGGACGGACAGGAACATGGGGATGATCCGGCCCGGGATGCGGCCGAAGCCGAGGCGCTCTACGAGCTGCTCGAGCATGAGGTGATCTCTGAGTTCTATTCTCGCGACGAGAGGGGTATCCCTGGCGCCTGGGTGGCGCGGGTGCGGGAAAGCATGGCGCGGTTGACGCCGCGCTTCTCCGCCACGCGTGCAGTTCGCGAATACACCGAGAAGTACTACTTACAGGCCGCCTCAAGCTATCTTGAGCGCGCTGGCGACAAAGGTAAAATCGGCGTGAATATTGTTCGTCAACGGCGCGCTCTGGATCAAGGATGGGCGGCGCTGCGCTTCGGCGAAGCGAAGATCGAGACACGTGGCGAACAGCACGTATTTGAGGTTCATCTCCACCTCAATGATCTCGATCCCAAGTCGGTGCACTTGGAGCTGTATGCCGACGGCGTCGGCGGCGGTGATCCTGTGCGGCAGGAGATGGAGTGCGTTGGTCAATCGACCGCCGCGCCGGGCTGCTTTGTTTTCGGCGCGTCCGTGTCTGCGGCCCGTGTATCGACAGACTACACGGCGCGCGTGACATCGCACCGCGACGGCGTCGCAATTCCCTTGGAGGATTCGCGAATCCTTTGGCAGCGATAATTCGACCACCAGCCATCGGGAAGCGAGTTGTTTCTCGATGACCTCCGGCCTGCAGCGATGATCGCAAAGCGTCGAACCGTGTCGTTCGACGTGCGCCGATGTGTAACTCCCCGGCGCCCGCGGCGGCGCGCGCACACATCTTCGCGGGTAGGTTTTCGAGGCGATCGACAGAGCGATCAGCGCGGCTGTTGGCCGAGCTTGTCGAGCATGGGTTGCGTGATCAGAGTGACGCCGTTCTCGGTGCGGCGGAAACGCTTGGCGTCGAGTTCTGGGTCCTCGCCGACGATCAGACCGTCGGGGATTATGACGCCGGAGTCGATCACCGCTTTTGTCAGACGAGCGCCCTGGCCGATCCGCGAATAGGGCAGCGCGACCGTCTCGTGGACGATCGCATAGGAATGCGCCCACACGCCGGTGAATAGGAGCGACCGCGAAATCGCGGCGCCGGAAACGACGCAGCCGCCCGAGACCAGCGAGGAAGTGGCGACGCCGCGCCGACCGTCGACGTCATGCACGAATTTGGCCGGCGGGGTGATCTCGCCATAGGTCCAGATCGGCCAGGCGCGGTCGTAAAGATCGAGATCAGGGAGGATGTTGGTCAAGTCGATATTGGCCGCCCAATAGGCGTCGACCGTCCCGACGTCGCGCCAGTAGATCACCGACTCCTCATTAGTGACGACGCAGGATTCCGAGAAATGATGTGCGACCGCTTTGCCCTTGGCGACCAGGTGGGGAATGATGTCTTTGCCAAAATCGCGCGACGAATGGGGATCGGCGGCGTCGCGCTTGAGCTCCTCAATGAGGAATTTGGTCTCGAAGACATAGATGCCCATGCTGCACAGCGCCTTATCGGGTTTGCCGGGCATCGGCGGCGGGTTAGCAGGCTTCTCCAGAAAGGAGACGATCGCGTCCTCTTCGTCGACGTGCATGACGCCGAAACCTTTGGCGTCTTCGAGCGAGGCTTCGAGGCAGCCCACCGTCACGTCGGCCTTGGATTCGGCGTGCTGCTGGAGCATTTTCTCGTAGTCCATCTTGTAGATGTGATCGCCGGCGAGCACCACCATGTATAGCGGTGCGTAGCTCTCGATGATGTCGATGTTTTGATAGACCGCGTCGGCAGTGCCGAGATACCACATCGTCTCGGAGACGCGCTGCGAAGCCGGCAGAATGTCGAAGCTCTCATTGCGTTCGGGACGGAAGAAGTTCCACCCGTGCTGCATATGTCGGATCAGGCTGTGAGCCTTGTATTGCGTGGCGACGGCGATGCGGCGGATGCCGGAGTTGAGCGCGTTCGACAAGACAAAATCGATGATCCGCGATTTGCCGCCGAAGTAGACGGCGGGTTTGACGCGACGGTCGGTCAGTTCCATCAGGCGTCTGCCGCGCCCGCCGGCCAACACATAGGCCATCGCCTGGCGCGCGTAGGGCGCGCCAGGGTGTGGGTTCCGTGCCGCATCCCTGGGGTTCATGCACGCCTCCTGCAAACTCTTGCCCGTTCCACCCTTCTGGTAGTGCTGGGGCTCACCTCGCCTGATAGATGAGGAACACTGTCGCCAGCGGCGGCAGGGTCAGCGCGACGGACGCGGGAAGGCCGTGCAGAGGCCGCGGCTCGGCATCGACGGCGCCCTTATTGCTGACGTTGGAGCCGCCGTAGAGCGCCGCGTCGGTGTTGAGCGCTTCGCGCCATCGTCCGGGTTGCGGCAACCCGACGCGGTAGTTCCGGCGCACCTCGGGGGTGAAGTTGCAAACGACCGCGACCGGAGGATCGCTTTCCTCGCCCATGCGCAGGAACGCCAGCACCGACTGCATGTCGTCGTCGACGACGATCCAGCGGAACCCTTGCGACTCGCAGTCGCGCGCATATAGAGCCGGCGTTTCGCGATAGAGACGGTTGAGGTCGCGCACCAACATCTGGAGGCCCTGATGCGGCCAGAAGTCGAGCAGCCACCAAGGCAACGCCTCGTCACAATTCCATTCGTTGGTCTGGCCGAATTCCTGACCCATGAACAACAGCTTCTTGCCGGGATGGCCCCACATGAAGCCGTAATAGGCGCGCGCGTTGGCGAAGCGCTGCCATTCGTCGCCGGGCATTTTCCCGACCACGGATCCTTTGCCGTGAGCGACCTCGTCGTGCGAAATCGGCAGGATGAAGTTCTCGGCGAAGGCGTAGAGGAGGCCGAAGGTCATCTTGTCGTGGCTCCAGCGCCGATAGATCGGGTCGCGCGACATGTATTCGAGCGTGTCGTGCATCCAACCCATGTTCCACTTGAAGCCGAAACCCAGGCCGCCGAGGTTGGTCGGCGACGAGACGCCCGAGAAAGCGGTGGATTCCTCCGCGATCGTCATCGCGCCGGGGAATAGGCCGTAGACCAGTTCGTTGGCGCGTTTGAGGAAGGCGATCGCCTCGTGATTCTCATTACCGCCTTCGGCGTTGGGCAGCCATTCGCCGGGCTTGCGGGAGTAATCGAGGTAGAGCATCGAGGCGACCGCATCGACCCGCAGACCGTCGACGTGAAAGCGGTCGATCCAATAGAGCGCGCTGGCGTGAAGGAAATTGGCGACCTCCTTGCGGCCGAAGTCGTAGATCGCGGTGTTCCAGTCGGGTTGAAAACCTCTGCGCGGATCTGCGTACTCGTAGAGCGGGCCGCCGTCGAAATGCGCCAGGCCGTGCGCGTCGGTGGGGAAATGCGCGGGCACCCAGTCGACGATCACGCCGAGCCCCGCCGCGTGGGCGCAATCGACGAAGCGCGCGAAAGCTTCCGGCTCGCCGTGGCGCCGCGTTGGCGCGAACAGACCGATCGGTTGATAGCCCCACGACGCGTCGAGCGGATGCTCGCTGATAGGCAGCAGCTCGAGATGTGTGAAGCCGAGGTCGACGGCGTAGGGGATCAGTTGATCCGCGAGCTCGTCGTAGCTCAAGAAGCGATTGTCATCGCCGCGCCGCCATGAGCCGAGGTGGACCTCGAAAATCGACATCGGCCGGCGCCGCGCTTCGCCCTGCTTGAGGTTCTCGAGATAGTCGGCGTCGCTCCAGGAGAAATCCGTCGTGCGGGCGACGATCGAGGCGGTCGAGGGACGCATTTCCGCCTCGAAGCCGAAGGGGTCGGCCTTGAGCGGCTGCACGACGCCGTTCGCGGAGACGATCTCGTATTTGTAGGCGGCGCCGGCCCGCAAATGCGGAATAAAGATCTCCCAAAGGCCGCTGTCGATGCGCTTGCGCATCTGGCACTTGCGTCCGTCCCACTGGTTGAAATCGCCGACGACCGACACGCGCGACGCGTTGGGCGCCCAAACTGCGAAAACGACGCCATCTGCGCCCTCGTGGCGGCCGAGCTGCGCGCCGAGGCGGCGATAGAGCTGTTTATGCGCCCCCTCGACGAGCAGATAGTCGTCGAGCGCCCCCAGCACAGGGCCGAAAGCGTACGAGTCCTCATACGAGTCGACGCCGTGGGCGCGCGTGACTTCGAGCCGGTAGACTGGCCGTTCCGTCGCCCCCGGGATCAAGGCCTCGAAGAAATCGCCCTTGCGGCGCCCGAGTTCAACGATCGGAGCGCCCTCGCGCGTGATCGCGCGCACGCTGAGCGCGTCGGTGACGAACGCCCGGATCGCCCATCCCTCGGCAGTGAGGTGCGGCCCAAGAACGGCGAAGGGGTCTTTTTGCCGCGCCGCGGCGATCGCGTCCACGTCCTCTTCTTTCGCCCGCCAATTCTTGAGCATGCCGCTCGTCCTTTCAAACGGAGGGTCGGAACGGAGCGCGTCTATTGGCTCTTGGTTAGGGATCTCGGGGCGGCGTTCCAGAGCGCAATGACTGGCGTCTCAGGATGGTGAGGTTCGTGGCCGAGGATGCTGAGCGAAGCTGCGTCGAGCGCAAGATGCTGTCCTTCGAGCACCGGCGCGCCAATCCATCGTGCGGCCAGGACGCGCCCGAACTGGCCATGCGAGAACAGCGCGACCTTCCCCCGAAAAGTGCGAAGGCGAGCGATAAGCCGATCGGCGCGCTCGAGGATTTGGTCGGTCGAGTCACCGTGCGGACAACCGTCGCGAAAGATGTTCCAGCCCGGTCGTCCCTTGCAAATGTCCTCGGAGCGCAGTCCTTCGTAATCGCCATAGTCCCACTCGCACAGGTCGGGTTCAATCTCGGTCACCGACAACAGCCCGACCAGCTCGCAGGTACGCCGCGCGCGCCGCCGCGGACTGGTCAGCACATGCGTAAACGGAATCGTCCGCAGCCACGGTCTCAGCTCGCGCGCCTGGTCTTTGCCTTCCGCAGTCAACGGAATATCCGTGCGGCCGGTATGCTGGCCGCTGAGCGACCACTCTGTTCCTCCGTGTCGAACAAAATAGAGCTGCAGGAGAGAATTTTGGGCGGAGATCATTTTGCTTTCGCCATGTCGTGGGCGCCGTGCCCTTGGCGACGCCCATCGTTGCGCTCACGCCGTTTCCATCGCGACGCTGTATTCGCCACGGCGCGCCGCCCGGTTGCAGTTGGCTCGATGAAGGAGAGCCTTCTGGGCCGCCGCAAGATTTGTCGGCTCGCCCTTCCATATCTCCAAGGCCGGCTGCTGAATGGCGCGCGCGAACGAAAACGCCAAAGCCCAAGGCGGTCGTGACCCCGCCGCCTTGAACAGGACGTTCATCGCGTTCAAGCGGGCGGAGGCCAATTCGCCGGATTGGCCGCCGGACAGAAAAGCGATCCCCGGAACGGCGGCTGGGACGACGCGCAGCAGACTTTTCACCGTTGCGTCGGCTACCTCGTCCACCGTCCCCTGCTTGGCGCAGTTCAAGCCGGGAAGCACCATGTTGGGCTTCAGGATCATCCCCTCCAGCATCACTTTTTGCACGGAAAGTTGGTCGAAGACCCTCCTCAGGACTTCCTCCGTGACCTCGCGGCAGCGCTCCAACGTGTGGTCGCCGACCATGAGCACTTCCGGCTCGACGACGGGAACCAACCCGCCCTCCTGGCACAGAGCTGCATAGCGGGCCAGCGCGTGCGCGTTGGCCTCAATGCAGCCTCCGCTGGGAATACGCTCGCCCAACGTGATCACGGCGCGCCACTTGGCGAACCGGGCGCCCATTTGAAAATATTCCTTCAGCCGGTCACGCAAGCCGTCGAGCCCTTCGGTCACCTTCTCTCCGGGATGACCGGCGAGATCCTTCGCTCCGATGTCCACCTTGATTCCGGGAATGACGCCCGCGTCGGCAAGGACTTTGACGAAAGGGGTTCCGTCTCTCTTTTGCTGCCGGATCGTCTCGTCATAGAGGATCGCGCCGCTGATGCATGCGCCGAGACCCGGCGTGGTCACGATCAACTCGCGATATGAGCGCCGCGCCTCGAGCGTCTGTGGAATCCCTGCTGCAGCGAATCGCTTGTTGCAGGTCGCATTGCTCTCGTCCATCGCGAGCAGGCCTTTGTCGTCGCTGACGAGCGTCCTCGCGATTTCGATGAGCGTTTGCGCCTTCATTTGGCGGCGCTCCACTTCCAGTTCCGGATCTCCGGAAGATCCTCGCCATGCTCGTCGATGTAGTGCTTGTGCTCGATGAGCTTGTCGCGCATCACCTGTTTCAAATAGGCGCCCTTGCTGCCGAGATGAGACAGATTATCCACGACCACTTGCACTAGGTGAAAGCGATCGAGATCATTTTGCACCCGCATAT
>Ga0224559_1000443_pt1 | contig 28009 bp, 20 predicted proteins | sample 714S33034metaG_FD_180676 | JGI IMG/M metagenome (GOLD analysis project Ga0224559, IMG submission 180676) | Peat soil microbial communities from Stordalen Mire, Sweden - 717 S3 30-34 | ecosystem: Environmental > Terrestrial > Soil > Wetlands > Peat | place: Sweden: Norrbotten County, Stordalen... | reverse complement strand
GACATGGAGGCGAAGCACGTGGGTCCATCGTTGGGCCTCGGCATGACGCTTAAGGAAGTGACGCTGGTTTCGCGCAACAGCGACGGCAGCAAGCCCACGCGCATCCTGGTCGACAAGGCGACGCTGAGCGTGTCGCTCTTGTCCTACCTTTGGGGGACCAAGTCCTACCATGTCGCGGCGGATGTTTTCGGCGGCGACGTCGACGTCGATGTGAATCTCGGCAAGGCCGATGGCAAGGCCGATGCGTCCACGCGTTCGCGCGTGAGGGAAATAGATCTGGCGGAAATTCCGTGGGTTAAGAAGGCGATCAATTTGCCGCTGGCGGGAAAGTTCGATCTCAAGCTCGACCTCGATATGCCCAAGCAGCACCTTTCCGAGGCCAAAGGCACGCTGACGTGGACGTGCACGGCGTGCGCGCTTGGCGATGGCAAAGCCAAACTGATCGTCGTGAGCAACCCCATGCTGGCCGAGGGTTTGGGCTTGCCGAAAATTCGGCTGGGCGATTTCACCGGCAAGATCGTGTTCGACAAGGGCGTGGGGCGCTTGCAGAACATCCAATTCAAGTCGACCGATCTCGAAGCCACGGTGGAAGGTGAAATCCATCTGGCCCAGCCCATCGGCAACTCGCACGTCGATCTCTACGTGCGTTTCAAGCTCGGCGACAACCTGCTGCGCAGCTCGGAGAACCTGCGGACCATCATGGACCTTACGGCCCAGATGGGCAAACGCGCGGATGGCTTCCTTGGTTTTCGCGCCACCGGCTCATTCCAGAACATGGGCAACGTGCAGTGGCTGAAGACATCGCCCTTTGCCAGCAGCACGGCGGCGCCCACCAAGCCAGGGCCGCCCCCGCGCGGTGCTGCGCCCGCGCCTCCGCCCGCCGCGCCTCTGCCTGCCGCGCCTGCGCCCGTCGCGCCACCGCCCGCCGCGCCTCCGCCCCCAACACCCCAAGCAGCGCCGCCGCCGGCCCCCCCGCCACCGCCTCCACCAGAGCCAGTCGCGCCCGCGCCACCACCCGCGCCCGCGCCACCACCCGCGCCAGCGCCTTCGCCCGCGCCCGTTCCGACGGGCGGACCGCCGGCCCCGGCGCCCGTGCCGACTTCCGCCGCGCCACCGACATCCACGGCACCGTTGCCCACGCCGTCCGCTCCTCCTGGCGGCCCGGCAGGGGCGCACCTTCCCGCAAGCGAGCCGGCGCCTAGCACCGAGCCGAAGTAGATCTATTCGGCAGGCTAGCTCTTCAGATGTTCTTCGCGCAGTTCGAGCAGCCCGAGATCCTTGAGCACCTCAACAAGCTTGTCGCGCCTGATGGGCTTGGTTAGGTAACCGTCGCAGAGCTGGTCGTAGGACTTCGTCACGTTTTCCAGGTCGCGCAGGGCCGTGGTCATGACGATCTTGGCGGCGCGGCTGGGCGGACAATTCGCGGCGGCTTCTTGCGCGCGAATGGCCGACAGGGCGGCCTGGCCGTCCATCTCGGGCATCATGATGTCCAGGCACACCAAGGCATAGGGCTCGCCGCTTTCCGTGGCCAAGCGGAAGGACTCGACGGCTTCCTTGCCGTTCACCGCCACATCGCACGAGCCGAACGGTTCAAGCATCTTGCGCAGAAGGAGCCGGCTCGTCACGTCGTCTTCCACAATCAGAATTTTCATGGCCGTTCCTCCAGGGCGCGGGTGCGTGGTTTCACAATGGTTCCGGCCGTTGGGGCGGCCGTGCCTGCATTATCGGCGGAGTTCGGCGGAAACAAAAGCCGGAGCGGGACAATCGAAATCGGGCCATTGGGTTGCCCAATTCTTCGCGGCATGCGTTGGCTCTCCCTCGGTGCTTTGGCGAGGGAAAAAATACCATTCAAGTTTTCCATCCCTGACGTCGATGACGTTTGAGCCGCTCGAACCCGGGCGGCGAGACGAAGATGGAAACCTTCATGCACGATGTCGAGCGAACGACGGAGCGAACGACGATCGTCGGCATGAGCGCATGCTTCTTGGGTGCCGTGTTCGGGGGGAGCCAACATGGACGGTTGTAGACTGCTCAAGGACATCGAGGAGCTGGCGGCGGCTCTCGTCGCGGCCGAGGCCGGCGACGCCGAATCCTTGGACGTTTTGCGCCGCTTTCTGGGCGACATTGAAGCCGCGGCGAAGTCGTTGGACTTCGCCGTGCCGGTCGCCGAGCTGGTGCACGATCTGCTCTGCGTAGCAGCGGATCTTCTCACCGCGCCCGACGCCGCTGGTTTGGTCCGCTTGGGCGAAACCGTGGAAGCCTTGCAGAAGGAAATTCGCCACAGTCACAAGGAAGACAAGGTGCCGTGCAGCGCTCGTGCGGTGGTGGAGCCAACCCAAGCCGCGCAAGCTCTTCCTCCCGGCAAGGAGCGCGACGCGGATACTATTGCGCTCATCGGCGAATTCCTCTCGGAAGGCGAAGAAAGTTTGGCCCGAGCCGACCAGATCCTGATGACGGTCGAGCGCGATGGCGCAACCGCGGAAGCCATCAACGGTCTCTTCCGTGTGTTCCACACCATCAAGGGGGTGGCCGGTTTCCTTGAGCTGTTCGAAATCCAGTCGCTGGCGCACACCACCGAATCATTGCTCAACGGCTGCCGCGAGGGGCTCTATCCGCTGGTGGGCGTGCGTCTCGATCTGGTGTTCGACGCCACGGCCATGATGCGCAAGATCCTCGCCGACCTGCGCGTCGCCGTGGAGACCAGCCGCGAATTCGCCACACGCGAGAACATCGCGGGACTGGTGGCGCGGTTGAAGGAAGCCCTGGAGCCGACCGCCGACGGCGGCTCGGTCAAGGCGGCGGAGCGGCAGGAGATGGAGTCGCGGCCGGAGGATGTGCACATTCACGGCCCCGCGCCACCTCGGCCGGAAGCTCGGGAAGAGGCGGCGGCGCCTGTGGCGGCTAGTTCGGCGGCCACTGAGGGAGGCGCGGATTCGAAGATTCGGCCAACCATCAAAGTCGACTTGGAGCGCGTGGATCGCTTGGTCGAGATGATTGGCGAGCTGGTGGTGGTCGAGGCGATGGTGGTGGGGGCGCCCGAGATCGCGCATTCGGCGTCGGCGCGCGTGCGCAATTGCCTGTCGCAATTGGAGAAGGTTACGCACGACTTGCAGGACGTGGGCATGCGCATGCGCATGCTGCCGGTTTCGGGTGTGTTCCAGAAGATGGCGCGCATGGCGCGCGACGTGGGACGCAAGGCGGGCAAGCAGGTGCGCGTGGTGCTGTCCGGCGAGCAGACCGAGATGGACCGCAGCATGGTCGAGCAGATCTCGGATCCGCTGGTGCACATGATCCGCAATTCCATCGACCACGGCATCGAGCCGCCGGACTTGCGCCGTCAGGTGGGCAAACCCGACGAGGGCACGGTTCGCCTGTCCGCCTATCACGAGGGCGGCCATGTGGTCATCGAAATCTCGGACGACGGTCGCGGGCTCAACCGCGAAGCGATCCTCAAAAAGGCGATCGCCCAGCGGCTGATCCAGGCCACGGACAGTCTTTCCGAGGACGAAATCAATTCGCTGATCTTCGCACCGGGATTCTCCACTGCGGAGAAGGTGACGGACATTTCCGGACGTGGCGTGGGCATGGACGTGGTTCGGCGGAACATCGATGCCATGCGCGGTCGGGTGAGCATCAAGTCCGTTCCTGGGAAGGGTACGACCTTCAAGATCACGCTGCCCCTGACCCTGGCCATCATCGACGGCATGCTCGTGGCCTGCGGAAAAGAGCGCTACATCATCCCGACGCTGTCGATCATCGAATCTATTCAGCCCGAAGCTTCGATGCTGGTGACCCAGGCGGCAAGCAACGAGATGCTCAACATGCGCGGCAATATCCTGCCGCTTCTGCGCATGGATCGGCTGCTCGGCGCCGAGGGCGCGATTCAGGATCCGAGCAAGGGGTTGGTGGTCATCATCGAAGGCGTCGGACGCCGGGTCGGGCTGCTGGTGGATGAGGTGATTGCGCAGCAACAGGTGGTTATCAAGAGCATGGGCGAAGGCGTGGGCGAAGTTCCCTTCGTGTCGGGCGCGGCGATTCTTTCCGACGGGCGGGTGGGACTCATCGTCAACGTGGAAGGTATCGTTTCATTGATTGTGGAAAAACGGCACCGCGGTTTCTCCGGTGAGGGCTCGCCGGCGTCCGCGGGTGCAACGAACGGGAACAAAGATACCAAGAAGGAGGCGCGAGCGTGAATAGCCAAGCAGAAAAGCAGGAACGGACGCTGATCGAAGGGGCCGCTGCCGTGGGCGAACAGCTCGCCGGCAAGTACATGACCTTCAAACTGGCCAACGAGGAGTATGGCCTAGAGATCCTGAAGGTGCGGGAGATCATCGGGCTCATGGACATCACCCGCGTGCCCTGCACGCAGGAGTTCATGAGCGGCGTGATCAACCTGCGCGGCAAGGTGATTCCGGTCATCGACCTGCGGCTCAAGTTCGGCATGGAGCGCTGCCAGGTCACGGACCAGACCGTCATCATCGTCGTGCAATATAGCTTGCACGGCCGCAACATGACCATGGGGCTCTTGGTGGACCAAGTTCTGGAAGTGCTGTCCATCGAAGCCGCGCACATCGAGCCGCCGCCGGAGTTTGGCAGTAGCACCCTGCGAAGCGATTTCATTCTGGGCATTGGCAAGGCCGAGAAGCGCGTGATCTTCCTGCTCGATATCGGGCGGATCTTGAACGCCGAGGAAGCGGGCGCCGTGGCCGAGGCCACGAAGTCGAGCTAGCGGCGGATTTTGCAAAGTTTGAGCTTTTTAGGGACTACGGAAAGGAAACGGGACCATGTTCAAGAATACGAAGGTAACGACGTTGGTGATGATGGTGCTGGGCACCATGGCGGTCATCGTGGCTGCCCTTGGCATTTACAACTCGCGCGAGTTGCGACACGCGGACGACTCGGACCAGGTTCTCTATGAGCAGAATGCAGTGTCGTTGGCCGAGATCGGGTCATTCTCGCGCTTCTTCTACCGCGCGTGGAACAACACGCTGCAGGCTGCGCTTACGGCCGAACCGGCCCTGCGCGCACCCATCTTGGCCAAGGCCGAGGAGCGGCTTCGTCAGGCTGACGAAAACCTTGAAGCCACGGACAAGGCTCTCAAGATAGAAGCGGTACGCGAGGCCTTTGCAGGGGTCAAGCGGGCGTATGAGCCATTCCGCCAGGACATGAGAGGGTTGTTCGCGGCTATTCGCTCCGGGGAGAGCGCCAACACAATCAAGAGCATGACCAGCGGCCCCGTCGAAGCTCAACGCGTGGCCTTGGGTGAAATCACGGACAAGTTCGTCACTCTTCTTACCGAGCGGGCTAAGACCCGCTCAGAGAGCAACACAGCCGAGGCCAATGCGGCAGTACGCAACAGCACCATTCTGGTCGGTTTTGCGGCACTGTTTGCCTTTGCCATGGGCCTCCTGCTTTTCAAGCGCATGACTGGTCTGTTCGGGCAGCTCAACAGTGAGACCGAACGATTGGCCACCGCCGCCATCGAGGGCAAGCTGCAAACGCGCGCCGACACCTCGGATGCTTACCTCGAATGCCGGCCTATCATGGAGGGCTTCAACAGGATTCTCGATGCGGTCATCAATCCGCTCAACGTCACTGCCAAGTACGTGGACAGCATCTCGAAGGGCGACATCCCCGAGAGGATTACGGACACCTACAATGGGGACTTCAATGTCATCAAGACCAACCTCAACGCTTGCATCGACCAGCTGAGCAGCCTCATTCGCGAGATGAATCGCATGAGCACCGAGCATGATCGCGGCGACATCGACGTCGTCATTCCCGCTGACAAGTTCCACGGCGCCTACCAGACCATGGCCACGGGCGTGAACACCATGGTGATGGGCCACATCGCAGTCAAGAAGAAGGCCATGGCGTGTATCGCCGAATTCGGCAAGGGCAATTTCGAAGCCACTCTCGAGAAGTTCCCCGGCAAGAAGGTGTTCATCAACGACACCATCGAGCAACTGCGCACCAATTTGAAGACCTTCATCGCTGAGATGACTCGCATGAGCACCGAGCACGATCGGGGCGACATCGACGTTAGTATCCCGGTGGACAAGTTCCAGGGTTCGTACCAGACCATGGCCACGGGTGTGAATACTATGGTGATGGGTCACATCGCGGTCAAGAAGAAGGCCATGGCGTGCCTTGCCGAGTTCGGCAAAGGCAACTTCGAGGCGACGCTGGAGAAGTTCCCAGGCAAGAAGGCCTTCATCAACGACACCATCGAGCAGGTACGCACCAACTTGAAGGCTCTCATTGCCGACGCCGGCATGCTGTCGCGTGCGGCGGTGGAAGGCAAGCTGGCAACGCGGGCCGATGCTTCGAAGCACCAGGGCGACTTCCGCAAGATCGTTCAGGGCGTGAACGACACCCTCGACGCGGTTATCGGGCCGCTCAATGTTTCTGCCAAGTACGTGGACCAAATCTCGAAGGGCGACATCCCTGCGAAGATCACCGACACCTACAACGGCGACTTCAACACCATCAAGAATAACCTCAACCAGTGCATTGATGCCGTGAACATGTTGGTCGCGGACGCCGCCATGCTGGCCAAGGCCGCCGTGGAAGGCAAGTTGGCTACGCGCGCGGACGCGAGCAAGCACCAGGGCGACTTCCGCAAGATCGTCCAAGGGGTCGATGATTGTCTGGATGCGGTCATTGGTCCACTTAACGTGGCGGCGAAGTACGTGGACAGCATCTCCAAGGGAGAGATCCCGGCGAAGATCACGGACACGTACAACGGCGACTTCAACACCATCAAGAACAACCTCAACCAGTGCATCGATGCTGTGAATGCGCTGGTGGCGGATGCGGCGATGCTAGCGAAGGCCGCGGTGGATGGCAAGCTGGCGACGCGAGCCGATGCCTCGAAGCACTTTGGCGACTACCGGAAGGTTGTTCAGGGGGTCAACGACACCCTGGATTCAGTCATCGGGCCCCTCAACGTTGCCGCGAAGTACGTGGACAGTATCTCGAAGGGCAATATTCCGGCGAAGATCACGGACACGTACAACGGCGACTTCAACACCATCAAGAACAACCTCAACCAGTGCATCGACGCAGTCAATGCGCTGGTCACGGATGCGGCGATGCTGGCGAAGGCCGCGGTGGATGGCAAGCTGGCAACGCGCGCCGATGCCTCGAAGCACTTCGGCGACTACCGCAAGGTCGTGCAGGGTGTAAACGAGACCTTGGACTCGGTTATTGGGCCGCTGAATGTGGCAGCGAAATACGTGGATGATATCTCGAAGGGCAATATTCCGGCGAAGATCACGGACACGTACAACGGCGACTTCAACACCATCAAGAACAACCTCAACCAGTGCATCGACGCAGTCAATGCCTTGGTTGCCGACGCGGTGATGCTGTCGAAGGCCGCGGTAGAAGGCCGGCTGGCGACGCGCGCCGACGCTTCCAAGCACCATGGCGATTATCAGAAGGTCGTGCAGGGCGTGAACAACACCCTCGACGCGGTCATCGGGCCGCTCAACGTGACGGCGAAGTACGTGGACAGCATCTCGAAGGGCGAAATCCCGGCGAAGATCACCGACAACTACAATGGTGACTTCAACCTCATCAAGAACAACCTCAACCAGTGCATCGAGGCGGTGAATATGTTGGTCGGGGACGCGATCTTGCTGGCCAAGGCGGCGGTGGAAGGGAAGCTCACCACGCGCGCCGATGCTACGAAGCACGCCGGCGATTTCCGCAAGATCGTCGAAGGTGTGAATCAGACGCTGGATGCGGTGCTCGAACCCATCAACGAAGCGGCGCAGGTACTCGAGAAGCTGTCGCAGCGGGATCTGCGGGCTCGTGTGAAGGGCAACTACCAAGGCGATCACGCCAAGATCAAGGAATCGCTCAATGCCACCGGCGAAGCGCTGCACGATGCCTTGCTAAGGGTTGCCGTGGCGGTGGACCAGGTGTCGGCCGCCTCCGGACAAATTGCATCGTCCAGCCAAAGCGTGGCCGACGGTGCTTCACAACAGGCCAGTGCGCTGGAAGAAACCTCCTCCAGCCTGGAATCCATGAGTGCGATGACCAAGCGGTCCGCGGACAATGCCCAGCAAGCCAACGGCTTGGCCCAGACCGCGAAGGGCGCGGCCACCGAGGGTGCGGTAGCCATGGAACAGATGGGGCAGGCCATGACCAAGATCCGGGCGTCGGCCGAAGGGACCTCGCAGATCATCAAGGACATCAACGAGATCGCGTTCCAGACGAACTTGCTTGCTTTGAACGCCGCCGTCGAAGCGGCGCGTGCGGGCGAGGCGGGACGTGGCTTTGCGGTGGTCGCGGAAGAGGTGCGCAGCCTAGCCTTGCGGTCCAAGGAGGCGGCCATGAAGACCGAGGTGCTGATCAAGGAATCGGTACGGCAGGCGGAAGAGGGCGAAGTCACGGCCAAGGGCGTGTCGTCGAAGCTGGGGGAGATCGTCACCGGTGTCACGAAGGTCACCGACATCGTGGCCGAGATCTCGGCGTCGGCCAAGGAACAGTCAGGCGGCATCGACCAAGTCAATCGCGCCGTCACCGACATGAACAAGGTCACGCAACAGAACGCGGCGAACTCCGAAGAATCGTCGTCGGCGGCGGCCGAGCTGTCGAGCCAGTCCGAGGAGCTAGCCTCAATGATCGGCGCCTTCCAACTGGCGCGGCAGACCAACACGCACTCGGCGGCCAAGCTGCACAAGGCGCCGGAACGCAAGGCAATGACCGGCAAGTCCGCGGCGGGCGGCAACGGCAAGTCCGCGCGCCGGCCCGAGGACGTAATTCCCTTGGATGATGAAGCAGCGTCGTTCAAGGAGTTCTAGAAAGTACTGAGACTATGGAGAGCACGGAGAGAATGACCGTCTCCGTGCTCTCTGCCACACTCGGCGGCGCTCGCTGGATGGTGATACGATAAAGAGGCCGGCCATCTCTAACACCCGAACATGGATATCTCGACCTTCCGAAAACTGTGCGACATCGCTTACGAGAAGGCAGGAATCACCTTGGGGCCGAGCAAGGAGGCGCTGGTCGAGGCGAGGGTGGGCAAGCGTCTGCGCGCGCTTGGTCTTGCGAGCGAGAAGGCGTATCTCGAACGGCTGCAGGCCGACGACGACGGGGATGAAATCGTCCAGTTCCTGGATGCGATTTCCACCAATCACACTTCCTTCTTTCGCGAACCCGACCACTTCGAACTTCTGCGCAAGCTGGTCGGTGATTGGCAGCGCGACGGCATGGAACGTCTGCGCATCTGGTCGGCGGCGTCGTCCTCCGGCGAGGAGCCATACTCCATCGCTTTCACCGTCGACGACTTGCTGCAAACTACCGCCATCGATTGGAAGATTCTGGCCACGGACATTTCAACCCGAGTGCTCAAAAAGGCCGAGGCGGGAGTCTTTCCTTCCGAGAAACTGAAGGGTCTCGAACGCGGTGAACAGCGCCGACATTTCGACCGCGTCCCGAAGAAGGACGAATTTGTCGTGCGCAAGGAGATCCGCGATCGCATCGCCTTCCGGCGGTTGAATCTCGTTACGCCGCCCTATCCCATGCGCGGTCCCTTCGACATCGTCTTCTGTCGAAATGTGATGATCTACTTCGACCAAGTGGTCAGGCAACGGGTCATCACGGCAACGGAAACGCTGCTGCGCCCCGGTGGCTATTTGCTCATTGGACACGCCGAGGCGCTTTCCGGCATTCGCATCGGTTTGCGCATGCTGCGGCCGTCGGTCTTCTATCGCCCGGAGAACTGACGGTGGGCCTTGTCGTGGTTGAAATTGCCGACATCAAGATCAGCGCGGATCCGAGCGCGACGTTGATTACCTACGCCCTCGGCTCTTGCATCGCTGCCATCGTGTATGATCCGGTGATGAAGGCCGGCGGTATGATCCACTACATGTTGCCACTCAGCGAGTCATCGCCCGACAAGGCCAAGGAGCGGCCGGCCATGTTCGCCGACACCGGTATTCCCTCGCTGTTTCACAGCATGTACGCGCTTGGCTGCAAGAAGCCGGACCTCGTCGTCAAGGTGGCAGGCGGTGGCTCGCTGTACGACGACCACGGGCATTTTGCAATTGGCGAGAGGAATTATACGATCCTGCGCAAGATGTTTTGGAAGGCTGGAATCATGATCGCGGCCGAGGATGTCGGTGGGGCGAAATCCCGCACCGCGCGCCTGTTCGTGGGCTCGGGTCGATGCACCATCAGCTCGTCCGGCCAGGAAGTGGAACTATGATCGACCGCGCTGAAATTCTCGCCAGCATCAAGAAACTGCCGACCTTCTCGCCGACGGTGGTTCGATTGGCCCAGTTGGTTACCGACCAGGATGCGGAGATCGGCGAATACGAAGCGGTGGTGCAGGTTGACGTGGCACTGACCGCGAATCTCTTGCGCATGGCGAATTCTGCCTACTTCGGTTTTTCGCGCAAGATTGGCGGCGTGCGCGAGGCCATCACCTTGCTCGGGCAGCGGCGCGTGTTCCAGCTGGCCGCCATGGCTGCGGTGGACGCCGTGGTTCCCGAGACCTTGCCCGGCTATGGCATCGATTCCAAGGCGTACTGGCTGCACTCGGTGTCCGTGGCGGTGTTGTCCGAGCGCGTGGCCAAGGAACGCAAGCTGTCCACGCCCACGCTGACGTTTACCGCCGGACTTCTGCACGACATTGGCAAGTTGGTCATCAGCGGCTTCCTAGCCGGACGCGCGGGGGATCTGCGGAAATCGCTGGCGGCTGGGCAAGCCTCGCTCTTGCAATGCGAGCGCGACCTGCTCGGCGGGGATCACACCACCATCGGCGCCGAGCTGGCCTTGGCCTGGAACCTGCCCGAGGAAGTGGCCCGGGTCATCGCCCATCACCACGAGCCGAGCGCTTTCAAGGACGGGCAGGGCGATGTGATGGTGGATTTGGTGCACGCAGCGGATTGCTTGTCGCACTCGCTCGGCTTCGGGGCCGACGTGGGCGAGCTGCAGCGCCAAGTCGACGAAAAGACCATGGCCCGGCTGGGCCTGCGCCACCAGGACCTGGAGCATGCCGCCAGCCGCGCCCTGCCCGAGATCGAAGGCATGGCGCAATTCATCCGTCGCGACGGAAAGGGAGACAAGGCGTGAGCTACCGCATCCTGGTCGTCGACGATTCGCCGGTGTCGCGCCGAATGGTGCGCAGGGCGGTCGAGATGTCCGGATTGGATGTGGGCGAGATCATCGAGGCGAGCAATGGCAAGGAGGCACTGGCCGCCATCGCGAATTCCTGGGTCGACGTGGTGCTGGCCGACATCAACATGCCGGTCATGAACGGCGCCGAGATGGTCGCGGAAATGGCCAAGACCGATTTCATGTCCGTGACGCCGGTGGTGATCATTTCCTCGGAACAGGGCAAGGAGCGCATGGAAGCGATGAAGGCGATGGGGGTCAGTGCCTACCTGCCCAAGCCCTTTCGGCCGGAACAGATCAAGGAAGTCGTGGGTGGGCTTCTGCGGGAACGCAAGGGGGCCGTGCCGTGAGCGAGGCGCCCAGCGAAGAGAAGCTGATCGAGATCGCGGCGCGGCTGCTGGCGGAGGCGGCGTTCGTGTTCGTCGAGCCGAGCCAGGCCGGGCTGGGCAAGGTCGAGAGCATGCGCGTGGCCCGCGTCGCCATTGAGGGGAGCGAGGCGTGGCAGTTGATCTTTGCCGTCGACACGAACTTGGGGCGCGAACTGGCCGCGAATCTGCTTGGCCTCGACGAGAGCACGGAAGAAGCAGGCAAGTCGAGCGCGGACGCCGTGGGAGAAATGGCGAACATTCTGGCCGGGGCCCTGGCCGTCGAGTTCACGCAAAGCGGTCCTTGTCGCATCGGCATTCCCAGCCTCTCATTCGAACCCGGGGCGAAGATCGGCGCCGCGCTCGCCACGGCGGAGCGCAAGGCGAATCTGGTCACCGAGAACGGCACCCATTTGGCGGTGGCGCTCATGCGCGGGGGCGCCGCTTGATCAAGGTTCTGGTGGTCGACGACTCCGCGGTCGTGCGCCAGATTCTGCAGACCGCGCTTTCCGCCGATCCCGAGATCGAGGTGGTGGGGACCGCGCCGGATCCTTTCGTGGCCCGCGACCTCATCGTCCAGCGCAAACCCGACGTGCTGACCCTGGACGTGGAGATGCCGCGCATGGATGGCATCACCTTTCTGCGCAAGCTGATGCACTACTACCCTATGCCGGTCATCGTTGTTTCGTCGCTGACCCCGGAAGGCAGCGGGCTGGCGCTGGAGGCGCTGGCCAGTGGCGCGGTCGAGGTGATGTGCAAGCCAGGGGCGGCGTTCACCGTCGGCGACATGAGCGAGGAGCTGGTCGAGAAGGTGAAAATCGCCGCGCGCGCCAAGGTCAGGCAAGTCGAGAAGAGCGGCAAGCCCGAGGCCCCGAGCGCGCTCGGTCGCACCACCAACAAGGTCATTGCCATGGGCGCCTCGACGGGGGGCACGGTGGCCTTGGAGAAAATCCTTTCGCGCATGCCGGTCGATGCGCCGGGCATCGTCATCGCCCAGCACATGCCGGCCATGTTCACCAAGCAGTTCGCCGAGCGCATGAACCAGCTTTCGGAGATGGAGGTGCGCGAGGCCGTGGATGGCGATTCCGTCGTGCCAGGGGTCGCGCTCATCGCGCCGGGCGATTTTCACATGCTGCTCAAGCGCTCGGGGGCGCGCTACTTCGTTTCGGTGCGGTCCGGTCCCATGGTGCATCGCCAGCGCCCGGCAGTCGAAGTGCTGTTTCGCTCGGTGGCGCGGGCCGCGGGCTCGAACGCGGTGGGCGTGCTTCTGACCGGCATGGGCGCGGATGGCGCGCAAGGCATGCTGGAAATGCGCCAGGCCGGCGCCGCGACCATCGCGCAGGACGAGTCGAGCTGTGTGGTTTTCGGCATGCCCCGCGCCGCCATCGAACTCGGCGCCGCGGAGCGCGTGCTGGGCCTGGACCGGATTCCGCAGGAAATGCTGCGGTTGGCGACGGGCTAGACGCTGGCGGGCGAGGCGTACGTGCGCCGGATCCACGGCTCCAGCGCGGCCTTGAGCTCGCTCATGTTGAACGGCCGGAGCAGGACGGCGACGTCCTGGTAGGCACGGGCCAGCTCCTGGGCGCTATCGCCCATGCTGCCGGTTTCGATGATCACGGGCAGGCTAGGCCGCAGTTCGCGCAGGCGTGGCAGGGTCTGCGTTCCGTCGAGAACCGGCATGTTGATATCGAGCAAGACCAGATCGACCTCCAGGCCCTCGCGAACCTTGTCGAGCGCGGCTTGCCCGTGCTGGGCGAGGGTGACGGTGTGCCCCAGGCGGCGCAGTTGCGCGGACATCGCCGCCTGCACCAGGTCGTCGTCGTCCACGACCAGGATGCGCAGGCTCTTGGCGATCGCCGCTCCCTCGAATGACTCAGAGGCGCGAGGGGCCGCTCCGGGCGAGCGCGGCAGCACGATGTGGACCCGGGTGCCTTTTCCCGGCTCGCTGTGCAGCTCGATGCGACCTTGGTGGGCCTTCACCGCGCCGTACGCCGCCGGCAAACCAAGCCCGTTTTGCTGGTTGCGCGGCTTGGTGGTGAAGAATGGCTCCATGGCGCGTTCGAGCACCTCCTTGCTCATGCCCACGCCCGTGTCCTCGATGTCGACGGCGATGTCGTTCTTTCCCTGCGCACGTGTGCGCAGGGTCAAGGTGCCGCCATTGGGCATGGCTTCCAGTGCGTTGAGAAGCAGGTGCATGAAGGCGCCGTCGAGCACCCTGGCGTCGCCGGTCATTGCTCCCAGCCCAGGCTCGAGATCGCGATCCACGCGGATGTTCGTGGGCAGCTCGCTGCCAAGCATGTGAAGCTGTTCCTCGATGACGTCGTTGCGGTTCAGCGCCTTCGCGTTGGCCAGATCCTGGCGGCCGAACTCGATCAAGCCGCGCACCAGGGTTCGCCCCTTGGCGCAGGCGCGCAGGATCGCCTCGACACTCTCGCCCAGGGTTTCGCGGTCGGCTGGGCCATTCGCGATGGCCTTGGCCAAGGTGGCGATGGTGTAGAGCACGCTGTTCGCGTCGTGGGCCACACCACCGGCGAAGCTGGCCAGGCTTTGTATGCGCTCGGCTTGGAGCAATTCCTTCTCCATGCGCAGGCGTTCCGTGATGTCGTGGGCCATGGAGAGCACGCCGACGATGGCGCCGTCGGCGTCGACGAGCGAGGCATTGAACCACTCGCAGGTGATGCGCCGTCCATCGCGCGTGTGGTTTTCATTGATGTTGTGCTGGCCAGAACCGGTGCCATCGAGCAAGTCGCTCCACAGGGGATCGATCACCGGGTGAAGGTCGGGCGGTACGATCAAATCATTGGCATGCCGGCCGACGGCCTCGCTGGCCGGCCAGCCAAAGATGCGTTCGGCGGCTTGGTTCCACTGGGTGACGCGGAATTCCCGATCCCAAGCGATGAAAGCCAGCGGCATGCGCGAGCTTTGGAAGTTCAAACGCTGGTTGGCGGCGAGCGCGTCGGCCAGGGCCTTGCGCAACTGATCGTCGGCTTGCTTGCGCTGGGTGGTGTCCTGGACGACGGCGACGACGTGTTTTCGGGGGACTGCGGGATCGTGGATGACTCGAACCTGCACTTCGGCCCACAGGGTGTGCCCATCCTTGTGGATGTAGCGCTTCTCGCGACGGTAATCGCTGATCTCGCCCGCGGCCAGCTGCCTCATGGCCGCGAGGTCGGCTTCCAGGCCCTCGGGATAGCTCAGGCTTCGGAAGGTGCGGTCTTCCAGCTCGGATTGCGTGTAGCCGAGGATGTCGCACAGACGCTGGTTGACCTGGACGAAACGCCCGCTGCGCGGCTCGACCTCGGCCACGCCGACCGCGGCCTGTTCGAAGATGGCGCGGAAGCGTTGTTCGCTGCGTAGCAAGGCTTCTTCGGCTTGTCGCTGCTGGGTGATGTCGCGGGCGGTGCCGTAGATGAGGTCGTCGCGCGCGGTGGCGCGCCATTCGAAGATGCGGTAGCCGCCGTCGTGGTGGCGGAGACGATTGACGAAGCTGACCACTTCGTCACGCGTGCGCAGGCGGGCCAAGGCGCCCACGGTGACTTCCATGTCGGCGGGATGGATGAGGTCGAGCACGCGGGTGTAGTCGACGCTACCCCGTTCGTAGCCTAGACATGTGCTCCACGCGGGGTTGAGGCGAACGGCGTGGCCCATGCTGTCGAGCACGGCCAGAAGGTCGAGGTTGGCGTTGAAAAAGGCATCGAGCTCGTTGATGTAGCGCTGAAGATCGTCTTCCGTTTGGTGGCTGGAGGTAGCGTCGAGGTAGGTCGCCACCACGCCCAGGTCTGGCATCGACGTCGCGGTCACCTGCAACCATTGGGTCGGCTCGTCTCCCCTGCATAGGCCGATGCGCTCGTCGCGCACGGCTTGTCCTTCGCGGCGCACGCGCTCGGCGGGGTGCTCGGACGGGGCCAGGGGAAGGCCGTCGTCGCGCACGAGCCCACAGGTGGCAAGCTCCTCGCGGTTTCGTCCGGGGCAAGGGCGCACGAGTCCAATCTCGCGTGCTTTGGCGTTGACGTGGATGATGGCACCGTCGTTGTCGGTGACGGTGATGGCGAGGGGCCAAAAGTCGTGCAGCTTCTCGGCTGGGTGGCCGTCCGGGCCGGTCTTCGCCGTGTGCGCCTCGGGGGACGGGCTAGTCTTGCTCATGGTGCTGTTCCCTGCCGGGGCCGGTCAGTTGCGCCAGGCAGGCGCGCAAGCGTCCAGCCTGGACAGGCTTGGCCAGGTGGCGGTCCATGCCCGCGTCGAGGCAGCGCTCGGCGTCTCCGCGCATGGCGTGTGCCGTGACGGCCACCACGGGAACCAGGGAGCGCCGGCGCACGGCCGGATCGGGATCGGTCGCCATGGCGCGAATGCTCCGCGTGGCCGCCAGGCCGTCCGCGCCGGGCATTTGCACGTCCATGAGAATCACGTCGTAGTCATTGGCGCGCGCGGCGGTTACCGCCGAGTCGCCGTCGCCAACCTCATCCACCACATGGCCATCCCGGCGCATGATTCCCGCCACCAACATGCGGCTGGTCGGATCGTCCTCGGCCACCAGAATGCGCAGCGAGCGCGCGGGCGCCAGCGCCACGAGCGATCCACTCGATCGCTTGGGGGTCGAGGCGATCTGGCGGAAGAAGGCGGTGAAGATGAAGGTGCTGCCATGCCCTGGCTCGCTGGTGAGCGACATCTCGCCGCCCAGTTTTTCCACCAGCCGTCGGCAGATGGCCAGGCCAAGACCGGTGCCGCCGTAGATGCGCACGGTCGACGAATCGGCCTGGACGAAGGGCTCGAAGATGGCTTGCTGGCGCGAGCGCGGAATGCCGATGCCGGTGTCGATGACCGCGAAGCGAAGGCCGCAGCGAGCGACTTCGCCGGCGGGCAATCGGTCGACACAAAGCTCGATGGTGCCCTGGCTAGTGAACTTGATGGCGTTGGAGATTAAGTTGAGCAACACCTGGCGTAGGCGCAGGGAATCGCCGCGCAGGTCGTCGGGCACGTCGTCCGCGATGGTGCTCTTCACGGCGAGGCCCTTCTGCTCCAGGCGCAGGCGTACCGAGGCCCAAGCGCTGCCAATCGCGTCGCGCAGGCGGAAGGGTTCGTCGATGAGGCTCACCCGATCGGCCTCGATGCGGGCAAGATCCAAGACGTCGTCGATGATGCGCAGCAGATCCACGCTGCGCTCCTTGACGACGGTGAGATACTGTCGCTGTTCCTCGTTGAGTTCGCCTTCCAGGGTCAGGTCGGTGAAGCCCATGATGGCGTTCATCGGCGTGCGGATCTCGTGGCTCATGTTGGCCAGGAATTCGCTCTTGGCGCGATTGGCGGCTTCCGCGCGTTCCTTGGCCTCGCGCAGTTCGCGGGCCGCGCGCTGGCGGGTCAGCGAAATGCCGACCAGGGACGCCAAGGATTCGAGCCAGGCGATGGCTTCCGGTGTGAACCGGTCGGGGCGGTGGTCGGCGAGATGCAGGATCCCCAGGATTTTGTTTTCACCCCGCAGCGCCAGGTTGGCAATGGAGGCGTAGCCCTCGCGCACGCAGGTACCGCGGGTAACGAACGGCGTGAACCATTTGACGGTGGCCACCGTGCTCGCGTAGTTGTTGCTCCAGAAGCCGCCTCGTGAGGTGAAGCAGGGCAGGGTGTAATCGATCTCTCCGTGCAGGATGTGCCCGCACAGGCATTTTCCGCCCGCCACGCTCGGCTCGCACAACTTGCGATCGGCGCCGCTGAACATCTCGGGTTGGGACTTGCCTTCGAAGATCGTGAATGCCTCGTCCTTGCGCAGGCAGATGGCAACGCTGTCGAAATCCAACGCGCGCTGGAGTTCGGACAAAATGGCGCCGACATCCTCATCGATGTGGCGGTTGGGTCGATTCAGGATCTCGAGCAGACCCAGCGCCAGGTCGAAGCGCCAATCGACGAAGTTCGGGCGAGGGTTCGCATCCGGGCTTTCCTCACGCTTCTCTAGCATCGTGCCTCCCTGGTCGCGCCCCAGCGCATGGCTCGGTTCGAACGCGTGCCATCGGAACCCAAAAACCTAAGCAACGCATAACCACCTTGAAATCTCCTCCAGGTCACGCCAGGGGCGCGACCCGCCTCTTCGGCATCGGTTGGAGCTGGCGCTACCTTGAGGGTTCAAGGGCGAAAATATTTCGGTTTTCGTCCCCGGCGTGGGTTGTCAGCCGATCAACCCGCGCTGCGGTTTTTGCATGGAAGCCGGCTACTTGTTACCGGGGTCGATCAGGCGGAATTCGGTGCGGCGGTTGGTGGCGCGGCCGTTGGCGGTCGAGTTGTCCGCGATGGGACGGTCCTTGCCGTAGCCGATGGACACCAAGCGCGACGAGGGGATGCCGCGCGAAACGAAATACAGCTTGACCGAGTTGGCGCGCCGTTGGGATAGGCCTTGGTTGTAGTCGGCCCCGCCCTTGTTGTCGGTGTGGCCCGAAATCTCCAGGTTCACGTCCGGGTAGTCCTGCAGAACCTTGAGGGCGCGGTCGAGGATGGCGTACGAACCGGACAGAATTTCGGCCGAGCCGGTCTTGAAGTTGATGCCTTCGATGACGCCCGTGAACTTCTTCACCTCGGCCGGCACCTCGTCCGGGCAGCCGTCCTCGTCTTGGTAGTGGTTGAAGGTTTCGGGCTGGTTCGGGCACTTGTCGATGACGTCGGGGATGCCGTCGCCGTCGTTGTCGGGATCGGGGCAGCCGTCGTCGTCCTGGAAGCCGTCTTTGTCTTCCGGCTCGTTGGGGCACTTGTCGAGGTTGTCGGGGATGCCGTCGTGGTCGTTGTCGTAGTCGGGGCAGCCGTCCTCGTCCTGGAAGCCGTCCTTGTCCTCGGGGTCGTTGGGGCACTTGTCGAGCACGTCGGGGATGCCGTCGCCGTCGTTGTCGGGATCGGGGCAGCCGTCGTCGTCTTGGAAGCCGTCCTTATCCTCGGGTTCGTTGGGACACCTGTCGACGTCGTCGGGGATGCCGTCGCCGTCCTTGTCGGGCCTGGCCTTGGGCGCGGAGATGATGACCTTTTGATTCGAGTAGATGTGGATTTTCTCCACCTCGCCGAAATTGATGTACAGGCCGCCGAAGACCTCGAAGTCGGGGCCGGTGTAGCCGATGCGGTTGCCGATGGGAACGCTGGGCACCGCGGTCCAGGGCACCATGATGCGGCCGTCGAGGCGGATTCCGACCATGGGGGTGAAGCCGACTTGGAAGCCCGCGCCGGCGTGGAAGAAGCCGCAGGTGTCGCCGCGAACGATGGTGGAATCGCCAGAGAGCGAGGTCAAGCCGCCGTAGCCAGCCAGGAGGAAGGGCTGCACATTCCAGGCGTCCGACAGGTGCAACACGAAGCTGCCGCGATAGGAAAACACCCACAGCTGCGGGTTCGCCGAGGGGGAGGCATCTCGTGTCCGGGTCGGGATGAGGTTGACTTCGCCCTCGAGGCCGATCCAGTGGTTGAAGTGAAAGCCGAGGTGCCCGCCTGCCATGCCCGAATTCGCCGGGGAGAGCCCCGAGGGCGTCGTGGGATCGTCCTTCCTGCGCCCAAGGATGTGGTCCATGGTGAAGAAGTGCCCGCCGCCAAATAGGCCGAAGTCGTAGCGGTACTCGGGGTCTTCTTTCTTGCCCGGAGGATCGACTTCGCGACTGTCTTCGCTTTCGACCCTAGATTCGAGCTTGGGATCGTCCCGAGGGTCTGCCTTGGGCTCGTCTTCATTTTTTTCATCTCTGGGTGGAACCTGCTGCTTGGCCTTGGCCACCGCCGATGAAGAGGCAGCGAGAGAGACAAACAAGGCCAGGCCGAGCGCCCGAAAACCGATCTGTTTGGCGGAAAAGCGGCTCATCACGGCGACCTCCAGGTGTGGACTCTCCATTAGTGCTCCGACATGCACCCTATCCATCAAGAAAGGCGAGATTTAGGCAAAGCCCGTCGGTCCTAGTGTTCGTGTTCCGAGAAACTGGGAGTAGCGGGCGCCGGAAGGTTGGACTTCTGGCGCATTGCGATTCGCAAACGCCAGTGTATCACGGTGACCCAAAAACGCGTGCGCAAGTGTTGTCGCCCGCGCGGCGGCGATTCGCAGTGCGGGGCTAGGGCAGGGTGATGCGCCCGGGGGCGCTGTTGGCGCCGGTTTGGGTGTGGCAGCTGTTGCAGTCGCCGGTACTCACCGCGGAGGACATTACGCGCTCGCTTCCGGAGGCGCTCACCACCTTGGCCACGTAGGGCGGTGCGAGCGTCGTCGAGGAGTAGAAGTTCCCGACGGAATTGGGCTTCAAGGTGACACTGGTGCCATTGCCACCGGTCACGACCACGGTGGCGCCGGCGCTTCCGTTGACGCCGTTACAATTGTTGGGTTCGTGTCCGGTCGGATAGAGCGTCCCTGCAATGACGAAGCGAGGCGCTTCTCCGCCGGTCGAGGCATGGCACGAAATGCACGCCTGTCCAGGTTCCATGGACGACGAACCTCTGGTCCCGTTATTCCAGGTGGTGTTGCTGGTGCACGTGGGAGATGCGTTCAGCGGATCGGGGGGGGGCGGCGCGCCCGCATCGCCGCCACAGGAGCCGGTGGGATAGCCACCGTTGATCCAATTCTGCAGCGTCGCGATTTCGGCCGCGGTGGCCGGCGATGCCGGGGCTGGCGGCATGGGCGAGGTCGTGTTCTGAATGCGTTGCAAGGCCACTTGGGCTTCGGTCATCGCGGTGTTGGCGGGATCCGCGGCGGTCAAATCGGCGTAGGTCACGAGCGAGTGCGGCGCACCGCCCGACGGGGTTGTGCCGTGGCAACTGTCGCAGCGGCTGGCCAGGAAGGTCTGCACCGCGCAGGGCAGGCTGCCACCCGCGACACCCGCATCCGTACTCCCGCCCGTACCGGTCGAGCCGGATTGGGTTGTCCCGCCATTCCCACCCCCACTTCCGCTTGCACCACCGTTTCCGCCTTGGGTGGTTCCACCCGTCCCGCCGCCGCACTGACCCGAGGGGTAGCCGCTGTTCACCCAATTTTGCAGGGTGGCGATTTCCGACGATGTGGGCCCCGATGCTGGCGCTGGCGGCATGGGTGAAGTCTTGTTCTGGATGCGCTGCAAGGCGACTTGCACCTCGGTCATGCCGCTGGTGAAGAGATCCGGCCTGGTCAGATCGGCGTAGGTCACGAGCGATCGCGGCGCGCCGCCTGCCGGGGTGCTGCCATGGCAACCACTGCAATACTTGACCAAGATCGTCTGTATTTCGCAGGGCAGACCGGCGGCTGCGGTTCCGCCCGCGCCGCCCGCGCCGCCCGCGCCGGCGGGGTTCGTGCCTCCAACTCCGCCACCTCCCACAACGCCTGCGCCACCGGCCGAAGCGCTTACGGAAGGCCCCGACGGACTAAAGTCGCACCCCTGGCTTCCTATCGCGGATAGCAAACACGCCACCGTAATCGCGGATAGAAATGGTCGCATTTCGATTGCCTCCTGGTCGCAGGTCCTACGGTTGTCTGTACCACCAGCCCGGCGGAAACAGGCGGGAGGTCGAGCTGGCTGGCTTGCCGGCGGAGTCGTCAAGGGAGAGTGCCATCGTTGACCCAGTTCTGCATCATTTGCATCGCGTTGGCACCCACACCGCCTCCTGGCGGCATCCGCCCCACTTGGAGGTCGTGGAGAATGCTATTGGCCATGTCCGCCGCGCCGGGAGGCGTGCTGTTGGCTCCGCCGTAGACATCCAAACGAAAGTTCGAGGGCGCGCCGCGGTCGGGAGGAGATCCGTGACAGAGAACGCAATGGTCGGCCAGGAACGGCTGCACATCCTGGTGGTAGGTGGGCTGGGCTGGAACGGTCGGAATGTCCTGAATTGCGTAGGTACAGCCGCCGAGCGACAGAACCCAAAGGCAGAACAAGGTGGTTCGCATGGCATCCTCCCGGTCAGAATACCCAGACCGCTCCTGCCACGGTGAGCAGGCCGAAGGTGGAATAGCCGATGATCTGATGGGCCGTCGCCAAGGTTTTCAGATCTCTCGGATTGCCGGCATTGGCGCGGTTGGCGGTGGTGATACCCAGGACAATTTCGGTCAACATTCCCAGCGTCGCGCCCGCGGCCGCCAGGCGGTGCACAAGCGAGGTGTCGAAGTGTAGTGGGCGGTCGTACGGGGTAGGTGCGAAGATCGCGAAGGCCCCGGTGGCGGCAAACGCGGTCGAGGCCGACAGCACCAGGTAGCGGTGCGGGGTCTGCCATTCGTTGCTGCCGCCGCCTCCGCCATAGAGCTGGTTGTAATTGAGCTGTCCCACTACCACCGCCGACCCCAGCAGGAGCCAGGTCGTGATGCCCAGAATTTGGTGCGTTTTCAGCATCCACCGGCGCGTGGCTGCCTTCGCCGCGGTCTTGTCCGGATCGAATTCCAGGTTGGTCCCGGCATGTTGCGCATCGCTGTCGGTCGCCGCGAAAAAGTCAAAGCCAAGATCGGAAGCGGCCGCGCCCGGCTTTGGCAAGACAGCTTTGTTGCCCGACCCAGTCGAAAGGGGTTCGGCCGAGTCCTGTTTGCTCGCCGCTGGCGTGTCGTCATCTTGTTGCCGCGGCCGCTTGCGCTTCGCCGCTTCGGCGGGGAAGACGGACGCGAATTGAACAATCACGATGAGCAGGGAAACGACAGTACTGCGCATGCTTGGCAACCCTGGAATCCGTGGCAAAGCTGGATCCTCCTTTTTAGGATGGGGCAGGCGCAAGTTGGATTCGCGAAAATCGACCAAGATGCGGATGTTTTGTGATTTTGTGCCCGAGATCTCGGGTCGGAGCGAATTCTGGGCTACGGACTCCGGAATCCTGCCTGCTTCTCGAGGTGTCGGGGAACTAACGCCCGAAACCTATTGCCGACGCATCGAGCCTGTCGAGGCGAGCACTACGCCCCCAGCATCACCTCGACGCTGATTTGCTTGGTTCCCGCGGCGGGCAGAGGCACCACCGAGCCAGCAATCGGCTTGCCGTCCGCAATTAGCGAAACCACGTTGCCCTTCCCCTGCCGCTTGACTGCGATAGCGTAGCGTACTCCGCGGAAGACGCGCGTGGCCTTGAAGCCTTTCCATGTGTCCGGGATCACCGGCGCAATCATCAGTCCCTGGTGGGTCGGCCGGATGCCTAGGATCCACTGCGTGCCCGCGACGTAGGTCCAGGATGCCGTGCCCGACAGCCAGGCATTGCGGGCGTAGCCGAATTGCTTGTGCTCGGGTCCGGCGATGTTGCCGCAGTAGACGTACGGCTCGACTTTCATGCAATCGACGTCGGTGCGCATGAAGGGCGTGATCTGCCGGTAGTACTGCATGGCGCGCTCGGCCTGGCCGAGCTTGGCCGCGGCCACGATGGCCCAGGTGTTGGCGTGGCAGAAAATGCCGCCGTTTTCCTTGGCTCCCGGTGGATAGGTCGTGGTGCCGCGCACGCGCTCGTCGCCCTCGACATAGGCGGGCCATAGCAGGGCCAGGCCGTATTTGCAGTTGAGATGCTTGTGGGCGCTGGCCATGGCCTGTTTGGCGCGCTCGGGTGGCGCGGTTTCGCCAATGACGGCCCAGGTTTGCGTGTTGAGCGCGATCTTGTGGTGCTTCTCGCTCTTCACGCCGACCGGCTTGCCCTCGTCGTCGTAGGCGCGCGCGTACCACTCGCCGTCCCAGGCGACCCGATTGAGGATTCCGGTCATCTCGGCGTGCAAGTCACGGAATTGCTTGGCTTCGTCGATCTTGCCTACGTGATCCGATAGGTCGGCCAGGTCCAGCATGGCGCGGCAGAAGTGCTGGCCGACCCACACGCTTTCGGCCTTGCCACTGCCGTGATCAACGTTCATCGTATCGTCCCAGTCGGAGAATCCGATGCGCGGCAGTCCCTGCGGCCCGCGGTGATTCAGCGTGAAGTCCACCGCGCGCAACATATGGTTCCAGATGGTGTCCTCGCCGCCGTCCCAGTAGGCGATCTGGTGGTCGAGGTAGGCGAGGTCGCCGGTTTCGCGCAAATAGGCACACACGGCCAGGATGAGCCACAAGTGATCGTCGGAGAACCACTGCGGCCACTGTGGGAATTCGGCCGCCAAGCCAGGCCCGCCTTCGCCGGTCAAGGGCAGAACCTGGTGCCAGGTGTGGCCGTCTTGGTATTGCAGGTGCCAGAGCATGTCCAGGGTCGACCGCGCGCGGTCGGCGGCGTTGTGGACCGTGCCTAGCGTGTCCTGCGCGGAATCGCGCGTGCCCATGCCGCGACCGGTGCCGGTTTCATAGGCCGAAACGAAACGCGACCAGTAGAGCGTGGTTCGGCACTGGATGGGGTTCCACACGTTGAGCATGGCGTTCACCACCGGGTCAGGCGTCTCGACGGTGAAACGGCTGAGATAGTCGTTCCAGTCGGCTTGCAGAGCCGCGAAGGCCGCGGCCACGTTCTTGGGCGACTTCCAGCGCTCGACGACTTTGGCGATGCGGGCGGGCTCGTCGGTGACGCCCATGCTGTAGACGATTTCCTTCTCTTGCCCGGGCGCGAGCACGAGGTCGTGGCAAAGCGAGCCGATGTTGTTGCCGCGAGCGGCCTGGGTGTTGGTCGGCTTGCCCTTCTCGACCATCGCGGGATTGGCAAGATCGCGCCAGCGACCGACGAAGATCTCGCGGTCGGTCTCGAACCCGCACGGCTTCACATTCGAGGCGAAGTAGTTCGTAGTCGGAGCGAAGCGCGTTTTCGAGGTGATGACGCCGTTTCTTACCCGCGCTTCTAGGATGTGCTGGCACCAATCGAGGTTGAGCTGGTCGCCGAGGGCATCGCGGTAACTGAATTCGATGTACGAGAAGGTCCGCAGCTTGCGTGGCTTCTTGCCAACGTTCTTCACCTTGAGCACCCACAGCTCGCAGGGGCACATCTCGTCGGCCGGCGAGGGCGGCACGAAATAGAGGATGCTGGCGGCGATGCCGTCGCGGCTGCTGGCGATCTTGGTGTAGCCGGCGCCGTGGCGGCACTCATAGGACGACAACTTCACCGCCGGCGTGGGCTGCGCGGTCGGGCTCCAGAATTTCCCGCTTTGCATGTCGCGGATGTAGACGTAGCGGCCGGGTTGGTCGGCCGGGATGGCGTTGTAGCGGTAGCGCGAAACGCGGCGGTTTTTCGGGTCGCGATCGAAGGCGAAGCCGCCGGCCGCATTCGAGACGATGCCGCCGTAGCGTCCCTCGCCAATGAAGTTGAACCAGGGCGTGGGCGTATCCGGCCGGGTGATGACGTACTCGCGGTTCTCGGCGTCGTAGTGTCCGTAGGGATTCGAAAGCGCCTTGCTCTTGGTGGTCATCCTCGTGGTCATCCTCGTGGTCATGGGGATCCCTTCGTCTCGATGGTTGACCGCTGTTCTAGCCTTTCGAGGGCTAGGAAGGAAAGCGCGTCGATGGTAGCTTGCCTGCCATGTCGGAACCGCGCACTGTCGATCCGTCCCAGGTGATTCCATTCTCCGAGAAGTTCGGCTACGCCCTAGGCGACTTCGCGTCCAACCTGTTCTGGATGCCGTTTGTCCTGTTCGGCAACTTCTTCTACACCGACGTCTTCGGCATCTCGGCCACGGCGGTGGGCTACATGCTGCTCGTCACCCGCGTGTGGGACACCATCATCGATCCCATGGTCGGGCTCATCGCGGATCGCACCCGCCCGCGGCAAGGGCTTGGCCGCTACCGGCCATATCTCTACTGGTTCGCGCTGCCCTTCGCGCTCGTGAGCAGCATCGCCTTCTTCTCGCCCAACTTGAGTCCCATGGGAAAGGTGGTCTACGCCTGGGTCACCTACACCGCCTTCTGCATGGTCTACTCCTTCATCAACGTGCCCTACTCGGCGCTTATGAGCGTCATGTCGCGCGAGCCGGGCGAGCGTAGCAGCACCAGTTTCTTCCGCATGATCGGCGCCCAGGTCGCCGGCCTCGTCGTATCGAGCGGTCTCATGTTCTTCGTTGCGTTGTTTGGCGGCGGCAACGAGCAAAGCCAGCAGCAGCGCGGTTTCTTCATCGTGATGACCGCCTTCGCCGTGATCGCCATGACTTGCTTCCTGCTGGCCGGCAAGATGACCCGCGAACGCATCGAGCCCGATTTGAAGGAAAAGGGAAACATCGGCAAGGACCTGAAGAACATGGTCGGCTGCGGGCCGTGGTGGCTGCTGTTCTTCGTTTCGTTCTTCACCATCGCCGCCTTCACCCTGCGCTTTGGCGTGGCTGCCTACTACTTCAAGTACTACGCCGACCCGGTGGCGGTGGCCACCTGGGGCGGTTTCCAGGGCGGCGCGGTCAGCGCCTTCTTCACCTTCGGCACCATCGCGGCCCTGCTGGGCGTCGTGGTCTTCTCCTTCTTCGCCAAGACCATCGACAAAAAGAAGATGTACTACGTCCTCATTATCTCGTCGGGGCTCCTGTCCATCACCTTCTATTATATCCCCAACAAGAACATCACGACCATCATTGCGACGCAGGCGCTGTTTTCCTTTCTCACTGGGCCGACCGGGGCCATCCTCTTCGCGATGTACACCGACATCGCGGCCTACATGCGCAACCAAGGCGCTTCGGCCTCCAACGGCTTGGTCATGTCGGCGGGCTCGTTCGCGCAGAAATTCGGTTGGGCCATCGGCGGTTCGCTGACCAGCATCTTGCTGGGTATCGCGGGCTACGTCGCCAACCAGCCGCAGTCCGAAGGGGTCAAGGACATCATGCGCTTCATGATGAGCTGGGCGCCCACGATCACCTGCTTTGTTGGCGCTTTCTTCATGATGCTCTATCCGCTCGGCGCCGCGCGCATGGCAATTATCACCAAGGAACTAGAAGCCAAGGATGCGGGTCTGGCGGCCCACTAGCCCACCGGTGTGCGCACGTTGGCCGCGACCGGCTTGCTGCCGTCGATGGTAATGCTGCCATCGGCGGCGATGGTGACCTGGTAGTGCTGCAAGGGCGCGCGGGCGGGACCCTGCGTGACGTTGCCGCCGCCATCGAACGTCGATCCGTGGCAGGGGCAGGAAAGGCCGGCGCCGATGGTCTGCGAGCCGTCGTCGAGAACGCAACCAGCGTGGGTGCAGATGGCCGACATGGCGTAGATGCCGTTGCTGTCCTCGGCGACCACGACGTTGGACGAAAGAATCTGGAGCGAATTCAGCTTGAGATCGGTGGTCTTGATGCCACCGACCAGCCCGCTCGGGGGTGAGCCCTTGGGGTTTTGGCACCCAGCCAACACCTTGGCGAAGAAGAGGGCGCCGGCCGATGTGCCCACGACACGCAGAAGCTGGCGGCGATTGAGTGGCAGAGACGACGAACGCGGCCGATGCATTGCTTCGGACATCAGGACCTCCTTAGTCGGATTTGAAGGTTCTGTACCGTCGGCGTCCGCGGAGCAGGCAGAATTCGTCGTGCGAGAATCGCACCCGCGGTGGTGAGACACGACTGCCGTCATGCCGATCGATTTTCTGATGACGTGACTGATCCCTACACGCAAATGGAACTAACCAGGTATGCGTGCGCGGTATTTCTTCACAAAGCCGGTAGGCCGGTAGGTCAGTTTGGACTGGCGCAGGCCGGGGTCGCCGAGATCTTGTTCGCGATTGACGAGAGTGCACGCGGGCGGCAAGGAGCGCACGAAACTCATGTTGATGAACTGGTACAGGCCCTTCATATCGGGGATGGTTTTTTCATAATGCACGACGAACATCGTGCCGTTGGCGATGGATTCCCCCAGGGTATAGGCGGCGGGCCGGCCTTCGACGTAGCACAGCTGGCCCACCAGTCCGAAACGGTCGGCGTTGACCAGGGCATCGCGCGCGGGGCCGTAGTCGGCCGTGTCGCGGGCGTGGGCGCGCCAGGCTTCGAGCACGGCGATGGCATCGTCGAGGCGATCGCTTGAAAAGGGATGAAGGTCGTGATGGTTGGACTTGACGAAGGCATTGACGAGATTGCGCTTTTTTTGCAGGGCTCGCCCGGCCAGGGTGGCGAGATCCTCCCGGTGGTAGAGATAGTCGAAATTGTCGCGATCCTCGCTGACCTCGTAGCCGTCCGCGCGCAGCCGTTCCGCCTGTTTCTCGGTGACGAGTTTCATGCAGGTCGAGCGGGCAAAGAGTTCGTCGAGGAGATCCTTGCGTGGCAGGGTGAAGGGGCAGACGAAGAAGCACTTGCCACTGTCCGATCCGGCCAGGACGATGGTGCTATCGGCGAGGCGGCCGATGCGATAGGCATGCGAGGTGCGAAAACAGTAGAGCCCGGCGAAGGTCAGTTCGGAGACCCCCTCGCGAAGCTCGCGGAAAAGCGGGTCGAGCAGCGGCTGGTCCGCGAGTTCGATTTCGTTCAGGTTCGGGTACGTTCCGATCATCAGGCGGCGGCGCGCGCCACCGCCCCGAACTTTAGCATGGGGCTTGGGGCGATGCTTTCGACCACCATGAAACATTCGTGGACCATCTGGCATCGAAGCGGTGTGGAGCAAGCCGTGCCCCTGCCCATACTCCGCTCCCCATCGCGATGGGGAGCATGGGTTCGCCGGGACGGTAACCGTGACGGGCGCCTTCGAGTTTCTCAACCATCGGAAAAGGAGTCTTCGCCATGATTCGCAATTTCGGAA
>Ga0224559_1000442_pt1 | contig 28021 bp, 19 predicted proteins | sample 714S33034metaG_FD_180676 | JGI IMG/M metagenome (GOLD analysis project Ga0224559, IMG submission 180676) | Peat soil microbial communities from Stordalen Mire, Sweden - 717 S3 30-34 | ecosystem: Environmental > Terrestrial > Soil > Wetlands > Peat | place: Sweden: Norrbotten County, Stordalen... | reverse complement strand
CAGAATAATCCATCATCGTCAGGATGTCCGTGTAACCCGTATCAGGAACGCGCTGGTGTGTCGTCTCGATGTACATCTCTATGACGGGTTTCTTGAACGTTCCCCACTTATTAAGGTACTTGCCAAGCTGCGAGTTCTCCTCACCCTCGTGATCCTTGAGCTTTGCATCTGGATTCTTTGGATCATACGCCTCGTAGAACGCAGACATTCCATAACCGACAGACCTATTATCCTGAAACTGTGCATTTATGATGAGCAGAAGAAAGTCCTCCAACGTTATCCTTTCGCTACCGATCTTCTGCACGTGTTGTCTATACTGATCCTTGAACATTAGCATATCAATCGGAAACTCAGCGATGGAATGACCGCTCACGGGACCGCATGATTCATTGAGATTGTAAAAGAACACCTGCAGTTCATCGGTAACGTTTGCGCTGATCAAGTTCCTCACGACGAACACCATGAAAAGCTTACCAAAGGAAACTAGGGCCTTACGTGCCAATCCATTCACCGGTGGCGTCTTTGGTGAAGAGTTGTAACTATCACATATCGTAGCGATCTCGTCACCAACCAAGGGCTTGTAACCACCGTTCTTGAGTGAAATAGGCAGGAAAGGATCTGTACCCGTTATCGCTTCATCGAACATCGCGTTGATCGTTGAGGTGACTCGAGACTCGTAACGATCCTTAAGACTAAACTTCGTCTTATCGTTCGTCGCTGGCGCATACAGTTGCTGCAACGATGTGATCATACCATTGAGAGCGTCCTTATCGATTCCCTTTGTGTTTCCAAGCGTTGCACGTAGTTGGTTTATCGCGGTCGTCACATCCTGAACCTTGAGGTTGGGAAATTCACCCTGTTCGGCCGCGTCAAGTATCAAAAACCTTCGTATTTCCTTGCTTATTCCATCGGGAGGATCAAGTTTTAACTTCTTTCTATACTCAGAAATCTGATCAGCAATGATCTTTATCTGTTTAAATTGGAAATCAATGTCATTGATGTTATCGCTGATCTTCGATTCACGCATTTCGATGACGCCCTTCGTGAAGAGCTGCAACGTTATTGTCACCTGACCGACGTTATCAAACGTGAAGTTGCTGTTGATGATACCATATGCCTCACGCATCAACATCGTGTTGTTGACGTAGTCAAAGTAAGGATTCTCACCGGGGCGAACTGGCGCACGCCAACCGTACGTCATCCACACGGTGACTCCCGTGTAGACGCGTGGCCTGATAAGATCACTGATCTCGTTCAACCTCGAACGATCGTGTAGCTTGATGACAAGCGATGCCGTCTTGTACGAGTACATTCCAACTGCTGGAACCGCTGTTATCGTGCAGTGCTCCAACGAAGCGAATGGTCTGAACGGATCAATCACATCAACGTAGCGATTTCCATCAGTACCAACGTTGAGGTTGGGTTGTGGATTGACCAACGTCTGTGGGCTAGTGAACATCTCCATGCCGGCAAAATCGATCTCAGGCGTGTTAGAATTACCTTTGATCTCATGTCCTTCAATCATCGCTTTGTTTGCCATGGACGTTGCGTCCTGACCGTTCTTATCAACTGCGCCCAAGAGAAATTTAAGCAAACCAGGCGCTTGTAGCTGATGCGATGGATCACGCTTGACCTGGAACTCGACCTGAAGGTACGGCGACAACGATGCGAGGATGGTTGACGGCATCGAGTTTAAAAACGTCTCCGCCTTCTTCGTGTTGCGAGTGGCGGGGTGAAAGAACGGTGACCTGCTCAGGATGATCGTCGTATCGAACGGTAGCTTCTGTTGCGCGTCACCGTTCAGCTGAAAATCCTTACCGATGATCTCCTGAATTCCTGACACCTGTACCGCATTGCCTTTTGCATCCTTGTACGTCTTTGCAGCATCTGATAACTTTCCAAGATCAAGAATACCCTGTGTGCTAAAGAACTGTATGAATTCCGATAGATCGATGTTTCCATCGCTTGATTTCAATGTTAGGTTGCTCAACTTCTCCTTGAGATCTGACGCCGTGTACACTCCACGTCCATTGTTCTCAAGAACGCTAAGCAGTTGGTTGAACGCATTCGAACCGATCTTAGGATCACCACCCAAGCTCAATCCCTGCGTGCCGGCGAGATCCGCCGGCTGCATCATATCGTAGATCCCGGTGAGCGTGCTAAAGTCGTTTGCCATCGTTTAACCTATCAACGATGCTACGTCTGCAAGTGAAGGAACCTGAAGCAAAGTCCCAGGCGGGCACTGCAATCCCCATCCGATGTTCGACGCCGCGGCGAGGACCCACCAATATTGTGCATCACCATAGATCACACCGGCCATCGTGTCCAACCTCTCGGCACCGCGAAGCACCAATGGTTTTGTCAGCAACGTGCCCGCAGCGATCGCTTTCTGTATGGCCTCACGCGCTCTGCACGTGCCGTATTGTGCACCGAAGTTAAGAACGGGTGTACGCGAGTAACGAGAGAACGACATCAGTTGTTACTCGGTTGGATGTTTGTCGGGAATGATGCATTCGGCGAACCCATAACGCCGACGCCATACACGGGAGCGCGGTTGTAACCCATGTGATCGATACCAGGACTGATGTCGTGTATCGGACTGAATCCTAACGTGACCTTGCACATCTTCGGTGCTATCCTACCTTGAACAGACGTTTCCCACGTGACCTTATCGTACCAATCAAAGTTCATCGTCTCAATGAAACCCGCTAGACCCTTACCATACGTGTCCTTGAACGACTTTGCAATCGCGTTATTGCTAGGATCTATGAAGTTCGTCAACGTGGATGCAAAGCTCGTTCCTGAACTTCCAGGAGCAACCTGTTGCATCAACTTACGCTTCGTCTGAGGCGTAGGAATCAAAGCATCCAACGGTATCGAGTACGTACCGCCGACGATCGTTTGCAGTGGATCACCGTTCTCGAACTGCGCTTGAGCACTTGATATAGCACTTGAGAACGCAGACGTGAACACAGGATCATCGTTTATGTCAATCTCACAAACCTCAATGATCGCGTTACCATTGCTATTCGCAGAAACCTTTTTGATCTTTGCTATGAACATGTTCGGTATGGAACACACGCTTGGATCGAACGTAGGAGCGTTTGCAGGTCCAGTGGCACCACCGAACGATCCCAAAAACGGAATGCTGTTATCTTGGTACAACGGGTAGTTTCCTGGAGCAACGTAGTATGTGTTTCCCTGTGGATTGAACAAATCGTCCTGAATGGCTTGGTTCAACAGATCAAGTTGACTCTGATCGTACGATGATCCATCAGTGAACTGCACGTTGTCGAGTTGAAAATCGCTGTTGCCGAGACCGAACAACCGCGCAAGAGCAAACTGTGAGTAGTTTCCTCGAATAAGATCACCCAAGCGAATCCTGATCAACGGTGATGCTCCAATCAATTGACTAAACGGTTGTGTAAACGAATACGATTGATCCTGTGACAGCAACGTTACGCCCTTCGTGTACTGCGGATAGATAAGCGTGACGAGCTTGTTGATCTTTATCCACATCTCATCAAAGTCCTGCTGCGACGTTGAGATGATATAGAACGACATGTTGATTCGACGTTCTGTACCCTTGTAGATCTTCACAGGTTCAACGCGACCGTATCCCTCTGTCTTCTCGTACGACGCCGTGAAATCATCTGTCAACGATGCAAGGAACGCATGGAAACCAACCATCTCATTCGTTCTAATGTCATGGAAGTAAAACGGAACGTACTCAGCTTCAAGCGTTGCTTCAAACTGCGCCGCCGTATCAGGATCTATTCGACCAGAATTCTCCGGTAGCGTAACGGTGTTGTTCACCAACGATTCAGGACTCGATGCACCCGTCGGATTGAACTGATCCATGGTGACCACGCTGTTCAACGCAAGTATCTGCGATGGAATCAACAGGTTCGCTCGTGATCTATTCGATGACCACGCTAATTTAAGACTGGATTGTAACCTGTTCTTGCTCGCTGCGTTCGACAACGTATCTGGGGTTGCGTCCATCGATGACACCTTCACGGTGTTTGAAACGGTCGAATCGATGTAACCACCAGGCAACGATAACTGCGCATCGCCGAGCATTGCGAACACGTTGCACGCAGCTACGATCTTCGATGATCTAATCGTGTCTATCAATGATAGGATGGAATTTATCACGTTCATCGGATTTCCACCGATTCCCTTGAGCTTATCAACGATCGTAACGCCGCTCCTGATGATCGCTCGTGCGACGACGGTGTTAAACCCAGGAGAGTCAGTCGACGATGTCAACGCACCCGCCAATTGATTCAAACCGATTCCACCGCCTCCAGGAATGCTAAAGAACGCATTGATTCCCGTCGTAAGCGCTTGGTTGAACGGATAATTCGTGGGAACGATCCCAAGCAACGCACCGAAGTTCAACGTGCTGACGGACGCAACCACGCCGCCTATTCCACCTTGTTGAGACGATTTCTGTGCTGATGCCATTCCAGGGTAGTGTTCACCAAGCGTATACCTTCCCTCACCGTCGAACGACGGCGATTTGATCGTCGGAGTTATCATTCCGAGAATGACGCTCAACGAATCAAACAGAACCATCATGCCGGCAACCAATGCCGTCGACAACGCAAGCATTCCCAACGCATCAGTGCCCGAGAAAGGATCATCCGTGTTGTTAAGTTGTCCCCATGATTGTGCTCCGATGCTAAGCACATCGTTGCCAGATGGTTCATCCTGCGTCAATGATTTTAGAACATCGCTAGCATACAACGTCGTAACGTCAACCGTCGATGTACCCAATTGTGCGAGACCCGGCAAAAGTGCCTTCGCTTGCAACCCACCGTCGTTTGGATCTGCACCAGGATCATTCGAGCCGAGCTCGAGACCTGCACGCATAGTCAACAAGGGGCCAATAGCGGCTAAGCGACCTGCAGTGATCGGTGGGCCTGCATTCTTATCGTACAACCCGAGCTTGTTTTGGTTGGTGAACGATGGATTGAACGATGGCGATGGATTAGAAATATCGATCGAGGCGTACGGGAACTGCTGAACGTTTGTCGCGGCGGCTGAAAACCTGTTGCTTGATAAAATGGCAGAAACGTAAGGATTGACGATCGTCTGCGATGTGTCAACGTGACCGATCAATGGCGTTGAATCGTTTGTTGCATCGCCCGATAGGTTTCCAGGTGAACCAACGTACGTCGTCGTCCCAGAAACTCCTGCAAGGACATCGTTTCCATCAGGTAAATTTATGGACGACTTACCCTTCTTCATCGAGTTAGCTAATGTCGTCGGATAAACAGGCGACCTATAATCGATCGTTCTCTCGTTCTTACCGGCGAACGTGTTCATGTTTATTGGAGGGTTCTCTAATCCTCCCGGATAACCCTTAGAATCGCTTATGGTCACGATCGATGGACCAATGGGATCAACTACGTACTGATTAGGAACCGTCGTTGATCCCTCCTTACCCATCGTAACCTTGCTCATATATTGAGCTAACGTCGTCCTTGTCGGCGCCGTGACGTCCTTCGGCTTACCATTAGCATCCACATAACCTGCGCTGACGTCAACGCCTGGCACATATGTGCCATGTGATCCTCCTTCTGAGTCTGGCAGACCTACGTCGAACGTGTACATTTGACCGTCGATCGGAAACCCGATAGATCCTGCATTCAATGGGTTACCTGGATCAGACATCACTCCTACGCATTCGAGCCCGACACCGACGACTGGCCACCAGTAAGTAAGCCCTTACCTTCCGACATAGCCTTTACTAGTTGCTTTGCAAACTCGGGATCACGTTTAGCTCGTTCGATCAACGGCGCCATCACTTCATCAACCTTATTGACGAATCCCTCAACAAAGTTAGCGATTATCTCACGCTCCTTAAGCGTACGTGCTCGTCCCAACGCTTGCGTGTACAGTTCATCATTGCGCAATCGTTTAACTAGATCGTTCTTCTTTGGCATGTTTTAGTACTACTTGGCGCGTTTAAACACTACAACGTTCTGTTACCTGATGGTGTTATATTAGGTAGAGGTTGACCCTTCACGTACGATTGAGGAATTGCAGGAGTGCCAGGCTGTCCAGCGTTTTCACCGGTGGCGAAGTTCAAACGATCTGCAATGATCGATTTCTGACGCATGATCATCACCTTCTCGACCTCGTCAACGTCCATCGTTACTTCGAGGTTTATGACGACCTGCACCTGCTTGTTTGGATTCACGGTGTAGCTGACCTTGCTACCGAGACCCACTGCGTTCGCAACGTTCTGAAGCTTTGTCTTTATGTCAATCTTGCCGATGCTACTGAGAGCCTTGTTCAACTCATTGGTTTGCGCGACCATGTCTGACACGGCCATAAGAGCGCCTGAAATTCCGCCGCGGCCCTTTTCATCGCCTTTTATGACATCTGTGAATGCCATCACGTTCTTCTGAAAGTTCGCTGTGTTCGCTTCAACCTTCGTAACCATTTGCGACAAATCCAACGACGTATCCATCATCTGTGAGACGATGGCTTTCACGTTCTGCAATGATTTCAGATCCATCTTTCGTTCGCCGAATTGCTTTAACTTATCAATTCCTGCCAGTGCGCTACAAAGTGCGTTGACGTAAGTTTGTAACTGATTCATCACTTCAACGTTTGCACCCAACGATCCAGCCTGTTCAGGAGAAAAAATATCAAATGAAATTCCTTTGAACTTATCCTTAACACCGTTGATCATCTTTTGAATATCAAAGTTCTTTCCCATCAACTTCTTGCTAAGGTCTTCAAGCGATTGCAATTTACCCTTTGCATCATCTAACGTCGTATCACCCATGAACTTCTGCGATTCAAATGAAGATGCCATCTTCTTACGAGCTGCTTCAACTGTACCAGCGTTAGACTGTTCGGCTTGTTTGACCTGCATCTGTAGATCAGATAACGTACGTTTTGACTTCGCAAGTGCATCAGCAGCCTGATCAGCAGCAATATCTGTGCCTGCAATCCAATTCAGTGCTTTTTCGCCGAATCCTTTTGTGTTTAACGCTTCCTGTTGTTCTGCAATCGTTTTTTGTAGTTTGTCGATTTGTTGAAGTTTCTTTTCCATCGGCGTTTGCGCGCTAGTGGCTGACCATGCTTCCATCTCTGCACCACGAAGAGATTTATCAGATCTCTTTCCCTTATCAAACGTTTCATCGATAAGCTTCTTACCTTCAATCCCAATATAAGCAGCGGCAGCAACGCCAATAACGCCGCCCAAAACGCTACCAAAATTTGATGCTCCTAAAGCCTTTGCAAATCCATCAGCAGCCTGACCGATGCCGCTAGTCATCTTAACAATCGCTGATGTGCCAATCTTAGAACCTACATCAGCACCCGTTGCAGAAACACCACCAAACGCCGATTTTATGGCAGTATTAATTGATTTTGAAACGCCGCTTGTTGGAATATCATCGAACATATCACCAAGAATCTTTACACCTAACTTTTTAAAGACACCTCCAACGAGCGTTGATGCAAGACCACCTGCGACAGAGGCCAACGACATCGCTAACGTAGTAATACCAGCTCTAACGAGACCTGGACCGAATAAAACGGCAGCAACGTATGGAGCGTACTTTTTATATCTTTCAATCATTTCATCGGACGTCAAATATTTCCATACTTGCTTACCGATCGTGTCAAGCAACGAAAAAAGCGGTCCTTGTAAGGTCTTCCACGCATCCTTCAACGCTTGACCCAATGGCAAGAAAATCTCCGCAAGAAAACCTAACCCGCCGTTGGCCGCAGATCCAACAGAAGACAACATTGTTAACGATTTCTTGCCTGAAATCAAATCAGCAATATCTTTCATTCCGTCTGCGATTTGATGCGATAACCAACCAATTGCAACAACAGCAATCTTAGAGAACGCGGAGAAAAACGTCTTGAACCCGTCAAGTATTCTTCGAGCGTTCGGTCCCTCTTCATCTACCATGTCGAAGAAGCAATTCTGTAGATTTTCGATCAAAGTTGGTATTGAATCCTTGTAAGCGCTGTTTGGATCGAAGAACTTCTTCACGGAATCGCTGATGCTCCTGAACAGCTTATCGAAGTACTTCGGCGCGAAGAACTCTTTTAATCCACCAAAGATGTCGCCCAATCCAGGAATGATCTTCTCAAGCACTCGACCCAACTGCACGCCGATGAAGTAAACATCGCGGAGACCGATCCTGATGTTGATCATCATTCCCCAGAAATCCTTCGTGGATTGCAGACCGTTCTTAACACCAAGGATGAACTGATCCCAATAGCTTCCGAGCAATTGGCCACCCGGCATGACGAGCCTTTCGATGGCATCAGCTAACCTTTCCATCGCCTGTGCCTGTGTCAACGTCTTCTTTTCAACGTCTGAACCCTTCTTCTTGATCGCATCGAGACCCATGCCCTGGTTCTTCATTGAAAACGCCTGCCTGGCGGTTGCCTCGTCCAAACCCGTCGTCGTCGAAAGCAACTTCAATTGTTGTCTATTGAAGTTCGATGAATCAACGCCGGCTTTTGCAAACGATTTACGTAGCATGTCAATCTGTTCGGCGGGATCCTGCGCCTTCATCAACTCGAACGCATCGATCTGAACACCGAATGATTGCGATAGCTTGGCAACGTTCTCTGCCGCTGTATCGAACGTCTCAAACGTATCCAACGTTCCAACGACCTTGTCCAATTCCAAACCAAGTTTACGAGCGTAAGTTGCTGCCTGTGCGATCTCCTGTATCGTTGCACCAGCAAAGTGCTTGACGTCCATGATCGCCTTGCCCATGTCGCGGCTTATGACCTTCGCATCCAATCCAAACGCCTTCGCCATGCCAAGCGAATACTTCGTCATCTCTTTAAACGTGTCGCCTAGCGTGTCGCCCATGGAGATCGTGTACTGCGCAATCGACTTCATCAGCTCCTCGCTGAGGCCCAATCCCTTCTGGTACGCGAGCAACGCTCCACCGTTCTTCTCGAACTCGTCACGCAGGTACGTGAACGTTGCGCCCATCTCAGTCGCAACCTTCTGTAACAATTCAAGACGCATGTGCATCATACCGAACACGCGCCAGGCGCTCAAACCGGTGTCCTTGAACCCCTTGAGGCTCTTGGAAACGTCGATGATCGCCTTATTGGTTGGCCCATACAGGAACCCAAACTCCTTCCTGAGGTTCTCTATCGCCACCATGAGCTCAGACATTCCACCCGCTGAACGTGCTGCCGTATCGACCAACGATTCAAATATCTTAAACGGTATCGCAATGATGGCCGCAGCGATGCTAAATGCACCGTCAACAAACGATGCAAAGAAACCAACGACGCCCTTAGTCAATGAAACGAGGTTTCGTGTGCCCTGAACGAACCCGATCAACGCCGCTGCACCGATTGCAACCGACTTCGGAAACTTCTGGCTCATCGTCTTGCCGGTTTCCTCAACCTTTTTGCCGAGCGTCTGGAACGCCTTCTCGCTCGTCTTACCGATGTCCTTCATCTTCGCTTGCATGTCCTTCAGCGATTTGCTGAGAACATCGACGTTCTGAACTGCGCCTTGTGTGTTTACCTGTCCAAGCGCCGCGGCGAGCTTCTGCACGGCATCGATCTGCTGCGAGTATGACGATTCAAGTTTCTCCGTCGACGCTGCCATACGCTCCACCTGAGCGGCCAACTTCGTCATCAGCGTCAGCTGGTCTGTGAGCTCTTCCTTCGATGGCACTTCGTGTGTCCTTCTGCGTGCAGCGACGCTCGCCTATACCACCTACTTATGCCGACATGGAAGTGCTCGCCCCTGTTGGTTTAAACACCGTTCAAAAGGTGTTCCTGGCATCGATAGCGTCGTGGGTCGTTGGATTACCGACGAACGTGAGGTTGCGTGGAACGATCGATGAGATCAAGATCACGACGAAAGCAATGATCGCAACGCGTAGGTTCGATGAAGAGCTCGGTCGAGAAGGCGCATCGCTTGATTCGATCATGCAATTGCTGAACGAAAAACACAACGCTACAGCATGGTTCGAACGAACGTTTGGATTAAAGTTCCCGTTGTAAAATAAATCAAATTGATACAGGTGAGTGTCGAACGTTTGGATTAAAGTTCCCGTTGTAAAATAAATCAAATTGATACAGGTGAGTGTCGAACGTATTTTCTCATTCTAGGCGGTTTGACGTAAATCGGTTGCTTCACTTCATGACAATCTTTGATGTAACGTTGAGCGTTCTTTAACCATTGTTCATCATCAACAAAACTCAATCCAGAATTACAACGTATGCACAATAAACCTCTCAATTGATTTGTTACGTGATCGTGATCAACGACCAACGTTCGCTTGTTACCATCTACGAACAGAAAATCAAATTTCTTTCCGCAAATAGCACATTCACTGCGTTGTTCATCGAATAACCTTTCAATGATTATCGCTGGTAAACCATGCTGTCGAATTCTATGCGTAAACCTATCGTTACCCGTACATTCATCGCACCAACGTTGGTTCCAATTACCGGGCATATGCTTCTTTCCGCATATCTCACAAATTATTTCAGACTTTGCAAGCGCAAGCTTATGCGATTCACTCTTTGATCTTGAGATACCAACGCTTCCTATGAAGTGACGTAACGCTCCGTCTGAGTAGATCGCACCGTGCTTTTCTTTCAATTTTTGAGCAATGTCGCGCGATGAAAATCCATCTTTGTACAAGGAAGTGATCTCATCACCGTGTAATGACCAATCGTACTTCTGTTTACGTGCCACAATGAATCGTAACAATGAACGCACGATTGTTCACGTGAAACGCCTCAATCTACTAGGCGATTGAACCCGTGTTCGACCCTGCATCGCTCGAACGTCAGGTGCATTCGTATGAAGCGCTCTTGACGCAGATGATTCCGCGTTGCCACCTTCACCACCCTTGTTGAGTTCTCGAACGATTCTATCAACCCACCAACGCTTGATTGGAACGGGTAGGTTATATGCTTCTGAGGCTGTCATTCCTCCGTAATATACGCAGAGGAACGACGGCTCCCAAATGATCTGTTCCTTGTCTGCGGGACCAAACCCGAAGAAACTTACGTTGTTATCGTTCTGTCCCAGGCCATAAAAACGATGTAGAAATTGGCATACCAATCACCTCCGTGCGCCCGCAGCTGGGGCACTCAACTTCCTGTTTCATGATGATTCCAGGTTCGCTATCTCTGATGAACGACCTCAACGCCAACGAATCCCTCGCAGGCATCATTCGAACGAACCCGGCGATGCGATCTCGCTTCTCATCGCCGTCGATCGCCTGAATGCTATACAGGAGGTTCGTGGTGACTGATTGATCGGTGTTCATTCCAAGCTTCTTCTGCTTCTGCGTAGTCTCGACGATGGTCTGTTCATCGCGACCTGTGAGGAACTTGAAGCGAACGACCTTCTTTGTCGCAGGAAGCGCAAACTCGAACAGGTTCATTCCTGACGAGACTGGGTTGATCGACAAACGCCTGATGGGTAGCTCTCCTAGGTTGAACGTGCACTCGCTCTTGACGTTGCACTCGTTGCACTCGACCTCAACTGTATAGTCAGAACCATAGCCTGTGATCCTGATTGCCACCATGAGGGCATTGCGATCGCCGACCAACAGGTCAAGCGGATCAATCGTCTTGTCAATCAAGCACGATTTAAGCAGCTCAGTGATGACCGTGCCCTTCTTGAGGTACGCCGAAGACGTTAGTATGTCCTCCTCGTGTGCAGTCATGACCCTGATGTCAACAGTATCGCGGCCTGCCAACGTTGACGTGGATGGGTACACGAGACCCGACGAAGGAAGCGGGACCTGCTCGATCGGAATGTCGATACCGAAATCAGACTTTGCCTTTTCAAGCGCCGTCTGGTGCGGCACTCGAGGATCGACGCCGGTTGGAAGTGCCTGTTGCACGGGCGCTACTTGCGTCACCTGCGGCACAAACACCTGGTTTCGTTGCTCACGTTTATCTTCTGACATATAACACCGTTGCTCCTAGTGAATATTGTACAACCACGGTGCACAACGTGAGCCGTTTTTACGTAGCGATCCATACATTCGATCCCACAGGTAAACAAACGGCGATGAGTTCATCATCTGTCAAACGATGAACTGACCCATCGAGTTGCAGCACGTCGAGCAGCTCCTGCGTACGCGCCAACGACCATCCCACGAGCAGCGAGACCGCACCCATGTACGTTGGGGACCGTTGCTCCTTGAGGAACGCAACGGTGCGATCAAGGGCGGCCTGAGGAGGACGAACGCCTGTTTGTGACCAAGAAAGGGGCATGGGAATGAGTGCTTTCGAGTTAAGTACCAATGTTCCACAACGAACGATCACACTCAAAGATTTTCAAACGCTTGATAAATTGTAATTCTTGTTTGTTAAACACAAAAGGCTCCTCTTGGAGCCTTGAATGAATAAATCGTACTTAAAATTGTAGAACAGCGTTGTCAAATCTTAGAGTCAAAGAAATCTCCGCCGGCGTACCATCTTCATACGTGAGTTCCCCAAAATTGCACTCCGTGATGAGTGCACCCTTGATGTCCCATAGTTCCACGACAGATCCGACAGGATCCAAAAGCTTGAGCTGCACATCACGTTTGTAAAAATCTGCGTACCCGGCTCGACCCGACACGCTCTCGAAGTGCAACCTGATCCACTCCATGATCTGCTGAGCACCCGATGGAGCAATTGGATCGTGCAACGTCACCGCGAGCGTGCCGAACTTCGTCAGACCTGCAAGGTAACGTCTCGAGTTGATGAACGGAACCTCGACCTCCTCGGTCGTGATCGTCGGTCGAGCGGTTGTCTTTATAACATACGCATCAATGCCTTCAATCATCAAAATAAACCTGTTTTTTCGCTTCGGCTCAAATTTGTTGGGAAGCATTGAGGTGACGTCTAGTGTCTCTGCCATTTTGATTCTCCTTTATTAGGTAGGTTGTATGCATAAAAATATCGACATGTGTTAAATTGTCGCGATAAATTAGTATAATAGAAGGTATGAAACAGTCGGGCAATTCATGGACCCGCATATGTCCAAGGTGCAACTGTACAGTCAAACACAAGACACGAGCAAAGTGCAGTGACTCCGAAAAACGTGCCAAGGTATGCATCAAGTGTTCACGATCCATCAATGGCAAGGCGAACACAACGACAGATGCCTGTCCCATATGCAACGTGAGAATTAAAATACCCGTATACTTCAATGCACCGCAAACAGACCTTGAAGAACACGCTGCAACGCACGAACTAACGTTTATTCAACTGTACCTAAAGAAGCACGGATTCGAATCTACACCCACCTGCAGGTGCGGTTGTGGTGAAACAACAAAGTTCACAGGATGGTGGACGGGATTCAATGAATTCATCTTTGGTCACCAATCGTACATCCACAACGGAATCTACGATAAGGAGACTGAAGCACGAATAACCGAGACGAGAGGCATCAATTGGCGTAACAAGCCAGGCGTTTGGTTCAATCGAACGAAGCAAAACGATGAAGCAACAAGAAAACGTGCCGAAGCAACATCAGCAGGTCGCAAGAAGGCATTCAACGAAGCATCGATAACGATTTGGTCGAAAGGTAAAACAAAAGAAACATCGGAAGCTGTTTCACAAATGGCGTTGGAACAAAAGGAACGATTTGCAACCGGTAAAAATACACCGTGGACGAAGGGTCTAACGAAGGAAACTGACACACGCATCAAAACAATGTCAGAGAAAGTTTCGTTATCGCTTCACCGCGAATCGTTGAGATCACGTCTTGATGATCTCAAACGCCTAAAGCACGATGAAATCACGGCACGAATAGAGAAAAATAGCAATCTTGAGGTCGTCGATGACATTGGTTACAAATCAGACGCTATTCCTAACATCCACGTGAGGTGCAAGCAATGTGGATCAGAGTGGGAAAGCTCGCTACGTAAGTTACGCTACGGCAAGTGCTACAAATGCGATGCTGGTGGGTCTAAAGCTCAAGCAGAGATCGCTTCGTTCATTGAATCGCTTGGCGTCAACGTCAACAAAAACGACAGAACAACGATAAACGGTGAACAACGTATGGCTGAACTCGACGTGTTCATACCATCAAAGATGATAGCCATCGAATACAATGGATTATATTGGCACAATGAAACGCAAAAATCGCGACAATATCATCAAAACAAAACAACGATGTGCAAGAATGTTGGAATAACACTCATCCATGTATTTGAGGATGAATGGCGTGATAAGAAAAACATCGTCAAATCGATGATCGTTCACCGCCTAGGTCTAACGCCCAATCGAATCAGCGCACGTAAATGCACGACAAACGAATTATCTTCGGCACAACGAAAGACGTTTTTCAACGAAAACCACATTGAAGGAGACACGAGATCAATCTACGCGTTCGGATTGTTCAACGAAGGAACGATAGTCGCCGCAATGTCTCTTCGTAAACCATTTCATAAGAAACACGAACGATCGATAGAGATTGCAAGGTTCTGCACCAAGATCAACACATCCGTTGCAGGCGCGCTCGGTAAGTTGACGAAGATCGCTGCAATGAAAGCCATTGAAACCAACCATAGCTCGCTGTTAACGTACGTTGATACGCACCTCGGCGTTCAAAACAGCTGGCAATCTGCGGGTTGGACGTTCGTAAATGAATCACCGGAACGATTTTGGTGGACGGATTATCACACTCGTTTCAATAGATTCAAGTTCAAAGCAAACAAAACAATGGGATTATCTGAAATAGACGTTGCCAACGCGGCGAACGTCGTCAAGATATGGGGGTGTAGAAACCTCGTGTTCGAGTTAGCCCTCATTACATCCCGAGAAGCGCCTTCTCAACCTGCTTGGTGAACTCCTTCATGCGCTTTACGAGACCCATCGCTCTCCCATCATCGTCATCGTTGACCGCATCTCGAAGCAACTCAGACGTTTTGATGAGCATTGCAGCGTTCGATCGAAGCACCTTATTGTCAACACGAGCAAAATGATGTTCGCTACCTTTTCCGGAGTAGTTGAAAATGTCTTCATCAATGCGTTGTAGCTCCTCAGCAATCAACGTTTGGAATTGCGAATGCGTTAGCTTCTTGATGGGTGTCATTTTATTAAATATTGATGTTTGTCTGCAAAACAGCATAACGCCACAAGAAACCACCGGCTGATTTTCTTGTGCCACATACACACCCGCTGATGTTAGACACATGGATACACGTTAACTGTGATGCTTCGTTCAATGATCTATATGTGGCAATCGCTTCGCCGGTTTCTATTAAAACTTGCTGGACAGGTCTGCTTTTTGCGAGTCTCTTCGCCTCTCTAACGCTATCCCTATTGTGAACATCGATCATCGCGGCACGTCGTTTCTTCTTCACATCATCACGTTGATTCGCAATAGAAATTGATATCGATTTCCTTTTACTAACGTCGGGATCGTTCTGCGCAACGATCTGTGCTTCACTACGTCTCTTCTTCACTTCGAGCAACGAATTCGTTGATTTAAGCGCAATTGATAACTTCTGTCTTGATTCTTGACTCGATACGCTTTCCTTGTGATGTTTTGCCCTTTCAGGATCATTAAAATAATCAAGAGCTAGCTTACTACGTTTTGCGCACATCTCCGGTGATCGAACGGCGACGTAGTACCTTTGCTTTGCTTCGTCTGACAATTCTCCTCCCTCACCACCACGCGTCATGTTGTAACCGTTTGGCGATAGCGTATTGAGTTCAGAAATCAGCCTAATTTCATCATTCAATGCTAGCTGCTTCGTTTCACACGTTGCTAGCACTTCGTGACTCCATGAATCAACGCCATGCTTTCGTATAGCGTTGTGGAACAAGAGGTTCGATCCACGTAACGTGCTTCTAACGTGTAAGTTAAACCTCTGATCAATAGTTGACTTTGTGTAACCTACGTACGCTTTTCCAGTCGCGATGCACGTGTGCTTATAAACGATGTACGTCATCGCTCAAATCTACACCGTTGATTGACGAATTTTATTGTTGCTGATTGATGTTGTTCGTCACGACGAAGTCCAAGGAAACGTACTCAATCGTCTTGGTCGGCATGACATATATCTTGCCACGGATCGTGTTGTTCTCAATGTCATGCTGCGACGTGGTGCTCGAATCGATGACCACCTTGAATTGCTGTACACCGGCCTGCGTTTGTATCTTTTTGAGAATGGGCGTGACAGCAGATGAGAACGCAGCCAACGTTGCCTCACGGTTTGGCTCAAAGATGATCGTCATCGCAACATCACGAACCTGACGCCTAAGGTTGATCAATAACCTTCGAACGTTGACACGGTCGAGGGCGGTTGCCGCCTGTTGCAACGTCTTCTGACCCCAAACAACGCATCCACCCTTTGGATTCGTGCCACCCGTCGCGTTTCCTGGGAAAGCAACGATTGGATTTATGTTTACGTCGTACAGTACATCCATGTTCGGTTTCGACAGTTTGACTCGTGCTTCGAGCGTTGTCTGCAATGCGCCCCTCGTGAACCCAGCAGGAGCGAACCATGGATAACCAACTGCATCGTTGAGCGCAAACGCTCCCATGACGACGACCGACGGTGGCACAATCACGTTCGTACCGGTGTTTGGATCAGGCATCACAACGTCAGGAAAGTAAGCAGAACCGAAAGAGCTGTTCTCAGCTCGCTCCTCGAATTGCTGTGCGGTGAGCGTGACAGATGGTTGCTGACTATCGGCTATCACAGGATTACCGTTGTTATCCAGCTGTTCGACGTCCATGATGTACATGCAATCGAACCTCTGCTCGCACACCGACAATCCGGTGTCGGTGACGATCGGATGCCTGATTCCTGGAGTTGCGAGAAGTTGAACATCAACGTTCGTCGTATCACCCATTATGTTCAACGCCGTTGTGTAAGCAGAAACCGATGGACCCATGTTGTATCCACGGTTCGTTGCGTTCATGTCAGCTTCAACGGCTGCATTATCGATCGTTGCCTCATCGTTATCGAAGATGTTCACGCCATCGAACCCGCCTTGCATGAAGAACGACCACTTAAGGAAACGCCTGTTAGCCTGAATGAAATCGCTGGGTAACAGAGCACGAGTTGCGTTCGTTTGGTTCGGTACGATGTTACCGTTCCTGACGTACGTCGCACTCGCCCACTGCGTCGGATCGGCAATACCAACGGAGTTCGTCACCACCTGAATGTTCATCAGGCTGAAAAGGTTGTTGTTGAACACGTCTGCATCAAGTATCGATCCTGAAACAGGTTGAGCTCCGGTGTTATCACCAACGCTGAAGTCCTGAATGTCAGTGCGGAACTCAGGAAAGTACGTTGCAAACGCCTGAAGCGATTGGTTTGGAAGAGTACTGAGGTTTGGAGTCGCGACGTTCGTGACATGCTCAAATTGTGTGCCCCAATACAGAAGCGGATTGACCTGAACCTTCGCTCCGGTGCCCTGCGAAATGTTTTGTCTGAACGGCACTGGCTCCTGCGACGTTGCTGCAAACAAGCTCGTCGGAGTGCTCTGGAACAATTGGCCTACGTACCCGCCAACGTCTGACCACGTACCCGAGATGTTGTTAGGTACAGCTAACGTACCTGAACCTGCCGTGACCAAGTGATGTGCTCCGCGCAAACCAACGGGTAACGCGGTCGGATCGATCATACCGGCATCAACGCTTGGATCTACTTCGATTCGAATGTAGTTCGACGCATTCTGATAGCTACCATCAACAACGATCTTCTGTGCTGTCTGACCACGATCGAAGTTGAAGTACGTGTGCACATCACCGATCACCTGCGAAATGTATTGGCTATCGCTGGGATCAAGAGACAACCCTCTCCATTGCTCGAGGTAGACTGGAGCAAGATCGTTGTCGGTCCACGATCGAAGAACGAGGTCAAACGTACCATACGCATTGCTAGGATCGCTAGAATTTGCGAGGTTCTCTATCGAAAGCTTGTACAACGTTGAAACGTTCGCTCCATCATCAAGCGCATGAACTCTGAACAGGTTCTGCGGTTTTCCACCGAACGGTTGGCTAACTACCCACGGGCTACGAGCACGTTCGAACCGATCGCGGAAATCTTCGTAATCTGGAACCTGCGACGTGCCTGTGTCACGTGCCACTGAACTAGTGAGAAGGAACGCTGCGATTTCAATTCCATTCCCTGGTGACGCACCGAGGTGCGATGCAATCACGCCAGACCCTGTGACAACAGCAGTCACAGGATTGACATCCCAATACGTGTATAGATAATGACCAGCTTGCTCGAGATTGAGCGGGTTCGTGTTGAGAACGTTTCCAATGTAATTTGGCGATGTCATATCGAACGATGCAGTGACAACGTTTGGAAACAGCGGATTCGTTCCCTGTAGACCGTTGAGAAGCATCACGAAATCCTGCTTCGGATAACCGTTCGCCAAAAGCGTAACGTCTCCAACCGCAAATCCATTTGTGTTCGTTGCAATTGTCGTCGCTAAAGGCTTATTATTGGTGATTCCAGGTGCAGACGCCGACAACGTCAGAATGACACCAGAAGCCGCCATCAGAACACCACGAACGATTGGAACAGCGTTTGTTTGTCCTGATGCCTGTAAACCAGCAGAACTGAACTGCGTTGAACCAGCCGATTCAGACATGAAACAACCCAGGAAATACGTCCTGCCAAGGGGCCCACCCAAGACAGCATAAGGATTCGGGCTCAACGATCCTGCGTTGGACGCAAGCGGTTCTTGCTCGCCAACAGTAAAACCAGCGTTGGTGACGTCACCGTTCGTGGTACGTGCAGTACCATTTCCTGCTCCAAGAACCTTGAGGTACGTCACAGAACCTGCGTTACGTAACCACTCAGTCACCGCTAAGGGTCCGAACTTTTGACCATCGGTGAGACCAAATTTAGCGTAAAAATCATCAACGATACCGACGGTGACAGGAACGAATGCTGGACCCTTCACTGACGTGCCGATGATTCCCGCAGGAATACCTGAAGGTTGTGCCGTGAGAGGTTGTGATAGATCGATTTCCGTCGCTGAAGTGCCAGCTGATCCGAATTTAAGTTGTGCCACGTGTGTGCCTCTGCTTTGTAAGTATGGACGGTCACAAACGTATTTTCATTAACAAAAAATCGTCGCTACCCATTTCAGAGCAGCGACGATCGTAAAAAACATTGTGTAAATTCTACACGAACGATGTTCCTGAATTTGTTATGATAAAATCAACGGCAATGTATTCAATCGTTCTCGTTGGAACGACGACAACACGACCGTTCAACCTGTTCTGATCCATGTCAACCTGCGTGTTGTTCGAGGAATTCATGATCACCTGGAACGATTCAATGCCGGCCTGCGTTTGTATTAACCCTAACTGCAATGATGCATTCGAAACGAACTCATTCCACACGTCTGGCGTATTCTGCTCAAATTCTAACTTATTCGCAATCGCCAAGATGATTCTCTTCACCTCAAGAAGCAGCCTTCGAACGTTTACACGATCGAGTGCGCTGCTCTTCTGTTGAAGCGTCTTCTGTCCAAAGATCACGAATCCTTGTCGCGGAAACGATGCGATTGGATTGATTCGACCATTCGTGTACAAAGTGTCACGATCCTGAGAATTTAACCTCACCTCAACGTTTGTAACGAAGTCCAACGATGCACGGTTGAAACCTGCAGGAGCAAACCACGGGTAACCAACCCGATCGTTGAACGATAGAGCCGCCAACGCCGCCACAGACGAGGGTACCTTGATGTTCCTCTTATTTGTAGGATCTTTGATGTAAACATCTGGAAAGTACGTTCCTTCGTAGTTGTTATCAATGGCCCTTGTGTTCAACCCTGACGTCGTGTAGTTGACGTCTGGTCGAGTGGTTGACGTGTCAAACAAACGATTTCCATTCTCATCGAACTTCTCGATGTCCATGACGTAGTATGCAAGACCATATGTCTTCGCTTGTTGACCTGCGTAATCAGTCACGAATGGTTCGCGAATTCCTGGGATCGCAAGGACGTTGTGATTGACCTGCATCTGATCGGTCATCACATTGATCGCGCTGATGTACGACTGAACAGCTGAATTTGATTGACCGGTTCCACATTGAGCATACGTGAATCCGGGTGATTGAAATCCAGGTTGTGCTTCACCGACGAAGCTGGTCGCATAATCATTCAACCTTCGAGCATCCGGATCAAGAAGGTTCGTGCCGTCCCAACCTCCCGCCAAAAACGTGGAGAACTTGAGGTACGGAGCAAACCTATTGAATTGCTGTGGCGTACCCTTACCAAGCAACGTTGCAAACGTCACTCGAGTCATAACACCATCGTAAACGGTGTACTGTGCCGAATCATTTGTTCCGTTTCGAATGTACGCTGCCTCACGCATGTGAGTGTCGATCGACGCGGTGAGATCGTTGATCGATCCATTGGAGAACGCAACCTTCGACATCGAGAATTTATCGTTGTTGAAAGTATCTGCTCCAGACCCTGTCACCAGCTGATCAAGGTTCATGATGCCAAGCATCTGTGTATACGAATTTAGTAAATTATTTGGTGCCGTCTCAAGGTTTGGATCTAGAGGAATGTCTAAACGTTCGAACTGAACTCCCCAGTAGTAAAGTGGACTAGAGATTTCAGTCGGGCCAGGCTGACCCAACCACGTTGCCGGTGCAGGTCGTTGACCCTTTGTGACCTTAGAACGGAACGGTACAGGAGGAAGAATGGATCCGCTCAATGATTGCTGACCAACGTTGCTTCCTGTCACAATGCCGTTGATCCTCACGATCGATCCAACGTTCACACCTGAATCTGATAACGTATCATTCGTCTTCAACAGGTTGTGACCCCTGAAACCAAACGGAAGCGATTGTGGAGGAACGAGACCCTGATTGACCTGATTTGTCATCACAACCCGAATTGTGTTCGATTTATTGGCATACTTGCCGCTTGTGATGATCCTACGTTCATCGGCCAACGTCGAATCGAAGTTGTACGTAACGTGCCTATCACCAATAACTGCTGCAACGTAGTTGTCTGCGTTTGGATTTAAACTGAGGTTGTTGAATTGCTCAATAACATTTGGATTCACATCGTTATCATCAAAGCTCCTGACCTGCAGAGCGAACGTACCGTATGGGTTCGTCATGTCGGTTGACGCCTGTAGATTAACGATCGAGATCTTGTAGATGTTGTTAGCAAACTGTCCATCATCTAACGCCTGCACGCTGAACAGGTCGTACTCAACGTTGCCGAACGGTTGACTGATGAAGTTCGTCGTCGTTGGCGTCTGGAACCTAGCGTCGAATGCTCCGTATGCAGCTCTAAATGCGGGTACGTCGTAGTAGGGTGCTGCTGTCAATGCTGCGTCTGGATTGTTTGCGCTAATGTTGCTCGTACCAGAAAGCATGCCAACGACAGTCGCGGTTGCAATCTCATCGTCAACTGCGAAGTCAGCATAAAGCATGTGTTGATACTGAACGAGCTTGTCTGGGTTGGAATTCAATAACTTCGCGTAGTAATTCGTGCTATCGGGATTCAATGAAGCCGACATGACGTGAAACCCAGGAATTCCATCATCACTGTAGTACGCTGAACCTAACGTTGAATAAATCACCAACTTGAACGTACCGTTGACCATGCTACCGTAATCGACCATCGACGTGAGCAACGACGTCATTCCACTCGTCTTGTATGCCGTTGCAATATCGTGGTTTCCATCGGTGACAAGAACTCTGGCCGTCTGCGGCGTCATGAGCATTCCCCTGACGAGCCTGACCGTGCTACCGTGAAACGAAGAGTTGTCAGTGAACACTGCAGGACCGAACGCCTCATTGGGTTGCAACGTGTGTTCGGCTGCGAGCAGCTGCACAACGCCGGTGTGTCGACCATAAGGATCGCTGGCGGCGATCGTGCCGTTCAGGTGCATGCCGGCACCAACGGTGCGACCAGTCGTCTGCGTTCTTGTTATGTCGCCAGCGAGTGTGTTTGCGCCTGCTCCTAGCACTCGCATGTACGTCAATGACGGTTTATTTGCAAGAAAGAAGTACGCGCCATAGGGACCGTAGCAGTTCGGATCTAGGTCGCCGAACGTTTGCAAGTATTCTGACCAATTACCCACTGTCACAGGAACGAACGCCGGACCCCTGTCAGACGTACCGATGATTCCAGCTGGCGTTCCCACCGGTCCGGTGGGTGATAGAGCCGATTGATCGATCTCCCTATCGTAAAAGTTCGGCGATAAGAACGTCTGATTAGGCATCTCTTGGCTCCTCTTGCGACGAAAAATGCTCGTCCTTGATAAGTAGGACCGTTAAATGTGAAAGATCACCCGTCGTCCACAACGATGGTCAAACCACCCAACGATGCATCTGCCGCCGATAGAACCGTCTCACCCGTGAACTGGTTCTGGCTCTTGACACGAAGGTACTGTGTTACCTTATTTCCGTCCCTATCGATTCCAACGATCTTCTTGTACCTCGCCACAGAAGAACCTCTTGGCAGTTGCTTCAACGCAGGATCATCAGGATTTGTTACATCAACGTTGGGATACAACCTCGTTCCATTTGTATAACGTTGGTCGCGACGCTTGTTCGGAGCATCATCACCCGATGTCAACTGTAACGTTGGATCATCGGCACCCAAGAATGGATCGGCGATCGACCCATTGCTTGTCGTGATGCCAGGCGCAATGTCTGACGTGAAGCTTATCGTTGGCGATGACACGTAGCGTTTTATTGGCACAGGAGAACCAGGAACGCCAGACGCAAGGATGTAACCGGGGACCTTGACGACGAACTTGTACTTGATCAACCTTTCAACCTGCGAATAGTCATCGGTGTTCGTGTCTGAGGTGTACGTATTAGAATCTATCGTTGCAACGAACCAGTAACCCTTCGGTGAATCTATCCTCCAACAGTTGCCTTGAGGCAAAAACGATGCAATCAACTGCTCTATCAACTGGTTCATGTGTAACGTATATTGCGTCCAAATCGTAACATCGTATTGTGCGGTGAAGAACTGAGGTGCAGGAACGACGATCGTCTCGTACACGTTGTTCGTTCTATCGGGCACCAACACGCCTCCCTGAACAACAACGGGATCCTGTGATAGATCGCCAATAGATCTCAACGATGTCAACTGCGTCTGATCAGCAACGGTTGGTGACACCACGAGGTTCGACTGGTGACCCACCAACAATCGATTGATTAGCTGTTGATAACCACGATCAGATTTGTCCAGGCGCCTCTGGATGACGATCTCGCCGGTCTGTTGGTTGATGCCCCTGCCGGCGACATCATCGTTGGGCGTTTGTTGAACGATCGTTCTTATGGCAGTTATCAGAGGAAGGATCAACGCATTGTTGCGATCCCTGACGGCACGCATGCGCTTGTTCAATGCCCACTTCTCACCGGCAGCAAAGATCACCGGAACCTTCCTAGAATTCTGACCATCGTCATCGCACACAGTGAACGGTATCTCCTCGTTAAAAAGATTGAACAACGCGAGGTCAACGTCACCGATGCCAACGGGTGGAATCGTAAATCCAACAGGTGCAGACTTAGATCCGTAACCCGATTCTAACCCGGAAACGTTGAAACGAGGTCTAGACCTTGAATTGTAACGAGTGGGCATTAATCACCTTCCTCATCAAAGAACGCGGATGATCCTGTACCATCAGTGTCACCGAGAGGTGAAACCTGCTTAGCACCGGTGATCGGTTGACCGAGAATCGTTGGATTCTGAAGATCTCGGCTATCACCCGTCACACCCTCCTCGTTTGTCGCCTGACCACGTTGTTGGTAGAACGTCGTCTGAACTGCATCAACATCAGGTCTAGCGATATCCGTGGGACCGATCGTGAGCGCTTTAAACAGCGACTCACGAGCCTTCGTACCGATCAATTTTACTCCATCCTTATGTTCAGGTAGACCATAAATGTTTCGCATAAAGAGTTTTTCCGTTATCTCGTAGAAAACATCGCTGAAACTGAAGTAATCTCCGATTGCCAACGAGATTCCCTTGTCGACGACATCACGGTACTGAACATATGCCTCGATCTTGAATTGAGCGTCGATTCCAAACTGATTGATGACAGTGTCTTCTTGGAAGTGCGTATCAACGAGGCAATCAAGCTTGATGGGATTGTCAAACACCTTTTGCAAGGCTTCGTTGTAGATGACATCGGTGCGAGTTTTTATCTCGTTGATTGGATAATAATAGATGAATTGCCCAACGACGTCCTTGATCACTTCCTTTGTGATATCAGATATGAAATTAAGTTCACGAGGTGTTATGAACAGACGTGCCATCTTTAACGATCATAAGTAGGCAAGCTTACCATTAGACTAATACGCAATCGATCAACCAAAAATGACCGCGTGGCCACTAGGCATTGGAATTTGTCGCAACAACTTCTGCATTGCATCACCGATCGCCGCCTGTGATTCGAGCAACGCCTGGTTTGTGAGCTTATCTAAAAACTCGTGCAAGTTCGTCGTGAGTTTTTCTTTGTCCTCTCGCGCTTGAGCGACGAGGTCAGTACCATTGAGCTCGAGATCGGCATTCGGAATTGGAATTGTCTTAATCTTCGACCTGGTCAACCCAAGAACCTCTCGAGAAAGCGCTAACGTGTATTGTCGTATCCATTGCCGACCTGGTTGTGTGATTGTCGAATATGGTAATATGCTAAACGGAACGTTTTCGGGTCCCGAGACGCCGTAGATGCTGTCATCCTGAAAATCAGGATCAAGGACGTTCGGTGGCGTGGTGACACGAACGTACATGTTTCCCGTGTCCAAGTCTGACGATGGAATCGGAAATATCCTTAGGTTGGTACCGATGATCTGGTAGCTGTAGTTGCTACGACGTACGCGAAACGCCTCCTTCAACATGCCACGACGAACGACGTCCTCGAACACGGGCAAAACATAGAAGACCGTGCTATTGACGTACGATTCATAATTGAAATTTGTTGCCAAGAAATTCGTTATGTTACTAGCGTTTAACAAGAACGATTGTGCAGCTATCGGTTCGAAGTGAAACACCTCAACTATCCTTAACTTACCAACGCTTCCTGAAGGCAACGTATCAACGACCAATTGCGATGGATTCGCTGCTGAAATCATCGAGTAGATATCATAATCCTGTTGTCCTCCAACCAACGTAATGTACCCAAGCGTTGAATCAAAATTACCTCCAACGTTTGCAGCATACGCATATGCATCTGCTAAACGAAGCAGAAATTCCATCGTTCGTTGCGGGTAATGATTCGTTAGATCTGTCGAACCCGTGGGTTGACCGAGAACGTTGACAAGTTCTGAAACGATCTTCAGTTCCTGAACGGCTCGAGAATATTCCAACGTCGCTTCTTCAAGACACGCATATATTTCCTTTGCTGTTAACTCAACGCTTAAAACATCATCTCCCATCTTTCGTTTCACGAACATCACCATAGAATCAGCTTCGTTCTGAAACGAAACATCATCATCGTAGAATCCAAACGGCGTTGGATTCAACGTTCGTGCAAACTTGGAATTAGGGTTGATCACTGGTGATGGCATTGGAGGTGCACCGTTTAAATCAAGGTCCTGAGTAAACAATGACAATGACATCGTTTGTTTCCACCTCACGTTGTGTTGAGTTAGATTTTTGCGTGAGTGACATGCTTACACTTGTAATTAGGTTTGCACGTACATTAAAGTGAGCAGATGCTGATAAGCACGTCTAAAGCAACGACGAAACATAACGCAGAAATGGGCACGTACGCATGTGATGAATGTAGCGAACGATTCACGAAGTACACATGCAAAATGTTAAACAAACAAACACATTTCTGTTGCAGAAAATGCCAACATAAATCAACAAAGAATGGAAGGTTGCGAGAAATAACAAAAAACACGAACATTGAACGTTATGGATCAACGACACCTGCGGGAAATGCCAACGTACAAGCAAAGATGGTTGAAACGAATATTAAAAGATATGGCGTCAATAGACCAACAATGTCACCGATTGTTCAACAAAAACAACGTAAAACGACCATGCTTAACTTTGGTGTACCTTACGGTGTGATCACATCACAGTGTAGAAAAGCAACAACATCAAACGAAACGATCAAGAAACGCCATGAAGCAATGAAACGTAATAAAACGTACAACTCATCAGTTCCTGAAGAAATGTTACATGCCGCATTGATTGAACGATTCGGCGCTGAAAACATCGTTCGTCAACATCCCGCAGGCGATGGTAAATGGTCGATCGACTTCTATGTTACATCAATCAATACGTACATTCAATGCGATGGAATGTACTGGCATGGGCTCGATCGACCGATCAAGGAGATCACTAAACACATCAACCCACGTGATGCAGTGATCGAAATCAAACACAGCACAGACATTGCACAAGCAAAATGGTTTGCTGATAAGCAATTAAGGTTGGTACGTTTCACTGATAAAGAAATCAAACACAATGTTTCTGCATGCGTTGCGTCAATCTGATCATAACCATTGAACCGTCGTGTCAGCATTGATCACTGTGCCGGTTGAGTTCGCACCATAGTTTCCAATTGGAACGTATGTGTTCGGTGATGAACTCAATCCAATTGCAATGCCATTGCTCAAATACGCTCCAAATGGCATTGCATCGAACTGCGCAGGCCCACCTGATGAACCTGATGTAACCAAAATCGTTGAAAATGGAATCGATCCAAGCGTTGGAGATGATGTCGTGTTAAAGAACTGCAAATAGATGCTACCCGTTGAACGATTATTTACTTGTACTTTATACAAAAGACCTGGTGATGCTTTGTACAAACCAACCGCCAAAGTGCCGCCAGGAAGTTGACCAATTGATCCTGTAAAATTTGGATAACTACCAGCAACGAGCGATGGCGCTAATGAAATAGACCCTGACACCCACTGAGCGCCTGTCGTGAACACCGAAGTTCCACCCGTTGGCGGTGTCGTTGAAACAGATCCAGAGACATTGATCGTCGCCGGCCAGTTCGTAATTGATATTGAACCGCTTATTCCCTGCAAGCCAGAGGTGTAGACGTTTACAGACCCAGACACAGATTGTTGACCGGATGTGTAGACGCTTGTTCCGCCAGTCGGAAGCGTCGAGACCGTGCCTGAAACGCCTTGAAGACCGCTCGTGAACACATTCAAACCGGGTTGTCCTGTAATAGCGACAGATCCGCTTATACCCTGCAAACCAGATGTAACTAGGAAGATGCCCATCACATTTTCTTTTCAATGAACAACTGCTCATTATCTTGAGGGAAATGAATAATTGACAATAACTGTTCCAGATCCCGCTGAAGGAGATCCATTTATCGTTACAGTGATGATTGATGCCGCTGAAATTACAACGTCTGTCAAGAATTCATACAACTCAATAACTTGCGGATTGTTATTCGTTGTAGACATCAACGTTTGACCATTACATGTAACGGCGATAGTTGCACCAGCCGAATATGCAGATAAAATATTAACAAAAATCGATGAAACAACGTTATTGATTGGAATTACGACCGTGCTCGTGTACGATGCATTCGTTCCAATCGTCATGCGAACTGGAGAGGGCACAGATTGCGAAGGAACTATTATAACGCTCACTTGTACACCACAGTTATATCATGATTTGTAGCAGTATCGGCGGTATAAGTTATTGACGTTGACGAAATTCCAACGGTTATACCAGTTGAAAACGTCACACCAGCAGACGTCCAAACATCAGTCCCGATCGCTGTCAATCCAGCAAAACCATTCACCATTGCGCCCACCGGAAACTGTGCTACTGGTATACCAATGACTGACGTTGCATTAAAAAGTTGAATCCAAACGGCATTCGTTGATCGATTTGTCGCTGACACCGATAAAAGTTGCCCTGACGTTGCTTTTGCAGTAAGAGATGAAACACCCAATGAACCAGTAAAACTTGGTATTGATAGTGAAACAGAACCTGAAACAGAAACAGAACCTGAAACAGCTTGAGGTCCAGAAGTATAAATATTTGTTCCTAACGATGCGCCCGCAGACAATGATCCGCTGACGCCGATGACTGCAGGCCA
>Ga0224559_1000440_pt1 | contig 28048 bp, 27 predicted proteins | sample 714S33034metaG_FD_180676 | JGI IMG/M metagenome (GOLD analysis project Ga0224559, IMG submission 180676) | Peat soil microbial communities from Stordalen Mire, Sweden - 717 S3 30-34 | ecosystem: Environmental > Terrestrial > Soil > Wetlands > Peat | place: Sweden: Norrbotten County, Stordalen... | reverse complement strand
TGTGGTCCTATCAGGCACCTACTCCAGAGTAATAGGGATCAGCCGCCTACCGTATCCGTTAGGCCGGATAGAGCTAACAGCTGTTTTGGACAGCAATGTTGCTTTGTAGTCTTTGATCCGAAATAAAATAGCTTATCTGCTCCACCATGAATTTCGACATAGGAATCTATTCCTCCTGTCTCAACCTTGCCGAGGAAGACAAATGCCTCAAGAAAGTTCGACTTCCCCGATCCATTCGCTCCAATCAGAATGTTAATTGGCCGCAGCGGCAAATCCTTGATCGAGCGGATGCTCCTGAAGCCTTCTATCGTGATGGATTGAAACATGTCGTTGGCCATGGCTTTTCCTGTATCTTTGCCGATGATACCGCAATAGGCTGCTCAAACGCATCTTCCAGTTCTTACAGCAGCCGCAACTCCGGGAAGTCCTGCCGGTAGCGTCGCGAGTCCAGCGTGAGCAAGCGGTCCGCCTGCACCAGCGCGTGCGCGCCAATCAGATAGTCGGTAAGAATGCGGCGCGGGCCTTCACCTGTGGCCTGTCTTCGGCGCTCCGCATAACGGGCTGAACGCAATCCGGCCTCGGTCCAGATTCTTTCTTCCAGTTTCAAGTCCACCACCACCCCTGATGCTTGAAGAAATCCGCGCACAAATGCCTCTGTGGCACCTGGATAGGAGAGCAGTTCGGCAAAAACAAAGGGGGAGATGAGCAACGCGCCCTCTATCTTTGCCGCGCCCAATTGGTTGGTAACTTTCTCTGCTGACGCTTCCCACGACCAAATCGCCGAAATGATATTGGTGTCGATGGCCGTTCTCATTGCCCACTCTCCCCGGGATTCTTGACTACCCAAGGATCATCATCGCGCATCTCACTAATCCAGGCATTGATCTCCTCCCGGGAAGAAAATGCAGGCAAGGCCCCAAGATATGCAATAAAAGGGTTTATTGCGGGAGTCTGAGGCCGCAGAACGGTCCGGCCATCCTCGAAGGCAAACTCCACGCGGTCCCCTGCTTTAAGCCCCAGCCGGTGGCGAACCTCGATGGGCACGGTGACTTGCCCTTTGCTGCTGATGGTGCTGGATGGCGGCATCTTTACCTCACTTCTTTACTGTAAGGATAGCATTCTTTACCTCTCAAGTCGATTCATCTTGACTGGACTACTCCCTGCCGATAAACTGATTGCAATCATCGAAAGCGGCACGGCACTCGGCATCGGCGCACCCAGCGTCCGTGAGCGTCTTGATGTGTCTTTTTGGCGTCTAACTAAGATGAAGAATATTTTCTGGATCCGGGGCAATCCTCCGGTATCGTTGGCCATCGTGCTCTGTCCACTGGGTGGTCGGAGACTGCGCGATGAGTTGCTCGCCATAAAGCGCAATGGCATTGAAACCCTGGTCTCGCTTCTCGACCACGAGGAGGCTCATTTGATTGGCCTGTCGGAAGAGGGCCGTCGGGCGGAAGAGGCCGGATTGCAATTCCTCTCTTTTCCCATTCCCGACGCTCATCCGCCGCAGAACACGACCCTCTTTCGCAGCTTCATCGCCGGATTGGCGGATCGCCTCATTGCCGGTGAATCGGTGGGCGTTCATTGCCGCGGAAGCATCGGTCGCGCCACGGTCGCGACGGCCTGCGCGCTCATCCATCTGGGCTGGCAGCCGCAAGCGGCCTTGACGGCGATCACCCTCGCCCGCGGCCAAGCCGTGCCCGACACCGAAGAGCAGGAAGACTGGATCATGCGCTACAAGCCGCTGCCGTAAGCGCTTGCCTGCCGTTCAAGCCACTCGAAGACCATTCCAGCACAGCCTTTGGAATCCTCTCGACTGCCCTTACGCTTTGGCCTTCTCAATCAGCTTCACCGGGTAGTAGGAGTTGCGAGTGTACTGGCGCGCCATGCGGTTGGTGTTGAAGTAAGAGCCGTTGAAAGCCACCGTGGTGCGCATCAGGTTGGCCCACTTCTCCGGCGCATCCAGGTACAGCGGCACCACCGCCGTCTCCAGCTTCTTATAAAGCGAGTCGGCTTCGGCGGCGTCATCCGCGCCGTCTTCGATAGCCCAGCCGGTGAAGCCCTCGATCCAGCCCTCGATCCACCAGCCGTCCAGAATCGACAGGCTCGGCACGCCGTTCAGCGCGGCCTTCATGCCGCTGGTGCCGGAGGCCTCGTAAGGCCGGCGTGGCGTATTCACCCAAACATCCACGCCCGCAGTCATCAGCGCGCCCAGCTTCCAGTCGTAATTCTCCAGATAAATGATGCGCAGCATCTCATTGGAGAGCTTGGCGGCTTCCAAGACCACCTGCTGAATCAGCGCCTTGCCAGGATCGTCCTGAGGATGCGCCTTGCCGGCGTAGAGAATCTGCAAGCCGCCGGCCTTGGCGGCAATCTCCGCCAGCCGCGCCGGATCGGTAAACAGTAGCGTGGCCCGCTTGTAGGTGGCGGCGCGGCGGGCAAAGCCCAGCGTCAACACCTTGGGATCAAGTATCTTCCCGCTGCGCAGGGCCACCTCCTCCAACAGCGCGACCTTGTTGCGCGCATGAGCCGCCAGAATCTCTTGCTCCGGCAGGGCGATTGCGTTGCGCAGGTAAAGGGTGTCGCGCCGCCACGCAGGAATGTTCTTATCCAGCAGATTCTGAAAGGCTTCAGAGACCCAGGTGGGCGCATGAACGCCGTTGGTGATGGAGTCGATTTGAAACTCTGGGAACATCGCCTGCGAGACCTTGGCGTGCTGCATCGCCACGCCGTTGGCATAGCGCGAGAAGCGCAGCGCCAGCAGCGTCATGTTCAGCATTCCGTCGCGAAAGCAGCCCAGCCTCTCCAGCCGCGCCGAGCGGTCGCCGCCCAGGATGCGAATCGACTGCTCGGTGCTGAAGCGATCGTGGCCGGCGGGAACCGGCGTGTGCGTGGTGAAGACGCACCTCTTGCGCACCTGCTCCATATCGGTTTCCGTGGCCGCGCCCAGCGGTCCACCGCCCAATTGGCTCTCCAAGAGCGCCAGCGTCAGCAGCGCCGCGTGGCCCTCGTTCATGTGGAAGACGTTTACCCGGTGGCCCAGCGCGCTGGCCATGCGCGCCCCGCCCATGCCCAGCACAATCTCCTGCTGCAGGCGGTAGTTTGTGTCGCCGCCATAGAGGTGATCGGTCAGGCCGCGATCCCACCCCGAGTTTCCATCCAGATCCGTGTCCAGCAGGAAGATCGGCACGATATGCCCGTAGCGGCCCACCAGATCATAACGCCAACAGCGCACCATCACCACGCGATCTTCCACGCTGACCGTCACCCGCGCCTTCTCTTCCGTGCAGAAATCCGCCGGATTCCAGGGCTGAATGTCCTCCGTCTGCCGCCCGGCTACATCCAAATGCTGCTGAAAATAGCCCTTGCGATGAATCAGCGAAAAAGCCACCAGGGGAACGCCCAGGTCGGCCATCGAGCGCAGCGTGTCGCCGGCCAGAACGCCCAGGCCGCCGGAATAGGTCGGCATGGCGGGATGAATGGCGATCTCCATCGAGAAGTACGCCACCAGTCCCGACATGGGAAAAGTCTCATAAGAAAACGGTTTGGTCGATGTGGGTTGCATGATCTTCTTGCCTCCACGGCGCTCCCTGGCTGCAAAGCGACGTACTGGGAGTAATAAGTCTGAGACGAATGGCCGGACGGTGGCTGTCTTGCCCGGTCAATTTCGGGATGAACTTCCCTCGATTTTATCAAGGTTTTCCTCGGAAAAACCTCCGAGGTGCGCGGATTGTTGCGTTTCGGACCAGATCGGGCGCGGATGGAACACTGCGCGAAGGCGGAACCAGAGCATTTTTCGCAGGATCGAAGGGCACAATGATCGAAAATCATAGATTTAATCGATCCTGACTCCTCCAAATTCGGAATAGTTTCTTAACCCCTGCGGCAAAGCCCGTGTACAACCGAGCCAACCAGCTTGCCCGCTTCATTTACTGCTACAAGATTGGCGGGCTGACCAACGCCGACCGAGCCAGCCGAATGCCCAGCTCCAAGCATCAATGCAGGATTCACGGTAAGCAGCCGCAGAGCCTCTTCCAGCGAAGCACCGGAAAACTCCAGGAAATTCGTCAGCGCGCGGTCCAGAGTCAGCACGCTTCCCGCCAAAACACCGCCTGCCATAGCGCGGCCATCCGCAACCTGAACCAAAAAATCTCCCAAGCGATACTCGCCATCCGGCATTCCTGCCGCGCTCATCGCGTCCGTCACTAGAATCGCGCGCTCCACGCCTTTCGCCCGCCAAAACAGCTTCACCATCTCCGGCGCAACATGAATGCCGTCGCAGATCAGCTCGGCGTAAAGCGCATCCGTGGTAAGTACTGTTCCCAGAATTCCCGGCTCGCGAGCTTCGAGCGCGCGCATCGCATTGAAGGTATGCGTAGCGCTCACGGCTCCGGCGCGGACCGCGGCCAGCGTCTCTGCGGCGGTAGCATTCGAGTGGCCCAGCGAAACGCGCACTCCGCGCGCCGAGGCGTGTGCCGTAAGCTCAATCGCGCCGGGAAGCTCGGGAGCCAACGTCATCAGCCGAATGCGTCCTTCGGCGGCCTCGAAGAGCCGGTCAAAGATGGCGATGTCCGGAGCAAGCAGATGCTCGGCGGGTTGCACGCCGCGCTTGGCATGGGAGAGAAACGGGCCTTCCAGATGAATGCCGGCGGCCTGCGCATGGCCCGCAATTGGCGGTCGCGCCAGCAGCTTCCCCAGCCCGGAGAGCGCCCGCAGCGTCGTCTCCAGCGGCGCGGTGACGGTGGTCGCCAGAAAGCTGCCGGTGCCGTGCTGGGCCAGGAAGCTGCCCACGGCGTCGAGCGCTTCCGGAGTCGCCTCCATCACGTCATGGCCCATTGCGCCGTGAATATGTACGTCGAAAAAGGCTGGGGCAAGGGTTGCGCCGGGGAAGTCAAGAACGCTCGCTTCCAGAGGAAGGGAAGGAAGCTCGCCTTCCGAGCGCGAAGAGATGGAGCCAATCCGCCCGTCTTCGATCTCGACCACAGGCGAGTCAAGCAGCCGGGTTCCATCCCAAAGCCGCTCTGCTGTCAGCACGGTCCGCATACCGTGCATTATCGCAGAGCGGCGGCATTAGTGGATCAGCGTCGCGCGATCCGGCGCAACCATACTGTGATGCGTCTGCGTCGCGGTGAGCATCGCCTGCGTAGCCGCCAGCTCCGCGCGGCAGGCCGTCAACTGCGCCGTGAGGTGCGCGAACTGCGACTCCAGATGCAGACGCAACTCCTCAATGGCGTTCTCCAGCCGGTCGTTGGCTGCAATCTGCTCGGTTTGGCTCACCTGCACCGTCTTCAAGTTGGGCAGGACCACATCAATAAGAAGCCGTGTGACAGCAATATTGGAATCGGTCATGAAAGGATTTTAAGATGAAATTCATAAAAGCGCCTGATTACGGACGCCCGGCTAACGGTAATGGCTTGTGGTGACGTTGAAAGGCAGACACCGTGAAAACGACCGATTTTTGATCGAAATCGACATTTATGTGTCTCACATTGAGAGACAGTTTTTAGCATGAGGATGGGAATGAGGCGTATGACGCGCCTTACTAATGCTTTCAGTAAGAAGTTTGAAAACTAACAAGTCGCTTATTATCTATAGTTTGCGTTCTACAACATCGCCCGGTCTACAAAACCTCAAGGGACACTCCTGTAATGGAACTTGGATTAGGCAATCATACATGGTCTATTGCCGAATTGATCGCATCATAAGGATTTACGAAAAAGATGTTGCCTTTGTTGATGTTTAGGCGTCATTATAGTGAGGCGATGATGCTCAACGAACGCAAAGCAACGCAGGCAGCAACGCGCTTGATTAAGCGCGCCGGGGGGGCTATGAACTACATGGTCCTCATCAAGATGCTGTACCTTTCAGATCGGGAAACATTGTTGCTGTGGGGGAGGCAAATCACAGGGGACGAGTATTTTACGATGAAGTTGGGGCCAGTGTTGAGCCATGTTCATGATCTCATCACAGAAGAGCAAGCTCCAGGAGAGGTTCATCCTTGGACGGAGTCAATTTCTCGGGTCAAATGGGATGTGGTGTTGACCTCAGATGCCGGAGATTCTGAGTTGTCAGAAGCCGAAGAAGAGGTCTTGGATTTTGTCTTTAGCAGATTTTGTGTTTACCTGAATGACCCATTTGGATTCGCTCGTTGGATTCACAAGAATCTTCCAGAGATCAAAGAGATCGGTGGAGGGAGAATACCCCTTACACTTCGCGAAATCTGGGCGGCTGGTGAGAAATCCACTGAATACATCACAAACACTCTTGAAGAATTGGAGTGGCTTGAAACCATAGATGCAGTATTAACTAGTCACTAGAGAGAGCCCCTATGCTTAAAGTTGGCGATACATTTTTAATGCCCCCGAAATCCGGCGTAATAGAGCACCTCTGGATCATCCTTACAGTCTCGGATGCGAAAGGGGAGGCAGTGTGTGTCAACGTCACATCAGACGATGTGGACCACACCACTGAGCTTTCCGTGGGGGATCATCAATTCATCAAGCATCCCTCGGTGATCCGGTATCGAAATACCAGATCACTGAACCTACAGATTGTAGAAGATATAATCCAAGGGAAAATTTCTCATCCAAGTTTAATTTGTACAAGTCACCGTCCATGTTCCGCTGCCCTCCTAAAGAGAGTGCAAGAAGGGCTTCTGAAATCTCCTCATACAGAAAAGAAATTCAAAATTCGCTGCGCCGCTGAATGGGGTGTCGATTGGCCACCAAAGAAACCTTGAATCCAGCAACGCACTAAAAAGGACACTACCCTGCAACCGAAGCCTGTTCTGCTCATCGAATAGACTGATCCTATGGCAAAGCGCATCGGCATCCATCTCGGCACCACCGGCGGGGCCTCGAACGCCGTCGAGCAGGCAAGGGCGATTGGCGCCAACACCTTCCAGATCTTCTCCTCCAGCCCACGGATGTGGCGCGCGCCCAAGGTGGACCCTAAGCAGGCCACCCGGATGCGTGAGCAGAGAGCCAAGCTCGACGTCGGTCCGCTGGTCATCCATACCAGCTACCTGGTCAACGTTTGCAGCCAGACCGACGAAGTGCGCGAAAAAAGCGTCGTGGCCTTTCGCGGCGAGATCGAGCGGGCGCTGGCCCTCGGCGCGGAGTTCCTCGTCCTGCATCCCGGTTCGTGGAAGGGCCTGACCCGCGACGAGGGCCTGCGGCTAGCCGCCGACTCGATCAGCCGCGCCATCGACGGCCTTCCCTGGCAGGGAACGCCCTTCCACATCCTCATCGAAAACACCGCCGGCTCCGAGTTCTCGCTGGGCGGCAGCTTCGAGCAGGTGGCCGAGCTGGTCGAGCGGCTGCGCCCCTCGGCTCCGATGGGCGTCTGCCTGGACACCTGCCACACCCACGTCGCCGGATACGACCTGGTCACCGCCGAGGGCTACGAAGAGACGCTGCGGCAAGTGGCCGCGACGGTCAGCTTTGAAGCGGTGCGCGTCTGGCACATGAACGACGCCAAGGCCGCGCGCGGCTCCAAGCTCGACCGCCATGAGCAGATTGGCAAAGGTACAATGGGCCTGGAGCCATTCCGCCGCTTGCTGAACGACCCCCGCTTCCATCACGCCGCCTTCATCGCCGAGACCCCGGTGGACGTCCCCGGCGACGAGGAGCGCAATGTGCGGGCGCTGCTGGCGCTGGTGGAATAATTTTCAATTACCTGCTTGCTTTGCCGGCTTTTTGGCGTCAGACTGGGTGAGTCGAAGAGTTTTGCGTTTGAGGTGAGTGATGCGGGGAAGCATCTGTGGAGTGTTGGCGCTGGCCGCGGGTCTGGCGCTGCCGATGGCGAGTCAGATTCAGCGGAACCGGCCAGCCAGAGTGGAAATGGCTCATCCGCGCGTGGTCCGGCTGCCCTACACGGCGGAGTACAAGATCACCACCGTGAAGACGCTGGCCAATGGAAGTACCATCACGAAAGAGTACACGGAAGTACGGGTGATGGATTCTCAGGGGCGGTTGATCGCCTCGAAGACCAGTGTTCCGCTATCGGGAGACCAGACAGCGCGGACTCACGTTGGTGTTAACGATCCTGTGGCTCGAATCAACACCAGTTGGGATATTCCAGGACAGAAGGCATGGGTAACGGCCATGCCCGCGATGGGAGCGATGCGCCCATCCTGTGCGACAAATAACACAGTCCACACAACTCCTACGGCAGTAGCCCCACGTATTCAGCCTGTTGTGGAAGACCTTGGAACGGAAACCATTCAGGGGATTGAGGCGCACGGGAGACGGACGACTACAACGATTCCTGCGGGCGCAATTGGCAATGATTTGCCACTCGCGCGTACCGATGAGGAATGGACCGCTACCGCGCCGGGGCTTCGCGGCCTCTTGGTTCGCAGAGTATTCGACGATCCTCAGTCGGAGAAGATGACCAAGGAACTGGTGAACTTCACGCAAGCCGAGCCGGATGCCACTGTCTTTCAGCCGCCGGCGGAGTATGAGATCGTGAACAAAGAAGTGCCCACGCCTGCCTGCTCCGGTGCGGTGATGTCTTCGCCCTCGACGGAGAGCACCGGCCAGAGCTTTGCACCGATTCCAGAGCCTCCCCCACCGTCAGAGCAGTAAACGGCCTTCTGTGTGATTTTCTCCACAGACCGCCATCGATGAGGGCGACGCCAGTGGCATTGCCGAGATTGATGTCTTCCGGCAGGCGCGTGAGGCGACGGGTAGCGCTCTCTAAATTTCTCAGAATCTGAATCTTCCCGCAAAGGTGCGTGCCCCATCCTTGAATCGTTCTTTGATTCAAGGATGGGAGTCTACCCGAACCCATGCTGCATGGCGGAAAATAGAAAGAGATTGGTTTTCACCACGAATGAGGGCAGATTGACAGGGAAGCAGATTGAAGCGCACCAGTGGACCACGCGGGAGTTCGAGCGGCAGGTTCTTGACGGCAAACCCAAAGTCGCGGTCTTCGACTGCGACGGAACGCTCTGGGGCGGCGACTCCGGCAACGGCTTCATGGTCTGGTCGCTGGCCGAGGGGCTGGTCTCGCGCGAAACCCTGGACTGGATCAACGCGCGCTACCGCAGTTATCTGGCCGGGCAGGTGAGCGAAGTGGCGATTTGCGGCGAAATGGTCCAGATGTACGCCGGTTTGCGTGATGAGGAACTGCGCTCCGCCGCCGCACGCTACGTGCATGAGTTTGTCCAGCCGCGCATCTTTGCCGAGATGACCGCACTGCTGGCCAAGCTCAACCAGGCTGGCGTCGAGCTATGGGCCGTCAGCTCCACCAACAAATGGGTGGTCGCGGAGGGCGCGCGCGGCTTCGGCATTCCCGAAGAGCGCGTGCTGGCTGCCGAGGCGCGCGTCACGGATGGCCTCATCACCGCCGAACTCGTGGACGTTCCCACCGGCGAAGGCAAGGCCGTGGCGCTGAAGCGCGTGGGACTGGCGCGCCCCGATGCGGTCTTCGGCAACTCGATCCACGACCTGGCGATGCTGGAGCTGGCCCGGCGCGCTTACCCCGTCAATCCCTCGCCTTCGCTGATTGCCGCGGCTGCCCGGAACGGCTGGGGGTGCTTCCGGCCAGCGGCGGCGGAAGGCCTTCATGCGGGCGTCCACGGCGAATAGTTCATCGTATAAAACGCGCAACCCATTGCAGCGTTTACACTGGAAAGGTGAACGATCATCAGCCGCAACCTGATCCTCGGCCAGCCGGTCCTGCTCTACGCTTCGTCTCCGCGGCGCTCATTGTGCGTGGCGGCGAGGTACTGATCGGTCAGCGCCGGCCCGATCAGCCGATGGCCCTGCTGTGGGAGTTTCCAGGCGGCAAGATCGAAGCCGGTGAAAGCGCGGAAGAGGCGCTGGCCCGCGAGCTGGACGAAGAGTTGGGGATTCGCGCGCTCATCGGCAAGTTCGTCACCCGCGTCCGCCACAACTATCGCCACGGCGGCGCGGTGGATTTGCAGTTCTTCGCCGTCGAGGAGTTTGCCGGCGAGATCGAGAGCCGCATCTACCACCAAGTGCTTTGGGTCAAGCTCGAAGATCTGGAAGACTATGAGTTCCTGGCGGCCGATCGCGGGTTGATTAAAGACTTAGCTGCGGGCAAGCTGCTTTAAGCAATCCACTTTCTATCATCTATCTGCTTGAAACTCCACAAGGATGTACCTCTGTGGCAAAGGCAGTATTGTTAATTTTTGCATACATGCTTAAAGATCATCTCATCTGATCCGATGTGTAAATTATGCTTGTTGCAGTTAAAACAAATTCTGGATCAGCTTTATACAGACGGCGGGACGGTGTCTCCCGTAGCCTGCGATAAAGCCACTCCGCTCACGGCTTGCTTTGAGTGTGGGTAATGAAACCGTTCCCGGCACGGGATTTAGCGCATGGGCGGCTGCTCTGGATCGGCATACAAAACATGGCATCACGCAAACAGCGTTTTCTGTTGACCTTGGCGGCCACTCTCTTGGCGGCGGCTTGCGGAACCGTCTTTGGCTACCAGTTGGCTCACGCTCTTGCGGTCCGTCTCACTGCAAGCAAGCTGGATCAGTATGCCAGCCGCCTGGTGGCAGACGGAGAAGCCTCTTCCGCCGAGTTGCGAACTGTACTGGCCGCCGTGGGTGCTTCGCAGCGTAAAGCCTGCTCAAACGACGAGATCGCCTACTTCCGCGCGCTGATCTTCGAGTCGGATTTCCTGAAGGACGCGGGCAGAATGCGCGATGGAAAGATCGAGTGCTCGGCGGCTCTGGGCAAGCCGGCGCACCCTCTCGGGCAGTTCCAGCCAGATTTCATTCAGCAGGATGGAACGGAGATCTATACAGGCCTCGCTCCGTACCGGAACCCCGATCTGACAGTCTTCACCTTGCAATTGGACGGGTCGTACGTGGTCTTCACTCCGTTTTCGCGTATGCATCTGGAATCGCCGCCGATGCATTATGCCGTAACGGCGACCAACGCTGTCAATCAGAAGCCAGGGTTTTTGCTTGGAGAACAATCCCAGGCAGGACCGGCCATCCTCACCAGCGAAGGCCGCTACCGTCAGGGCGAAACACTTTACGCTACCCGATGCTCGATCCGCTATTTCAACTGCGTGACTGCCTTCACCACTCTGCCGGAGATCATTGCAGTGAATCGCGCCCGATTCAACGGGTGCATTGCGGCGTGCGCTCTGTTTGGCGCTTTGCTGGGATTTACTTCATCCTTTTTATACCGGCGTAACAAGAGCATCGAGCAGCAGCTTCGCCGCGCCATTCGCAAAGACAAACTCTTCATGGCCTATCAGCCCATCGTCGATCTGCCCAGCGGACGCATTGTGGGAACGGAGGCGCTGGTTCGCTGGACCGACGAAGAAGGCGTCTCGATCAGTCCAGATATCTTTGTGAAAATTGCCGAGCAGCGCGGCTTTGTCGGAGAGATTACCCGGCTGGTCCTGCGCCACGTGCTGCGTGACTTCAGCGAGACGCTCCGCAAATATCCGGAGTTCCTTCTCTGCATCAATGTTGCCACCGAGGATCTGGCCGATCCGGAATTTTTGCCGCTTCTTGAGCACTCACTTCACAAGGCCGGGGTCGCCGCGAGCAGCTTGGTCATCGAGATTACCGAAGGTTCCACGGCACGCCACGAGATCGCCATCGAAACCATCCGCAGCCTGCGCCAGCGCGGACACCGCGTACATATCGACGACTTCGGCACCGGCTATTCCAGCCTGGCCTACCTGCACGAACTCTCGGTGGACGCCATCAAGATCGACCGGTCTTTTACGCAGGCTGTTGGCACGGATTCGGTGGTTGTAGCCATTCTGCCGCAAATTCTGGCCATGGCCGAGGCGCTGGATCTCAAGGTGATTGTGGAGGGCATTGAAACTCCGATTCATGCCAGCTACTTTGCAACCTTTGACCAGCCCATCTTCGGCCAGGGATGGCTCTATGGCCGCCCCGTTTCCGCAGGCAACTTCCAAAAATTGCTAGCCGCCGGAAAGAAGCAAGAGTTGACGCCTGCCACCGCAGCCTGAACGGAAGCCAAAATCACCAAAATGATCCTATCCGGCGCTTCGCATTGTTCGTAGACTATAGCTCTGAAATACTTCTCCGTCTAATTCTCTTGCCTCGGTAGTTTGATGCCTTTGATCAACAGCCACAAGCCAACGGAGACTTCCGTGGCAAAGATGGGCAGCCAGCCGATTTGCAGCAGCTTGGATGGATGCGGAAGAATGAGAGACGCGAAGCCGGTGAGCGGCACCAGGATTGACCCAAACAATCCCAATGCAGCAAGGATTCGCGGAATGGCTCTTGCTTTGAAAAAGAGATAGAAAAACAGAATGGACCCGGCGCCATAAAGGATGCAAGCGATGTTCAAAGCCGCCGCATCCAGGAACGAATGCCAATCCGCAAAAGCTATCAACTGCTTCGCGTCCAGAATGCCGGAAGAGTATGCGCTCAACTGTTGCTGCAAGAAAGCGTAATCGATCAGGTTCGCAACAGCGCCCGCGGCTGCGTAGACCAATTCAAATGCCAGCGCCGCCAGCGCCAGATTTCTGTCGATTGCACGGACAGCCGCATAAAGGCTCACCGCCAACAGCACGGCGCACAATGCGTTCAGCGATCCCAGAGCCAGTCCGAAGCGGAAGAGTAGTTCATGCGCAACAATGCGATGCGCGGTCTCCACGACATTTCCAGGAACTTCAAATCGGCTGGAAATTACTACCCCCAACAGATAAACCGCGATAAGAAAGAGATACATGAAGCCCGCCAGCCGGGCGTATCGGATCTGCGATCTTGCGTTTTCAGAGCTTGCCATTTTAACCTTCTCTCCTGTTGCGATTCGTCGCGTATGAAGCTAGTATCGTGACCGCGTGATTAGGTAACCAGCAGAACGTAGCGCCGGTCTCCAGACCGGCTGTAGCCCGGACGTCCTCGTCCGCGCCTGTCCATGGTTAATTACCAATTCAAGCGGTCTAATCACTAGTCACGCTTCCAGCGCCGCGCCGGCCTGCTCCCTCCAACGCTGCGAGTGTACGCCAAAGATCAGCAGCCACAGGATCAGCGAGCCTTCACCGAGCATGCCCGCCGGCATCACCACATGGGAGAAGAGATTGGCCGCAAGCGATGGCGACAGAAAGACCTGATAAGTTAGTCCGGTGATGATTAAAAACGCGCCGATGATGCGCGGCATGAATTTCGACCGGAGAATCAGAGAGCCGATCAGAATGCAGTAACATCCGAAGAACACCATCGAAATTCCGGCGACAATCGCACTCAAATTGAGAGACAGTAGCGACAGCGCCTGCAACTGCTCCGCCTTGAAGACGCTCAGGTAGGGCGCGCCGCCGAGGATCGTCAGCGGAAGAATGGTAAAGAAGCTGCCGAAGGCGCCGACGGTGCATCCGGCCATGCTGAAAAACGCCGCCAGCAAGGAGATGCCCCGATTCACCGGCTTCAACAGCTCATAGAGCAGGAATGTTACCGCGATATACGCCAAGATCGCAATCAGGAGGCAGGCGAAGGAAAGCTGCAATACACTTCCGTTCGTCAAGATGTTATGCGCGGTGGCCACGGCATCGTCTTTGACCAGAATCCTGCCATGCACCAGGCTGTCGCCTTTTGTGTAAATCACTCCGTTGATCAGGTAGAGGACTCCGGTAAGCCGTGCCTTCAAAGCCGGTGAGGATCGCGCAATCCATTCAGTAAACTTTCCAGAATTCATTATTGTACCTTTCTCTGTTGTTCAGAATGCTTTCAAGCCGTCGGCCTGCTGCTTTCGTCGTTGCAAATTCACGCCGAAGATAATCAGCCAAAAGACCAGCGAGAGTTTCCCAAGCGCTCCGGCGGGGCGGATCAAATAAGGGAGGCGGAAGGAGAAACCGGCACCGTCTCCGGCGACTTCAGCTTGCGGAAGAGCAGCCAGAGGCAGAGCAGCAAATCGAAGGTCATTGGCGGCAACTCGTACCAGTCCGGCGAATGCATGACTCCAAATCTCGGATACAAGAGATAGGCAAAGCCGCAGAACCCCTCATAAACAGCGCTCAAAACGCCCCACAACGCCAGAACCCGCGGAATATATCGCGATTGAAACAGCACCCAGGCAAAGAGCAATGATCCCAGCCCGTTGAACACCAGGCCAATGTAATAAGCATCCCGGCCCGCATCCAGTTGCGCTCCGGCCAGCGCCGCCAGCCCATCCGGCGCAAACCCCCGTAGCGCGCCCGCTCCCGCTAAAAACCTCAGCGCGCCCAGCATATCCAGCAAAAAAATGAACCAGAAGACCGCGTAGATCACCCTGCTGAAGGCCGCACACAGGGCCATCCCGCGGTTGACCGGCCGCAGCAGCACATACAGCGCCGTCAGCAGCACAATTATGAACACGCCATGCACAAAGGCGCCGGCCAGATAGATGCGGATGGCCTCTTCGTGGTGTATAAAGCGGCGCGCCGTCTCCTCGCCGTTATCCCAAACCAGATAAGGCGCATAAAAGCGCGGAAACACCACCATGATGATGGCCATGCCGAGAAGATAAGTCACCGCGAAGATCTTCGCGGCTGATCGCTGCGCTCGTTCTATCATCGTTTCCTTTCGAGCTAGACTTCCCTCTTCCTCGATACGATTGCCGCAGCGCGAAAGTTCCAAAGGGTCTGCTCACGAAACGGACAGAGTCGAGATGTGACCCCCAATTATTCCTTTTCGATGCGTTGGGCAAAAGTTGCCATCATCCTATCTCAGACGGTCTCGCCGGATTCGTCTGTCGAGGATTCGCCGCACCAGCGCGCGCGCATCTCGCGGCGGAATTTCTCCCGCTCTTCGGGTGTCCATTTTTTCCATTCCCTGTCGCCGAAGCGATCCCGCCTGCCGCAATGGTGGCCACGGCCTCCGAAGAGAATCCGGCTCAGCAATACCAGGCCCAGCGCCTGCCAAAAGGTGATGGTATGCACACCAAAGAGCATCGGCAGCAGCCAGTTCCACAGATACATGACAACTTGGCCGCACAGCCAGATGAAAAACGCAATCGCCGCCGGCGCAACAGCAAAGATCCACTTATTTCTCTTGACCCATTCGCTTCTCATGTTGATCCCTCATTTCCTCGTGAACTCATCATGAACTTTTTGCAGCCGCGCGCGCAGACGCTGCACCGCATAACGCTTGCGTGCAATCAGCGTATAGAGGTTTGCGCCTGTCTCCGCTGACAATTCCTTGAAGCTGCGCCCTTCCAGTTCGTGGGCGATAAAAACCTGCCGCTGCTTTTCCGGCAACTCGGCCAGCGCGGCTTCCAGCTCATCCAGAAGCAGCTTGTGCAGATACTCCTCTTCCGGCCCGGCGTCGGATGAGACTAACAATGATTCAAAGTCGAGCAACTCGCCTTCATCGTCCTCGAAGGCCACGTCCGAAAAATTCGCCGGCTTCTTCTTGCGGAAGAGATCGGTGATGCGATTACGCGCCACGCTGTAGAGCCAGCCGGTCACATACTCGACCGGCATCAGCAGGCGGTTGGCGCGCACCAACTCGAAAAAGACCTCCTGAAGCAGATCTTCAACGTCGGCTTCGAACGGCACACGCTTGCGGATAAAGTTACGCAGCCGCGCGCCTTCTTCCCCGATCACTTCGGAGATGCGCAGGTCTTGCTCGATGATCGAGTCGATTTTCAAACTCTCATCCACCCATTTATGAAGACGAACGGCGGTTGGAGATATTGTATGAGCTGAAGGCCGCAACCAGAAAAAGGTCGGCCCCGGCCCCCAAGGCCAACGCATATTATTTCCTGGCAATTGCCGATTATTGAACCTCACTGGCGCACAATGGAACCAGATGAACCAAATGCCTATCGCCGCGCGTCCCTCAGTCCCCGGTCCCTTAGTCCCCGGTCCCTTAGTCCCTCAGTCCCTGCTTACTACCCACCCCCCCTCCTTTATTTTCAAACCGTGCAGATTAATTCATCGTCGGAGCCGGAAAATGAAGACAAAAAGTCAAAAATCTCCCCGTCATTCCTGCACAAAACTCAGATTTAGATAAAATCGCCGATGTGCGCGAAAACGCAACTTTCGCACCGCATCGTGAATTTTCCGCATAAAGAAATCAGTTTTTCGCGTCCATCTTTTCGCTTTCTATTTGCCGCGCGAGCCGCCTTGAACCAAATATGTAGATGCATTTGCCCTGCTCCGGCCTCGGATCGCTCACTGCCTTCCTGACTTGGGCAATGGCGGGTTACTGCAAATCCAGGAAAGGGGCTTTCCGCGCTCGAACGCGCATAATAGTAGTAGAGATTGCGCGGCGGGAGTTGTGAATGCGAACCCCGGCGGCCAACCCGCGAAACCACCGAACGAGAGAGCCGGATGAGCGCCGCCAGCAACACGCTAGACCTGTCGCAAGACGAACATCACGAGTGGAAGCCCAAGGCGAATCCATGGGTGATTGCCGCCTCGGTGATGCTGGCCACCTTCATGGTGGTGCTGGACTCGTCGGTGGCCAACGTCGCGCTGCCGCACATCGCCGGCAGCCTCTCCGCCTCGAACGATGAATCCACTTGGGTTCTGACCAGCTACTTGGTGGCCAACGCCATCATGCTGCCCGCCTCTGGATGGATCGCGCGGCGCATCGGCCGCGCCCGCCTGCTGCTGCTCTCCATTCTGCTCTTCACTCTGGCTTCGCTGCTTTGCGGCATGGCGCTGACCATGCCCATGCTGATTGTGGCGCGCGTTCTGCAGGGCATCGGCGGCGGCGGAATGCAGCCGCTGGCGCAGTCGATTCTGCTGGAGAGCTTTCCGCCCCGCCAGCACGGCACGGCGATGGCCGCCTACGGCATGGGGGTAATCGTCGCCCCGATCATCGGTCCCACGCTGGGCGGTTGGATCACCGACAGTTATAGTTGGCGTTGGATATTTTACGTCAATCTGCCCATCGGCATTCTGGCGCTCATCATGGTTAACCTCTACGTGGAAGATCCGCCCTACCTGCGCCATAAATTCAAAGGAGCGATCGACTATCTCGGCTTCAGCCTGATGGCTCTCTGGTTGGGGACATTGCAGCTTGTGCTGGATAAAGGCCAGGAAGCCGACTGGTTTGAAGCTCCCTGGATCTGCTGGACGGCTGCCATTTCCGCGCTGGCGCTTGTCGCCTTTATCCTACGCGAGTTGACGGACCACGATCCAATCGTTCAACTACGCATCTTCCGCGATCGCAACTTCACCGTGGGAACGCTGATCACCTGCGCGTACGGCTTTGTCCTCTACGGCTCCACGGCGATGCTGCCTTTGTTTCTGCAAACGTTGATGGGCTATTCCGCGCTGCAAAGCGGCCTTTCGGTGAGTCCGCGCGGGCTGGGCTCGATGGCTTCCATGCTGGTCGTCGGCGTGCTGGTGCGCAAGATCGATGCCCGCTACTTGATGGCCTTCGGCTTCGGCCTGCTGGGCGTTTCCACCTGGATGCTGGGCAGCATCAGCCTGGAGATTGGTATGCGCTCGGTCGTCATGCCCAACATTCTCAACGGCTTCGCCATGGGCTTCATCTTTGTTCCGCTGACCACCGTGACGCTGAGCCGCCTGCGCAAGCAGGAGATGGGCAACGCCACCGGCATCTACAATCTGGTGCGCTCGGTGGGCGGCTCGATCGGCATTGCCACCGTGATGGCCATGCTCGTGCGCGGTTCGCAGACGCATCAGAATACCTTGGCGGGAGACGTGGGCCTAGGCAGTCCCATGGCTGGTACGCTGGCGCGCGGTCTCCAGGCCCGTCTCTTCTCGCAGGGTGCGGATATGGTCACCGCGCAGCACAAGGCCTTGGGGATGCTCTACCGCAGCGTACAGCAGCAAGCGTCTCTGCTGGCTTACGCGGATAACTTCCGCCTGATCGCCATTCTCGCCTTCTCTTGCATTCCGCTGTTGCTGCTGCTGCAAAAGGTCAAGCGGCAGGATTGACGCTTGAATCTCAACCTTCTTCGTGAAAAACCTACCGGATCACATGAATGGGCACGCCCAGCTTCAGGCCTTTCCATATCTGTTCGGTGGTGTAGACGGGAGCTTTGAGCGCAATGGCCAGCGCCAAGCAGGAGCGATCGCCCAGCGAGAGGCCAAACTTTTCTGTAATTGCAATCAAATTACCGGCGGTCTTTGCGTGTTCGCAGGTGAAAGGTTGCACAGAAGGCACCAATTTAAGAGCGTCTTGCCAGCCTTGCGCTGGGGAATACCCATTTTTGACCAGCTTGGACTGGACTTCAGCCAAGTTGACAGTGCTGATGACAGCATTGCTCAATACCTCTGCCGTCAACCTCTCGGCTCCACGCTCATGCTGAATCACGGCGAGAACCGCCGACGCATCAAGCACAATCTCATTCATGCTTGGCTGCCTCGCGCCGTTCCGCGCTCAACTCATCCGCAAGGCTGACGCCCGGCTTGATGATTCGTTTCGCCCGTTCCTGCACGCGCCGGATTGTCTCGCGGAGTGTAACAATGCGCAGCTCACCGTCCTCCACGCATAGGTCAATGACCTCGTTCTCCGCCATCCCCAGCGCTTCGCGCATCGCTGCAGGAATCACAATCCGCCCTTTTTCTCCCATCCGCATCCGCGTCTGAAGTTTCGCCGGTTCAGTATCTTCGGCTAGTTCCCGATGCCCCATGCGTTCCGTGGGCTCTGCAAGCGCCAAAGCTCCCATAGTTCCCACCAATCCTCTCAGGTGGCACAAGCATAGCATAGTGGCACAAAAATGTAAAAATGACTGGTTTATCCAAGAATGCCGGCGCGGGGCCCTGGTCCCATAGTATCCATCTCATAAAACTTGGGTGGCCCAAGTCCGGATTTTCGGATATGGGAGACTACGAACGGTGTTGAGCGGAGTCCGTTCAGGATGTGAGTGGGATCATCCGCGGAGTCGAAATCAGCCGAAGCCTCACAGTTTCACAGTAAAAAGGGGGGTGGGGGTAGGCGCATTTTCGACCCAAGCGCATCGTAATTTTCCTTTGTTTACAAGGAGATAGGTGAATTGGCTAGCTGGAAAAGCGTGTAATAATCGCTGTATTTTCGTCATTTTCATGGCCTTTTCCGGCAATTTCCGGCTGTTTGTTGATGGATTTTGCTTGTGAATCCGGTTCCGTTGCTCGCCTGAATCTGAATCTCTTGTTTCATGGTTCTATTGTGCTCTTTGGAGAACAAATATTCTGCACGGCGTGGCAGGGATTTTTGGAAGAGACTCCATCATGATAAGCTTTTGGTCAGTTCCCGAAACTGACGAATAGCAAAACGCTGTTCGCTCTCTTTTTGTTTCCGGCGCCAGAAACCTGGCCGCGCCTACGAAAATCACCCGATGAATTCAACCACACTGTAAAAAAGGAGAAGATCTCAATGCAAGCTTTCCGCAAACTGAATCTCAAATCCTGGATGGCGCTCGTGGTTGTCAGTGCTGTCGCAGTCGTTCTCTCCGCCGCCCTGAACGGCGTTCACGCCCAGAACCAGGAAGAGGAGTTCCTCACCCAGGCCGCCTCCGCGCCAACCTACTACGCAGAGTTTCAGTACGCCACCCTTACTGGCACCACCAACACCATCAACGCTACCATGGTCCCGATCGTCACCTCCACCGGAATCGTTTACAAAAATCTCACCTTCCAGGTCACCGCCGCCGCCAACGGAACGGTCACCATCGTCTCCGGCTCGCCCACGGCAGTCGCATCGCCCACCGTTGCCGCATCCAGTTTCAGAGCCGGCAACTATGTCGGACCGAAATTCCAATCAGGTAGCGAGTACAACGGAATGCTGATTACGGTCTCCGGTCCCGGCGTTGTCGCCGGCGGCTTCACGGACTGGTCGCTATCGAGTGCTTCCGGCGAGACATCGACCTGCCCTTATCCAACCTCGGCCACCTGGTATGTGGGATCACCGACCTCCACCAATAACCCTCTGTATGCGCGTCTGAAAAAAGCCGGTATCACCTCTACGGCCTACAGCTACGGCACTCTCGGCAATTCAAACTGTCAGCCGAACGAGAATTGGGATGCGGGATCTCTCATTGGCGTGAGTCAGACCGGTAACGCAATCACTGTCTCCACATTTTCCCAGCGGTACAGTGCAGACTCTAACTACCCCTTGGACCAGATCACCTTCACGCTCAAATAGTCCTCTTGGCGGGTAGCGTAGCTCTCCATAACTGAAGCTGGGTGCCCCAGGTCCGGATTTTCGGACCTGGGAGCATCGCAGAAACTGGCTTATCCCCGTGCTGAAAGCATTCCATCCATCATTCCGAAGGAATTTCGTAACATCTCCAGACTTTGGCGAGATCAAGTGTGAAACCCTGAACCGGCCCAGAGCCATCCAGTTGCAGCGCGGAGGATTCGCGTGGCGGCTGGCCATGCTGGTACACGGTAACGAGCCGCCGGTAAGGATCGACGAGCCAGCCCAATTGCGCGCCGTTGGCGATCCAGTTTTCCATCTTCCTTCTAGTCTCCGCAAGGCTGTCCGTAGCCGAGAGAAGTTCCACCACGAAAGCTGGGCACCGGCGCAAGAACCCTTTGAACTGGTTCTTGGTCAGTCCCTTCAGTTGTTCGGGAAGGAGATAACCCGCATCTGGACTCAACATCGAACCGTCAGGAAGAAAGAAGCCAGTGTTGGAATCGAAGACGCGGCCCTTTTGGTGTGTGTCCCACCAACTGTAAAGCAGGTGGATGATAACGGCATTGCCGTCGCCGGTCAATATGCCTGCGGGCGGGTTCATGCGAATCACTCCTTCGCTCGTGCGCTCATACTGAATCCAATCCTCTTTCAGGCACATCTCCTCAAACTCCGCATCCGTCATGGGGGACGCGGCGGCGAGGTTGCAGGGCAACGGAATCGTTTCAAAACGAGGGAGCGTACTCATAGTCCAATCTTACTCCCAATTCAGGCATGCAGAGGGATCGAACTCGCCATGAAACCACCATGCATTGAAACCACAGACCTGGATTTTCAGACCTGGGGCACCCGCATGGATTTTTGGTTTTGATCCGGTTTCGCGCTACAATCTCCTAATGGGCCGCACCACCGCTGAAGTCCTCGAAGATGGCCGCCAATTGCCGGAGGACCGGGGGGCTGCGGCGTGGAGCATCCCGGCTGAATTGCGGTCGTCCCGCCGCATTCAATGGGCCCAGGCGTTGATTCTTGCGGTGCTCTTTTCAGTCCCGGCAATTCTTTGCCTTCGTCTTGCGGATGCCAGCGATGGGGATGTCTGGTGGCACCTGCGCAGCGCCGAATGGATACTGCAACACCGCGCAATACCGCATACAGACCCCTTCTCCAGTTTTGGCGCGGGAAAACCCTGGGAAGCCTACAGCTGGGCATACGAGTTGCTGCTTTTGCAACTTTTCAAGCGGCTGGGTCTAGTCGGCCTTGTGGTCTACACAACCGGAATGGTGGTGTCCATTACGGTTGTCCTGCACCATTTGATGCGGCGTCTGCAAGCGGACTTTACTTTCGCGGCGCTGCTGACCGCCTTTGCCGCCTGCAGCATCTACCGCATCTTTACTCCGCGCCCATGGTTGTTCTCGATCCTGTTCTTTGCGTTGGAACTGGATGTTCTGATGCAGGCCCGAAAAACGGGGAAGATACGGGAATTGGCGTGGCTGCCGGTTCTTTTTGTGCTATGGGCCAATCTGCACATTCAGTTCATCGACGGCCTGTTGGTGCTGACCATCGCCCTTGCGGAAACGATCCTGGCTCATCGCTGGACCGGAATCCAGACACGGCTCCGCACCGGTTGGATGTGCGGCATTTTTGTCGTTTGTCTGGGAGGAACGCTGGTCAATCCGTACGGCTGGAATATTTACCGATGCGCATACGATCTAGCTACGCAACACGACGTTCTAGACTACGTGCAGGAATTGTCCGCGATGTCATTTCGCAACTGGGACGACTGGGGTGTGCTTTTTCTCACCTTGGCTGCTGCCGCCGTGCTTGCAAGAGCGCGCCGTTTTGCGTTCTTTGAAAGCATATTGCTGGTTTTTTCCGTATTCGTATCCTTTCGTTCGCTGCGCGACGTGTGGGTGGTAGTGATCGTGGCAAGCGCAATTCTGGCTTCCGGTCTCAAGGGGGACGATGAGAACTGGTTCCAACTGACGGCATTCGCCGCTCCGTTTGTTTCGGTTGCCACGGCTGTGACGCTGTTCCTCGGTTTCCGTGTGCTGCATGTGGACAATGCCCAGCTTCGCGTGTTGTTGGCGAAAGATATGCCCGTCCGTGCCGTGGAAGTGGTGAAAGAGAACGGCTGGAACGGGCCTCTCTATAACGACTATGGCTGGGGAGGGTACCTGATCTGGGCTTTGCGAATGCCTGTCAGCATCGATGGACGCGCGGCTCTCCACGGCGATCAGCAAATCACCCGCTTTGACGCGACGTGGAAAGCACAGCCGGAATGGGTTTCCGATCCCGATCTGTTGAAAGCGAACTTGGTGATTGGACCGGTCAAAGCGCCTCTGACTCAGTTGCTTCGCATGGATCCGCGTTTCCAGCTGGGCTACGAAGATAAACTCGCCGCAGTCTTTGTCGCGCGCAAGGCCTTGTCTTCAGGACCGGCGGCGACTGCTGGGCCGGAACCTTCGCTTCCGTAATCAGGCTGGAGGCCCACCGCTTTTCATGCGGTCAGCTTCCAGCCTGAGAGTACCGTGTTCTCAGCTATCGTTTAGACAGGTGGTCCAGGTCTCGGCGACCTTTCCTGCGCCACAATGAGGGTGCCCCAGGTCTCGATTTTGATTTTCAGATCTGGGAATATATGTGATCACTGTCCACTGATCACTTAGTCGATCTTGATCTTGCGCAGCAGGCGGAAGTCGGAGAGCATCTTGCCGGTACCCAGCACCACCGAGGCCAGCGGATCGTCGGCCACGCTGACGGGCAGGCCGGTTTCTTCGCGGATGCGCTTGTCGAGATTCTTGATGAGCGCGCCGCCGCCGGTGAGCACAATGCCGCGGTCGCTGATGTCCGCCGAAAGCTCCGGCGGGGTGCGCTCCAGCGCCACGCGGATGGCGTTCATGATGACCGCGATGCACTCGCCCAGCGCCTCGCGTATCTCGCTGTCGTCGATGGTGATGCTCTTGGGAACGCCCTCGATCAGGTTGCGCCCCTTGATCTCCATGGTCAGCGGCTTGTCCAGCGGGTAGGCCGAGCCGATCTGGATTTTGATGGCCTCGGCGGTCCGCTCGCCGATTAGCAGATTGTACTTGCGCTTGAGGTAGTTGGTAATGGCCTCGTCCATCTGATTGCCGGCCATGCGCACCGAGCGCGAGTAGACGATGCCGGAGAGCGAGATGACGGCAATGTCCGTCGTCCCGCCGCCGATGTCCACCACCATGTTGCCGCCGGGTTCGGTGATCGGCAGTCCAGCGCCGATAGCCGCCACCATCGCCTGCTCCACCAGGTAAACCTCGCTGGCCTTGGCGCGGTAGGCGGAGTCCTCGACGGCCCGCTTTTCCACCTGGGTGATCTCCGAAGGCACGCCGATGACGATGCGCGGATGGACCAGCATCTTGCGGTTGTGGGCCTTCTGAATGAAGTAGTTGAGCATCTTCTCGGTGATCTTGAAGTCGGCGATGACGCCGTCCTTCATGGGCTTGATGGCCACGATGTTGCCGGGCGTGCGGCCCAGCATCTCCTTGGCCTCCTTGCCCACCGCTTCCACCTCGCCGGTGTTCTTGTTGATGGCCACGATGGAGGGTTCGTTGACGACGATGCCCTTGCCGGCCGCGAAGACCAGCGTGTTGGCGGTGCCGAGATCGATGGCCAGATCGCTGGAGAACATGCTGAACAGCGAGCGGATGCCGTGGGACCGCGTAGAGCGTGATGGATAACCGTTGGATGACATGGGGGAACTGAATCTACCTCAAGGCCTATTGTAAGCCAACGCCCCACGCACTGCACCACCGCCGCTGCATAAGGCGCAATTGGCAGTCCCATTGCGGTAAATGGCCAGCCTCCTCACGCAAGGCTCACCGGTACGCGTTGTTGTAAACACCTTGGTCACCACGCCGACAAGTTTTGCTGGTTTTACAGCCGCTACCGCGCTACAATCTTCCCATGAGCCGCACTGCCGCTGAAGTCCTCGAAGATGCCCGCCAATTGCCTCCCGGCGATTTGGATTGGCTTGTCCAAAGCCTGATGCGCGAGGAGGATGAAGCGTTGAAAGAAGAAGAGTTTGCCGCTTGGCAGAAGGAAGCGGGCGAGCCGGAACCCGGCTACGACGAATGGTTCCGCGCCGGCGTGGAAGAGGCGCTGGCCGATACATCAGGGGACGTTCCCCATGAAGTGGTTGTCAAGGAAATTGCTGCTCTTTTGTGCACCGCGCGAGAATCGCAAAGGTTGAAAGCCAGCGCATGAAATTGACCTGGAGTCACCGCGCCAGACGCGATCTGCGGGAGTTGATCGCTTTTATCGCCGAAGACCGTGTTCAAGCGGCGGAAGTGGTCGCTGACCGGATTCTGAAAGCTGCTGAACTCCTTACCGAGTTTCCGCGCAGCGGGCGTATCGGGCGCGTTCCAGAAACCCGTGAACGAGTTGTCGACAGAACTCCTTATATTTTGGCGTATCGGATTGTCTCCGGGCGGATTCGCATCCTTCGTGTCTATCACAGCGCCCGCAGATGGCCCGCGCAATTCTGACCCGTTTCTTCGTGGAGCTGAAGAACTCTATCAAGAGTCAAGAAGCGTCAGGGCATGAGATTTTGAGAATTCCCCCCAATATATAGAGTCCTGACAGCCGCTCGCTGGAGAGTTGAACAACGCGCCAATCTGGGAACCAGTGTACTCATCTTAAAGGATTTAAGCACTGGATTTTCGCTGTTCTGCTATGATTTCATCGGCAGTGGGATGCTCCAAGCTGGGCGTGGATCGTGCCTCTGGCTCGATTTCTGCCTCTCTGGGGTTACCCCAGGGAATAGTGAAAACCTGAGCATTCATCGCGTGAGCCTCGCTGCGCGTTGCGCAGATCAGCTCACGCAAGGTCAGACTCGTTGGAGCATTCCGCTGTTCAGTCAAGCGCCCAAACCGTCGCTGGTAACTGCTTTGGCCCGCGCCTTTCTCGCCGGCCAGCAGAGCGTTGAAGAGATCGTGAATCGCTCCAGCCGAATGCTTGGGCGGAAATGGCGCTGGTTACGGCCCGTGGCGCAACGCTACGTGGACGCATTTGTAAATCGGATTCGTCCCCGGCATCGGGATGTGGTTCAATTTCTTTCTGCCGATCCTGGCTTAGGGCGCGCATGGAGCAGGTATTTTGACCAGCTTGCCGTCAAGGAATGGCTGACCGGTGAGCCGCGCATGCAGCCCATCGCGGCAGCCAACGCCTGGAGTCTTCCCGTCCTAGAAACTGCGGGAGCGTTGGCCGACTGGCTGCGCCTCACGGCGGGAGAGTTGGCGTGGCTTGCCGATCTCAAGGGCTTCGCGGCGAGGAGGTGCGATGCGCGCCTGACTCACTATCACTATCGCCTGCTCTCCAAGAAGTCGGGCAAACTGCGGTTGATCGAAGCGCCCAAGCCACGCCTCAAAGAGATTCAGCGGCTGATCCTGACCGGGATTCTCGACAAGATTCCGGTTCATCCGGCGGCGCATGGATTCATCAAGGGACACTCGATCAAGTCCTTTGCGGCTCCTCATACGGGCCAGCGGGTTGTCTTGCGCATGGATTTGCAGGACTTCTTTCCTTCCATTGCCGCGCGGAGGATTCAGGCATTCTTTCGCACCGTTGACTATCCGGAATCCGTCGCCGACTTGCTTGGCGGTTTGTGTACGAACGCCGCCCGGTTCGATCAATGGAACGAAGCAGGATCGGAGATTGACCGGAATCTATTGAGAGAAGCCCGCTCCCTGTATGCACGGCCCCACCTGCCGCAAGGAGCGCCAACTTCGCCCGCGCTGGCCAACCTCTGTGCTTACCACGTTGATTGCCGGCTGAGTGGATTGGCGCAATCGGCGAACGTCCGCTATACACGCTATGCCGACGACCTTGCCTTTTCTGGCGATGCAGCTTTCATGCGGGCTATCGAGCGGTTCAAAACCCGCGTGGCAGCTATCCTTCTGGAAGAGGGATTCAACGTCAACCACCATAAGACTCGCATCATGCGCGAGAGCGGGCGGCAGTGCCTCGCCGGAGTGGTTATCAATCACCATCTCAACGTGAGGCGCGAGGAGGTTGACCGTTTGAAGGCGATCCTTACAAATTGTGTCCGCCACGGAGCCGAAAGCCAAAACATCGAAGCCCAACCCAATTTCCGCTCGCATCTTGATGGACGGGTCGGATTTGTGGAATCTATCAACCCCGCAAAAGGGCTGCGGCTGCGAAGGATCTTCGAGCAAATTCAGTGGTAACCGAACGCTCTGGTCTAGCCCGGGGCTACACAAAGTGGATGCTCAAAAGAGCACAGTCTTCGTTGTAATGACCAACGACAATGAAAGCCACACTGATTATCAAAGGAGTACACATGCCCGAAGTTAGCGCCTTCCCTTCCATCCCGACAAAGATTCTCTTGCCCATTGACTTCAGTTCATCTTCTCAAGCGGCATTGGAGATTGCGGCGGACCTTGCATTTTCATTTGCAAGCTGAAAATGCTATCAACTTTTTCAATCAGGAATTGCAGCGCCACCACGACTATATTCGAGAGCATCTCAAAGATATGCCGGAGATCAGTAACTGGAAGTGGACCAAGAACTTCAGCGATTCCATCGCGCCAGTTCCACTGGCCAAGGGACATCCGCAGAAAGCGATGTTCACGGATAGTTAAACTTCATCCGGTTATAATCGAAGCGAAGGCCGCCGTCGTCCATGAATTGCGATTGTGATCTCCGCTGATTCGGCCCGGCACACAGGAGGAAATATTGAACGATCCGAAGTCACCCTCTGATTGGTTCAAGGTTGATGGAGTTGATGCGCTGGTTGAGTTGGCGCTCAATCTCCACTGGTCGTGGAATCATGCCGCGGACGAGTTATGTGAAAAGCTTGATAACGATCTCTGGGCAGCTACGCAAAATCCGTGGGTCATCTTGCGTACGGTCTCTCATGAAAAGATCAAGGCTGCGTTGAGCGATGTGGAGTTTCGCCGCAGGCTCGACAGTCTGCTTCAGCAGAATCGTGAATCCTATCATGCTGATGCATGGTTCCAGCGCAAGCATCCGAATGAAGCTCTCACGACAGTAGCTTACTTCAGCATGGAGTTCATGCTGAGCGAAGCATTGCCCATCTATTCGGGTGGTCTGGGAAACGTAGCTGGCGATCAGATGAAAGCGGCCAGCGACTTAGGTGTTCCAGTTGTGGGAATTGGATTGCTCTATGGTCAGGGATATTTTCGTCAGGACTTCGATGCGGAAGGCCGCCAGCAAGCACTCTATCCGGTCAACGATCCGGGCCAATTACCCATCCGGCCGCTGCGGCAGAAAGACGGAGAGTGGCTGCGGCTGCAGATCCACTTGTCAGGAGCAATGATCTGGCTTCGCTGCTGGGAAGTTTCGGTTGGAAGAACAAAACTTTTTCTGCTCGACACCAACGACTTCGCTAACACTGCCGCGCATCGGGGGATCACCAGTGAACTCTATGGAGGCAATGCGGAGATGCGGCTGAAACAGGAGATTATTCTCGGAATTGGTGGATGGCGCTTGCTGCGCGCGCTTGGTTTGCAGCCCGAAGTCTGCCATCTCAATGAAGGCCATGCGGCGTTTGCGGTTCTTGAACGGGCGCGCTGCTATATGGAAGATCACAAGAAGCCGTTTGATCTTGCTCTGGCTGTTACGCGAGCTGGAAATATCTTTACAACTCATACCGCGGTCGCGGCTGGATTCGATCGCTTTGATCCGCAACTTATCCGGCAGTATCTTGATCACTATGCGCAGGATGAACTTCGCATCTCGCTTGATGAACTGCTGAAGATCGGCAGAAAAAATCCCAGTGACAATGCGGAGCCATTCAACATGGCTTATCTTGCTCTCCGCGGTAGCGGCCATGTGAATGGCGTGAGCAAACTGCACGGCGAAGTGAGTCGGCAGATATTTCAGCCACTCTTTCCGCATTGGCCGCAGGCGGAAGTCCCGATTGGTTCAGTGACTAATGGCATTCATGTGCCGACCTGGGATTCGGTTGAGGCCGATGCGTTGTGGACCACAACG
>Ga0224559_1000439_pt1 | contig 28050 bp, 23 predicted proteins | sample 714S33034metaG_FD_180676 | JGI IMG/M metagenome (GOLD analysis project Ga0224559, IMG submission 180676) | Peat soil microbial communities from Stordalen Mire, Sweden - 717 S3 30-34 | ecosystem: Environmental > Terrestrial > Soil > Wetlands > Peat | place: Sweden: Norrbotten County, Stordalen... | reverse complement strand
ACCAATCTTCTGGCCTTAAATGCCACCATCGAGGCGGCGCGGGCGGGTGCCGCAGGCAAGGGGTTTGCCGTCGTGGCCAATGAAATCAAGGAACTGGCACACCAGACCGCCGCCGCTACCGAGGACATCAAGAGCAAGATCTCGGGAATCCAAGCTTCCACCGGAAGCTCCGTCAGCGACATCGAGAGGATCGCTCAGGTCATCAAGGATGTGGGCGACATTGTCTCGTCCATCGCCACAGCCATTGAAGAGCAATCCACCGTGACCCGGGACATTGCCGGCAACATCGCCCAGGCGACGGGCGGGGTGAAAGATGCAAGCGAGCGCGTCGCACAAACCGCCTCGGTTTCACAGAGCATCGCCAAGGACATCGCCGGTGTGACTGCGACGGTCACGGATCTCGTAGCGAGCAGCGCGAACTTGCACGGCAGCTCATCTGACCTGAAGGAACTGGCGCAGATGCTTTCCGACCGTGTCGGCAAGTTCAAAGTCTAGATCCGACTCGCCCGTGGGCCGTGCAAAAGGGGGCGGGTCACGGTACATTCGGCCTCGCCTATGAAAAAGCGTCCGCCTATCGCCCTCGTGGTGCACGGCCACTTCTACCAGCCGCCCCGGGAGAATCCCTGGACGGACGAAGTGCCGCGCGAACCGACCGCCTCGCCTTTCGCCAACTGGAACGCGCGCATCCACGCCGAGTGCTACCGCGCCAACGCCTACGCCCGCATATTTGGCCCCAAGCAAAGCATCGCCTCCATCGTCAACAACTACGCCAGCATGTCCTTCGACATTGGCCCCACCCTGGCGCGCTGGCTCGACCGACACGATGACCAGGTCGTGCGGCGGATCCGCGAAGGCGACGCCGATCAACGCGCGCGCATCGGAGCCGGCGGTGCCGTGGCGCAGGTGTGGGGGCATCCCATCGCGCCGCTGCTTTCCCCGCATGACCTGCGCACCCAAATCCTCTGGGGCCAGTTCGATTTCGAGCGCCGCTTCGGCCGCCACGCCGCCGGCATCTGGCTGCCCGAAACCGCGGCCAACGATGCCACGCTGGCCGCGCTCATCGAGGCGGGCGTGCGCTTCACCATCGTGGCGCCCGAACAGATCGAAGCCGTGCGCCAGGGCGAAGACGAGTGGCAAAAAACCACCACCGAAACCGTCGACACCGGCCGCGCCTACCGCTTCTTCCACCCCGATGGATCCGGACGATTTCTCGACCTCGCCGTCTTCGACGGACCGCTGTCGCGCGATCTGGCCTTCGGCACCGCCACCCGCGACGCAGCCAGCTTTCTCGAAGCCGTTCGCCGCTCGGCGGATCGATCGAAGGTAACGGGAGAGCGCCTGGTGCTCGCCGCATCCGACGGCGAGCTGTACGGCCATCACAAGAAATTCGCCGACCTCACCCTCGCCTACGCGACCAACGTGTCGGCGACCGGCCAGGACATCGACATCACTAACCTGGAAGCCTATTTGGCCGACACACCTCCCACCTGGGAAGTCCGGCTGCGCCCTGGACCTGACGGCGAGGGCACGGCCTGGAGCTGCAACCACGGCCTCGGCCGCTGGCAGCGCGACTGCGGTTGCCGCATGCACGACGTAAAAGGCAGCAGCCAGGCCTGGCGAGGACCGCTGCGCCAGGCACTCGATTTGCTGCGCGATCGCGCCGCCATCTTCTTCGCGGACGCGGCCAGCGATCTTTTCGCCGATCCCTGGAAAGCGCGCGACGAATACGGCCGCGTTGCCGACGAGGATCCGGAAGCGCGCAAACGGCACCTGCGCGACCAGGGCAAGCCGGCCTTGCGCCAGAACCGCGGTTCGTCGTCGACGCTGGCGCTTCTGCACATGGAAATGCAGCGCTCGCTGCTTCTGATGTACGCGAGCTGCGCCTGGTTCTTCGACGACATTGCCGGCACCGAAGCCGCCATCGCCCTGCGCCGGGCGGCGCACGCCATGGAAGTCTGGAAAAAGCTCGGCGGCAAGCCGCCCGAGAAAGCTTTCCTCGACCTTCTCTCCCGCGGGCGCAGCAATCAGCCCGAGCTGGGCACGGGCGCCGATGCCTTCGCGCGCGTGTGCCAGGACCGCGTGTCGCCCGAACGCGTGGTGGCCCGTGCCGCTTTCTCGTGCCTGGCTTCCATGGCGCCGGGCAAATCCGAGTCGCCTGGCTTCGATGTGAAGGCCGACTGCAAGGCCGCGCACGCCGAACGCAGCGCCCTGCGAGGCAAGGCCGAGGTCACAAGCAAGCGCACCGGCGAAGTCACGACCCTGGCGTTCGCCGCCACCTACGATGGCAAGGCAGGCTTCGCCTGCCAAATCGGGAAGGAACGCCTCGACCTCGACGATCTCGACGAGGAGGCTGCGCAAGCCCTGCGCTTCGGTGCGTTGGTTCGCATGGCGGGCTCCGCGCGCGAAGTCGAGGGCTGTCGCTCCCTCTTGGCCCTGGCCGGCCGGCTCGGCGTGTGCACGGCGAGCGAGCGCACGGCGCTGGCGGGGCTTTTCACGAGCGCCCTCGCGACCTACCTTGAACACAGCTTCCGCAAAGCAAAGGGCGGCAAGCGCGGCGGCGGTGCCGGGAAGACGGATTGGCCGCTCGCACTCAAGCTCGCCGATCGCGCAGGCCCCATGCAAGCCACCGACGATTGGCGGCGCGTGCAGGAAATCGTCTGGGAGCACATGGAAGAGCTGCGCCGCCAAGAAAAAGCACGGCCCACCGCCTTGCACACCCTGGCCGCGCGGCTGGAACTCGCCGAGAAGGACGAGGGGTCAAAACAGCCGGTCTGATCCTCGCGCAGCGCTACGGGCGGGCCATCTTCTCACACAGCGCCAGACCGGCCACGGGCGCGCCCGCGACCAAGCGGCCAGCGTTGTAGTCGCCCTCCGCCACCTCGTTGCCCGACGGATCCCACTGCTTCCACTTGCCTGCTTTCTGTCCGCCCGCGAACTGTCCCTGCACCCAGGGCTTCCCATTCAAGTGCCAGGCCGTGAACGACCCTTCCGGCTTGCCCGCGCGATAGCCGCAGCTCTGCCGCGGTTGCTTCTGCCCTTCATTCTGCCCTTCATGCCATTCGATCCACTGCGCCCGCTCCTTGTCCGACGATTCGCACCACAGCGATTTTTCAGGCACGCTCCGCGCCACCACCGCCAACATGCCTTGTGGGCAGAAGGGCGATGTCGTCCGCGTGCACGCGACCGTGCAGGCGACCACGTAACCCAAGGCCAGAATCGCACAGACTTGATGCAGCTTCACCATTCCACGTCTCCTAGCCCCCTAAGCATCGGAAGCAGGCGCCAGAATATCAAGCTTTCACCTGCGATGCGTGTGCGACGGTTGACGGCACGCTCCCTTTGCCCGATGCTCGCCGTGCGCCAATTCCTCGCGGGGCGCGCAAGATTGCCATGGGGACCACGTGAGCACCGACAGCAATGACCCGACAGGGCGCCCGCGCGTCTCGGTGGTCATCATGGCGTTCAACGAGGCGGCCAGCCTAGGCGAGGTCGCGCGCGAAATCGACGAGCAACTGCGCCGCCTGGGCCAGGCGTGCGAAATCCTCGTGGTGGACGACGGCAGCACGGATGGCACGTGCCGCATCGCGGACGATCTGGCCGACTCCTTGCCTTGCGTGCGGATCGTGCGCCACCCTCACAATCGTGGCCTCGGCGCCGTCTACCGCACGGGATTCGCCAAGGCGCGTGGCGAACTTGTGACCTTCTTTCCCGCCGATGGCCAATTCCCGGCCACCATCATCGGCGAGTACCTCGCCGCCATCGACGGCGCGGACATGATTCTGGGCACCCTGCCCCAGCGTAACGACCCGATCACGGCGCGCATGCTTTCCTTGGCCGAGCGAATCCTTCTGCACGCTTTGTTCGGCCACTTTCCGCGATTCCAGGGCATTCTCATGTTTCGCCGTGCCTTGCTCGACGGCATGCCGCTGGTTTCGCAAGGGCGGGGCTGGACGGTACTCATGGAATTCGTGCTGCGGGCGGCGCGTGGCGGAGCGCGCATCAAGAACGTCCCCATCACCCTGCGGCCGCGGCAAAGCGGCCACTCGAAGGTGAACAACCTACGCAGCATCGCCTCGAACCTGCGTCAGGTGTTTGCGCTGCGCTGGTATCTTGGGTGAGGCCCTACGGCGTGATGTAGGCGATCTTGTTGGTTCCAGTTTCCGTGAACCAGACATTGCCGTCTGGGCCGGCAACGATGCCGTAGGGTTGACAGTTTGGAGTCTTAAGCGGGAACTCGGTAATCTTTCCGGCGGGTGTAATTCGGCCGATCTTGTTGCCGCCGTATTCCGTGAACCAAAGATTGTTGTCCGGGCCCAAAGCGATGTCGCCGTAACTTCCTGCCGTGGCGCCTGAGGTCGGTATCGCTGTTTCGGTGAAGGTTGTGATCCCGTTGCCGCGGCCGATCTTGTTGGAGACAACCTCGACAAACCAGAGGTTGCCGTCCGGGCCAAGAGCGATTCCACCGGGCCCGCTGTTGTATGTCGGAATTTGGAACTCGGACCACGCCCCCTGAGTCGTAATCCTGCCCAACTTGCCGTTGCCATAGTCGGTGAACCAAAGATATCCGTCAGCTCCCACGGTAATGCGCGACGGCTGGCTGCCAAAGGCGAGAGGGAACTCTGTAATCTTGGAAGTGCCGACTGTCACGCGGGCAATCTGGCCGGCGCTCATCTCGGCGAACCATATGTTCCCGTCCGGCCCCGCCACGATTCCTACTGGACCGGCTCCGGGCCCGAATACGAAGGAGGTAATTGAGGTTTCGACGATGCTCCCCGAACCGGTGGTGATGCGACCGATTTTGTTGGCACTGTACTCAGTGAACCAAAGATAGTTCGTGCCGCTGACTCCAGCCGCGATGACTCGGGGCCCGCTGTTCGCGGTTGGAATCGTGTATTCGCTGATCGATCCAGCCGTCGTGACGCTGCCAATCTTGTTGCTTCCATACTCGGTGAACCAAAGGTTGCCATCCGGGCCTACCGTGATGTTCCAGGGTTGGCAGCTCTTCGTCGGAATTGTGAATTCAGTAATCGCATTGCTGGCTCCGCCCGTGCCACCGCTACCGGCACCGCCAGTGCCAGTCGCTCCGCCGCTGCCAGTCGTTCCGCCAGTGCCAGTCGCTCCGCCAGTGCTAGTCGCTCCGCCGCTGCTCGTCGTTCCACCGCCGCCAAACACTCCGCCACCGTCAAACACTCCGCCTGTGCCGATCGTTCCACCTTCGCCATCCATCCCACCACTGTCAACCATTCCACCACTGCCAATCATCCCACCAGTGTCAACCATCCCACCGCTACCAACCGTTCCGCCATAACCGTTCGCTCCTTCCGCGGTCGTGTCGTCGCCACCATTCGCATCCAAGGAATCACCGCTGTCGGCGGACAGAGAGCCATCCCCCGACAAAATTGCCGGCGCATCCGCTGCGTCCTCGTCGAGAGGCTGGGCGTCGGGTTCGTTGCTCCGGACATCGCCCATGCCGACCTCCACGGCACCACCAGCCCCTCCGCTCGAACTCTGGCGGAAGCCAGCCGCCCCATCGACCGGTCGGGCGCGCAGCTTGCTTGCGTCGAACGAGCAAGCAGCGACGACAAGAGAGACCAGGCATAGCCATCGCGCCTCCACGCGGTTTGAGAATCGTCGGACTCCGAGTTGCATGGTCAATATCCCACTCTGGCGATCAAGCCCGTGGCTTCGCCCGCCACCGGTGTCACGCTGACGGTTCGGCCTTCCACCAGAAACAACACGCCGGTGGTTACGGCCGCCGCCGCGGACAAGCCCCAGAATACGTTGGCCGCGTTTTGCCGCCAAGTCACGGAGTTGATGTCGGCGTCGGAGCAACCCAGTCCCGTGCCACCGCTCCCGCACGAATTGTTCAAGCTGTTGAACTTCGACTGTGCCGACAGACCAAAGGCAGCCGCCGTCCCCACGAACACAACCGCCGATGAGGCCGCCACCCAAGTCCACTTGCGGCCGAGCCACCAACCGCCAGTGTTGGAACTCAAGGACCGACGGGATAAATCTTCGGTATCCGCCGTGGAGGAATCGGTCAGTCCGGTTCGCCGATCGGCCGCCGATGGATCCTTGGCCGCGGGCGGAACGCTGGCCGACGGGTTTGGCATAGCCGCGACGTAGACCGGCTGCATCGGCATCACCACGGTGTGGACGGTGCCCGCGTTGACATCCACGGTTACGCTCGCCGGCAAGAAGTTCGGATGTTTCGCAGTCAGGAGGTGGTTGCCGGGCATGACCCAAAGTGGGTTCGCAAGCGGGGCAAAGCCAATGTTCCTTCCGTCCAGGCCAAGTTCGGCGCCCGCCGTGCCGCACTCGATGGAGAGTTTTCCAAGCGTCGCCCTGAGTTGAGCCATGGACTTCCTGGCCTCGTTGGTCATCTCGACCGGAGCGTCGGGATCTTCGGCGACGAAGCGCTCGAAGGCCATCATGGCCTCGACGGCTCGACCAAGGTTGCGGCTCGATTGCCCGATGTTAAAGAGCAGTTTGGGACTCGGAAACTCCTCGTAAGCCTGATTGAATTTCTCCAGCGCCTCGGCCATGGCGCCCCGTTCGAAAAGCTGCGCGCCCCCGGAAAGCAGCGCCTGCGCATGGGCCTTGGCCTCGGGATCGGCTGACGGGCTCGTAGCTTGGGCAACCAGAGCCAGCAAGATGAACATCGCTGGATTCATGACTAGAATTCATCGGCAGGTTGTGGCGTAGCCTGAAGCTAGCCCGGCGTCGGCAGGAGTTGGTAGTAGATCGACCGCAGGTGGCGTTTCGACTCGAATCGGGAAGAAATCCCGGTCAGGGACTCGGTCGACCCGATGATGAGGCAGCCATCGGGTGCAAGAACTCGGGAAATGCCGTCGTACAGCTTTCGCTTGTCGGCGTCCGAAAAGTAGATGGCGACATTGCGGCAGAAGATGATGTCGAACTTGTTCGGGAAGACCAGGGGTTCGAGCAGGTTGATGTTGCGGAACGTGGTCATGACGCGGATCTGGTCGCGCACCTTGAAGTCGGCGCCGTCGGGTTGGAAATAGGTGCTCACCTGCCCGGGCAGAAGCCCGCGGTCGAGTTCCAGCTTGGTGTATTTGCCGTAGCTGGCCTGGGCGATGACCTTGTCCGAGATGTCCGTGCCCAGGATGCGAATGTCGAACTTGTTGGCGTCGGGCAGGAGTTCGCGACACACGATGGCGGTGCTGTACACCTCTTGCCCGGTCGAACTGGCGGCGCTCCAGATGCGCAAGGTGATCGGGCGATCCTTCCCGACTTGTTTCCTGCGCGCATCGACCAAATCCGGCAGGATCTTGAAGCGCAACATCTCGAACGGCGAGGCGTCGCGAAAGAACGAGGTTTCATTGGTGGTGATGGACGCGACGACCTTGCGCTTGAGCGCGCCCGTGCCGTCTGCCATCACCTTGTCGAGCAGTTCCCTGTAGGAATTGCTGCCGGTTTCGCGCAACAAGAATGCCAGGCGCGTCTCGATCAGATAGCCTTTGCTGCTGTCGAGCGTGATGCGGGTGGCCGCATACACATAGTTGGACCACAGCGAGAATTCGTTGCCTTCCAGCCGATTCACGACCCCCGACCCTTCACGATCGCCAGGATCTTCGCCGCGATGGCATCGAGGGGGAGCACCACATCCACCACGCCAGCCTCGAAGGCCGCCTTGGGCATGCCGTAGACAACCGAGGTGGCTTCATCTTGCGCGATGGTGTAGCAGCCGTGGCGTTTGAGCAGGCGCAGGCCCAAGGTCCCATCGCTACCCATGCCGGTGAGAATGACGGCCATGGCCCGTCCCGGAAGGCTGTTGGCCGCGGAACGGAACAGGTAGTCGACCGCGGGCTTGCAATTGTTCTCGGGCGGGTCGTCGGTGATCTGCACGCGTGCCACGACCTCGGGGCTGGGTGCCAAACGCATTTGCTTACCGCCGGGAGCGATGAGCACCAGGCCAGGTTCGAGCTTGTCGCCTTCGGCGGCCTCGCGCACGCGCAAGCTGCACTTGCTGGCCAGACTTTCGGCCAGCGACTGCGTGAAGATGGGCGGCATGTGCTGCACGACAACGATGGGCACGCCGATGTCCTGGGGCACCACCGGCAGAAGCCGCGCCAGTGCCGCCGGCCCGCCGGTCGACACGCCGATGAGCACCAGCTCGGGAGGCGAGGTCGGGAGGCGCCCCGCGCTTTCCCGCGCAGGTCGAGGAATTTGCTTCGCGGCCAATTGCGGCGCCAGCGCACCAAGCCAACCCGGCGAAGCATTGGGGCGCAGAATATTGCGAATCTGCTGGCGGTGCGCGAAGGCCCGCAGTTTCGGCACCAGCTCGCGCACCATCGCGGCCTTGCTCTCCTCGGCGTTCTTGCCTTGCGGCTTGGTCAGAAAGTCGAAGGCACCCTTCTCCAAGGCCTGCATGGTCAGTCGGCCACCTCGCTGGGTCACGGCGCTGATCACCAGGACGGCCGTCGTGCTGCCCGTCTGCTTAAGCGCATCGAGCACGGCCAGCCCATCCATCTCGGGCATTTCCATGTCGAGTGTGAGCAGATCGGGACGAAGCTCGGTCACCTTGTGCACCGCGATCCTGCCGTTGGGTGCGTTCCCCACCACCTCGACGTCGGGAATGGTAGCCAGCGCCTCGGCAATCGCGCGCCGAAACACCACCGAGTCGTCCGCGATTAGGATCCGCAGCGCCATATTTTCTCGGCTTCAGGACGGAAGCGAGGCGGTCTTCTCGCCGTCGCCGTCGAGCAAAAGCACCTTGTCGAGGTCGAGCATGGCCACGATGCGATCGCCGGAGCGAAACACGCCGGTCATGCGATGACTTTGCGCCGAGCGCACGTTCTCGGGCGCCGGGCCGATGGCGTCCCGATCCACCGACACGACATCCTGCATGGTATCGACCACCAGACCCACGCGCTCGCCCAGCCACTCGACGATGATGATGCGCTTGTCGCCGCTCAAATCCACCCGCCCTAGACTGAGCCGCGCGGAAAGGTCGATCACCGTCGAGATGTGCCCGCGCAGGTTCATGACGCCCACCACGCAGGAGGCGGCGTGGTGCACGGGCGTTACGGCGGTCAGGCGCACCACCTCCTGTACCAGCGAGGTCTCCATGCCGAACAGCGATCCGGAAACCATGAAGGTCATGACCAGGGCCTGGCGATCGTTTGCTGCTGCTTGTGCCGATGTCGTCATGGGACCTCACACCTTGAAGCGAGCGACCTGTTCCTTCAGTTGCTCCGCCAGCCGGGACAGTTCGGCGGAACTTGTCTTGACCTGCTCGGCCCCGGCGACTTGCTCGGTGATGGTGGAATTCACCTTGGCGATGTCCTTGGCGATGCTCTGCGAAACCGACGCGGTCTCGGCCACCCGCTGGTTGGCGTCCTTCACGCCCATGCTGGCCTGGGCGATGTTTGTCGCGACATCCTTGGTCACCGTGGACTGCTCCTCGATGGCTGCCGCGATCGACGACACAATGTCGCCCACTTCTTTGATGACATGCGCGATCTTCTCGATGTCGCCCATGGCCCCGCCGGTCGACGCCTGAATTCCCGAGATCTTGCCTTTGATGTCTTCGGTCGCCGCCGCGGTCTGTTGCGCCAGCTCCTTGATCTCGTTGGCCACTACGGCGAAGCCCTTGCCCGCCGCGCCCGCCCGCGCCGCCTCAATCGTCGCGTTGAGCGCCAGCAGGTTGGTTTGTGCCGAGATGCTGGTGATGGTCTCCGTGACCTTGCCAATCTCCTGCGCCGCCCGACCCAACTCGCGCATCATGGCCGAAATTGCTTCCGCCTGGCTGGTGGCCTCACTGCTGATGGCGCGCGCCTTCTCCGCGCTGTTGGCGATTTCGCCGACTGTGGCGCTCATCTCCTCGGTCGCGCTGGCCACCGAGGACAAATTGCTCGTGGCCTGTTCCATGGCCGCGGCCACGGACGTGGTGTTGGCGCTCGATTCCTCGGCCGCCGCCGCCACGGTGTTGGCCAGACTGGCGACCTCCTTGCTGCCGGAGGAAAGCCCTTCCGCGACCTGCGACATCTGCGTCGACGCCGCGGCCAGGGTGTGCGCCCCGCCGCCAACCTCGCCCATCGTGGTGCGCAAGCTCTTGATAAGATCTTGCGTTGCTCGCGTCAGGTCGCCGGTCTCATCCTTGCGTTCGAGCAATTCCGAGGAAACCTCCGCGGTCAGATTGCCTTTGGCGACGTCCACCAGCGTGGCCTTGGTCGTGCCGATGGGTCCGGCAACGCTGCGAGTGATGGACAAGCCAAAGAAGATCGCCACGCCCACGGCCAGCAGCACGACCGCAATCAGAATGCGCCGACTGCTCGTCAGCAGACTCTCGACCCGCTCCTGGGCTTCCTTGACCTCGCGCTTGACAAGTTGGTCCAAGTCGTTGCAATGGCTGCTGACCTTGTCGGTTTTGGGAACGCTGGACGAAATGTACAAGGTGATCGCCTCGGCGTCCTGACCAGCCAGCGCAAGTTTCTCGACCTTGCTATTTGTCTCACGCGCCTCGGCGAGAGATTCCTCGATGCGCGCGATGATGGGCTGTTCTTGCGCCGTCGGATTCAGATCCTTGAGCTCCGCCATCCGCTTCTTGTAGCGCTCATGGGCGTCCTCCAGCATCGGCACGCGTTCCTCCCGCTTGGCTTTCTCTTCGAGGTTCAGCATGGTGCTCAGCTCCCGCGCGATTTCGCTGACGTTTCGGTCGATGCGAGCAGTGAGATAGAGCCGCGTCTGCGCGTGCGCCGTGACCTCGTTCACCTCGTTGATCGAACTTTGGGACCACGTGGACACCGCGGCGATGCACAACATCAGCAGCGTGACGGCTCCAAATCCCAGCCCCAACCGTTTGCCAATCTTCATGTTCCCAAGTGCGCTCATGGGTTCCTCTCTTCCTTCCTTCAACGTCTAGCTCGTACCTTCTTGCATCTGTCCCGCCGTCGGCGCGCCTGGCGCGGCCACTCCGCGCGCGGCCAGAAGGGCGCGCAAGGCGGAGAGCAAGTTGTCTCGATCCAACTTAACTTGATAGTCGTCCACGCCCGCGGCCTTGCCCTTGGCGATGTCTTCCTCGCTGGCCAGGCTGGTGAGTGCCATGATGGGAAGCTGATCGTGCCGTGCATCCTTGCGCACGCGCTCGGCCAGGCCCAGGCCGGTCAGGTTGGGCATCTCGACGTCGGTCACGATCGCCTGAATGGAATCGCCTTGCTCTTGCAGAAGCTTCCACGCCACTTCGCCATCTTCCGCCTCGACGACACCATAGCCGTCGGATTCCAGATAGCGCCTGACTTGCGCGCGGAAGAAATCCGAATCCTCGGCCAGCAGAATCTGGCAAGTGCTGCCCGCGCCGAGCGACACTTCCGCCGAGCGCTGTAGATTCCATTCGGGGAACACCGTCTGCGCGATCTCGAAGATGTCAGCCACCAGCACCGTGGTGTCGCGGATAATGGTCGAGCCCGCGATGCCGGTCTGGCGGTGGGTGACCACGTCGATGTTGGCCTTGGCGTCGATCACGTCGACGGGCATGGCGGCGATGAGCCCGACCTCACGTCCACCGACCTCGGCCACGATGACCGCGATGTCCTGGTCCTCGCCGATGCTGCCCACGCGCGCCACATCCGATAAGGTGACCAGGGGCAGGAAGGTGCCACGGTACTGCATGGTGCGCTTGCCGCCGATGTTTTCCACCTGCTTGTGAGTCGCCCGCTCGACGCGCACCACGCTTTCGAGCGGCGTGCCGCACAACTCTTCGCGCGCGTTGTAGAAGAGCAGATAGGAACGATTCTCGACCAGCTTCTCCGCCGCGCCCTCGATCTCGGTTTCGCGCGCGGCCACGCTGGCATTGGCCAATTGGGCCTTCGAGGCAACCCCGGCCACATCGACGATGAGCGCCACGGTGCCGTCGCCCATGATGGTCGCGCCGGCGTATTCGGGCAGGCCTTTTAGGTGACGCCCAAGTGGCTTGACCACGATTTCCTCGCCGGTGTGGAAGGACTCGACCACCAAACCGTACTTCATGGCGCCGGTGTGAACCACGACGATCTCCATGTCGCTGGTTGCGCGCTCGCGGCGATCCCCGGATTGCCGTTTCGGCGTGAAGTCTTCCTCGCGCGCCGCCTCGCCGCCCGAAGATCCGGTGCCGCGCACGCGCGAGCGCCGGTCGGCCAACCGTTCCCGTCGATCCGTCGCGCTTTCGCCGGTCGCGGGATCGACAAACGTCCGGTCGATGCCGAGAACGTCGGCGAAGCGCACGATGGGAATCAGTTCGTCGCGCAGAAGCAGCACCTCGGCGTCCCCGATGACCTCGATGCGCTCCTTGATCTTGTCGGCGCGAATGCGCAGAAGCTCGACCACGCTGATCTGCGGAATGGCGAAGCGTTCGTTGTTCACGCTCACCACCAGCGATGGAATAATGGCCAGGGTCAACGGCAGTTTGATGCGGAAGAGAGTGCCCTGCCCGATCTCGGATTCGATTTCGATCTTGCCGCCCAGGCGAGCGAGGTTGGTCTTGACGACGTCCATGCCGACACCGCGGCCGGACACGTCGGTGACCTTCTCGGCCGTGGACAAGCCAGGCAGGAAGATGAGGAACATCTTCTCCTGCGTCGACATGGCCTGCAGTGCCTCCTGGGTGAGGAGCCCGCGTTTGAGCGCCGCCGCCGCAATCTTCTCGGGGTCGATCCCCTTGCCATCGTCGGCGATCTCGACCACCACCTGGCCGGCCTCGTGGCGCGCCTCGATGCGCAGGGTTCCGCTGGCGCGCTTGCCCGCGCGCAGGCGATCCTCGACGCTTTCGATGCCGTGGTCGGCGGCGTTGCGCACCATGTGCGTGAGCGGATCGGACAGACCTTCGATGAGGCTCTTGTCGAGACCAACATCTTTACCGCGGATGTCGAGCTGGATGTCCTTCTTCAGCGTGCGGGCCATGTCGCGCACCACGCGCGGGAACTTGGCGAACACATTGCCGATGGGCTGCAGACGCGTCTGCATGATGGTGTCCTGCAGCTCGGACGTCACCAGGTTGATGCGTTGAAAACTCGCCTGCACCCCGCGGAACGCCGACTTCACCAAGACCGCGCGCAACTGATTGCGGCTGAGCACAAGTTCGCCCGCCAGATTCATCAGCGATTCGAGCAAGCCGACGCTGACCCGCAAGGTACCCTCGCCCGCCACGCCGCCGCCTTCCTTCTCCTTGGCCTCCTTGGCGGCCGGCGGATTGCTCGATGCAACCACCGGAGGTTGCGCGGATGCGGCGACGGGCGGAGCGGTTGCGACGGACGGCGCTGGCTCCGACGCCTGGGGTTTGGGCGCGGTCGGCTCTTCCGCTTTGGTCTCGGCAGGGGCGTCGATCGACTTGACCTGCTCCTCGGGGAGCATGAAAGGCGCCGCGCTGGGGTCGATGCGGGTCTGGCTGGAAAACACGATCTTGGCGGGCAGGCGCCTTCCGCTCGCCGATTCCAGGGTGCCGGCGCTGTCGGGATCGACGTTGCAGTCGAGAATCTCGCCCGCGCCCCGCAGATCCTTGAGAAATCCACTCAAGGTTCGCCCCTTCAGTTCCACATCGGCAAACAGATCGACTTGGAATTCGTACACGTAGCCCGCGCCGTCCGCACGGGATGCCGCCGCCGCCTCGCCACGGTCGTCCTCCTGCACCACCACGGGAAGCTCGGTTCCGGTGAGGCTGACGACGGTCCCGATCACGTTGCCCTGGGCCGAGAGCGCCAGGTTGGCAAGACTGTCGAGGAAGGACTGGGTGTCCGCCGATTCGCTGCGCGCCGGATCGTTCACCATCTCGCGCAATTTGTCGAAGGCGCCGAGAAGCAGGTTGGTGATCTCGGCGCTCGGCACGAGCTTGCGCGAGCGAATCAGATCGAGAACGGTTTCCGCCTTGTGCGCCAGCCCCTTAATCTTTTCGAGGCCGAAAAAGCCGCTCGCCCCTTTGATGGAGTGGGCGGCCCGAAAGACCTTGTTGACCCGATCTTCATCGATCTCCGCTCCGCCATCCTCGATGGCCAAGAGATCCGACTCGATGGTGGCCAGGTGCTCGCGCGCCTCGGCGACGAATTCCTTCAGAATGTCATCATCCACTTGTCCCACGACGTTTCACTCCATCTGCGCGTTGAGGTACCGGTGAAGGCGAAGGGTTTCGAGCACCGAGAACAAGGACGGCTGCACCCCAACAAGCCGCAAGATTCTCGGAGGCTGAGAGAAACTGTTCCGCGCGGCCAGGAGGAGGCTGAGCCCGGCGGAATCGACAAGCATCGTTTTGGCGCAATCGAGCACCACTTCCCGCACGCCATCTTCCTCGACGGCGCACAAAAGCTCGCGCAGCTCGGGCACCACCGCCGAAGTCAGCTCGGCCACCAGGATGACCTTGACCTTCGCACCCTCACGCTCAAGCAAGAATTGGTTCATAGACATTCCGTGAGTGCGGCGCGATCAGGCCGCCTGGGAACGCGCCTCTTCCACCGTGGTGTAGCAGTGGAGATCCTTGGTTTCCTGGAAGCCACGCATGGCCTTGGGCAGTTCGGCGGAGGCGACCACCTTGGTGGCGATGCCCATGTCGCTGGCCGTCTTGAAGATGTCGACCAGGAACTGAGCCACGCGAGCCGGTTGCTGCAACGGCATGTAGGTCGCATCAATGACCGCGCTCTCGAAGCATGCCTCGCCAAGCTTTTGAACCACGGCCTTTACGTCCGCGGACAACTTGGCGAAGTAGCGCTCTAGCTTGTCTTCCTTGCCCGAAAAAGGCGTCAACTCGATGAGATCCTCCTTGACCACGAAGAGGGTCTCGACCTTCGTCGAATACTGCTCGATGAGCGCATCGATGGATTCCTGCGTGAAAGGCTTGAGCAAGGCATCGTCAAACCCCACGTCGCGCATTTCCTTGACCACGTTGTTGCCACTGCGCAAGGCCATGCTCCAGATACCGGCGCCGGGCTGGAGCAAACGCAGTTGCTTGACCAACGCCGCGGGACCGCCGGCCTGAATCTCGGCGTCGACCAGGACCACGCGAAACTTCTTGGCCCGCGCCACACCGAGGCCGTCCTGGGCGGTCATCGCCGTTTCCAGCACCACCGCCTCGGGCATCATGGAACGCAGTTTCTTGTGCACGTTCTCCATGTCATCGATGACCAGCACGGCGAGCTTGCCGTCGCCGGCATCGGCCGCCTCGGCGCTGGCGCCCGCCGCGGCGGCCGTGTAGTTGGCCGGTAGCTTGAGCGCCTTGAGCACCTTGGCCCGCAATTCATCCGCCTTGAAGGGCTTGAGCACGAAGTCCTGGATGCCAAGTTTCATCAGCGTCGCCACGATCGAGGTCTTCGATTCCGAGGTGAGCATGAGCACGGGCGTCTTGTCGCCCGTTTCGCGCATCTTGGCCAACATGCCCGGACCGTCGAGGTTGGGCATGGTGACATCGAGCACCACCAGGTCGTAACTTCCCTCTTGCAGTTTCTTGAGTCCGTCGTTGCCGTCCTCGGCCTCGCCCACCCCGAACCCCAATTCGACCATGGCCTTGGACACGATCATGCGGATGGGCCGACTGTCGTCTACCATTAGTACGCGTGGCATTTTCCTCCTCCTTGTCCTTCAAATTCCTGCCAAATTCCTGCAACGTCTTCCGCGATCAGGCGGCCTTGACATTCCACTTGAGCAAGCCGTCGCAGGCCCACAGCGCGATTCCAACCTCGCGCGCCAGCAGCACCAGCGCGGGGTGTTGACGGGCGATCTCCTCCAGCGAGCCCCTGTCGTCGACGATCATGGGCACGGTCAGGGCCTGGTCGAGAGCCATTTCGCGCTTGAGCAAACCGGCCGTCATGTTGACCAGCTCGCGAAGCGCGTCGTTCACCATGCCCACGTCGACCCCCTCGGGTTTGCAACCGAACATCGCTGCGGCAAGCTTCGCGCAACCGGGTTCGTCCGACGAAAGCCCCACGCTCACCGGCCGTGGGCCGTCGACGAGCATGATTGCGGTTCTCCAGTTCAACGAAGGGTGGGCCTGAGCGGTGGTAGCTGGGGCAAACGAGATTCCCAACATCGTTTCGGTGACGTTGGAAACCAGGGCTGCCAGGCGTTCGGCCTTGGGCATTGGCTTCATGATGAAATCTCTCCTTGGCGGATCGCGTCGGCTGGGTCCATTGGCTTTCCTGTATTGCGACGGGTTTGGCCGGAATCTTGAGTCCCCGGGCTCGACTCCGAGATTCTCGCCGCGCCCGGGCGCCGCTTGCCTGTTGACTGGGGCCCGCCATCCTCACCATGATGCGCGGGTGTCCTATCTCGTTCTCGCACGCAAGTACCGACCGCAGCGCTTCGACGACCTCGTCGGGCAGGAACACGTCACACGCACCCTGACCAACGCCATCGCGCTTGGCCGCGTCCACCACGCCTTCCTCTTCACCGGCGCGCGCGGCATCGGCAAGACCAGCGCCGCGCGCATCCTGGCCAAGGCCCTGTGCTGCGAAAAGGGTCCCACGGCCTCGCCGTGCGGAACCTGCTCCATCTGCCAGTCCATCGCCAGTGGGCAGTGCGTGGACGTGCTCGAAATCGACGGCGCCTCCAACACCGGCGTCGACGACGTGCGCACCCTGCGCGAAGGCGTGCGCTACGTGCCGGCCGAAGCGCGCAAGAAGGTCTACATCATCGACGAAGTCCACATGTTGTCGACCAGCGCCTTCAATGCCTTGCTGAAGACACTGGAGGAGCCGCCAGCGCACGTGGTGTTTATCTTCGCCACCACCGAGGCGCACAAGATTCCGGCCACCATCCTCTCGCGCTGCCAGCGCTACGACTTCAAGCTCTTGTCCACCAACGCGCTTGCCGACCACCTGACCCGCATTCTCGCCAAGGAAGACATCGCCAGCGAGCCCGAGGCCGTGCGCCTGCTCGCGCGCGAGGCGGCCGGCTCCGTGCGCGACGGACTGTCCCTGCTCGACCAGGTGCTGGCCTACGTCGGCAAAGAGAAGCTCACCCGCGAGAGCGTCGCCGAGGTGCTGGGGGTGGCGAGCCGCAGCCTGCTCTTCCATCTGGCGCACGCCGTGCTCGAGCGCGACGTCGGCGCAGCCCTGCGCGGCCTGGCCGAGGCCGTGGATCGCGGCGTGGACCTGGTGCAACTGGCGCGCAGTTTTCTCGGGCTCTTCCACGACCTGGAGATCGTGGCCCTGGTTCCCGACGCGGCCGATTTGCTCGATGCCACGGCCGAGGAAATCGCCGAAGCCAAGAAGCTCGCGGGAAAAGCCCCGCGCGGGCTTATGACCTCGCTCTTCGAGCGCTGGGCACGCGCCGTCGAGGATGCCGCGCGCTCGCAGACGCCACGCCTGATTGTCGAAATGGCCCTCGTCGATCTGTGCTTCGCCGAGCCACTTCTGCCCCTCGGCGACTTGCTCGACCGGCTGGGCAAGTTGGAAGCGCGCTTATCGACGGCGCCAGCTGGCCAACCCGCGGGACGAAGTAGCGACAGCCGGCCCCGCCTGTCGGTAGTTTCCGCCCCACCGCCAAACGCTACCGCGAGCGTCGCGGCGGTTGCCGCGGCCCCTGCCGTGGTCGCGCCCGCGCACCTCGAGGAAGTACGTGATGCCACCACACCCGCGCCCGAGTCGGACGTGGCTGGCGTATGGCGCCGGGTGTGCGAATCCTTCGCGCACCGCCCGGTCGTCGCCGCGGCTCTCGATCATGCCCATGTCGCCACCTGGGAAGGCGGCTTGGTCACTCTGCTCTTCGACCAGAAATTCGCCCTCGACCAGACGGCGAAGTGCAAGGTGGAAATCGAGCGCGTGCTGACCCAGATTGCCCGCAGCCCGACCCGCGTGAACTTCCAGGTCGGCACGCCGACCTCGGGCACGCCGCTCGTGCGCTCGGAAGTGGGCCGCGAGGCGGACATGGCCATGAGCGAACAGCGCCAGCGCGAAAGCGAGGCCCGCCAGCACCCCATGGTTCGCAAGGCGCAGGAACTCTTCGGTACCCTGCCCAAGGAGATCAAAACTCAGTGAGCAGCGCGGGTCCCATCGCGCGCCTCGTGGCCGAGCTGGCCAAGCTGCCTGGCGTGGGCGAAAAGACCGCCGCGCGGTTGGCCTTCCACATCCTGCGCGCACCGGTGGAACAGGCCGCGGCCCTGTCAAACGCCATCACCGAGCTGCGCGCCAAGATCCGCCTGTGCGGCACCTGCTGGGATTTCACCGAGGAGGATCCCTGTGCGCTTTGCCGCGACCAACGCCGCGAGGCCGGACTTCTGTGCGTGGTCGCCCACCCGCAAGACGTCATCGCCATCGAGCGCACCGGCGGCTACCGCGGGCGCTACCACGTCCTGCACGGCGTGCTCTCGCCTCTCGATGGCATCGGCCCCGAGGATCTGCGCATCGCCGAGCTCATCCGGCGCTGCGCTGGCGGAGACCTCCGTGAGGTCATTGTGGCCACCAATCCGAGCGTGGAAGGCGAGACCACGGCGATCTACCTGGCCAAGCTCATCCGTCCGCTCGGGGTGCGCATAAGCCGCATCGCCACCGGCGTTCCCATGGGCGGCGAGCTCGAGTACGCCGACCGGCTTACCCTTGCCCGCGCCATCGACGGCAGGCGGGAATTGTAGCCCTGGCAACGCGACGCACTGTCAAGCGCGGAACTCTTCCTGACGTTGCTTCTCATCGTGATCGTGTGCGTCCGGCGAAAAACTGCTAGAAAGCTGTTAAGCTAGGCGCAACCAACGAACTATCCCCTGTGATCCATGTTTTCCTCAAAACCGCTAACCGCCTCCGGCCGATGCCGATGAAGTTCCTGTCCCATCGCGCTGCTTTCGCGGTGCCTCACGGAGGCCGAAGAACCGGATGAGTGGCCCAGAAGTCATGTTCCCCGAAGAGCAGCGGCTCATCGCCGGCATCTGCCAGAAGCTCCATCGGGATTCCAACGCCAAGGCGGTCCTCCTCATCGGCCGCGATGGCCAACCCATCGCCGAAGCAGGCGAGGTCGGCGAGATCGACGTGACATCGCTGTCCTCGCTGACCGCGGGCAACGTCGCGGCCACCGGCGGGATTTCGAAGATCCTGCGCGAAAAGGATTTCACCAGCCAGTTTCACGAGGGCGAAAAGACCCACGTGCACATTACCTTGGTCGCCGGGCGCGCCATCTTGGTCGTGCTTTTCGACGAGCGCTCGTCGCTGGGGCTGGTTCGCCTGCGCGTACGCAAGGCGACCGAGGAAATGGCACGCGCGTTCGAGCAGGTGGCGCGTAAGGCGGCTGCGCAGACCGGACCCTCCATCTTGAACGAGATTACGGATGCCGACATCGACAAACTCTTCAATGACTGACCAGTATCGTCGATGAGCTTCATCAACTACTCCTCCCGCGAAATCAACTGCAAGCTGGTGTACTACGGCCCCGGATTGGGCGGCAAGACCACCAACCTCCAGTTCATCTACGCGCGCACCAGCCCGGAAGCCAAGGGCAAGATGATCTCGCTGGCCACCGAGACCGAGCGCACCCTGTTCTTCGACTTTCTCCCCCTGTCGCTGGGGGAAATCCGCGGCTTCAAGACCCGCTTCCACCTCTACACCGTGCCCGGCCAGGTCTTCTACGACGCCAGCCGCAAGCTGATTCTCAAGGGCGTCGACGGCGTGGTCTTCGTGGCCGACTCGCAGGTCGAGCGCATGGAAGCGAACATCGAGTCGCTGGAAAACCTGCGCCAAAACCTCGGCGAACAGGGCTACAACCTCGACAAGCTGCCCTACATCGTCCAGTACAACAAGCGCGACTTGCCCAATGCGGCCCCGCTCGATGAACTGCGCTCTGTGCTCAACCCCACCCATGTTCCCGAATTCGAGGCCTGCGCCACCACGGGCGTTGGGGTGTTCGAGACCCTGAAGGCCATCGCCAAGGCCGTGTTGACCGAACTGCGACGCGGCGGCAGCGGCGGCTAGCAAACACTCGCGCGGCTTGCATTTCCGGGCGCATTGCCTATCGTGGAGCGGTTGGCACGGTTGGATGCATTCTACGCCGTGAAATGCCCATGACTTCCCGGTTCTCTCGCTTCCATCGCGCCACCCTGCTCGTCTGCCTGGTGTCCGCGTCGGCGGCGCGCGCCGACCAAGAGGAAGAAGCTCTGAACCAAATCGTCGAGCTCAACAAGAAGGCGCTTGCCGCCTACGCCAGCCTCGATATAGAAGCCGCCGCCAATCACCTCTTGCAAGCCCTCGCTCTCTGCAAGAGCGCGAACCTCAGGCAGCACCCCGCGACCGCGCGCACCCACATCCACCTGGGGGTGGTCTACCTCGGCGATCACAAGCACCGTGAACTCGGCATCGCGGAATTCCGCGCGGCCATCGCCATCGATCCCAAGATCCGCATCACCAAGTCGCTGCTCAATCCCGAGGTTCAGGCCGCCTTCGAAGAGGCGCTTGCGGCCAAGACCGCGCGCTACGTTCCGCCCACATCGCTTCCCTTCCCCGACCGAGGAGACAAGGCAACCGCGACCGGGGCCACGGCTGGCCTTCACCCCATCGCCTCCGGCATCAACCATCCCCCGGTCACCGAATCGCTGCGTGGCAAGCCCGTTCCCATCAAGGCACATGTGCCGCCGGGCCTGGACGCGGCCAAGGTCATCCTCGCCTACCGCGCCGAGGACGCACCCGAATACCTCGCCCGCGAAATGCTTCCCGTCGGTGGCGGCGCCGTGGGTTGGTTCCACGAAAGCATTCCCGCCGAGGCAACCAAAGGCTCGCGCGTTTCCTACTACATCGAAGCTCGCGACGAGAACGACGATGCCATCGCGCGAAGTGGAACGCCCGAATCCGCCCACCACGTAGCGCTCGGACTGGAAATGACCGCCGAGGAGGTCGCGCCGAATAAACCGCCCGGCGCCGATGCAGCCGAAGGTAGTACCCGCCCAGCACCTGTGCCTCCTCCGGGATTCTGGTTCGTGCTCGCGGTGGGTTCGGGCGGTGGATACCACTCGGGAACGCCAGAGCTGCACGGCAAGGACACCGCAACACCCCCGGGCGACGTCAAGGCTTCGGGCTTTGCCTCCGCGCGTCTGCTGCACCTGGCCCCTGAAATCGGCTTCTTCCAGAACGACCACGTGGTCATTTCCGTGCAGGGGCGATTTCAGTATGTGACTGGCGTGAACGACGCGGTTATCGCCGGCAAGCCGGCCGAGGCGCCCGACTACGCCCTGGCGGGCCTGGCCAAGATCACCTGGTTGCTCGATCGCACCAACCTTAGATTTCGCCCCTTCCTCGCGGTGCAGGCTGGCGTGGGGCAAATCCGCCATGTCATCAGCCTGCCCGCGAACTCGACCGCCGCGGGTTGCGACACGACCAGCGCATGCAAGGACACCGTGGTCGGCGGGATGGGCCTGGCCGGCGTGGGGACCGGCTTCACCTATGGCCTCAACGAATCCTTGGCCCTCTATTCCGCCTTCAACCTGATCGCCTCGGCACCCAACTTCATGGTGAACGGGGACCTAAATGTCGGCCTGGCGGTCTTTCGCTAGCACGTCGCCCGAACCCAGAGCGGCGGCGGACCAGCGTGCCATGGAAAACAGGACCAGGGAGAGCCGGTTTAGATAGGGCACGACGTAATTTCCCATGGTCTCCACGACGGCCAGGCGAACCGCCTGCCGCTCGACCCGCCGGCACACCGCACGCGCGACATGAAGGTGCGCCGCCGCGACACCGCCACCCGGCAGAATGAAAGCGCGCAGCTTGGGCAGCCGTGCATTGATGTCCTCGATTTCGCGATCCAGGGCGGCGACATGCGCGGCCGTGATGCCACCCGACGCGGCGGCATCCTCGTCCCGCCTTGCCACCTCGGCACCGAGCGCATGGAGTTCGCGCTGAACGCGCAAGAGCATCTTGGCCATCACCACCGCAGCCTCGATCGGCCCATCGCTCTCGAGGGCCGCGCGCGCCAGTCCCAAAAAGGACGACAGTTCGTCGATGCCGCCCACGCACTCGACGCGCAAGTCGTCCTTGCGCACCCGCTGGCCGCTGCCAAGCTGGGTCACGCCGCCGTCGCCGCGATGGTTGCTGCTCATGCCCTCTTCTCTTGCTTAAAGGGCCAGGCGTTCTCCCAGGGCCATCACCATCTTCTTGAGAACCGCTCCCGACGCTACCGCGGTCTCACCCCCGGCCACGGCATGCCTCCAGCAACCTGCTATTCACGACCAACCGCTCCTTGATCGGACCTCGGCGATCGGCGCGTGAATTGATGTTGCGCCGAGCGCTGACCGCCACTTTTCTGAAATCCTTGTAGAGTTGTCGCACAAGGGTTGTGTCGCTATTGGAAAGCACCAGCAGGCACCCCTTCTTGTCGAGTGCCCGGTAGACTTCCGCCAGTTCCCGTTGGTCCTTCTCACCGAAAGAATCGCGAGTGTACGACGTGAAGTAGGCGGTCTCGGATCGAGGATGGTAGGGCGGGTCGAGATACACAAAGTCACCCGCTTCTGCATCACAAAGCACCATTCGAAAGTCCTTCTCCGCGATGTCCGCGCCCGCCAACTGCTTGGACGCCTTGCGCAGCCCCTCTTCGTTTAGGATGCTGGGCTTGGTGTAATTCCCGATGGGGACATTGAACTCACCGCGGCTGTTGACTCGGTAGAGCCCATTGAAACAGGTCTTGTTGAGATAGATGAGTCGAGCGGCAATGGCCGAGGACTTCGTTTCCTTCTTCACCCTGATCTTTCTGATCTTGAGGAAGTACTCTTTGCTGTGCACGCTCTCGTGCTCTCGCAAAACTTCGATAACTCCCTCCACATCGTCCCGTACGGCCTGAAAGGTCTGGATCAACTCGAGGTTGTTGTCCCATAGAAATGAGGACTTGGGGTTGACCATGACCTTGAAATGGAAAAACACCGCACCGCTCCCAAGGAAAGGCTCGAAGTAGCGATTGACGCTAGAGGTCGGGTAGTACTTCGCGAGTTCCGGAAGAAGTTGGGTCTTGCCGCCCGCCCATTTGAGAAATGGTCGTGAAAATGGAACCTCGATTCCCGGCTTGCCCATGGGATGCTCAGCAGTGGGAGGTTTGTCCGAATGAATGAGTTGAACCTGGCGAGTGGTCTTGTCTGGTTTCCCTAGCACGCCGGCATTAGAAGCGACCTGGCGGCGAAAATGCAACGACGGAAAGGTTCGGGTGTCGCCCCATGGGGCGATCTAATGCAACCGGGCGCGCCGGAATGTGTCGAATCGATGCCAGCCTGCGTGGGTTTGGCACCCATTCGTCGACGACAGGTTGCAGAAAAGTAGCGTACCTGACGAAGAAAATTGTCTAGCTTTTGGGGCGCTGTCGACTAGACTGCCGCGCCTTTAGCAATGTCCCTTGGCCCGGGGTGGGCCAGCCCAAGAAAGAACAGGTCAGGAAGTAAATGGCGTCCATCGAGAAGACCAGAAACATTGGAATTTCCGCTCACATCGACTCGGGCAAGACCACGCTGTCCGAGCGCATCCTCTACTACACGGGGAAAATCCATAAGATCGAAGAGGTCAAGGGCAAGTCGGGCGTCGGCGCGACCATGGACTTCATGGACCTGGAACGCGAGAAGGGCATCACCATCCAGTCCGCCGCCACCAGCGCGGAATGGAATGGCCACGCCATCAACCTGATCGACACACCCGGACACGTGGACTTCACCATCGAGGTCGAGCGCGCCCTGCGCGTGCTCGATGGCGCGGTGCTGGTGCTCTGTGGCGTCGCCGGCGTGCAGTCGCAGTCGTACACCGTGGACCGCCAGATGCGCCGCTACAAGGTGCCGCGCTTGGCCTTCATCAACAAACTCGACCGCGCGGGTGCCAACGCCGAGCGCGTGACCGCGCAGCTCAAGGAAAAGCTCGCCCTGCGTCCCATCTCGCTTCAGATCCAAATCGGCGCCGAAGATCGCTTCGAAGGCGTGGTGGATCTGATCAAGATGAAGGCCATCTACTTCGAGGGCGACAGCGGCGAAGATCTGCGTGAAGCCGAGATCCCGGCCGATCTCCTCGAGACCGCCAAGGCCGCCCACACGCGCATGATCGAAGCCATCGCCGACGTGGATGACATCTTGGCCGAGAAGTTCCTGGCCGAGGAGCCCATCACCCCCGAAGACTTGGTTCCAGCCATTCGCCGCGCCACGGTCGCCTTCAAGGCCACTCCCGTCCTCATCGGCTCGGCCTACAAGAACAAGGGCGTTCAGCTGCTCCTCGACGCCGTCAACGCCTATCTGCCCATGCCCAGCGAGGTCGAGAACAAGGCTCTCGATCAGAACAATCACGAAGAGCCGATCATCCTGCCCTCGGATGCCAGCAAGCCCTTCGTGGGCCTGGCCTTCAAGCTGGAAGACGGGCGCTACGGCCAGCTCACCTTCATGCGCATCTACCAGGGCAAGGTCAGCAAGGGCGACTTCATCGTCAACTGCTCAGCCAACCAGAAGAAGATCAAGGTGCCGCGTCTGGTGCGCATGCACGCCGACGAGATGGAGGACATCGACTCCGCCGAGGCGGGCGACATCGTCGCCCTGTTCGGCGTGGACTGCGCCTCGGGCGATACCTTCACCGACGGCAAGGTCAACTACACCATGACCTCGATGCACGTGCCCGAGGCGGTCATCTCGCTCGCCGTCGAGCCCAAGGACAAGACCACCGCTACCAACTTCTCCAAGGCGCTCAACCGCTTCACCAAGGAAGACCCCACCTTCCGCGTGCACCGCGACGAGGAATCGGGCCAGACCATCATCAGCGGCATGGGCGAGCTTCACCTCGAAATCTACATCGAGCGCATGAAGCGCGAATACAACTGCGTGGTCATCCCCGGCCGCCCGCAGGTCAAGTACCGCGAGACCATCGTCCAGCGCGGCGAGTACAGCTACACCCACCGCAAGCAGACCGGCGGTTCGGGCCAGTACGGCAAGGTGGCCGGTTACATCGAGCCACTGCCCATGGATCACCCGACGGGCTACGAGTTCCTCGACGAGATCAAGGGCGGCGCCATCCCGCGCGAGTTCATCCCGGCCTGCGACAAGGGCTTCCAGGAGGCCATGCACAAGGGCCCGCTCATCGGCTTCCCCATCGTGGGCGTCCGCTGCGCGGTCAACGACGGCAATTCGCACCCGGTGGACTCGTCGGAAATCGCCTTCCGCACCGCCGCGCTCATGGGCTTCCGCGAGGCCTACAACAAGGCCAAGCCGACCATCCTCGAGCCCATGATGCTGGTCGAAGTGCAGTTCCCCGAGGAATTCCAGGGCGCGGTCATCGGCCAGCTCAACCAGCGCCGCGGCGCCATCATGTCGACGGAAAAGCACGAGACCTACGTGCAAGCCATGGCCGAAGTTCCGCTGGCCGACATGTTCGGCTACTCCACGGATCTGCGCTCGGCCACGCAAGGCAAGGGCGAGTTCAGCATGGAGTTCAAGCGCTACGCCGAGCTGCCCAAGCAACAGCGCGAGACCATGATCCTCGATTTCCGCACCAAGAAAGAGAAGGACGCGGGCGGTACGACAAAGCGCGCGGCCGGCTAACCGCCGGCCGGGGACTCTCCTCCCCGCAAAGGGGCCGAAGTCGGGATATAGTGAAGGCCTGACTCTTCCCTGGGGAGAAGGTGATGCAGAAGCTCGCGACCGTGTTTCTGGTGTTCTTGGGTGTATTCGCGCCCCGGCTTGTCCGCGCTGGCGAGGAACCGGCCGTGCTGGGTGAAGCGGATGCCTTGCCTTACCTGCGCGATCTGCACGCCAAGGTGCACCGCCTGTGGACGGACAACTTCCTGGCCATGGCCGCGGCGCAATTGCCCAAGGATCATCCGGTCAACACGCCTTCGCGAGTAGTGGTGCTTGAAGTCGCGCTTTCTCCGCAAGGCAACGTCGTCGACGTCAAGGTCGAGAAGACCTCGGGCGCGAGCGAATTCGACGCCTCGGCCGTGGACGTCGTCAAGACCTCCTCGCCCTTCGCTCGCGTGGAGGACAATCTTCTGTCGGACGACGGCAACCTTCACCTGGTATGGACCTTCGCGCGGGACGACCGGCGCTGTTCGGGACTTTCCATCACCCACCGCGAGCTGCCCCTGGCGGATGCGGTGAAGGCGATGGTGGCGCAGGGACGCGAGCGCGCCGCCATCAGCCGCCTGCAGGGCTCGGACGAGGCCGCGCGCTTGGCGGGTATCGACGTTCTGGCGCGCGCCAGCCTCGACAAGCTGGAGAACGACAGATCCCTGGCCGTCGATGTCGCTGCAGCCAACGCCCTGGTGGGCGACACGCGCGGGACCGAGCGCCTGCGCGAGGCCGCGGCCAAGGAGCCAACGGCCCCGGTGATACGCGGACTTGGCGCTCTCAAGATTCCCATTTGCCCGCTCATCAAGGACTACCTCGACAAGGCGGCGACCGCGGAAGCGCGCGAGCGCTTTTTGTGGGCGCTTGGCGAGGGAACAGAGGGTGAATGTCTGGCCGTGGTCATTGCCGCGGCCAAGAACCGCGGGGCCGGTCGCATGGAACGCCTGTTCGCGCTGACAAGTCTCGGGCACAGCGAAAGCGCGGAGGCCAAGGCCGCGCTCAAGGATCTCTTGAAGGATCCGGATCCCAACATCCAATCGGCGGCAATTCTGGCCGAGGCGCGCCCGAGCGCGGGCAAGGGCGCTGTGTTTCGCCCGACGCCCATGCTGCGTGACAAGTCGGTTGCCGTGCGCGCCGCCGCCGCAGCGGCGCTGGTCCGCGTGGAAGGCGAGCCCGTGCTCCCGCAGTTGTTCCTGGTCTTCAAGGAAAGGGATCCCATCGTCTTCACCACGCTGGCGCCCGAGTTGGCCAACCTTCCTGGAGAAGCCTCGGCTAACATGCTGGCCCGGTTCCTGCAAAAGGACGAGCTTCCCATCCGCCTGGCCGCCGCACGCGCCCTGGCTATCCGGCGCGACGCCTACGCCGCCAAGGCACGAAAGAGCCTGGCCGCCGCGACGAACCCTGAACTCCAACTCCTGGCTGGGTCGGCCCTGAATCAAGAGCAGCGCACGGCGGCCACGAAAGCACCGGTCAACGAGGACTTCGCCGCCACCTTCTCGGCTCTGCTTCGTGGCGGCGCGCGCCCCATCGCCGCGGATTGGCTGCTGGCCCAATTCGACAAGCTCGATCCCGGAACCCGCGTCGCCTTTCTCGGCCAGTGGCTCGCGACGCGCGAGCAGCCGGAATAGAGCAAGCCGACTAGCCGGCTCGCGGCCAATGCGACAATCCCACGCGGTTGCCTTCGGGGTCGTGGACGTAGATTGTGTAGTCGGTCCGCTGCACGATGGGGTGGCCGGCGCGCGTGAGTTTCTCGATCCAGGCATTGCGTTCGTCAAGCGCGATGCCCAAAGCCACGAGATGAATGCCGGGCGCGTCCTCGCTCCTCTCGGCGCCGCTTTCGCCCGCGCGCTCCAGGGCCAGGAACGCTCCCGCGCCCAAGTCCAGCCACAGCGATCGTTCGCCCAGGCCATCCGAAGCCGGCCAGCGCCGCAGCACCGGCAGGCCCAGCGTACCCGCGTAGAAAGCCTCGGCGCGACCAAGATCGGCAACCTTCACGGCGACGTGATGGACGTGGCTAGGTTTCATGGCCTGGACTTTACACTGCTACAATAGGGCAACGCTGATTTGCGAAACCACGGCGAACACGCGGCAGAGCCGGAAACCGCGACCGGCGAACTCGAACGGCGCTGCAGCCTGTGCCGATCCCCGGTCACCGCCGAGTTCTTCACCCTGCATGGACAGGTGGTGTGCGCAGCTTGCGCCAACTCCGTCGGCGAACGTCAAGAGCGACCGGAAAACCGGCGCCGCGCAACTGTCTATGGACTTGCCGCGGCGGTGGTAGGCGCAGCCACCTGGTTTCTTGCCACGCACACTTCGGGTTGGCCGTTTTCGGCCCTGGCCATCCCCATCGGCATTGTCGTCGGCCTGGCGGTGCGCCGCGGTTCAGGTGGCCGTGGCGGCATGCGTTTTCAGCTCACCGCCGTGCTGCTCGTCTACGCCGCCTTCGCCCTGCGCATGGTGCCCCCGGTCTTCGGCAGTATCGCCCACGCAATTCAGAAGGAACACGCGGCCGGCCTGAACATCGCAGCCGACGGCCACGCGCCCATCGCGCCCGACCAATTGAGCGATCGATCCACGGCGACGGAGTC
>Ga0224559_1000436_pt1 | contig 28189 bp, 30 predicted proteins | sample 714S33034metaG_FD_180676 | JGI IMG/M metagenome (GOLD analysis project Ga0224559, IMG submission 180676) | Peat soil microbial communities from Stordalen Mire, Sweden - 717 S3 30-34 | ecosystem: Environmental > Terrestrial > Soil > Wetlands > Peat | place: Sweden: Norrbotten County, Stordalen... | reverse complement strand
GCTTGTTATCGCTCACCTGACAAAACACCCTATACACCAAGAGAAGCTGGAAAGCAGTATAAATCTGTTGACGACCTCTGACATATCCCTACAAGTACCCACCGTTCGAGGCCGCAGTTGTCAACCCTCCTGGACGACACGATGGTCAACCTTCCGTGCACCCGCCTGGAGCTGGACGAGCTGTGGGCCTTCGTCGGCAAGAAGGCCCGTCACGTGACCCCGAGCGACGACGCCTCGAAGGGCGACGCTTGGACCTGGCTGGCCACCTGCGCAGACACCAAGGTCGTCCCGAGCTTCCTGGTTGGCAAGCGAACGCAGGGGGACGCGCAGGCGTTCGTGAGCGACCTTGCCAAGAGGCTCACGGTGCGTGTTCAGCTTTCGACGGATGGGCTCAAGAGTTACATCACCGCGATCGGCGACTCGTTTGGAACGAGCGGGGTGGATTACGCCCAGGTGATTAAATCCTATGAAGCCGAAAACGCTGGCCCAGGTCGCTACTCCCCTCCCGCAGTCACCGGAATCGAAAAGCTGCCGATCTTCGGGGCGCCCCGCGAAGAACTGGTTTCGACCAGCTACGCGGAGCGCATGAATCTGAACGTCCGCATGATGAGCCGCCGTTACACGCGGCTCACCAACGCTTTCTCGAAGAAACTGGAGATGCACGTGGCCAGCACGGCGCTCACGCTGGCCGCCTACAACTTCGTCCGCACCCACAAGACGCTGCGCTGCTCGCCCGCGATGGCCGCTGGCGTCAGCAAGACGCTGTGGACGACGGCCGACCTCGTAGAGGCCGCTCTTGACGGGGTACGGCCGTGAAGGCCCGGATGGGCCGTCCCCGGTTGCCGAAAGGGACCGCCCGAACGGGCGCTTTCACGGTGAAGGTGTCCGACGAGGAGCGGGCGAAGATCGACACAGCCGCAGAGAGAGCGGGGAAGCGAGTGACGGAGTGGGCTCGCGAGACGCTTCTCGCGGTAGCCGCAACGGCAGTACAACAGGCTTCCATGTGTCGTCCAGAGACCGAAGTGTAATGGCAACAGGATTCACGAAGTCGGACCTACAGATACATTTTGTGTTGCGTTACAGCGACACGCTGAAGGGCTACGACACCATCGCCGAGCATGAACGTATCCTAAAACAACGTGGTCATGTTTGGATGGGCAAGTTCGGAATGGGTGTTTCGTCCGCTCTGGTGGCCAAGACGAGGGCGCAGATCGCTGAGGGCGTTCCGACGTGGGTCTATTTCAGTTGCCAGAAGAAAATCACCAGGCGAGCCATGGTGCGCCGCATGATTGGTGGAGGGCACGGCTCGAAGAGTAAGACTCCAAGCCTTGCCACCACACCGCGCTACTATTCCGCCCAAGCCTGTAGCGTTTGGTTTGAGCTGACCACCATAGAGGAATGCTCGCCGAGCGACATATCGCTTCTGCGTCTGTATAACGATCCGTCAATGGCTCCAGCCTTTACGAGCATGCGTGGGCTGTTCTACGTGACACAGGCCCGAAGCGAAACGGAGCCGGTTCGCCGTACCAAGCAGGCACGCTCTGGACGTGGATCACCCACCACCGGAGACAACTCAACCATAGACACGGACTTTGACGATCTGGGGTACTGAGCGACAATGGCCATGAATCAGCTACAACTGTTGCCGTCGCTTGCGGAACTTCCGGGCGAAGCAACGTGCCCGTCCGCGAGCGCGTTCCCTACGACACGTTACCAGGGGAGTAAACTGAAGTTGCTTGATTGGATCTGGCGTGGAATTGAGCGGATCCAGTTCAATACCTGCCTCGACCTGTTTTCTGGGACAGGTTCCGTGTCCTACATGCTCAAGGTCCGTGGCAAGGCTGTATCGACCAACGATTGCCTTCGCTTCAACCAGACTGTCGCAAGAGCGCTTGTTGTCAACAACGGTACACTCCTGTCAGAGACAAAGGCGAAGCGCATCCTTTCTACGGTGCTGCCGAAGTACGACAACTTTGTTGAGCGTACTTTCTCTGGCATCTACTTCACGGACACGGAGAACGTGTGGCTTGACCGGGCTATTCAGAACATCGGGAGCATTACGAACCGAGCAGAGCGGGACCTTGCGCTATTCGCCCTCTATCAGGCGTGCATTGCCAAGCGCCCATACAACCTGTTTCACCGAGCCAATCTGTATATGCGCACGGCAGACGTGGTGCGCAGCTTCGGCAACAAGGCGACGTGGGAGAAGTCGTTCGAGGAGCACTTCTTGGCCGCCCTTCGTGAGGCGAACGGGGCCGTGTTCAATAGCGGCAACGCCCACGAGGCCCACGCTGAAGACTTCCTAAGTGTTCCAGGGTCGTACGACCTCGTCTACATGGATCCGCCGTACCTCAACGCGGCTGGGACGGGAGTAGACTACCTAGACTTCTATCACTTCCTGGAGGGAATTACGGAGTATCGGCAGTGGCCAGACCGAATCACCGAGAAGTACAAGCACAAGCCCTATCGCCGTCAGCCCAACCCTTGGACACGGAAAGAGACGATTCTTGGGGCGTTCAGCGATGCGCTTGAGCGATACGCAATGTCGATCGTGGTAGTTTCATACCGGAGCAATGGAATCCCTAGCGTGGACGAGATCCTGGCCGAGATGCGGCGGCATGGGCGCCCGCATGCCCGCGTCGAAACGCTGGATTACAAATACGTGCTGTCACCTACGCAGGGGAAGGAAGTGCTTATCGTCTCGGAGCCGTAGGGCGCGCTATTACTTGCGCCACTTCAGAAACTCGTCCAGCGTGCTGTATGGGCGCCCACGCTCCTTGCCGTAGCTGGCCCAATACTCTCGAAAGACGTGCTCACCGTGCGTGGCGAACGGTCCGTTACCTTTACGAAAGTCGTCGATGTTGCTGCTCTTGATCGAGCCGATATTGGCGGTGTTCCCGCTTCCAGGGCGATCTCCCGAGATCCTGTACTTCTCCTGAACGAACCACTCGACGTTCTTGTAGGGGATCTGAATTTCTTCAAGCTCATCGAACGAGTACGATTCGCGAGGTAGCGTGACTTCGCACCGATCATATACGAAGCCAACGATCCAATGCGCTGCGTAGTGATCGTACGGGTACAGGATGTTCTTTGTGTTGTTGCGCAGGAATGACGTATATGAGCCCAACGTGTAGGCAATCGTCGGCCTGCGGTACGTGGTCTTTACGTCCACCGCAATTTTGGTCGTGTCGCCCTTGCTCCGATATAGAGTGAAGTCTGGATATATTGTTTGCTGCGCCTCTTCAACCACCATCCCTTTTCGCTTCGCCAAGCGAAGCAGAATGGGTCGCGTGAAAATCTCGAAGATGGTCGACAATACCTTGGTGTCAGAGCCTAATGGGTAGACGCGGTTGGACGCCGCAACGATGCCGCGAACGGTGAAATCCGCACCCGTTCCAATCTCACGCGTGATCTCTTCACCAAGATGCATTCACGCATCATGCGAATGTCGCAGGGTGCCTGCCAAGTTTACGCTTAGCCACGCCCGCAGTGCGGGCAGGCCCCATCGACGGGCCACGTCCCGTCCAGGACGGCCTCCAGGGCCACCTTGGCCAGCCGAGCGGCCCGGAGCGCCAGCCCCGCCGAGGGCTTCCCCCGCTTCGAGAGCGCCTCCTCTACGGTCGCCAGGTTGGCCGAGAGGGCTTCGGCCAGCTTCTTCGTCCCGCCCAACCTCAAGCGCAGCACCCGCAAGGCCCGTTTGGCGTTGGCCTGCTCATCCGGGGTCAGGTCGGACGAGTGACGGGGCCGGTCGGCCGGACGGGGCTTCTTCCACGAGACGGGCGAGGTCAGGACGGGCGACATGCCTCATCTTGGGGGCGTCCCCCTTGGCATGGGTGCGTCATTTCAAATCCGGCCACTACCGTAGTTTGGGTACGCCTTGTGGCCAGGATTCAGACAGCGCGCTTTGATCTGCTGCCAGCACTTGTACTCAGGTGTCTGGCTGCGGTTGTGTTTGAGGTACATGCTTCGAGGATACCTGTTTTAGGTACCTGAGTCAATCTCTTTCGAGAATGACTACGGCATGTTATGCAAGTACCTAAAAACAGCTACTTCCTCCGCGATCCGACCACTGCGGCAAAATAACTTCGCGTAACAGGTTGAAATTTTTATTCGCGATGGCCGAGAATATCTTCTCGTAGGGGACGAACTTCTCGTTCAGCTCGGCGGCCTCCTTGAGGACGCGGACAGCCTTGAAGAAGCGATGTCTCACGCGCCCCTGCGTGAGCCCGAGGTTCTCGGCGACCTGGCTCTGGCAGGTCGTCGACCACATGCCGATGAGGATGTCCACGTCGATCTGCTTGAAGATCTCTAGGAGGTCCCGCCGGATGTCATCCTCGGTGACTTGAGGGATGCTGCGGAGGAACTTGATGCGCTTGAGCCCCCGGTCCAAGCGGTACGAGATGGCCGCTTGGGTGACGTTGAAGATGGCGGCGATGTCCGCCTGGCGCTTCTTCTGGATGTGGTAGAGGAAAATGAGGTCAGCTTCACGCTTGGGTATCCGATCGAGAAGCGGGAGGATACTCTCCTCGAAGTTCTCCCCGCTCTCTTCTTCCTTGTTCTCCCTCGCTTCAGCGTCGAGGAGCATGTCTTCCGTGCTCGGAGTTGAGAAACGGTTCGCCAACTCGGCCGGATCGAACGGAATAACATAGCCCGTGGTCATCGCCACCTCCGACATCCAGAACCCCATCAATCTCCTCCGAACAATGCGGAAAGGATCGGGGCCGATTGTACATTAACATCGTTGAGTCGCGCTTCAGCTACGGCTCGATCTGGATCTGGGCACAAAACTTCCATGTGGAAGTCGTTGTGAAGGGACATGAGACGGACGTTGAGACGAACCTGCTTCTCCGCCGCGCGGAGATTCTGGTACTGAACCGGGGTCATCCCCGAGAAGGTCGATGCGTAGACCCCCTCGACGGAACCGAACAAGCGAAGCAACCTGGGAGCAGTCTTTGGACCAAACCCCGGAACACCGGGGATGTTGTCGGAGCTGTCACCGCAAAAAGACCTCAAGTCTACCATGCGCGAAGGCTCGACGCCATACTCCGCTTGCACCGCCGCGATGTCGAACGTCTTGTCCTTGCCGGGGATGTAGACCCGCACGGTGTCCGACACGAGCTGGAGCATGTCGCGATCGGTCGAGATAATGACGCACCGCTTCCCAGCGTTTTGACGCACCAGGGTAGCAATGATGTCGTCGGCCTCTTCCTGCGGATTCCACGCCTGCTCGACCCCGAGGAGGGGGAGCGTGTCCTTCAGCCAGCGCACCTGGTCAAACGCAGCGGGATCGTTCGACTCGGGCCCGTCCGGCGCGATGACTCCACGCTGCGGACGGTTGGCCTTGTATGCCGCAAACATACTCTTGCGGCGTTGTGAGGAGCCGTCCCACACGACGACGAGCTGGGCGCCAGGGAACCGCTTGGAGAAGCCAGCCAGGCTACGGAGCACCCCCAGGACGGCGCCCGTATGACGGCCCTTCTTGTCCGTGAGGTTCGCGAGTCCTGGGGCCATCGCGCAGCGGATGGCCAGATTGAGCCCGTCCACGAACAGGAAGTCGGTGCTGGTACTCTCACTCATCGAAAGTTCGATGGCCTTGAGTTCACCCTGCATGGCAACGAGTTCGCCCTTCATGGCTCCCCACCGCTCGATGGCTTCCTCGATGTACTCCAGGGTTACGAACCGAACCTGGATTGAACCAAGGGTGAGGAAACTAGCACGGCTTCGCACGTCCCACAAACATTCTACAAGCAAGTGGTACGATTTCCACTGCGCTTCCCCTCTCACCAAACGAGCGAGGGCGTCCCCGTGTTCCCGCAGGGGGATTGGGTTCATGGCAGGAGTGGACACCAACCGAGCCAGAGCGACTGTGTTGAGGCGGTTGAAGGTGCGGTACTTCTCCGCGATGGGGGTGATGTCGGGCTTGCTGCGAAGCGCGTCGAAGTAGCTCCGGTAGGGCTGTCGCCGGGTGTCCCAGAAGTCGAGCGCCTCGAACTTGCCCTCAACCTTCCTGATCTTCATCATGCGCCGGTCATCCCCGAGCAGGAAGGGCTTGACGGCCGTGAACCACTCTCGGAGCACTTCTGCGCGGTCAAGATACGGGCTCTTGGCTGCCCGCTGGACGAGCTGCAGGAAGCTCCTGGGGAGAGTAACGATGTCCTCCTTGGAGCGGAGCTTGATGTGAACGGACACCTCCTCTTTCTCGGGAATGTCCTCGATGACCGTGGCCTGAATCTGTCGGTAGGGGCCAGATGTGACGACGATGATATCCCCGACACCGATCCCCTGGTTCTCTTCAACGTGTATCTGCCTGCGGAATCGATCGATGTCGGTGTCGTGGGCACAAGCAATCTGCCGCACGAGACGACCGTTGAGCCCCCGACCGACATGGGAGATGATGCTCTGGACGTACCGAGAGCCCTCCAGGCGGAAGTAGCGGTCATCCGTGTGCTCACGCCGAACGAAAGCGTAGCCCTCGACGAGATAGTTGATGACCCTGTCGCCCCCAACCCGAGTGACACTGACCGGGAGATAGACCTCTGCGTCCTTGATATGGTGATGGATGGACGCCAGAATGTTGTCGGGGTCTTCCCCGTCTGCCTTGGGACTCAGTTCGAGAACGACCCACTCAGGGGACTTGCCCGACAATTGGGCTTCGGTTTGATATCTCAACGGTCGTGACCTCTTCTATCCAAGGACCGCCACGAGAGGAAAACACCTGAACCTTCTCGGTGAGTCAAGACTACATCGAGAAGGCAGCCCCTGCAACCGAATTGTCGGGCAAGGCTCCCACTCAGACACGAAGTCCTCCACCCAGAAGACCCCACGTCCGCGCGAACTCCCGTCGCCACTCATCAGGAGTGAGAAGCTCCGAATCATCCTTGTTGCCTGGCCCCGAGAAGTCTGACGGCTGGATGATCTTGCGTGCCCCTCGTGGAAGCTCGTTGGGCACCACGCGAGCATCTTCGTCCGTCAGAGCTTCAGGATCGCTCGACCCCAGGTTGCCGATGCGGATGACGGGGGCTGCCACGACGGGAACAACAACCGGGGGAGCTGCCGAAGCTGCAGGAGGAGCTGCCGAGGCTGACGGTGCAACCGGAGCGGCTGCGGGGGTAGCCGTCGGGACCGGGGCCAAGACGGGTGCTGGTGGGGGCATCGGGGCGGGGGCGGACGCCGTGACATCAGGGGATTTCGGAACTCCCCTTGCAAGCCGTACCACATCGCAAACGAGCGAGTTCTTGGTGGCGTACCGGCGGCTCAGAAAGAAGGCTGCACGCTCCAGGCAGCCTTCTTTGAACCGCTCGTAGACCTGTTCGGCCTTCTCCCGGTCCGTGTACGTGAAGTCCGCCGTGAGCCCATTGGCGAGGCGGTAGCTGTTCATCGCAGCTTCCGCGATCCCGGCGCAAACGTCCTCGGCTGGAGCCCGCTCACACGCAGCTTCGACGAGTCGGATGGACTCGTTGGCATCCCCGAGAGCCAGGAGGGTGTCGTAGTAGACCGTGACGAGCCCGAGGTTCAGGTATTCGCGCACCTTGTCGAGCGTGACAGCCCCCAACTGCGCGATCATCTCCAGCCTGTTAAGAATATCACGGACGTGTCCCCCCGAGGCGTCGATAACCGTGAGCACGGCATCATCCTCGAAAGTAACCCCCTCCTTGGTGAGGACCATTTGCATCCGCTTGAGGAGGTTCTCGCGTGTGACCTTGCGGATGCTGTACTTCTGGCACCGAGAGACAATAGTGCCCCGGATCTTTGCTGCCTCCGTTGTGCAGAGGATGGCGACCATCCGGTCATCCTCGATGGGCTTGAGCAGAACGTCCTGAGCGTCCGCGCTCATCCGGTGGCAATTATGGACGACAACCGCTTTGTTAGACACCCCTTTGGCGGAGAAAGCAAAAAAGCTGTGCGTGTCCGATACAGTAACATCGTACACACGGGCCTTTCCAAGGACTTCCTTCTTGACCAACCGAGCCATCAGAGACCCACCCCTTTGGGCACTGGTACCCCCAAAGATGTCTCTACTATGTCATCATCCTCCGTGAGTTCCACTGCTTTAACCCAACCCCGGTTACGAGTAAGGACCTCCTGGTCCTCCGTGACGGTGATTTCTACCCCATTGTCAAAGACAAGACGTACAACGTCACGTTCATCAGGTAGCACGAACCAGTCGGAAAGACTTCGCCAGACAACAGTTTGGCTCTTAGTATCATAGGACAACACATCTTCAGTTGACCGGCTCTTGACCAGTGTACGAATGGACTTTGAACCCTGTCTAGTTACCAACAGAGTGTCCTCCGTAAAACACTCGTCGAAGAGGTAGATGCGCTTGGGCGCTCCGAGCACCGCGAACGGAAGGCCGTCCACGATAGCCCGGATCTGGTCGATGGTTCCGTTGCTTGCGGCGTCCTTCTCGACGAACGCCATCGAGGTCTCGTTGAGGATGTCCTTGCAGTTGTCGCACTCGTTACAAGGCTCGGGCTCCGGAGAGTTCTTGTCGAGGTTCTGACAGAGCAGGGCACGTGCTAAAATACGCGCGAGTGTCGTTTTACCCTGCCCTGCTCCGCCCTCGAAGATGTAGCTCGTGTCCAGAGCAGTCCCACCACGTAGCTGGGCCTGGAGCACCTTAACGGTGCCCTCCTGGCCCAGCACGTCCCTGAAGTTCAGGGGACGATAACGTATATCCCACACTATACCACCTCACGATCTCTGAACCAAGTTCGCAAGAACGGCTCAAGATCGAGACAGTCTCACCGGATCTCAATGAGAGTGACGCCGTTCCGGGGCATGTTCACACGGAGGTTAGGTGTTGGTCGTCATGTTGATGGCAGCGACGGTCTCCTGAACGAGACTGTCCACGTCGATCTCCTTAGCGATAACGGTGAAGGCCGCGAGGTCCTCGTTCCAGGCACCATGACGTCGAAGGATGGCCGCGAACTCCTGCACGTCCGGCTCGCGAACGCCCCACTTCATCGCACCTCCGTCGTTCTCGTCCTCTTCGCCCGTGCAGGCTTCCAGCAGGTGATCAACGAGGGCCTGACGCTGATTGTCGCGCAGCTCGTTCCATTGGTCAAGCGCGACCTCCATCATGAAGTCGGCCTCCAGGAGGAAGTCGAAGACGCCAGAGATGCGTCGCACCTTCCCACGCACCGGCTTGCCGTTCTTCATGCTCGCCCTGTCGACAAACACGTATCTGAACCGCGCCGTAGCCAGCTCGGGGTGGTACATCGGGATGAGTCCCGATGCCATTTGCTCTACCAGCTCAGCAGTTCCGTAAACTTTCGGCATCGAACGGCTCCTTGTGGTTCCCTACGAGGGATGTGATGAACTCCTGAAACCTGACGTCTCCCCACGACTCCCAAAGATCGCCGGGATCCTTGGCGGGCTTGCCTGACACGACCTTGGGGTAGCACACTACACGCACGTCGAACTCTCCATCAAGGCGCTTCTTGTACCGCTCACAGGCTCTCCGACCCGTGGCATCCATATCATAGCCGAGCCAGATTCGCGTTACGAGTCGTTGCAAGAGCCGCAAGAAAGGTTCTGTCACCCTGGCGGTCAGGGTGCTCACCGTCCCAGGAAAGACCCGCTGGATGGGGAACAGGTCGAACGCCCCCTCGACGAGCCAGACGCGCTTCTCCGACCACAAGGTGTGAGAAGCCTGCCCGAGCCCGAACAGGATGGGCTCATCGTTGACTTCGATAAAGTTCATGTAGCCCGTGCGGTCTCGGTCGACATGTCGGAGCTGAAGCCCTCGGATGTCCCCCAGAACGTTCGTGAGAGGCAGCACGAAGACATCGTCCAAACGGCCTTCAATCCCGCACCACTTGAGGAAGCTCTGGGGGTAGACCCCGTCAGGGAGACAAACCCCTAGATGTCCGATCTGAAAGAGGGTGATCTGCTCGTCGGTCACCCCGCGAGCCCACAGAGCTTCTCGCACCCGGTCGGGGAGATTGACGGAGACCGTTCTGACGAAGTCCTCCATCCAGGTCATGTCCGCACAACTCTGAACGCCTTGGGGCGCATGATGATGCCGATGCTGTCCCCCATGCGCACGCACAGCCCCGCGCTAACTGGGGCGAGCGCCACCAGGGCGACCGTCTCAGGGAGGCTTGTCACGAGCACCTGCATGCGGTTCACGGTCCCGGCCAACCCTTCCGGTACGGGGGCCTCTTGACCGAGGATCCCCCGCGCCAACGCTGCTGACACGACTAGCGTACGGGGCTCCAGGCTGGCTTGCCCGAAGGACTCGACCGCTTCGGGGACGCTTTTACACCGAATGTCCCACCCACAGGTCTCCGAACCGTCCCACAACCGGATGGCAAGCTCGGTTGCTAAGACGCCCTCCTCTTCGATGAAGCACGGGGAGAAGCCGTACCGAGCGATCCCGTTCGGAGTCTTACGAGTCAGGAGGAAGGTCCCCCGCATGTTCGTCGCGAGCAATGGATCTGTGTCCGTCGCGTTGATGTCGATCTCCCCAAGCGCAGGTGTGGCAAACCCCGCAGCCGTCGCGGAGCGTTTGATCCGCTGCCGGGCTCTCTCGACGAGAAACAGGTGGGAGAAGACGGAGAAGGGCATCAGCCTGGGTCGTCCGTTGGAGCCGAGGGCAGCAACTTCATCATGTCGTAGTTCGGGAGGACCGGCGCCACGTTGATGCGGACGAGTCTGTACCAGAGCAGCTTCCACCACGGGAGACGCCGGTTGCTGCTGTCATCGAGCGCCCAGAACAGGCCATATAGCTCGGGCATGTTCGCTTTCACCCAGTCGAGGTTGGTAACGTTGACCTGGAAGGCTTTGAAAATGGATTCCTTCGTCGCGGGGGGCTGAAAGTAGGGGCACCGCTGCGCGTCGATGGGGTCCTCGCAGATGTTCCCGGGCCAGAGCGTCGGGGCCTCCGCGTTGAACATGCAGAGCCCTATGGTCTGCTTGATCCGCTCCCCATCGTTGGTGGAAATCCGGTTGTATGTGTCGTTTGGCATGTCCTCGACGGACTTGCGGGTGTCGAGCGGATGCCGATGGTTATACGTGCAGAGGTGAGGCAACCGGGTCTTTGCCTCGCACACCCGGCGCGTGAGTTCGTCGCAGAGCAAGGCTCGGACGCGATTCTCGATGTCATCTTTGGACTTCATCTGTCCTCACGAGCGGAAACCCCGTCCTTTAGGACGGGGAGGAAGCGAGTCTTCCCTGGGTTGTACGTTCTGAACGAGTTGGGCTTGAGAACTGTCAAGTCTGTAACCTTCGCGGTCTGGGTCAATCTCTTCCCATCCCATATTTAGGGCGGGGTAGTTTACGCAGCACCTATATTCCGACGAGCTTCCCCACGCAGACGACGGAGCACCAGGGACCATGTGGCCTGGTCTCCAGTCTCTGCCGTTGCCTGGTAGGCCAGGTCCGCGTGATCGAGAAGCGCCTGTTTGTGCGTGACGAGCAGGATGTCGATTCCGGTCGACGCAGCGAGCTTCTTCAGGAACTGCCCCGCCGCATCCAGGTACTCGTCGCTCACGGCAGCCAGAGTCTCGTCCAGGAACAGGACAGGGGCCTTCTTGAGTCGCAAAAGGGAGAGGAGACGGAGCACGAGAGACGCGATGCTTGAAGGCCCTCCCCCGAAGGACTCCAGGGGGTGCCCGCGCACTGCGACCGTACTCTCCCCCTGCTTGAAGAAGAAGTCGATGGCGACCTTGTTGTACCGCTGAGCAACCTCAGCCTCGAACACGAGCTGCTGGTCGAAGAAGATGGTTCTGAGCCCCTCCGTGACAACGCCCTCGATGGTCTTCACCTGGTCGAGGACGAGCTTGTCCATGAGGGAGCGGAGTAGCTCCCCCACCTTGGTCAGACGTTCGACACGGACGGCGAGACTCTCGACTTCACGACGACGCGCCTCCAGGTCATCCGAGATATGGTCACGGACAGCCTGAAGGCGGGCGGAACTACGGTTGAGGGCTTGGACCCGCTTCTGCCAGTCGGTCAGGCCATCGAGGTCATGATGCGGGTCACGTTGCATGGGTACAGGACTCCTGAGTCACCGTCCTCAGACTTGGACAGGGCCATGAAGACCTTGCCGTTCGAGTCGTACCGGACGGACTCTATCGTACGGACGAAAGCGCCCTTGCGATCTTCCATGGGAGCGAACCGCATCTGGACTTCGTTATCCTTGACGTCCTGAACGATCGACCGGAAAGCCGCGAGGTCAACCTCGAAATCGAAGTCCTTGTCGAGCTTCGGATCGGCCTTGTCCCCCGCGTATACCGGGAAGCTCTCGAACTTGCCCGCACTCTCGGATGACACGAGACGGATATGCTCGTCTGCGTGGGAGTAGACGACGTGAACGCGCTGGTCCTGCTTCACGTCGATGACGAGGGACGCCGTGTCGATAGCCTTGATGAGGGACGACTTCGGGATATGAAGCACCCACTTGTCGAGAGCCAGCGGGTAGGTCGCGAACCGGGAATGCTCCTTGGTGGCATTCGCCCAGCCAAAGAACTGGTCCTTGTCTTCGCTCACGGCGAAGGTCATTGTGGTGCCCCTGTAGAACTTCGCCACTCCCGAGCACTTGTTGAGGAAGCTGGTGACCTTGGCGATGTGGCTGGCATGGACGGCGATCAGCTTGTCCTCGAAGGCTGCTGACTGGAAGTAGAACACCCGATGTCCATCGGAGCAGAACAGATGCCCGTTGCCTCTCGCCCAGTCCTCCTTGGACTTGTCGAAGGTCTGGACCGTGTTGAAGTGGTCCTCGACCACGCCCTTGCGGGCCGTGCCTGGAAGAAAGGCTTGCGCCAGTGTGAGGGCCGCGCGCAGGACGCCCACGTTGAAGTCGATTGGCCCTGACGCCTTGGCCTCATCGAACTTCTTGTCACAGCGGTCCACGCGCCGTGGGTCGAAAGTCGAGTGATCGTACTTATTGTCACTCGTCGAGTGAACCAAGATGGACGGGGGCTGGCTTTCATCCTGGCCTGCCACCGACTTGATGGTGACGATGTCCTCGGGGAAGTTTCGCCAGATCTGGATGGGCTGAACCTGGTAGGTGAACTGCCCCTCTTCGTCCATCTCCTCCAGCTCGAAACCGGCACGGGCCACCTGCTCCAAGTTGCGCGAGTAGATGTGACACCAGGGCTTGTCCTCCCGCTCCTTGTTGTGGAAGCAGTGGAAGAGGTACACGGAGCTGGTGGCCTGCCCCGAGACGGCACGGGGATCGACGACGGACACGACGCTGAGTGCATCGTTCAGACTGGCTGCCTTGAACTTGATTTGCATGAACTATCCCTTCTTGTCGTAGGTGGCGAGCGCCTGTTCCATGGCCGCCAAGTCCTTCTCGTACTGCACGACCATGGCTTCGAGATCCGCCTTGGCCCTGTCCCTTTCGGCGACAAGGTTCTTAGGATCAATCCCCGCCGCCTTGATTTCCACGAGGAGCTTGGCCAGCTCCTCCTTCTTGGCTTGAAGGAGCCCTTGCAGTTCGGACTTGCGTCGATTGACTGCGTCGGTACGCTTGGCGAGGTCTTCTATCTTCTTCTTGAGTTCTTCGGGCGTTGCCATCGCTTCTCCTCCTACAGACCCACATCATCTACACCTGTCCCGGTGTGCTTGGGCGCCGTTAAGCTCTCGAATTTCTGTCCCTCGGGACAAAGGGCCAGGTAGGCGCAGAACCGGCACGAATCCCCCGTCTTGACGGGGAAGACCCGTGGCAGGCTGGCAGGGTCGGACGCGAGGGCAGACTTGTCCGCTTCGAGCTTGTCGAGGGCGCCGGATATTTCCGCCTGAAGAGCGTCGAGGTCACTGGGGGAACAGGCCACCCAGTCGAGGCTCTCCTCGGGCTCGAAACGCCAGTAGACGAAGCCGAGTCGGTCGGGGGCCGTCTGGTGCTTAAGCCGGTAGAGCATGGCGTACCAGCGGAGCTGCCGCTCATCGACGTATTTATCGCGCCACTTGGACCCCTTGCCGTCGATGATGATGGTGTCCTCGTGGGGCTTGATGCGCTTCATGATGAAGTCGGCACGCCCCCCGATCATGTGTGGGCCGACCTGGTGATCGAGCTTCACCTCCGCTGCCGCCGGAGTGCCGAGCAGCCGGTGATGCTTGATGATGCGGAGCCCACGGGGGATGGCATCCAGCACGTCGGCAACCAGGGCCTCCGGGCTGGCGTAGTTTGCCTTCTTGTCATCAGGCTTCCACTTGATGACCCCCGTCTTGGCCTCCTTGGCGATGATGCCGTCGAAGGACACGCCCAGGCGGTCCCGAAGCTTCTGCTCGACGCCCTTCTCCATCCAGAGGCGCTCGTTGTAGAAGACCTCGAAGAGGTAGCCGGTGATGGTGCCGAAGAGGGAATTGACTCGGTTGTCGGGCTCCTCCAGGACAGGCTTGCCGATGTACCTGTACCAATATTGCTTGGGGCAGGACGAGTAGGACTTGTAGCCTGAGTAGGAGATGTACATGATCAGCCGACCTCGGCGCGGGCTCGGTCGAGATAGTCCCGAGCGAGATCTCGGATCTCCACAGCGACGTTCAAGGTGTTCAAGTTGTCCTCGATGGATGCGTCAGGGTTGAAGTTTGCGTTCGTCTGGAGGATCGTGACAAACTGCTCAATGTTCGTCTCCTCCGCCTCCTGCCTCTCCTTACGGTCGAAGTCGAACACATCCTCGGCGGGAGCCACATCGAGGGGAATCTGTAGCACGCGGATGCGCTCCTTGGTGGCCTCAATGAGAGCCACCTTGGGCGTCCGGTGTGTGTTCTCCCGAATGAGGGCTCCTCGGCTCACGGCCCCAAGGTTGACGAACTGCGTCCCCCCGATGGTCACGACACCCTGATCCTTGTGCCAGTGTCCGAATGTGATGACGTCGGGCCCCCCAGGCTCCACGAGGTCGGCGTACCGAAAGACGGGCTCCCCGAAAAAGTCCTCAACCATCTTCGGGGGCTCTTCCGCCGCAAGCTGGTGGACAACTGCGATGAGGTACGAGTCCCCCGGCTTCTTCTTAATGGCCTTCAAGTCCGCGAGGGTGCGAAACGGGCTGAAGGGCACGCCGACAACGCGCACGGACAGGCCGTTTGTCCTGAAGGTCTGTTCCTGGAGTGGGCAGAAAACCCCAGAGGAAAACAGAACGCCGAGCGGCTGTTGGTCGATAGTTTCCAGGTTGTTGTAGACGACATCGTGATTGCCCACGATGGCAAAGGTAGGGCACGGGTAGTCTCGGTGGACTCGTGCGGATCGGTTAACCAGGGCGTGCGAGTTGCGGCTCGCGCTCTTGATGTGGAAGTAGTCACCCCCGTCCAGGACGGCCACCGCGTCATACTCCAGCGCGAGCTTTCCGATCTGCTCCAGGTTGCCCCATATCTCCGCTGGGTAGTCCCCCTTCCATGATGCGGGACTACGGTCGCAAACGTGCACATCCGTGCGGAAAACGAAAGCAAGGCGGGACATGTGGGCGCCGTCTACACCGCTTCCGCGGCTTTGCCCGCAAAATCTTCCTCCATGTCGATTTCTGGTAGTGGCCGGATTTGAACCGGCCTGACGCGCTGCGCAACGGGACGCGGGCACGGCTGCAACGTCGTGTCCTTCCCGGGGTAGTCGGGCCGCTTCCCCGCGAACGCTTCCTCCACGGAGATGAGCTGCACCCGGTCATATTCGCGGTTCCACGTCTCAGACCTCCACTTGCCGGCCTTCAGTGCGGCGAGCCTCATCTCCGACGTGGGCGCATCCATGGAGAAGAGGACGCCGATCGGCGCCTTCTCGGCTTCGAGCGTTCCGGCCAGGTCGCGGACCATCCCGGGGTTCAGGTGGCCTGCCTTCACGCTCACGATCAGGCGCTGGCTCTTCTCCGTTTTCGTGTCGTCCTGGAAGCGGATCACGCCGTCAATGCCACGATCCTTCCCCTTCTTCCCGACGCGCCCCGGAGAGTCTCCCGTGGGCCGCGCGCCGATCAGGTGAAGCGCCCACCACTGGAACTGATACGGGTCCGCCTTGGCGAGCGCGCGCCCCCCCTCGATGTCTGCCGGCTCCCCTTGGACGGTGTAGACGATGCCCGGGAAGGCCGTGTCGAGGCGGTTGCGGATGAGGGCGACGGCAAGGTGCGTGATGTCGATGCCGATCCACTCGCGCCCGAGACGTTGCGCGGCATGCACGGCGGTCCCGCACCCGCAGAAAGGGTCAAGCACGACGTCGCCCTTGTTAGACGACGCCTCGATGATGCGCTCTAGGAGGGCGAGCGGCTTCTGTGTCGGGTAGCCGAGTCGTTCCGCCGCTTGCGAGTTGAGCGGCGGAATGTCCGTCCAGACGTCGCCCACAGCCTTACCCTTGCGCTCATCCAGGTAGCGCTTCTCGCGCGGCACCGCTCCCGGACTCGGCTGCACGATCAGTCCGGCCAAGTACGCCTCTTGCATTCTCTCTCTCGTCCAGCGCCACACCTTCGTGTGCCCGAGAAATTCGTAGGTGAGGTTCGGGCGATCTGGGTTCGGGTTCGTGATGTCCCCCAGCGTGTACCGTCGTCCGTCCGGCTCGCGGTGCGAGTACTTCCCCTCCGTCTTCTCGTCCAGGTTGTCAGGGTCGTAGGCGACGAACATGGCGTCCGCGTTCCACGTCGCGCCTTCGCCGCCGCGGTAGACGAGGATCGTGTCGTGGTTGCTTGGTAGGCGTTTCGTCTGCAACGCCTTGCCGGTCGAACGCTCCCAGATGATCTCATTCTGGAAGCGCTCGGCACCGAAGATCGCGTCCATGACGAGCTTCAGGTAGTGGCTCGCGACGGGGTCGCAGTGGAGGTAGATGCTCCCCTTCGGCTTGAGCACGCGGCGAAGCTCCACGAGGCGGATCGCCATCATGGTCAGGTAGGCCATCATGTCGTTCGTCCCGAGGAACGACCGGAGCGCCTCGACGAACGTGATGAGCTTCTCCGACGAGCGCCCGTCAGGACTCGTCAGGTCCTTGTAGGCCCGCTCCGCGTCGGTCCCCCAGTGCCACGAGTCCTCGAAGGCTCGGATCTGCGCGTCGGAGTCTGACTCGTCCTTCTCCGCGAAGAGGACGTTGTAGTCACGCGCCGAGTTGAACGGCGGGTCCAGGTAGATGAGGTCAACGGAGGCGTCCGGGATGTGCTCGCGGAGGACGTCGAGGTTGTCGCCGTAGAAGAGGGTGCTCACGGGCGCGAGAGATATCATGGGGGCCGCCTACACCGCCCATCGGTCGCGCCCGCGCCGCGGTTGCGCAGTTTCTACGCCCGCCCGCAGTGAGGGCAACTCCCCGGAGCCGGCCACGCGCCCGAGAGCACGTCTTCGAGCGGCACGCCCGCGAGGCGAACTGCCCGCAGGGCCAGACCGGCGCTCGGTTTGCCCCGCCTCGACAGGGCCGCCAGAAGCGTCGCGTGGTTGGCGGAGAGCGCCTCGGCAAGCTGGCGAGCGCCACCGACACGGGCGCGGAGGACGCGAAGCGCCGCCTTCACGTTCGCCTGCTCGTCGGGCGTCAGGTCGGACGAGCGTCGGGTCTTCGTCGGGTCGCGCGGGCGCTGCCAGCGGACCGGGGCGGAGAGGACGGGCGGCATCCCGGAGAGGATGCCCCGGCCGCGCTGGCATGGGCCGCGTCATTTCAAATCCGGCCACTACCCGATTTCTCGACCTGCCCTCGATCCGTCGCGAATTAACAAGCAGAGCCCGCTTCCGCATGCCCCCCACACGGTTGTGCACACGTCGGACAGACGCCGAGCGAGACCCATTCCCCCTGGATGGCCACGCCGTCCTCCTGGGCCTTCTGGTGTTGTGCCTCCCACACGGGCAGCTTGGTCACCAGAGCCAGGTAGCGCCCCTCAAGGTCGTCGAGCTTGCCGAACATAGTGAGGCGCTCCTGAAGAGCGTTCGCGGGGGGCGTTTCGGGGGCAGATGTCTGCACGGTTTCGAGCTTCGTGACATCCCCGGTCAAGTCGTTGTACCGGCTCGCCAGCACGGTCACCCCGTCGAACCCCGTGATGCTCTCTTTGAGATGCGCAACATCGGGCACTTTGATGGCGTCCACCCCCTTCATGTGGTCGAACCGGACCTTGAAGGCCACGAGTCGATCATGCCATCCCTGGATGGTCAGAAAGCCACCGGATCCGTCCTTGAGCGGAGTCACGTCCGGTTCGGGGATATTCTCGACGCCCGCTAGGTGCCGGACCTCGGTTGCACGAGCGCTCCCGACTTCCAGGAAGTGCTCGATTTGATTCACTCGCTTGTCCGCGCGCTCGACCTCGTGGAGCTTGTTCTCGACCTCGCGGAGCTTACGGACGTCATCGTCCAGACCGTCGTACTGGACGAGATTTTGGGTCAAGACCACCACGTCCTGCTCACGCACCTTGCGAATCGAGACGGCCTCCTTGCGGTCTTTCTCGGCCATCCGCATCGCGATGTTCACCCTGTCGAGGTGCGCCACGTCCGAGAGCACGTCCGCGATGACGCCCCCCGTCTGGTTCAGGAGGAAGATGGGGTCGAACTGGTCGCTGACCTGGAGCAAGTCCTTGCTGTCCCCGATCTTGATCGGGGCGTAGCCGTCCATGAGGAACGAGGGCGTCCCGCTCCCGATGCTGTCGTAGACCTTCCCGTTAAACGTGTAGCGGTTGACCCCGTCACCCTTCTCCCAGAGTAGGTCGAAGCCGTCGCGCTTGATACGCACCGAAGCGACACACTTGCATGCCTTGGCGTCCTTGATCCGCCGAGCGCAATTGGGGCCGTGCCGAACGAAAGACGTCCCCGTCGTCCCCGTGAGAGCCGCCTTGATGGCTCGCACGAGGGCGCTCTTGCCGATGTTGCTTCGGCCCACCAGCGCGGTGAAGCCCTCGATGCGAAATATCGAGTGCTCCACCGACTGGAAGTTGCGTACTTCGACCTCGGTCATGTCTCGGCTTCGGCCCCAGCTTGCTCAATGTCTGCGTCAATCGCCGCGAAGTCTTCTGTGCCATCGTGAACGACTTCCTTGGGACTATCTTCGCCCTCGTCATCGTCATCGAACGATGCCGAGATGGACTGCTCGATAGTATCCTCATCGGACAGCTCCTCATCCGACACGGCGGTTGGAGCCCCATCGACGATGGCTTGTATGACCTTGGTCTTGACCTCCTCGAGTACCTTGGGATTGGCCAAAAGGTATGCACGGAATTTGTCACGACCCTGGAACCGCTCGTTGCTGTAGGAGAAGTACGCGCCGTCTTTGCTGATGATCCCGTTGGCAGCCCCCGACTCGATGATGGAGTACACGTCATCGACGCCGAACCCGTACCGGATGAAGATGTTGGCCGAGTGCCCCTGCTTCGCGTCCGCCTTGGCCTTGACGACCTTGACGCTAGTGAGGTTGCCATACGGGAACTTCTTCTTCTTACCCGACTGAGAGTCCTTGCGCTCAATCATCTCGCTGGAGATGCGCGTGAGACGCAACCGGACGTAGGCGTAGAACTTGATGGCCCTGCCCCCGGCAGAATTCGTCTCAGGGCCGTGCCCACCACCACTCGTGGAGATGACGGAACGCTCCTGGTTGAGCAGGATGACGGAGGTGCCCGGGTGATCCTTGCGGGTCTTGCCCTCGGCCTTGCCACCCTCCGTGGGGTACTTCGACAGCCAGAGGGCGAACTTGGGGATGTTCTCGGAGAGCTTCTTCGCGACCGCACCGACCTTGGCAGCCTCGTCGATTTTTTTGTCAAACTCGGCCTTGGGTACCATTGCGGCCACGGAGTCCACGATGACCATGTCCACGCCAGTACAGATGCCGATGTATATGGCCTTGAGGCCGTCCTCCAGCGTCTCGGGCGCCACAAGGATGAACGAGTCGTTGAACTTGACTCCGATCTGCTTGGCGTACCCGTGGTGGAGCGAGTGCTCGAAGTCGAGGTACAGCACCGTCCCGCCAGCCCGCTGAACCTGGACAACTGCCGCGAGCGCAAGGGTAGTCTTGCCACTCGACTCAGGACCGTATATCTCGATGAACTTGCGCCGGGGGTAGCCGGGGCAGACCTGCCCCTTGCCATCCTGTGCTTTTGACCCACCGACGAGGTTGTTCACGACGAGAGACCCGCTTGGGATGTGCGGCATCGTCGAAGGAGCCGTGTCGATGGGGGTGAGGCTGATCGACTTTTTGAGCAGATTCCTCGTCATCTCGGCCACATTCAGCTTCTTCGCCGAAACGGGCTTTTCCTTCTTCGGTTCCTTCGTCGCGTCTTTTGTCGGTTCGGTCATGTGGCCTCCAGTTGAGAGAAACGGAAAAATCGAGAGTCCTCTTTAAAGATAGCTCCCGACCGTACGACTTGGCCTGCTCGTGCACCCCTGGTGAGCGTGGTGACCTTCGAGAAAGCTCTGTACTCAGCCGGTGAGAGATCCGCGTCCGCGATCTTGTCTACGAGCCGCAGGAAGAACCGGGCTGCGAACCGCCCAACGTGGTAGGCGTCGGCTTCGTTGTGGTTCCACTTCTTGATGTCGGTGTCCGACTTGGCCGCGTTGACCATGTCAGTCTTGAACATCTTGCCTCGCCTGACCTTCGGGTCGATCTTGGCCAGCATCTTCACAGTGCCGGGGTCGAAGTGCACCACGTCCTTGCGATGCGTGTAGACGACCTCGTTTGTGTAGACGAAGAGGGCGTAGGCACCGGGCGACCACTGCTCACCGTACACGGGGGACTCGATGCCCACGGCCTCAACCTGGGGAAACTCTGCGATCTTGGCCGTGACGAGTTCACGGAAGTCCATGTACCTCCGCACGAACACCGTTCTTGGCGAAGATTTCCAGACGCCCTTCGCCACGACTCGGGCCTCCCCCGAGGCTTCCGAGTCGTGGACACACCAGCCGTAGCCTGTAATTGAGGGGTCAAAACCGAGTGTAATCATGGGCGGGCTCGCCCCTGCTTACACCGATCAGACGTTGTCGAGCAGGTCAGTGAAGTCGGTCGTCGAGGACGAGTCCCCAACGCCCACGTTGCTCACCGCACTCCCGCCCATACCGAGCTTCGCACGGAGCTGGTCGGTCGTCATCGTGCGGAACGGGATGAGCTTGTCGTACAGCTCCATCGCTTTGTTAAGCACGACCTCCTTGAACTTCGCGCTTTTCTGCCAGGTCGCCGGGCCGCAGAACGACGGACTGATGTTCTGATACTCCTGGGCGCGGCACTCCAGCTTCACGTCCTGGAGCGCGATGGTGGTGTTGTTCTCCTCCAAGCCGCTGTTGAGCTTCCAGATGTCCTCGTAGACGCCCTTGTGAAAGCGCCACGGGATGACGGACCAGCCGGTTGCCAGCTTGTCCTTGTCGATGTTGCCCGCGCGATCGGTCGGGTAGACGAGAAGGAGCGTCGTGAAGGTGATCTTGGGCTCCGGCAGCTTCTTCCACACGAGGTCAGCTTCGGGACCATCCTTGCCGAGACGGCTGATGACGTACTTGACGGAGTTCTCGTCGTAGTGGAACCACATGCGCTTCATCTTCATCTCGGTCGTGTCGAGGCGCTCTGCAGGAGTGAGCTGCTCCACCGTCTTCGGTGGGGTCAGCGATGCAGCCTTGGCCTCCAGCGCCTTCTTGCTGATCTCGGCCATCTGCTCGTTCGTAGGGGCCGACTTCCCAGACTCCTTCGCAGCTTCGATGGCCTTCTCGACGGCGACCTTGTTGACCGGGTGGAAGTAGACGAACGCGGCGCGGATGATCTGCCCCTTGTTCATCTTCAGCCACTCTTGACGCGACTGGACGTACTTACGTCCCTCCTCGTTGAGGCTCGCATCGTACTCATCCGCCTTGTAATCGTTCTCGAAGGGATCACTCATGATGTTGTTTCCTAGTGGGAGAGCCCTCTACGCACTGCCTGTACTCAAAGGGTCGTGAGGAAACTCTCGTTCGGGTGACTTGAGGAGACCATCTCCTCGCATCTGCGCCGCGTCTACACCGGGTGCATAAGAAAATCAGACGCTATCCAGCAGGGCCGCGTAATCAGTATCTTCGACGGGTTTTGCAGGGGTCCCGAGGAACGCTTCGATGGCATCAGCATCGGTCGGAACCTCCACAAGCTGCTCGACGGGAAGGACCGCCACAGAGGGGGGCACAAGGGGGAGAGCGACGGAAGATGGCGCGGCGGGGGGAGCCTTCACGGCCTTCTCCTCCTCGAAGAGACGGTCAATCTCCGTCATGTCAATCTCCTCCCCGAGTGGCCCCGCACCAGGGCGCTCGTGGTTGGCCTTCCGCTCGTCTCCGTACATGGCACCGGAGTCGATCTCATCGCGGATGAGCGACCGCTGGAGCTTGATGTCCGTCATTGTCGAGGTCAGCTCCCTGTGCCGGTGTCGTACCGCCTTCTCGACGTACTCCAAGTCGTGAAGCTGTCCCTTGAGCACAGCGATGGCGTCCACCAGCACCCGTAGCATGACGTTGACGGTGGCCTTGCGGTCCTCGATGGAAGGCAGCCTGCGGACCCGCTCATCGTCGGACAGCGTGTGGTCGAACGCGACGTTGTACTCCGTCTCAGACGCGCGGAGCGACCTGGAGATATCCTGCTTCTCCCGGTGGACCTCCAACTCGATGCGGCTGACTGCATTGAGGTAGTTGCGGCAGGTCGCGATGATATCCTGAAGGTAGAGGGGCCCCAGCGAACGCGGGTCAGACTCTAGCTTGATCTCGTACTTGGAGATTTCGTCATAGATGGCCTTGACACGCCCGATATTCATTAGCTCGCTCCTACTCCTACTGCGACGGTGCCGTTGGACACCCCGTTCAACTTCTTCGGTGCATCGTCTGCCTGGAGGAGCTTGACGAGCCCCTCATCGTAGGACGCCAGGACAGCACGGGCCTCCTGAGCGGCATCACGACTGGTCATCACCTGGCGCTTGGCGGCATCCTCGTAGACCGCACGGACGACGTGCTTGCAGAGGAGCGTGCGGACAATCTTCACGTCTTCGGGGTTGAACCCCGTAGGCTGAGCGTTCTCGTGCATCTGGGGGATCTCCGCCCCCGTTCCACGCGACGCGGTGACCGAGTAGAAAGCACTCTTCTTCCGGCCATTCCCGTCACGGTCTTCGATGGAGAACGAAACAGTCAATTTGTCGAACTGAATGTCAGCCGACAGCTTCATGAGTCGCGCCAGCTGTGCTGCCGTCAGGCTTTCCAGCGGGTTCTTCGGGGTCTCGTTTGCCATGCCCCCGTCTACACCGATGCGAGGGCCTTCACGAGGTCGTTCACGACACGACCCAGCACGGTATTTCGCTGCACGACCTTGTCGTTCTCGATGGCCATTTGCACGGAAACAGGATCCCCGAGCAGCCACACCTTCTTACGGGCTCTGGTGACCCCCGTGTAGAAGAGGTTTCGTTGGCGCATCCGTCCGTGCGCCCGCACGATGGGCATGATGATGGTGTCAAACTCGTTGCCCTGACTCTTGTGAACTGTGATGCAGTAGGCGAGTTGGAGCATTTCCATCGCCTTGGTCTTCGTGAACGTAACGAGTCGGTTGTCATCCCTCGTCGGGCCGTGAATCTTCACCACGAGGGCGTCCTTGAGGATCTCGTGCAGCTTGCCCATGTCCCCATTGTAAACGTTCAACCCGTAGTCGTTCTTCGTGACCATCACACGGTCACCCAGGCGCACGCGGAGCTTGCCCGCCTGCCACTCAGGCAAGTCCTTGTTCGAGTTGAGGGCATCACGAAGCCGCTCGTTCAAGTTCGTCACACCGACCAGTCCGGCATACTTCGGGGACAGCACCTGGAAGTTGGCGTCCCTGGCCTTGAGCTTCACCGCCATCTTGACGATGAGATCAACCAGGACGTTCTCGTCCATGCAGTGAACGAACTGGAAATCGCTCTCGCGGGGGCGCCCTTGGAGCACCAGGGGCTCCCCGCGCTGGATGCGGTGACTCGCCTGCACGATGTCACTCTTTTCGGCCTGCCGGAAGATTTGCGTCAGCCGAACGTGCGGGATGCTCGCACAGTTAAGTAACTCCCGCAGGACGTTTCCAGGCCCCACTGAAGGAAGCTGGCAGTCGTCCCCAACCAAAACAAGCATCGTGCTCGGATGCAGCGCGTCTAGGAGCCGATAAAACAGCTCCTGATCGACCATCGAGAGTTCATCTACTATGACAGCTCCGGTGCTGAACTTGTTGATATTGTTGAAGGCCCAGACGGTGCCATTATAACCGAACGTCCGGTGAATGGTAGCCGCATCGTTGCCGGTCACGAACGAGAGCCGCTTGGCCGCGATGCCCGTAGGGGCCATGAGTTGCGTGGAAATGCCCGCTTGCTTAAAGAGGCGGACGAAGGTCCGGATCAACATGGTCTTTCCGGTGCCTGGACCACCAGTGAGGACGAAAACATGGTTGTCGACGAGCCGGCGAACACCCTCACGCTGAGCATCGGACAACTCGATGGCCTGTCCCCTCTGGTAATCCTCGAGAAATGCCGTGAGGTCGATGTCGAGCTTGGACGGAGTGACGAACTGCGCGAGCTTGACAGCCGCTTCGCGCTCGTACTTCCAAAGGTCAGGAAGGTAGACGCCAACATCCGGGTCAAGCAGCACGGTCTTCTGCGCGACCATCTGGTTCACGGCGGCCATGATGGACTTGGACAGGTCTCGATCTGGAAAGGGGTCGGCAAGCTCTTGCGCGATGGTGTCCTCGATGAGGAACTGCAAGTCCCCTCTACGGACGCAGAGATGCCCCTGGCGTGAGGCTTCCCACAAGACAGCCAGGATGGCCCCATGAAGTCTTCGCCCGTCGTCCCTGGGGATGCCCATGCGGTCTGCGAGCTTGTCCGCCCGAGAGAGGGAGAAACCCTCGACAGCGACGAGACGGTACGGGTTTTCTGCGATGATGTGGATGGCGTCGTTGCCGAGCATGTCAAAGATGGCTCGGGCCTGGCTGGTCCCGAGGTCGTAGTCGCGAAGGAACGCCGCAAGAGCACTCATGGAGTACGCCTGCTCCCAGCCCGCGATAGCCTTGTCCGCCGAGATGCGCCTCGGGTCGTCGGGGGCGAACAACAACCGGATATCATCTGGGGCGTTGCGGAACACGTCGTAGACACGCGTCCCGTAGGTCGAGACGAGAAGCCGAGTCAGGTCTGGGTCCTCGAAGCCCGTCAAGCACGTCGAGAGGAACCGCTCCACATCAGCGTCCGTCCTAGCGTAAGGGAGCCAACCGAACGGCTTGATCTGCCTGCCGAACTTTCGGTGCTCAAACCACTCCCCAACGACCTCCAGGCAGATGCCTACCCGTACCTGTACGAGCCCGTACAGGTGCCCCGAGACACACACGTTCGAGACATCGACCCCCGGCGTGGGCTCGTCCACGGATAGGTCGAAGATGCAGAAGTCCGCCCCCTGGTACCGTACGTTGGTGATGCACCCCTTGACGGCAGGCATGTCAAGCGCCCGCTATCGAGAGGAACTCGGCTTCGGAGAGCACGGCTGTCCCGTTCTTGCGCGCAGCCTGTGCCTTAACACTGCCGGAGTTGGGATCCGCCACGACGAGGTAGTGGAGCCCCTTCGTGACGGACGCCTTGACGGTTCCTCCGTTGTCCGTGACCAAGGCCTCCAGCTCGGAACGCTTCCGCGTGCTCTTGCCCGTGAAGCAAAACGACTTGCCCGTGAACGCCCCGATGAGGCGGGGCTTGATCTTGACCCCCGCCTCGAACAACGCAGGCATGATCGCGTTCTTCCCGAGGGTACGAACCCAGTTGTCGAGCGCGCCCCCCTTCACGGTGCCCACCCCGGTGACGCTCTGGAAGTCCGCCTCCGAGGCCGCCGCAAATTTCTCCCAGGTGTCGAGACCCCTGTCCACACACGCGCGGATGGTCGTCGTCGAGCACATGGGGATGGACAGAGCCCCAAGCAGATTCTCCAAGGGTATCGGATTCTTATCCCACAGGGTTTTGAGTACATTCTCAGCACTTCTTTCCCCCATGCGCTCGATACCCGCGAGGTCGTCCTTCGTGAGCCTGTAGAGGTCGGGGACGCGCTTGACGAGGCCCTTCTCGACGAGCTTCTCAATGAGGGTCTCACCCCACTCCAGGATACCCAGCTCCTTGACGTACCGCTTGATGCGACCGACCGTCTGCGCGGGACAGGTCGTGATGTCCGGACAGACGAGGTGCGCGCCGTCCATTTCGACTCGGCCACCGCACGAAGGGCAGACGGTCGGAATGACGAAGGGCCGGGGGCTCGGAAAGGAGACCGAGACAACTTTGGGGATGACGTCGTTGGCTCGCGCGATGATGATGCGCGCTCCAGGAGTGAGCCCGAGATCCGTGATGTACTTGATGTTGTGGAGGGTCGCGTTCGAGACCTCAGCTCCGAGGAGCCGGACAGGATCGAAATAAGCGACCGGCGTGAGGACCCCGGAGCCTCCGACCTGCCACTCGATGCTCTGGAGCACCGTCTCGCGAGTGATGTTCTGGAACTTAAAGGCACGCGCGCCCTCTGGACGGTTGTTCGTCTCCCCGAGCGCGAGCTGTTTCTCCAGGTTCTGAAGCCGGACGACGAGCCCGTCGATGTCGTAGGGAAGCTCGGCCCGCTTGCTCTGTTGGTACTCCAGCCAGAGGTCATGGGGGGTCTTGACCCCTGGCATCATCGCCGTGACGTACCAGTTCGGGGTCTTGAACCCCATCGCTTCGAGCCACTCGAACTGCTGGCTCTCGCTCTCAAACTCCTTGCCGTCCGGCACCTGGTAGAAGAGGACGGTCAGGTGCTCGGACCCCCTGCCATCGTATCGCTTGGCGATCCCTGAGGCTGCGTTGCGTGTGTTGGCATAATCGGGGAAGTGCCGTGCGTGGGCCTCCTTGGTTAGGATGATCTCTCCCCGAAGGCTCCCGGTGAACCGCTCAGGGAGCTTGGCAAGAACGCCCTGCATCTTGCAGACGTTCACGCTGATGTCCTCCCCGATAGTACCGTCCCCTCGCGTGATCGCCTGCTCGAAGGCGCCCTTCCGGTACTTGACGGAGACAGAGATGCCGTCGAGCTTCTCGGTCACGATGACGGGCTCGGCCTTGTTGCCCTTGTGGACGCCAAGGAACCACCGGGTCAGCTCGTCCAGGGTGTTGACCTTTTCGAGGCTCCCCATCGGGATCTCGTGCCTGACCTTCATCCATTCGCTGACCGGCTTGGAACCGATCGTGGTGACAGCGGAACTCGTGGTCTGAAGCTCTGCCAGCTCATCAACCCAGGCGTCATACGTCTCGTCGGAGACGATCTCCCCCTTGTTGTTGTAGTAGGCGTCCCGAGCCTTGAGGATGCGGGATGTTAGCTCACGGATACGATTTTGCATCTGAAGTGACCAGGGTGTCGAAAATGTCAACCACCGCATCGTTTCTACACCAAAACCGATCCCCTGGCGGTTCTTTCGATGCACCTTGAAGGGTATGACAGTCCGTCCGTCAGACCCTCGCTGGAAGCTCTCCTACAAAACCGCCGCGCGGTACAACCTTCGCACCCCATTGCCTGACCCCCCGGGGATCGGTGGCCCGCCAGACGACTCCTACGATGACCCGTTCTATGGAGGGTCTGCCCTAGACGATGGCTTGGATGACATCGACGCCGGGCTCGAAAAGGTCCTCGTCAAGAACATCAAGACCAACTTCAAGAACTCGATTGAGTACGGCAACTTCGAAGCGGGTTTTGGGGGCACAGTACTCTCCGTCCACGGATCGTACACCTGGCACAACAGGCCGAGGTATGGGAAGTTGCAGCTCTCTCCAGATTCCTCGGCGAAGGTGGGGCAAGTCGAGGCCCACATCAAGGCTATCATTCAGACGCAGACCGAGGACCTCAACCTGGGGAAATTCAAGACCGACCTTCGCGAGTCCATCGATGAGAGCATCACCATAGACTTCAACGAGTCCCAAGAGAACCCCGGCAAGCTGAGTAGCAAACACACTCTCATCACCCTGCGTCCGATTCATCAGGGGCTGGAAGTCGATGCCAAGGCGACCTACGATGTCACCATCTACGCGCCCGACCGAGAGACACTGATACGCGACCGCCCCGAGCCCGACTACGAGGGCTTCCAACTGTAGCCCCTAACGGTAAAAACCCGTAAGAATCAGCAGGAAGTCAACAAAGAATCGTGCACGAGTCCTTGACTTACCTACCGTGGGCATTACGCTATGGGGCAGAACCTATGAAGGCCAGGATCGTCTACGCAGCCGAGGAAGTCAACTCGGGAAAGGCTTGGAAGCTAGACCAGCTTAGCCTTGCGTACCGATCCTATGTCCAGTCCTGCATCGACCTCATGGTCAGGGACAAGAGG
>Ga0224559_1000434_pt1 | contig 28232 bp, 18 predicted proteins | sample 714S33034metaG_FD_180676 | JGI IMG/M metagenome (GOLD analysis project Ga0224559, IMG submission 180676) | Peat soil microbial communities from Stordalen Mire, Sweden - 717 S3 30-34 | ecosystem: Environmental > Terrestrial > Soil > Wetlands > Peat | place: Sweden: Norrbotten County, Stordalen... | reverse complement strand
TTCAGACAGCTATACTTTTGTTCACTTAGATCCCTGAATACAAAAGCGGATAACCCTCGAGAAAATGAAGCAAAAACAAGGAGAAGCATAGATGGAACCTGGACAAATAAGGGTGGCCAATCACACATTGGATGTAAACTTCATTGCATTTAATAGACAGGGATTGTGAGCTGATCAGAAGATTCAAAACAACAACTCTTCACTTCGTGATTCTCAGGTAGTTTTTAATCAAAAAAAATGAAGTGGTTTTACAAAGACAGAGGATACTTTGAAGCGAAATCACAAGGTTATGAAGCGACACTGAAAAAAGAAGTAAATAGAACATTTTCTGGAAATGAATGACATATTAAGAAACAAGAAGATAAGCTCAAAGTTTTATGAAAACCTTTCCTTATGTAGAATTTTGAATAAAGCTGCTTTTCCTAAATCGGTGAAACATCAAATCCATTATGGTACTAATATTTTAGCTTCAACAATCTATTGCGAAAATTACCAGTTGTATCCTCCATAAGATATATTCTAAATTTATAGTATCATTTTATGAAGATAAAAATCTGTTCTGCTAACATAATTAGAGCAAAAAGAAAAAATTTCCAAAATTTAGAGGAATTTGAAAATTTGATTAAGGAAAAGTTAATTACTTCTCCAGTCACCCACTGTGATAAAACAGGGATGAAAATCAAGACATAAGGACATTGGCTCCATGTAGCTTACAATGACAAATAAACTGTTATCTTTCTAATCTAAAAGAGAATTCAAACCAATAAAATCCATAGGAATTCTTCCAAAATTTAAAAGGTATTAGCAGCTCCCGATAGACAGAAGTCCTACAATAGTTATGAATGTACTCACACTTTTTATAATGCTCATCTCCAGAGAACTTAATAGGACTGAAGAGAATTAGTAACACAATGATTAAAGAAATGAATGAGCTTTTAACAGAAACGAAAAAAATACACTGATAAATTCAAAGATTAAATTAAAGCGTTAGAAGAAATGTTCAATTTCATAATCATGAAAAAAATGGAGAAAATTGGCCTTTCTAAACCCTCAAAACAGGACAGCAAGTGCAAATCCAAAATCACGGAATCTAAGTGGTTTTTTTACATACAACACAAAGAAAAGATCCTGACGTTCCTTACAGATTTGATAGTTTCATTGGAAAATAACGAGGTAGAAAGGAGCATAAGAATAACAACAATGGAAAAGATGACGATATTCCCCACAGCTAAAGTAGTGGGCATTCTTATACGAAGATTGTGAAAATTTATTCCTGGCACATCCAATTTCAAAAACTTTCGACTTTTCAAAAGATTACTTAATTAAAGGGACTCTTTTTAAATCTTCCAATTATAGCAAACTTGGTATGTAAACCTCAGTATGCAGCTTTCAGTTAAAAAACCAAAGCCTATCTCCGACTAAAAGGAAGAAAAATTTCTGAAGAAGGACCAAATAAGGAATTTTTTTCAGACCACTGTTAAGAAAATCTGATTAGAGGACAGAATCCAAATGTTATATAAGCCTGTGAGGAATTTTTCCACCCAGAGGAATTGTATGAATATACTTCTTCCGGAAAACGGGGTTGCGCATCATACAATAAGAAGTATCCTTTTTGTAAGCATTATGATTACCCATACGCTTCCAGATAGCTCCCAGAGGTTCTTCACATATGTTTCCAAAGGAAAGAGGAGTGTAGGCACAGGGCATTACTTCTCCGTCCGAAGCAACATGCACCCATCGTCTGCCTGCAAAGCACCCGAAAAGATCAGGGCCCATAAAATAGGGAAAAGCAGTAATTCTGGGACCTTCTGGTTTAAGATTCATAGCTTTCTGGAATTTTTCAAGCCTAAATATATCGTTTTTTCCGATTACATCGTCTTCGTGATCAAGCCAGCGCCCTACAGCAACGATTTCATAGATAGAGACTTCATGCATGCCAAGGTCAGTTGCAAGATTGTAGAATTCCTCAAGGTCATCAATGTTATTAGGAGAGACTACCACAAACATATCAGTAAGTATCCCGGCAGCAATCGCATTCCTGATGCCAGACAATGCATCGCTGTACGCGCCAGCTCTTCCCCTAATACGATCATGTTCAGATTCAAAAGGGCTATCAAGGCTGACTCTTAAAGAATATAAAGATGCTGCCTTAAGCTCTTTTGCCCGTTCTTCGGAAAGTTTGAATCCAGAGGTAAAACAAGTAGTAATTGCCCTGGACTTATCCACTCTCGAAACCATCTCGACAAGATCATTTCGAAGCATTGTTTCCCCTCCGTCAAAGGAAACAAGATAAGAACCAAGGTCCAGACTTTGATCTACAGCATCGCATATCTCATCCAGAGTCAATTCTCTTTCCGGTTTAATATCAGCTGCTCCGCAATGGATACAGTGATTGGGACAGCGAGCTGTAATTCCAATTGAGAACTGATCTGGAATTCTCTTCTTCATGATGGCTGCAATCTCGGCATTCATTACTCTGCTGAAGACAGGTCCGGGAATAGGGGGGATCCATGTGGAAAAAATAATCATATCTTCACTCATTGAGATAGGCTTTTCTTTGGCAAAAATATTATTAATGCGCTTCAGTAAAGGTTTTGCGAGCTGGGAAAAAGGACCTCCAGCATAGAGCACTATTTTCTCATTTTCTGTACTGGCATTTACTTTGAGCAGCGGACTATCATATACTCTCATGGATACACCTGCTAATGGTAGAGGGGCAAAAATTGGAAATATGGTAGAATTAAAATAACAAACTGATAGATACAATTTTATATTTCAGGCATAAATGATTCGATAGGATTTCAATTAATTTTAAGCCAGAGCTGGGTTAATCAAACATTTCCAGAATACCGACAGTCATATAATCGGTAATCTGAAAAAGCTTATCTCTTGCCGGACATTCCTTGAATGTCATAAGTGTCTCTTTTGCGGCATCAACGTGTAGCTTTAATGCATCTAAAGATTTCTGTACTGCTTCTTCCTTTGACATGTTTTTCATATAAACATGTGGCAAAGTTTCAGATGTGAATTTCGACTTCTTGCCTTCAACAACTTCCAGAAATTCAAGAATATCATCAACAATTTGATATGCAGTTCCTAGAGAATTTCCAAATAAGTAAAAATGCTCTGCTAAAACCTCATTAGCTCCTCCTGTATAGGCTCCTATAGAAGCACTGATCGCAAACAGAGAAGCAGTTTTCATATAAATGCACTTGAAATAATTGCTTTCCCCAGGATTTTCCTCTTCAAGACCCAGGTCAAGGACTTCCCCTTCAGCCATATCCATCCCAGCTTTCCCGAAATCCCTAATCACCTTCTCTCCATAAGGAGAAATGAACTCAATGGACTTTGCAATGAGATAATCACCACAAAGAAGTGCCCTGGAATGGCCGAATTTTTCAGGAGCTGTAGGCAGGTTTCTTCTGAGAAGTCCCTGATCCAGCAGGTCATCATGGATCAGTGAAGCTGAATGCATCATTTCAACAGCAAGAGCTGCACTGAGACTCTGATAATACGAGCCGGAGCATATTTCGCTAGCTAGAAGAAGAATAATCGGCCTTATTCGTTTTCCTCCGGTATTACAGACATGTTCTGCTATTTTTTTCAATTTAGAATCCTTCATTTTATCAATGAATGTTTTTATCCCAGATTCAACATATCTGTACTCTTCCCACTCTTCAATATTCATTCATATTACTCCGAATACTTGAAAGGGTTATCCGGTACAATCTTATCTGCCTCAAATATAAATCCAGAAACCTTGATTCTGCTGACACTTACCTATTTTCCTCCTGCGAGCTTGGGAGGAAAACTGCCTAGCATATATATACACATGACATTCTGTAGATGTACACATATCTATAATTTGTTTGCCTATTTGCCTAATCTTATCCATTGAAAGTTGGATTAATTTTTAAGTCACTGTCATATTGAAAAAATAGATAGCATTCTTGTGTATATCTGTGGAAAGTGGGATAAACCTTTTAGTTCTCTCTCTTAGTCCTTGGTTCAAACATCACCATCTCGGAAAATATTTCAAAACTTTCTTATTCTACTATTCCCATAGCAATTACATTTTGCACGACATTGGCTTGGAGATCAGACGCCGGCTCAAATATTACAAGGTAAACACCTGGAGGATCAAGTTCACCTAACTCTGAAAGAACACATCAATAAGGGAAGTCAATATTTCCTTTTGTTATCCAAAACTCCGTATAGTATGATCATTACATTAACTTTTTGTTAAGCTCTAAATAATATAATATAATATAAGTAACGATGAAGATAATGTAAAATTCTGAGCCATCTATTGTAAACTCCAGAACAAAGGGATTCATTTTCACCATATCTCCATGGCAAAAGTTTTCTTCATGAACTACTGAGATTGACTTCGAAACTTTTCTTTTGCATATTAACATAAAATATAATTTTACCCCTATAAATTATATATAATGAAAAAAACAACATGAGAGCTTATCAAATAGAAGATATCTCTGTAGAAAAATAAATTTCTGAAAAACATCTTGAATTAATATTCAAAAGAAAACTCATTATTCCGTTTCAACATTCATTGATTACCCTAACGTTTGATCCCACTTATATGCCGAAAAATATGAGAAAAATAGTAATTTACTGTTGCAAGTGTTTAGATAACCAATCACTAGGCCGTTTTCTCGCAAAATCTTCTTGGTCTTCTGCAGATCTTTTCAAATCTATTCGAGCAAAAGCCATTAAAATTATCGGCAAGAAGGGGACCTTACACTTGATGAATCAGACATAAAAAATTGAAGAATAGTTCTGTCGGAGTTTATCCATCAGTATTGCGGCAACCTGAGAAAAAAGGAAAACGGTCAAATTGGTATACATTCCCTGTTTATTTTAGTCTAATATCCACAGCTTGCTGTGGGGATGGAAAATTCCCGAGATCCTTCATTAACTAAATTATTTATGGTTTAGCCTACATTCCGCAGAGCACACAGATGTAGAATTTGCTTGCACATCTACCACTATTAATTAATTGAAAATTAGATTAATTTTTGAGCTACTGTCATATTGGGAAAATAGATGGTATTCTTGTGTACATATGCAGAAAGTGTGGTATCGATAAGACAGAAACTTTTTGATAGCAGAATGTAAAGAAAAGATGATGTTAGCAATCAACCCATTTTGAGGTCTGTGATTTCAACATTGAGGTTTGTAATCCCAAGAGTTGCAACAGTCGCCTTTCCGGAAAGCACTCCCGAGCACTCCCCTGGATTTATCAGAAGCGCTCCCTTGAAGATTTTGATCCCAGGATCATGAGTATGGCCCCTAATTATTACATCAAAATCTTCTGACTTGGCAATGGCTTTGACAAGCGCCTCATTTGTTCCATGCAAGAGGGCGATATGCAGGCTATCAACTGTCAGTTCTCCAAAATCTCCGCAGACAGTAGCGCCAATATCTTCAAACGCTTTTGTAAGCATTACTTTGTCTCCGTCATTGTTTCCGAATACAACGTAAAGTTTTGACTTCAATTTCTCAAAGACCCTAGCAGTAAAAGGAGAAACTAGATCTCCTGCATGTAGCACTGCTTTCACGTCATTGTCATTAAAAAATTTCACTGCTTTTTGAATAGCAGCCAGGTTGTCATGTGAGTCCGAAATAATTCCAATCAAATGATACCACCTCTCTTAACATTAAATTTCCGCATTTATATTTTATACTTAGGTTTCCTTAAAAAGGAATTATCTAAACAGTTAGTTATAGCTTATTCAAAAAATTAGAATTTTATTTTATAACCTTAGTTTGACAATACAAATTATAATCAGAATTAAATAGAATCTTTTCTTCAAAAAGAATTTGAAAGCCTTCAAAAATTCCATCAAAATTATTTCAGATTTATCAGTTTCCAACCCATAGCCTAAAAAAATGTTTGAGCATGGTCTTTGTTTCATTTTAGCATTTTTTCTATCCGATCTTTAAAACATTACCAATATTTGTACTATAAATTATATAACCTATCAAAATAATAATTAACAACTCGATCAAAATTTGAAAAAAATAAAGGTCTGAAGACAGATAATTGTCTTCTAAATAGAACAATAAAAATGTGTTCAAAATTTGTTGACCATATTCATCCTCTTAAATGTGAAAATCTCCTATAAACATAAAAAAAATCAAACTGTAAAAATCGGGATTTAAGGTTAAATCTGAAGACCAGCAAATATTGAAAAGTATCAAAAAAATCATTGAACCAATTGCGCTACTCAAAATTGATCAGAATCAAATATATAGAGTTAGCTAAATCAAAATCATTTGCTGAGAGTTGTATAAAAGATTTGATGAACAAATAAAAAAATGTAATTAGTTGCTAAGTTAACTATAGAGAATGATAGATAACCCTTTGATTTTAACGAGTCATCATGCATAATATATAAGCACATGACGAAATTTAGGGGTTTATCGGAATCTTCTATGATTTATGAGTAATTTTACTGAAACAGTTTATGATGCTCAATTTAGTCTGTTACTAGTTTGAGAATGTCTTAATGATTACTTATTTCATTTGATATGCTGTAATCCCAATAACTAACTTAATAAATTAAAAAATGTTATACATTCCAATTGATTACAAAAAGCAGCGTCCTTTCAAGGGATTATTTGGGATAGGTTCCTATCTTGAAAGCGTTTTTACTCTATATCCAGGTTCCATAGAGAATTTCAATTAAACCTCCGATTTAAACAAAATGTGCATTAGGCATTATAAACAACCAACTATAAATTGAAATTTATCGAAATCCTCGATATTCTATTCTTTTCTCTACTCATAAGATATTTGCTTTGCAAATTTGTCTATTAGATCAGCTTATTTATTTGTTGCAAATAAGATGCATTCTTGTCTTGATCCAACATTGCCACAATATTGAAAGTTTATCCTCCGACCTTAGACTTATATTCAAGCATTTTAGAAATATTTTCATTTCCCTTCTTGTGCTTTTCAAAAATTGAATCAAATGTTTTATTGGATTCAGATACAATTACAAATTCCAGTTTTTTCCCATCCATTCTTGAGATGACTTCCACGTTAAAAAATTTTTTATCGTTGCATACTTCCCACTTTTACTCCCATTATTTCAATTCTTTAAAATAAGTATTCTATAGAAGTCGAATCGCCTTTACTCAACTCATTTATGCTAATAACATCAAGTGTCAGCTTAGAGTTTCCAATTATATCTAAACTGCAGAACTAATATTCTAGGGAATTTCATTCTTCGATTTCAATCTACATATATATTAATTGTCTCTGGTTCCATAACATGGAATATATGAAAGTTAACAGCAATTTCCTGGGCCTCAGTTTTAAATACACATCGTAAAAAATTTATTGTTTATTTTTCCAGGTGAAGAAAAAAATACTTTCGACATAATTTAAGTACATATTACAAAAAAATAGTACAGTCTGGAGAAATTCTTACTTTGCCATTTTTTTGACCCTAGATCCTTGTTTGTAGATTAGAAGGAATTAACGGAAGATATTACAGCATCAAATAAAACATTAATGACGTCTTGATAGATATAATTTGCTCCATCAACTAAAGATATCATAGCAAAGAGGATTTTGATTTACCTTTATAAATCAAATTTATTAAATGTAGAACCTTAAGACTCCTCTAAGAAACACTTGCCTTCGAAGGAATAATAAAATGGCAAAACATATAGGAAATTATGATCACGCATTTTGCACCTGAGGACTTCCAGGAAATAATAGAGATTGAAAAAGAAGCGTTTTCAGAGCACAATTCTCTACTATATATGAGTTTTTACGAAATGGCTAGAGACGGTTTCCTTGTTGCGAAGCAAGATGGAAAAATAGTGGGGTATGTTGTAGGCTATCGTTCCGCAGAGAATGAAGGGCACATTTTTTCCGTCGGTGTCAAAGAAGAGTACCGTGGAAGAGGGATAGGTAGAGAACTAATATACACGATATGTAGTATTTTTTTTGCAAAAGGGCTTAAATACGCAAGATTGGAAGTAAGAAATAGTAATAAAAAAGCACAAAAATTATACAAGTCCATAGGATTCATACCTTGCTGGACCGAACAAAAATATTACTCAGATGGAGAAGATGGTATGGTAATGAAAATGCACTTGCATCCATACCGTCTTTTGATATCAAAACAAAAATATCTCAAACCTACATTTTCATATAAAAACTCCAGGTCGATTTAAGAAGCTCTATCAATTACTACCCATAAGCTTGATAATGGAATTCAGAGATTCCCTCATCTGGACTGATTGGCCATCAGAAATAAAGTCATCCCTGGACATGAGGTTCGCAAGCTCGCCTCCTAAAATGAAAATTGCGCGCTTGTGATCCGCCTTGCTCCGATGAATATGGACAGGGCTTATGGATAAAGCCTTATAATCATCGAATTCATGCGTTATCCCGTTCCTTTCAAAGTACCTTTTCATTTGGGCCATATATGTGTGCAGTTGTATGAGCTCTTCCTTGTGCATAGCGAACAGACCTACAATTTTACAAGATCAAATTAATATTATCTTAATCCAGATAAAAGAATTGCTCGAGGAAATTGATTTCCTATTTCAGCTTAATAAAGAGTTCTATATAACGGTTATGATAAATAATGAAGGATTGCATATTATAGTGTGATATTTAGCATCAAAGTGTGAAATCATGCCAAACGTAGTGATTCAATAGGTCGCGTAAATAACTAGTGAACTACCCCACCATATCTTGTTTATACCCTCCTAGTAAGGGGCTTTCTTCGAGTCATTCCTCCATCTGTTATCAAATTTGAGATCCATGCAGAATTTTGTATTTTCGAAGATTATCAACAAATTGTTGATAGCCTGTCCACAAAGCATTTTGTGATAGGAAATGTAATATGATATTGATAGAACTATCCCGATCCCTATCAAGATTGTTTCCACAATCACAAATCATAACATGCTTTCAAGAAGGCATATCATGGATTTCTAAACAATAATAATATTTCTTAGTTGTGTGTTTTTTTGTCAATTCTTATTACACTTTTACCTACATTTTTTTATTTTATAGGTCCAGAATTGAACAAATCTACATAAGTTTTCTAGACCCTGAGTAAAACGATTTTGACCTTTCTTTAGTTTGGTCTTCTTTTCCTTTTTACTATATTTTACTTTGGGTTGAGCCATTTGTTGCACACTAAAGTCACTTACTATGATACTGTTAGTTTACTGTTCTCAACCATAGTTTTAGAAAGTTTGTGTGAGAAGTCTTTAACTTGATTTGCTTTCTTTCTATTCATTTTTGTAACTGCTTTAGCTATTCTCATGTATGTCTTACTTTTTGTAGAACTTTTTTTAAACATCAATCATGATCTCTTCTTGATTTCGCGGTATCATCGTAGGATTCCAATAATTATCAGGTCTAGGTGCTTTTACCTCGAAAAATTTACCATCGTTATTGATAGCAGTAACTATCTTTGTAATACTTAAATCAATAGTTATATATTCCGTAATCGAAATAAAAATATTCAAAATAAAAATCATAAGCAACGCAAATAAAAAATTTACCTCTTGCTTTGTAAAGATTACCGTTTACAATTTCAACCTGTTTGATTTTAAAACCATTAGCTAAATTACCTATATCAAAGGACAGAGGAACATCATTCACCTTATGTGAAAATGTAATCATATTATTTTCAACTTTGAAGCCGCTTTGATTGTAGGATAAAGTCATAAGATAATTTCTATCTTTGAAGTTAGGTAGTCGTGCTTTCAAATCTCCATTTTTAATGTGGCTAAAAAAGAATGATAACTACCATCAAGTCTTTTCAGGACAACTTGAAGTGTTTTTGGATATACTGTGTTGAATTCAGAATTATGTTTTTTGAAATCAGAATATTTACTTTGCTGTTCAGCGTATTTTACATTAAGATTTTCTCTATCATAAGCATCCTTTCTATCTGCAAGAGCGAAATTATAGACTACCCTACATTTGTCGGATAATTTCCAAAGAACATTAACCTATTCTTCAGTTGGATAAATTTGTATTTTCATCACTAGTTTCATGTTTGCTCTGACTCTCAACACATTTTGTCAAAATAGCTAATGTCACATGTCCTGATGTTGCTATGAAATATACCTTTACCAGAACGTGTCTTCTATAACATTGTTTTAACATCAGGAAAATTTATTCTGAGCTCTCTTGAATAGATTGTTTTTATAGTGCTGATATACTTTGGAATATCAAATGTTGATTTTGAGGTGAAAATCATGTGAAAATAATCTAGATATACTCAACGAACTTCTACATCAAAAATTATAATTATATCAGGGGTTTATATATTAGTAAATACACTATCTTTTGACTATTAAGAGCTTTTATTACTTATTTTACGCATTGTACAAAATAGTAATGGATTCACGGCAAAATGACTCCAAAGATCCAGATTCCACATCATAGTCACTAAATTATATATTTAACTATAACTATATACATATTTTCTATCGTAAAAAGAATGGGAAGTTTACAGCTTTCATTCACCACCTTTCACACTGATTAATGTCGAGGAAGGAGACTTCCAGCCTTAGAGTGAAATAGAAGATAATAATCAGGAGAAGTTTAATTTTAGAAAAAAAACCGTGATTTCCATTAGTTGTTATAAATGATAAACACAATACTATTCCTAAACTTTTCCAAATATTGGGAATATGCTTTTTTTTCAAATCTGATCAATGATGCATGAACACAACAAGAAAACAAAGTATATCATAACATTAGTTTTAAGAAATCAAAGTATAATCGATAGTAACATACGAAATAAAATTATATAAATAAAAAAGAGAAACTGTTAACAGTCAGAAAAAAAACAAACGTAAAAACTGTAAAAAAGGTAAGTGAAAAGAAAAAATACCTTTCAGAGCATTTTAGAAGTCAATATTTTCATATCCGCAGGTATTTTGGTAATGTTCCCAACTTTTATACCTATAAGACTTTTAATTGCATTACTTGAAGCAATATCTACAAGTCTCTGAGTAATTACACCGTCAAAAACGACACTTAAAACATCATCTTTATAGGCCTTCAATCTGCTGGCAAGATCCCGGACTGCAATTTCTTCTACCACCTTATCCTCAGGATCCAAAATTCTGGCTGTAAGAGTTCCTTTAAGAGCTTCAACGTGAGGCCTGAACCTGAGAACTTCGGGAGAAACAGAAGCTATCCTTGCCGGAGCAGGAGAAACTCTGACAGCCTCACCCCCAGGAACCTTCATAGCTGAAACCTTATCATTTGGAGATTTTCCTCTCGGAGTTCTGGCCTTCTGGGATGGCCCAGACAAAACGGTGGAATTTGCGACAACAGGTCTTGTCTCGACTTGTTCTGTTACGGGAAAATCTTTCCCATAGACTTTTTCGAAGGTTTTTTTGGGAAGCTTTACCGGAATTTTTTCATGATCCTCTTCAAATATCTTACCATAACCTTCTCTCTCAATCCCTTCTTCTTTTGGAAGTTTCTCTCCATAAAAATCTGACTTTGGGGAGACCCTGTGTATCTTAACACGCTTATGCAGCTTCATCTCAGCAATCCGTGGAACAACTTCGGGAGCCCGAATAATCCTTTTTGGAATCCTTTCAACTCTGCAGGCATCTTCTTCGACTTCCCTTTCCTGAATTCCATATTTTTCGATAATCTGTTCCACTGGAACCTTCCGGCGAAGGGCTCTGATAATTTCCTTCTGGACAAGATCCTCCACACATTTCCCATCTGGAGCACGGGCAACATAGTCAATATCTGCTACCTGCAAAAGCTCACGAACGATTAGTTCGCCTCCGCGATCCCCATCCGTAAAAGCAGTTACGGTCTTCTTTTTAGTAAGGTCTGCAACCTCAGGAGGAATATTTGTTCCACCCACACAAATAGTGTTCTTTATACCATAGCGGAGAAGATTCAGGATGTCAGCCCTTCCCTCAACAATAATAATGGCATCTGAATTAAGAACATTCGGCCCACAGGGAATTTTGGACTTCCCATAATAAGTAAGCTCGTCAACCCTTACAGACTGCCGGACTTCATCAGCAAGTTCCTGTGATTCAGGCACAGTCTCATCAAACATTTTGGTAAAGATAAGTTTTGCCCTTTCAATGATCTTTTTGCGCTTTACAGCTCTTACATCTTCTACTTGGGAGACCTCAATTTTAGCGCTGCAAGGACCTACCCTATCAATAGTTTCAAGAGATGCGGCGAGAATGGATGTCTCAACCTTATCAAGGCTTGAAGGAACAAAGATATTTCCTTTGGTCTTCCCCCCTTTAGCAGTAACCAGTACCTCTATCCTACCAATTCTGCCAGTTTTTTGCAAATCACGCAAATCAAGATCAGCCCCGAGCAATCCTTCAGTCTGGCCAAAAATCGCACCTACGATATCAGGGCGTTCTATTACACCATCAGCATTAATTTTAGAATGAATAATATACTTTGTAGTATCCGTATTTTGCATATAAATTCTCCTGGAAATATTGTGAATAATTTATCATGAATAATTTTTCAAATTAAATCCCACCGAAATTGATTCAGTAGCCCTAAATAATTACGATATAATTGTTACTCTGAACTTTGAATCCATTTTCCTGAAGATACAAAAATACCTTCTATACATGAAAACTCGTAAGGTTCAGACGATGCAAAAATAGTGAAAAATCAGATTTTATACCAAATCAGGGATAGTACACCCTTGAAGAAACAGATTTAAGAAGTAATGACAATTACGACCGGAAAGATAACTCCAGCTCTATCATCAATACCATCATTACCTATGCCAGGAGACCTTATCCAGAAGAATATCCGTAATGACTCTATATGAAGGAGACCTTACCTCAGGAAAGCCAGCTAGATGACCAGCCCAGCTATCTTGAATAAATATACTCCTAACTTTTCGAGCCGACAGACAATAACTTTCGAGCCAAGCACCAATAATACTTGCGAGATCCCTGAGGTTTTCTATACATTCCCGAAAGCCTTCGCCCTAACATAAGTTTTCATTTGTGACCCGGAAATAATCTTCAGAGTCAGAAGCCAAAACTTGTGTTCATCTTCGATGCCTGATAACTGAAATTTTCCATAAATAACCCTGAAAGCAGGTAATCCATGCGTGAGCATCAAAAGAGTGCAAAACGCCTCATCCCGCAAACAAGGAACTCCCTAACGATAAGTAGTAAAGTAGTAAATAAAATGCATCGTTTTTATTGATAGCACGCTTTTACTTTAACTTCATGGGTGATGAGTATTAATTTTAGCATTACATAGTTTTATTTAGCCTGATTAGGTACATATATAAATCTAAAATTTGTAGATTTGCATGCGAATTATTCAAATTAAGTTGTCTTTACGAATTTAGCAATGATGAATGATAAAGTTGTTAATTGATACGACCTTACAGCACAGCCTCTGCCCACCTTTAAAGGAATTTTGGCAAAACAGATACCCTACACATCACACTTTTAAATCCATGTATTTAACGCCTCCAGGATTTAAGAACTTTGTGGTTATAAAAAAGTCCCACAAAATCTAGTCATTTTCTATACACGATATCTTTTAAAAGAATCGACTTTCAGAACAACTATGGAGTAGATTTAGAAATTGTAAAAAATAATAAATTCGATAAACTTAGAAAGGTATATATAAAACTAAATACTTGTAAAAAGTTGAACGGGCGAGACATATAAACTTTTTTATGTACTAACCCCCCCACTCCCAAACTCGCTCGTTCAACCACCCATTAAAAATAATGCCATTGAAATTTAATTATAGAGTATTCAATACTTGCATAGCATCTCATCAATATAAATGGATTCAGAGTTTATTTGACATGAAAGTACATGATCAATCTTCCTACATACTCTCGCCTTCCTCTTCCTCTATAATTGTAATTTCTACTATCATTTTCATACGTTCATCAACCGAAAAGGTTTCAATCTCAACAATTCTTCTTTTATGAATTTTCCCTTTTCATATAAGTTTTCATCTTCGTATATCTCGTCATTTGTAACCAGATATATATAATTAGGGCAATTTCCCTTGCTAGAGCAATATTGTCTTCGCATGTCCAATTGATTCCTCTTTCGGTTAAAGAATTCTTTTAATTTGCTATTTTTCTTCCTTGCTGCTGCCTGAGCAATTTGTATTAGAATCCACCTTACTTCCTTTGATTCTCTTTTTGTGTCGCTACAATTTTAAAATTTATCTGCATATTGGTATATGTTTAGAACTATTCCAAGCCAAGAAGCAGGCCTATCTATTAGATAAAAATCCCTAATTATCGATTTCAGCAATTAAAGTTGCTGCACCAATTTCTCAAATACAAGAAACTGACATTAAAACATTCATTTTCAGTTCATGTTTCCTATGAGCATAATTAAAAATTTATTTATCCAAAGCTTCTATTTCATTGTCAAGATGTTTTATGAGATCTAGGCATATCTGAAGCCTCAATGAAATACTTCGAGATATTCCTCTGTCCAGCATCTCATTTTCTAAGCATTTTGTGGGAATATATAGAGACAAGCACTCTATTTGTGAGTCATAGTTTTCACGAAAGTGAATAGTGATAGAATTACAATATAGGTTTTACCAAAAATATTTGTTAGCACATTATTGATATTATAACACATCAGATGTTAGAACAAGATTGCTTCATTTTTAATAGCTGTTCTTCTTTGTACAAGTCTGTAGAATCCGAATTTATGAATGAAACTTTTTGATCTTTTGGGAAAACATTTGATGGCTGAATCATACTATTTAAAGTGTAAATTGTACAATGAATTCTAAATCTACTTTTGATCTTTTTATGGGTAAACACCTTCATATTTCATGCATTTCCAACTATAACTTTTAGATGCTTTATCAATGAATGATAATTATAATTCCAAAAGTCACTTGTTGATTCACATGCAAAAACATCACATTTTCTGATATATCCAACTCTTAAGATCTAAAATTTCATCATCATCTCTAGCGAAAAGTTGCAACGATTTTTCACCGGATATACTGAGGACATTAGAAACTGAAAAACGCTTTTGAATGTCGAAACCACACAAAATATTTACCGTTTCTGCCAATTTAGGCCACTTAATTTGTTTGGGTAGTGGAATTATTCAAAGATATCTTAGCATCCGTGATCAAAGTCATATTTAAGCCTTCAATTGAAATTTATGAATTAGTTTCAAGAAGTTTTGACAAACCAAAATTAGAACAAATTTCCTGCCCAAGATAACGATGGAGTTAATGTTCAAAAAAATTCATTGAAGCATATTTTCATTTATTCGAGATTATCATTCGAAGGATTTAGTATTTGTTTTTAGTGTAATTTGAGTATTAAGTTTGATTCCAGCCGAATACCCCGCATCTTGCTGCAGGTAGGGAAACTTCCTCGAGAATCATTATTAACTAATTGTGATATATTTTTAGTTACGTTTGTGCTATGAAATGAACTACAGAATGCAAACTATTGTGTATAATAAATAAGATATAAAATAGTTTTTTCTAGGAAGCATCGTAAAAAATTTTAATTAGATGAAGACCTCATCAACTATTTAGAAAATATATGCTCTGAAATTGGTAAAATATACCATTTTGATTTTTATTAGAGGTGGAATGATAGTGATTTTGTGCATATTGTCGTTAATACTTAACCAAAATATTCATCTTCAATAATTATGCAGATTATAATAAGTATCACATAAAAAAAAATTAAAGAATACTCTGAGATCAAAAAAAGCTTTTTGGTTGTTAAATCTGGAGCGATGGAAGTTATAGTAGAACTTTTGATGATGGGGCAACTTCCGATATTATTATAAAACTATTTCGGATTCCAGGAAACCAGGAAGAAAATGAATCATAGGAGCAAATCAAAGTATTTGATTTTCAATAATTCCTTTATGCCCAAAACTTGGGATCTTGCATACTCAGTTGCTTGCAGCTGGGTGCTAAACAGCAAATTTAATTTTTCAAGCCTTAAGCAATTTAATTTTTTCATTGATAGCAACAATTCGTTTTTTTGTTAATTGCCATTTGAGTATTCCATATTGCTCCTAACATTTTGAAAGATAAGCAAACATATCAATTTATGCTTGATTTAAGGTAAAACTTTGTGGTATTAGAATAATCATTAAAGCTTAGATTAAGTTCTCAGATCCTGATTCTACTTCTGATTTAGAAATTCTACTTTCCAATATTTCTCCTTTTAAAGTTGGACTTGTCCAATTATATTCGTTCCTCGTTATATTTTGAAATTCAATTCTGATACTTTGCTCTGAGGTTATTATGAAGCATTCTTGATCTGATTTAGAGTCTTTAGTATCATTGGTGGCATCAATTTAAATATCGTATGAAATTCAGGAATCCACGCATAATATTGATTCTAATTTTCATACAAATCATGAGAAATTTAGACAGTAAAGATTCTTTCTGACAGCGTCCTAAATGATGTTGATATGATCGTAAGTAAATATAGGATAAGTCTTATTTCTTTCATCTGAATTTCACCCTTTGTAAGTCATGATACTGTTTATACAAGGGGGAAGTAAATATAAGAATTCTTTTCTGGATATAAGCATTCTTTCCTGGATAAAATATTCGTTTCTGAGTAATTTTAATATATATGTGCGTATATACCTTCAAGCTTGATAAAACCTTTATTTGCGTTATAAAGCTTGACTATCCCTCTTAGTTTATAAAATTCTGTAACGAAAAGCAAAAGATTTAATGCTAAAAACTCTTTTAACACTACGTGAATTTTAAAAAGCTTTACAGGATCATCTGTATTTTCTTTTTAATTATGTTTTTTCAGGGGAATGCATTTGCGGCCACAATTCACGGAACTGTATATGAGTGGGAGAGTTTCAAACCTCTTGATAATGCAGTCGTTGAAATTAACTCTACTCCTGAACAGAATTTTGTTGCAACGAATGCAAATTATTCCTTCAATCTTACTCCTGGGACTTACTTGATAACTGCGAATTATTTTGAGGGAAAAACCATAGTTTATACAGCTAAAGAGGAGGTTGTAATCTCAGATAAAGGAGAGTATGTGCATGACCTTCTTCTATTTCCAACCTATAACGAAGAACTTCTGAACCATAGTAGATTTGAAGTTCCGAACTTGAGTTTTGATGAAACAAAAAATGTAGATCAGAATAACTCTCAAAATTACTTTTTCGTTTCTGTTTTTCTTGTCTTCATATTCATCCTTTTACTGGCAGGATATTTCATAAAAAAAATATATCTGAAACCCCTTGTGATAACAAATAGTTTTCCGGACGGAGACCGGGAGCCGAAAACATTGCAACCCGAGAGTACCATAGATGAAGAAGAAAATCTTGATGACACTTTTGAAATAAGTTCTAAGTTACCTACAACAAACTCTGTGGATGTCGGTGATCTTCAAGAGGACCGTGAAATCAATCTCCCTGAGGATCTCAAAGAACTTCTGAATCTAATTCGAACTAATGGAAACCGAATTACCCAGAGAGAACTCCGGAAAAAATCTCCTTACTCAGAATCAAAAGTCAGCCTTATGCTTTCAGACCTTGAAGAACGCGGCTTGATTGAAAAATTCAAAAGAGGTAGAGGGAATATTATACGTATTCCTGATGAGCATCTCTATAAACAAACCGAAGATGACAGTAAGCAAGAATAGGGTGAAAGAGGTAGTTTATACAACCTTTTTTGCGAAAAGTAAATCGCAAACTATATATCCAAATTCACCAACTAAGCAGCAACAAAGGTTAAACAATATTTGAAAGATAGGGAATAAGAATCTAATAATTCCCTTTTTACTTCCCAAAATTCCCAGAACAGCTTTCTTGTGCAGCAAAGATTATTCACAAAATATCACTTGATTTAACTAGATTAATAGCAAATAGCAGGTAATTGGACCCTACTTTACGAAACTAAGTTTAAGAAATTATGAAACTATTCAGCCTACCAAAAATAACTTGGCTGATATCTATTTTGACGCAATAAATTCATCTGATCACTAAATTAAGGAAAAATAAAAAACATGATCAATAGCTGATATTTAAAGAAAAATAAGCCAATCGAAATTTACTCATTGGAGATTAATAAAGATGGCTATTGATACTTTTTTTCCATAATGAATAGTAATAAATCATATGAAATTATATGAGGGACAACATGAGAATTTCCATGGACATTGAACTAAAAGATGTACCCGGGCAGATGCTTTTAGCCCTCCAGCCTCTTTCAGACTGCAAAGCTAATCTGATAACTGTATTACATCACCATCAGAAAAGAACCCCTCGAAAAACAGTACCAGTACAACTTGTACTTGAAACAAAACCTGAAAACATTGAAATTATAAAAGCGAAACTTGAAAAAAACGGGGTCAGGGTTGTAAGAGTTGGAGAACACCGTTTTAGGGAGAGCATAAATGTGGTCCTTATAGGGCATGTGATACACACGGGAATCCAGGATACGATCGATGAAATTGACAAAACTGGTTTTGCTGAGGTTGTGGATCTTTCCCTCTCAATGCCTGGCATTAATCTGCTTTCTTCAACCCTCATAAAAATCGATGCTGTGAGTAAAGAAGACCTACAAAAGGCACTCAAAATCCTAAAAGAAGTTTCAGCAAAAAAAGACCTGCTGATGATACTCCCAATAAACATCCAGGCCTGAAAAAATTGAGGAGATTGAAAACATGATGAAGATAACCTGTTCCATTCTCGGATTCGGTGCAATCGGACAGGGGGTTGCCGAGGTACTCCTTATGAAGAGAGAGTATCTTGAAAGTATCGGGTTGGAAGTGAAAGTAGTTGCTGTTGTGGATTCAAAGGGTGCAACTGTCAATCCTGAAGGCTTGAACCTTGCAGATTGCCTTTCCCGTAAGAGAATTCATGGCACTGTAGCCCTAGAAAATATTAGTGGAATCGAAGTTATTAAGTCTGTAGACCATGAACTTGTAATAGAGACTACCCCTACAAACATCAAAACCGGCGGAGTAGGTCTCCAGAATATGTTCGCAGCTTTTCAAACCGGGAAGTCCCTTATTACTTCGAATAAAGGTCCACTTACCCTTAAGTATAGAGAACTCATGACGACTGCAAAAGAAGCGGGTTCGAAGTTCAGATTTGAAGCCACAGTTGGGGGTTCAATGCCAATTATTAACCTGGCAAACGAAGTTCTCGCAGGCAATAAGATTATAAGTATCAAAGGTATCCTGAACGGAACCTGTAATTACATCCTGACAAGAATGCTGGAAGAAAGAGCAACTTACACTGACATTCTTACCGAGTCAATTGAGCTCGGAATTGCAGAAACCGATCCCACATACGATGTTGAAGGAATTGATACTGCCTGTAAGCTAGTGATTCTGGCAAATGCTATCTTCGGACTCGATGCTACTTACAAGGATGTTGAAGTTACAGGAATTACAAAGATTACTCCTGAAGCCCTGGAGATGGCTAATGAAAATGGGCATGCAATAAAACTTATAGGCGAAGTTAGTAGGGAAAGGATCGAGGTGGCCCCAAGGCTGGTACCTATCAACCATCCTCTTGCAGTCGGAGGTACTCTAAATATCGCATCTTTATGCACCGAACTTGCAGGAGAAATTACAGTTACTGGTAAAGGTGCAGGCCCTGCCGAGACAGCAAGTGCGATTCTTAGTGATCTGATCGCAATTTACGGGCACTCATAGAGTATAGCAATTTTTGTTTTAGAAACCCGATATTCTGGAAACAATCAAATTAAAAAGCTGCGTGGACCATGACAAGCTTCAGGGAATTTGCAGAAACCTGCCAGGCAATTGAAAAAATTTCGAGTACAATAGACACTACAAATAGGGTTGCTGACCTTCTTATGAAGGTCAGCGTAGAAGAGCTTTCCCTTTCAACTCATTTTATTATGAGTGAGATTTTTCCTGCCTGGAGTGGAAAGCAGCTTGGAATTGGCACAAGCCTTCTGTACGCTTCTCTTTCCAAGGCTTCCGGAATGTCTATAAGAAGTATAGAGTCTCTGCTCCGGACAACAGGAGATATAGGAGACACAGCACTTCTTATCCTGAAAGAAAAACAAAAAAACCAGATCACTTTTTCTTCTTTCCTCGAAGAGCAGCCAGAGCTCACTATAACGGAAATCTACCAGCGCTTCAAAACGGCTTCCGAAGCCTCTGGAAAAGGATCGCAGGAAGTTAAGGTCAAAAACCTTCAGTTCCTCTTTAATTCCTCAACCCCAAGGGAAGCAAAGTATATCTCCAGACTTGCACTTGAAGAACTCCGCATAGGAGTCGGGGAAGGAGTTTTAAGGGATGCCATCGCAAAAGCCTTTTCCGTCCCTGCAGATTTGGTAGAGCACGCCTTTATGGTCACAAACGATCTCGGTATAGTCGCTGCAGCTGCAAAGAAAGGAGGTATTGAAGGTCTCAAAGGCCTCGGGATCGAAATTAACCGTCCCATAAAGATGATGCTCTCGCAGATCAGTCCTGATATAGATGCAGATATAAGGGAGATGAAAGAAGCTGCAATTGAATGGAAATTCGACGGTGTGAGGGTCCAGATCCACAAAGCTGGAAACTTAGTTACCATTTATTCACGAAAACTTGAAAATGTTACAAATTCCCTTCCAGACCTTGTTGAAATTATTCGAAAGCATGTGAAAGCCGAATATGCAATTCTTGATGGGGAAGCTGTTGCAGTGGATGAAAAAGGAAAACCAAGAGCTTTCCAGGAAATCCTTAAACGTTTCCGGCGCAAGTACGATGTAGGGGAAAAAGTACTTGGAATCCCTATCCAGCTCAATCTCTTTGATATCATGTACTTGAACGGCAGAACATTGATTGACCTTCATCTTCTTGAGCGAAGAAGGGTGCTTGAGTCCTGCGTAGAGAGCTCAACTGAAGATTCAAAATCCATTTCTGTTGATAAGCAGGTGATAACTGGAGACCTTGAGGTAGTGGAAAAGATATATAGAGAAGCCTTGAAAGCCGGTCATGAGGGGGTAATGGTCAAAAATCCGAATTCGGTTTATTCCCCCGGTAAACGCGGTAGGAACTGGCTTAAGAAAAAACCCCTTATGGAAACCCTTGATCTTGTAGTAGTTGGAGCTGAGTGGGGCTTTGGCAGGCGTGTAAGCCTCATAGGTTCTTACACTGTTGCCTGTTATGACCCTGAAACTTCTAATTTTTTGCAGGTCGGCAAGGTTGGAACAGGCCTGAGTGACGAAAAGCTAAAGGAGCTAACAGAAATGCTTTCCGGATTGATGGACGGCGGAGAAGCAGGTGGGGTATTTGCTATAAGACCTAAAATTGTTCTGGAAATTGCCTTCGAGGAAATCCAGAAAAGCCCCAATTATAACTCTGGTTTTGCACTTCGTTTTCCCCGATTTATCCGTATCCGAGATGATAAAGATCCCGAAGAAGCGGATACAATCCAGAGTATTGAAAAGGCATATAACCAGCAACTTAAAAGACTTTAATGTGTCAAGATGCGGATTTTTTTGTGGCTAAAGCACATCCTTTAAAGTTCATCTTATTTTGTTGCCTTTATCTGGATGGTGAAAATCTCTTTTCCTGAGAAGATACAGATGCTAAAGCGCCTACTTTTCTATCTTTACATTTGTTATATTTAATACCATTCGAAGACTAAGTTCCATAGGTTCTTAATGGTTATACTTTTTATTCCGAGATATGTATCCAGATTTTAGTGTAGATCAGATATCCAGACTACAATCAGTTCATGGACTTTTTTTGTTTGATATGGTTAAGCTTGCTAAATAGATTACTTTTGTATTATTAAGATACCAAAAAAAGACATATTCCGTAAAATAATTTCTAAATTATTTAATGAAATTTAATAAAAAGAATTCAGCGTTCGCTCTCAGTTAATTGTATATTAACTCAAAAATGTACTCAAAAAAAATAAGCAACCTATCAAAAGTATTCAGTTCCAGCTTGTTCAAGATTTCATTGAATCCTAGTTCCTGAAGTTCCTCGATCGTCTTGTTGTATAGTAAAGGTACCATATGATTGTTGTTTTTGATGCTCCTTCCAGTCGAAAAGCAATTGAAATATTTTCAATTAACGCTTTGTTTTCGTCCTAAATGTTTGCATCTCCCAATTTAGAATTTGCGTTTAAATAGCTGCATCAATAAAATGAGCATCATCAACAGATTTAATCGTGCGTATAATAATAATAAATTTTTAGGACTATAAACTTTAAGATCATAGACCAATTGAAAATATGACAGCTAACACAATATTAACACTATATTCAGAAATCTTAACGGAAACTGAAAACAGAGTTTAAAATCATATAGATTAAGAAATTTGGTCGAATAAAAATCAACCATTTCTTGTTTCGATGAACTGAGCTGGTGGCCCAAAGCATGCCCAATAATTTTGGGTAGGGTAGAAGCAAACAATTTGATTTCTATAGATGTACTATTAAATCTCACCGAGAAGGTTAAAGATTACAAAAAAGCATTGAAGATCAAGATTACAAAAAAGTGTTAATAACATTGGCCATTATTATACATCTGTTAGGCATAAAAAGAGGTGTCGTTCTATAGAGAAATTATTGCCTTCTGTCTGCAAATCCTTTGATGAACTTCTGGGAGGAGGTTTCGAGAAGGGAATTGTAACTCAAATCTTTGGAGCTGCAGGAACCGGGAAAACAAATATCTGTATTCAGCTTGCAGTGGAATGTGTAAAGCAGGGGCAGAAAGTCATTTTCATAGATACCGAAGGACTTTCTCCTGTTCGTTTCAAACAAATTGCAGGGGAAAAGGCAACGGAAATAGCGAGGAATATCATTGTCTTCGAACCCCTCAATTTTGAAGAACAGTATGTAGCTGTAAGAGAAGTGGAGAGAATAGCCGGTGAGAACATCGGTCTCGTGATCCTTGACTCCGCAACTTCATACTACAGGTTTGAACTCGAAGAAGAAGAAACAGGTATGAAGAGCCGACGAGAGCTTGCCAGCCAGATAGGATTTCTGCATGCATTAGCCCGCAAACACAGCTTTGTTGCAGTCATAACCAACCAAGTATACTCCGATATAATCTTAGGAGGAGTACGTCCATTGGGTGGGAGTTCCTTAGAACACATATCAAAGGCAATTATTCAGCTGGAAAAAACAGGTACCGGAACCAGGCGCGCGATTCTGTACAAACATCGCTCTCTTCCGGAAGGCTCAAGCGCTGATTTTAGAATTACAGCAGAAGGAATCCGTTAAACGGTAAAGAAACATTGAGATAAATTCCGTGAAGAATATTTTGGGCCAGAAAAAAACTTAAATCCTCAGATTCTTTCGGAATTTTTCAGCTAAAACTACTTTTATTATTTTTTTCTTCGAGTTTTAACGTTTCCGTGTACCGGCTATGAACTCTTCGGTCCTTCTGTAGGCTTCGTCGTCCGGATATTGGATAGCGGGGTGTTTCATAAAGTAGGATGCCGGAGAATACAGTACTCCCCCAATTCCTCTGTCAAGAGCCAGCTTACAGCAGCGAATCGCATCAACCACCACACCTGCAGAGTTTGGAGAATCTTCTACAGAAAGCCGAAGTTCAAGGTTCATGGGCACGTCCCCAAAGAGCCTGCCTTCCATTCTCAAGAAACATACTTTGTTGTCTTTTTGCCAGGCTACGTAGTCGCTAGGTCCAATGTGAATGTTTTCGTCCTCAAGTTTGTGGGAGAGAACGGACTGGACAGCTTCTGTTTTTGATTCTCGTTTGGAAGCAAGTCTGCTCCTGTTGAGCATATTTAGGAAATCAGTGTTTCCTCCTGTATTCAGCTGATATGTCCTATCAAGTTTTAAGCCGCGTTTTTCGAAAAGGTCTGCAAGAATCCTGTGGGTAATTGTAGCCCCTAGCTGGGCTTTCACATCATCTCCTACTATCGGGATGTTTTTTTCTTCAAATTTTTTTGCCCATTCAGGATCGCTTGCGATAAAAACAGGCATATTATTAATAAAAGCTACTCTGGCCTCAAGAGCGCACTCTGCATAGAAACGGACGGCTTCTTCAGAACCTACAGGTAAGTAATTGAGAAGCATATCTGCGCCAGAATTTTTCAGTTCGTTTACTATGTCTTCTTTTGTAGCTTCTGGTTCCTTGCTGACAACAAATGTATATCTTTCCTCATAATTTTTCATGTGGTCAGAGATGCCGTCAAGAACTCTACCCATTTTAACCGTCACGCCTGTGGCAGGAATGTCAGGGCAAAAAATCGTTGTGCAGTTAGGGAGAGCAAAGATAGCCTCAACTACATCTTTTCCTTCTTTCCTAGCGTCAACGTCAAAGGCAGCAACAACTTTGATATCCGTGGGTTTATACCCACCAAGATCCCAGTGCATCAGCCCGATAGATTCTTTATGTTCAGCTTTATAATACTCAATGCCCTGTATCAAAGAGCTTGCACAGTTCCCAATTCCTGCAATTGCTATTTTTATTTTTGTCATAAGCGCTTACTCTCCGACGAATACCCTGATTTCATAAACCGTATTAATAGAATAACAGATCTTTCATAATTTTTGAAATTTACAGACTAAATTTACAGATTCGAGGTCCCTTAAATTTATGATTTTATTCATCAGACATCCCACAGATATACACAGATATATAATTTGTTTGCCTATTTACCCATTATTATTCAGTGAAAGTTAGATTAATTTTTAAGATATTGTCATTTTGAGAATATTAGATGGCATTCTTATGTACATCGGCAGAAAATGGGTTTATGAAATTTATGACTTGATTATTCCTTAAACTACGACTTTTCCTGTATCTAAGCTATGGGTTTTAAATCTTCTCTTATTTTGCTATTACCCTATAAATTTAGAGGATTTCGATAGACCTTCATATTTCTTAGTATGCATATAAATGGCGTATAAATGACTCTTGAAAATCAGAGGTTTATCGAAATCCTCTCTATTATATCTAAGTTTGCCTTTCTGGGAAAAAAGATTGTAATTATCTGTATATTCAAAGATAAATGTTTATTCTTGATTTAATTCTTGCTCTCAGATCGGGGCTCCAAATACTTCATTTCTCACTTTTTCTTCAATTATTTTTCTATTTAAAGATAATGATGGCTCCAACAGAATTTCATATTAATCACTCAGGTTATCCAGATAATTTAAAAAAAGGATAAACAAATCTCTCAGGGCGTTGAGTTGAATAGTTTTTTATTACATGTGAGGCTTGAAAAGAGAGTCGTATGATTTTTCATAGAATATGTTGCTTACATCGGAAAGTGATTTTAATGAGAACAATTGACTGGAAGGAAGAGTCAAAATCAGTTGTGTTGGTAGATCAAACATTGCTCCCGAAAGAGTATAGAATAATTGAATGCAAAACTTTGAGTTCTCTATGCGAGGCTATAAATTCTCTCCGGATAAGGGGTGCTCCTGCTCTTGGGGCCGCAGGAGGTTTTGGGATTACCCTTGCAGCTTTACGTAGTGAAGCTAGAGACTTAGAAACAATGGTAAAAGATCTCGAAGTTGCAGGAAAAGTCCTTAAGTCTATCCGCCCTACAGCAGTAAATCTTGGTTGGGGTGTTGATAGGGTCTTAAGAGCAATTTCTGATGCCTTTGATATCCAGGGAATCCAAGATATTGCCTTTCAGGAAGCCATGAATATTGCGGAAGAAGACGTGGCGACTAACAAGATAATAGGTGAATATGGAGCCAAACTCCTAAAAGAAGGAGATACGGTACTCACACACTGTAACGCAGGCAGGCTCTCTTGTGTGGACTGGGGCACAGCCCTTGGAGTTGTACGTTCGGCTATTGCTGAAGGCAAAAAAATAAAGGTTATTGCCTGTGAGACCAGACCTCTTAATCAGGGAAGCAGAATCACTACCTGGGAACTTATGCAGGATAAAATTCCAGTGACCCTAATCGCGGACTCGATGGCTGGATGGGCAATGCACCAAGGACTTGTGGATAGTGTGCTTGTAGGAGCTGACAGGATCACTCAAGATGTTATTTTTAACAAAATCGGGACATATACACATTCTATCCTTGCAAAAGAGCATGAAATCCCCTTCTATGTAGCAGCTCCGATCTCTACTTTCGATTTCAATGGCTGGGAAGGCAGTGTAAAAATAGAAATGCGGAGCCCTGAAGAGTTACGATTCTTTGGATCAGAACAATGTGCCCCAATAGATGTAGAAGTCTATAATCCTGCTTTTGATGCGACTCCAATGGAGAATGTAACTGCGATAATTACGGAAAAGGGAGTGTTTTATCCACCTTTCCTACTGGATGAGGTACTTGTTTAAAGAATTATCCTTTTTCTGGAGTATAAAATAGATCCTACATTGAACCTGCTGAATCTTGTTTATTCAAAAAGTTCTCTGCTGGATTTAAATACAAGAACTGCACTATCTGGTAACTAAAGTTAACAGGAAATTTAACAGTATGTTACATTTCCTAATTTTCAGATAATTACTTTGGTTTTTGCCACAGCATTTTATTATGGTTATGAAATGTATATTCCAATTACAGTTCATTCGTACAGATGTTAACTAATGGCTAACAGGTCAGATACAAGACTGCAATCTTCTGCAGGACTCATGCGGTACTACGAAGTAGATAAAAATGCAGTTTATATTCAGCAAAAAAGTGCTGATTGACTGCATCATTACAGGCAGTAGTATTATTTCTAAATGCTGCGAACGGTTTCTGGCCATGATTACAATTTTCTGGGCAGGGTTCCATTGAGCAAGCATAACTCTAGAAAAAAAGAAAGCAAAAAAAGTGCTTTTTCAAGAATCAAAGCTATTAAACCCAAATTTATTTTCCTGGGTATTCTTCTAATATCTGTGGGCATTTTCGGAGTCCTGTACAATCCTGTCAATTATTCCCAACGCGCATCTCTTTGGAGTGTTTCGGAAGCCGGTACTCTATCTTTCACCAAAAGGGAAGAGCCTTTATTTACAACTCATGAAATAAAGTATATATATTTTCCTGAAAACTCAGATACTTTGAAACTTCTGTCTTTTGAAAGTCAAGGGGATAAAATTCAGGCTCTTCTAAGGATTCCTGCAAACTCTAACTCTTCTTTGGGTTTTCCTGGAATAATCCTACTCCCGGGAGCAACAGTTCGAAAGGAATCTGAACAGGGATTGGCTGTGGAACTCTCAAAAATGGGATATGCTACTCTTGCTATTGACCAGCGCAATCTCGGCAGCGTAAGTGTGGAAAAGGATTTGGAACTTTTCAGAAGAGGCCTCGAGCCTCTTGAATATACCATGGTTTATGATGCACTTAAAGCCGCAGATGTCCTCGCAGTCCAGCCGGAAATTGATCCAAACAGATTTGCAATTTTAGGAGAGAGTAATGGCGGAAGATTTGCAGTGATTGCCTGTGCCCTTAATCCCTCCCTTAAAGGAGTCATCGGAATCAGTACTGCAGGATACGGTACTGAAGATATTGATCCCACCTTCGTTGCTGATAATAAGACTTACCGTTTTTATCGTTCAATTGATCCGGATACCTATCTCCCTACTCTGTCGCCTGTGAAATTCGTGCTGATTCATTCTTTCAATGATACCGTAATTTCCCATAAGGCAGCACTAAAGACTTTTGCCCTTGCTAAAGAGCCAAAAGTAATATATAATGTTAGCGATGCGACGCATGGATATACGCCTTCAATGCACCCCTATCTTGAAAAAGAACTTGTTCTTATCCTAAAGTAAAATTATACAGGTTTTTGAGTTGACTGAATTTATTGAAATGAAAGTTTTATGCATATGAAATATATTCAACCGCTCTCAAGCTTTGGGTAACTTCGTTTAATGGTGAACGAGTAACTTATATGCTGATTGAGCACTTTTGAAGTGAAGATATAGCTCATCAAGTTATTTGCGATGTTGATATGGGTTCAATTTCTGAAATCAGCAGAATCAACCATAAATTTCCCCTTGCTCTTAGAGCCACACGAAATTTGGTTTATTCTTGATTCTCTAGTTCAAGCTTAAATTTCTTCTAGGTTTCCTCTCAGACATGAAAGTAAGTTGCAGTAATCTCATGAGTTAGACGATATGAATAAAGCTTTGTATAACCACAACGTATCTATTTAAGCAATCCCTAACTAAACAGAAGCTGGGAACATGATTTCAAAGAAAGAGCATTTGTTTACAGTTTTTGATAACCTGATGAAAATCAAAGGCAAATGCTCTTGTGAGATCTTATCTGGATGTGGGTTATCGTACATTACTGTGAAGCAG
>Ga0224559_1000433_pt1 | contig 28350 bp, 28 predicted proteins | sample 714S33034metaG_FD_180676 | JGI IMG/M metagenome (GOLD analysis project Ga0224559, IMG submission 180676) | Peat soil microbial communities from Stordalen Mire, Sweden - 717 S3 30-34 | ecosystem: Environmental > Terrestrial > Soil > Wetlands > Peat | place: Sweden: Norrbotten County, Stordalen... | reverse complement strand
AGAGGGCGACGACAAGATCTTGCGTATCGCCAGAAAGGTCGCAAAAGACAGGGTTATCTCTGTCGTGGACCCCGAGGCCCGCCACGGGCACAAGACCTCGGCGCACGGCTTCGATGGTTACAAGGGTTAATGCCGATATCGGCATTAACCCTTGAATGCCGCGTTGCCCGTAATGCCGCGTTGAAGATCGGCACCGGACAGATCCCCTGTTGAAGGTGGAGATCGACCGGCCAACCTGAACGACGAACGCGGCATTACTAGAGGCCCTCGAGGAAGGCGAGCAAGTCGTCGGTCGCCCGGTAGCGCCCTGGTCGTGCATCAGGGTTGAGCGGAGTCAGCCGCTCGAGAGCCCGCTGTTTGAGGGTCGGATCGGCATGGACGTAGGGCTTCATGGATTCCAAACTCTCGTGGCCCAGCCATAACGCCACGACCGCGACGTCAAGACCATGGCCAAGGAGATCCATGGCGACGCTGTGACGCAAGTTGTGAGTCGAGACCGATTTGTTGGCCAGGGACGGGCACGTGGCCGCGGCGCGACCGACGTGCTTGGCGACGAGGCGCTGCACGGCATCGGCGCTGAGCCCGCTGCGGCGACGTGAGACAAAGAGCGGGTCGTCCGGCTCGCCCCGGCGTTCGATGAGCCACGCGCGCAACACCGCCACAGTCGCCTTGTCGATCGGGATGTCCCGTCGTTTGCGGCCTTTGCCCAGGCACTTGAGATGCGCAGGGCTCCGCAGCTGTGCGTCCTGGCAGCGCAGCCCGGTGAGCTCGGACAGGCGCATGCCGGTTCGCAGTGCCGTAACGAGCAGTGCGTGGTCACGACGTCCCGACCAGGTCGTGCGATCAGGAGCGGCGATGAGCGCACCCATCTCGGCCTCGGTGAGATAGCAGCGAGGGACGGTCTCGGCTCGCTTCTGCGGGATCGCGAGCACCTGCCCGATGGTGTGCGCATGCTCCGGATGGCGATAGGACGCGAAGCGGAAAAAGGAGTGGATGGCCGCCAATCGGGTGTTGCGGGTGCCGACGGTGTTGCTCCGTTCGGACTCGAGGTGATCGAGAAAGGAGCTCACGAGCCCGGCATCGAGGTCTGCGAGGTCGAGCTCGCAGGGGTCCTTGCCCGTGTGGGTCTTGGCGAAGGCGAGCAGCAACCGAAAAGTGTGGCGATATGAGTCGATGGTGTGATGGCTGGCATCGCGTTCGGCTCCGAGGCGGGTGAGGAAGAACGCCTGGATCGCCGGAGCTGCCGCGGTCATCGCTCGCCCTCTCGAGCCGTTCGGACACGCTTCGCCGTCACCGCCAGCAGTTCGGGGACACCCGTCAAATACCAGTACGTCGATGCCGGATCTGCATGCCCGAGCTGAGCCGACAGCGCCGGGAGGAGCGATTGGACGTCCAGGTCGTCGCGGTGCCAGCCGAGCACGGTGGCGACAGTGAAGCTGTGTCTCGCGTCGTGCAGCCTCGGGCGACGTGCCCTCGATCCCGGTGGTGGCGCAAGCCCGGCCTCATCCACGAGCCATGCAAAGCTCCGCTCCAGGGCGGCCTGGGAGAGCCGGGTTCCCCGACACGAGAGGAAGAAGGCCGCACTCGCCGCGTGCGGGAAGTAGCGGTCGCGCTCGCGGCGATAAGTGTCGAGGACCTCCACCGTGCTCGGGTGAAGAGCCAACTCGCGTGACTTCTGGAACTTCGTGGCGATGATCCGCAGCCGCCCGGTTCGCAGGTCGACATCGGTGCGCTCGAGACGGGCAAGCTCACCGGAGCGCATGCCAGTGACCACGAGGAGCCCAATGGCCGTCTCGATCGTCGCGGCTCGGAACGCTGGGTGCAGGAGACGACTCGCGCTCATGAGTGCAGCGATCTCCGCGTCGCTGTAGATATGAGGAGGAACCCGCCGGCGACCCTCGGGCAAAAGGTCCTTCGGCGGGATCTCGCAGCCGGGATCGATGGCATGCAGGTAGGTGGCAAAGCCCCGCACCATCGCCAGACGCTGGGAGTGGCGCAACGGGGTGGTCGCCGGCTCGACCGCCCAGGCGAGCGCCGCTGCGATCGTCACCGTCTCGGCACCGATGCGCTCGAGATAGCCGGCGAAGTCGGCGAGCGGGCGATCCTGGCCGGCCAGCACGTAGCCGAATGAGCGGCGTAGATCGAGATACTCCCGGACCGCGGGCAGCAGGGTGCTCATCGGCCGACCTCTGGCCAGGGACGGGCCAACGCCGCCACCGCGGTGATGTCAGCCGCGGCGTAGATCGAGGACGTGGCCTGATCGGCGTGGCGGAGCAGCTGTGCCACCTCGGCCATCGGTGCGCCGGCACGCAGGGTCTCGGTGGCAAGCGTGTGACGGAGACGGTGCGGACCGATCGGAGCAACGCCGGCCCGCTGACAGGCCCGGCGCACGACGAGGGCCACCCCGTCGCCGGACAGGCGCCGGATCGGGGCCACCGCCGTCAAAAACGCCGACCGGCTGGGAGCGTTTGGCCGGCCAGCGCACAGGTAGTCGGCGACGGCCTCACCGACCTCGACGGGAAGCGGCATGACATCACCACGGCCGCCCTTGGCGTTGATTATGACCTCACCGCGCCGCCAGTCGAAGTCCTCGAGATCCAAGCGGGCGACCTCCGAGGCACGCAGTCCGAGGCGGACGAGCACCAACAGCACCGCTGCGTCGCGCCGTCCGCGAGCGGTTGATGTGTCGCAGCTGTCCACCAGCCGCCTCGCGTCTGCCGTCGGGATCGCCGACGGCAGCGCAGTGCGCGGCCATGCTTTGAGTGACGGGACGGCCGTCACCAACGGCGCTGGGACCCGGCCTGTCACGTACGCGAAGCGCAAGAACGAGCGCAGAGCGGTCACCATGCAGCGGAGCGACGGCGCTGGCATCACGATCGAAGCCGCCCGAATGGTTGCGAGCACCGAAGCACCGTCGAGCTCGGACAGCACGGCCTCGCCGTGTGGGTGCCACATCGCAAGAAAGCCCGCCATCTGTTCGACGTACTGATCTGTCGTCACGGGGGCCAGTCCCCGCTGGTCGATGCACCAGGTCCCAAAGGCCGCCAATAGATCCGCTTCGACATCGCTGCGGCCGGGCCGGGCCACGATCTCCGGGCCAAGGACGCCGATCGAGCGCAGATGGCCGACGACGCCTCTCAGCGAGCGTGGTGACACGCGTCGAAAGCGATGGCCACCACCGGTGGTGAAGAACGACTGGATCACCTCGTCGCTGAGGTCGCCAGCCGCAAGGCCTCGCTTGTCGAGCCACGAGCTCAGCTCGGCCATCAAGCCCATCGACGTCCGGATCGAGTTGGGCAAGTAGCCCTCGGCGCGAAGGATCTCCTCCACCCCGACTGCGAAGCCAGCTAACGGGCCGGAAGGTCAGGCGCGGGTGTCGGTAGCTGCTGTTGGAAACGCCGCCGTGGCCGACGTGCTGAGCAGGACCTGCAACCTCCAGGGAGCGACCGTCGCTGCATCCTCGGCTAGTCCCGGATGCGGATGATGGCAATCCCACCTCCGCCGAGGAGCCCCGCCGTGTTCCCTCCCGTCACGGGTGGCTAGCACCTTCCCTCCGGGAGGTGACCAAGGTCACAGGACGCTCGAGGAATGTGCCCTCCACGCGGGAATGGATAGACAGCCCGGCCGCCGAGTTCGGGGTGGCCGAGCCAACCGATGAGGAGATCGAGTCCCTTTTGGCGCTCGCCGGTTTGCCGCGCATGCCGCGGAGCGCACTGCCTCCTCTCTCGTGCTGGCTTGTCGGTAGCGCCGGCGTCGTTGTCACCCAACTCTTTGAAACGAACTCGTGTCTCCGCTCAAGTCCCTGAAGGCAGCAAGAAGCAGAAGACGAGACTTGGACCCCAACCGCACCTGATTCGGCGTCAAAAGCCCTCGCCTCCTGCGCCGCCAGGTGGGCGAACGCGGACGCCTGCCGTGGCGCCAGGGTCTCAAGGGACTGTGCGCGACCGGACTCCGGGTGAGGAAACATGCCTGCCGCCCGGCCTGCGCCTTGCCTCGACCGTCGATTCCGAGTGTGCTCTACTGGCTCGACGGGGACCTGGAGAGCCGAGGTGGATCTATGGACCGGATCGACAACATGAAGGTGACCGTGACCAAGGATGGCCCGTACCTTGTCGAGGGTTCGGTCCCGCTCGTGAAGCAGACCATCGTCGCTGACGCCGAAGGGAACTCCATCGCCTGGCGCCAAGGGGAGGAGTACGAGACCCAGGCTACATACGTGCTGTGCCGATGCGGACAGTCAGCCAACAAGCCCTTCTGCGACGGGTCCCACAAGCGGATTCTCTTCGACGGAACCGAGGCCGCGAGCCGTGAGCCGTATGAAGCTCAGGCCACGGAACAAGTTGGCCCGTCGCTGATCCTGACCGATGCCCAGCCACTGTGCGCTTTCGCCCGGTATTGCGATGTGGCCGGGCAGATCTGGAACCTGGTGGAGCGACCTGGCCCCGAGTCTGCGCGCCAGACCGAACTTGAGGCCGGGTTGTGCCCGTCCGGCCGTCTGGTGGCCTGGGACCCCGAGACAAACGCGGCCCTCGAACCCGAGTTCGAACCGTCGATCGGCCTTGTCGACGACGCCCCCGAAGGGGTCGCGGGCCCCATCTGGGTGCGAGGAGGCATCCCGATTACCGGTGCCGACGGGACAACCTACGAAGTACGCAATCGGGTCACGCTCTGTCGATGCGGGGCGTCGCAGAACAAGCCATTCTGCGACGGCTCCCACGTCTCCATCAGGTTCACCGCCTAACCGCTCCTAATAGCGCATACCGCCCAGGATCGCATCCGCCCCGAGCGTGTGTCGCCACGCCGGGCTCGACGGGATGTTCTCCTGGGTTGTGACGGGTTCTGAGCGCTGCTGCGGGGCTGCTGTCCGCACTGTCGATGTAAGTGCGGGAGCTGCCTTGGCGCTGCTCAGCCGGATCGGCTTTATGAAGGTTGCGAGGTTATAGAAGAGGTTCTCCTCGACGATCTGACCGTTGTCCCAGCGGGCGACGGTGCAGAAGTCGACGTCGAACGATTTGCCGGTCAGTGGAATCTCTGTACCGTCGGCGAGGACCATCGGTCCGGTCATCGTGCCGGCGAACCGACATATCGAGCACGTCCAGCCGCCGTCGGCGATCAGCGTCTTGTATGGCCCGTTGCCGACGCTGTTGTCGGGGCTGCTAGGCGGAGGTTTCTGATGAAGTCGACGCGGCGACCGTCGCTACCCGGAGGTTTCTGATGAGAGCCAGCGCGCGGCTCCCAGCGCGACCAAGCATCAGGGGTAAGATCGGGCGCCGTGCGGTATGAGGGGGGTTTGGGCGGGTTCTTTGTAGTGCTGACGGCGGGAGCTGCGTTGACAGTAATCGGCGTCGCTCCTCCTATGGCGAACACGTCGGTCTCGGTGCCTGCATCGACGCGCCCGGTGCCGGACTTTGGCAACCCGGCCGGCCATGCACGCGTACCGCTCGCCGGCGGTGCGGTCGGCACCAACCACCCGGACCATGTCATCGGGACCGGCACGCCCGCAAGTTGCACGTCTGCCGGAGTCGTCGGTGCCGTCGCCAGAGGTGGCGTCATTACCTTCAACTGCGGTCCGGGTCCGGTGACCATAACAATGACTGCCACGGCCAAGGTCGTGAACACCAGCCACCGCATCGTCCTGGACGGCGGCGGAACGGTCACCCTGAGCGGCGCCGGGAAGCGTCAGATCCTCTATATGAACGCTTGCGACCGGAGACAGCAGTGGACTACCTCGGATTGCTACAACCAGGAATGGCCTGAGCTCGTCGTACAAAACATGACCTTCGAGGACGGCAATTCCACGGTGAGCCAGTCCAAGGGCGCCAGCTTCGGTGGCGGTGGAGGTGGCGCCATATTCGACCTGGGCGGCCAACTGAAAGTGGTCAACTCCCGGTTCATCGACAACCGCTGCTACCACGTCGGCCCGGACCTTGGCGGCGCTGCAGTGCGCGCCCTGGCCCAGTGGTGGAACAAGCCGGTTTACATCACCAGCGACACCTTCCGGGGTGGGCAGTGCTCCAACGGGGGCGCGCTCAGCAGCATCGGGGTCTCTTGGGTAGTGCTCAACAGCATCATGGCCAATAACGTCGCCATCGGCGATGGGGCGAACCCGGCCGCGCCGGGCACCTCCGGCGGGGGCAGCGGCGGTGCCATCTACTGCGACGGTGACAGGTACTCGCTCGAAATCGAGGGCACAGTTATCCGCGACAATCATGCCCGCGAGGGCGGCGGTGCCATCTTCTTCGTCAGTGACGACAACACGGGCACTCTGACCATCGAGAGCTCGACGTTGCGCGGCAATCCGAGCGCGGGCTTCTGGACGAGACCCTACCCCGGCATCTTCTTTCAGAGCTCGGGGCACCCGAAGGTCGTGGACTCTACGATCAACTGAGCGAGTGGGTGCCCTCACTGTGAGCAATTGCGCGGGGCCCGCCGCGACCGAACGTGACGAGCCCCTGAGGCCTCTTAGGGAACCTCGTAGCCGTCGACATGGCCTCGAGGGCCGAGGACGCCGTGGCGAAGCTCGTCGGGAGTTATGCCTATCGGGGCGTGACCGGTTGCAATCTTGGCGGCAGAGCACGTCGTGAGACGCACCGCTCACAGACTAGGACTAGGTGGCGGCACTCCACACCAACTACTCTCGCCGATCTCGCCTGCCGCGCTACTTACTCCCGTCGTCGAGCGTCCAGCGAGGAACGACTTGATCTGGCGGGAGGTCCGCGGGCTTCTGGCCGTCGAGGAGGTACACGGCGTACTCGACGTCGTTGCGCAGCCTTTCTTTGTCTTTCGGCAGACCTGCGTTGGCGGAGTTGCAGAACTCATCGGCAAGTCCCCCAGTGCTACCTTTTAGCCAGTAATCATTGAGGCAACGGGTCAAGTTGGCTGCACCGTGCTGCGCATTGGTGTCCCAGCGGCCAGCGAAGAGCATCCACCAGACTTCGCTTGGGTCAACAATCGAGTTGTCCAAGAAGCCTGCGGCATAGAAGTTGATCCACTTGCTGCCGGTCCAGCCATAGCCGATCAGGTTGCCCGAACTGCTCTTGTCCAATGAGCTGCCCAAGACACCGTCGAGGAGCTTGTCTTGCTTGTAGATCATCATGTTCGTCCTCTGGATGCGCTCAAGGTTGTAGTAAACCTCCTCTGGGGAGCGCGTCGGCCGGGCAAGCGACTTGACCAGATAAAGCTCGATAGCCAGCGCTAGCTTGGCATCGACTGAGTTCTCGAATGAGAAGTAGTTCAAGGCACCGATGGTTGCCCTCAGATTGGGGTTCTGATTTGTCAGGCACGCACTGATGAACACGAGGCTCTTTCCGAAGCTCGTGTGCTGGTTCACTGTCAACCAGGACCAGAACCACGGTGTGAGCATGACTTTGTATGTACATCCTGCAGAGGGCAAGAAGGAGCAGTCCTCCTCGCTCATTAGGAAAGTTGCGGGGTCCAGGCCTTTGGCGCCGTAGTCGACGAGCGATTTGAGGCCCTCGTCGATCAAATGTTGGCGCTCCACAAGTGTGGCGGCCTCGGCGGCGCTCAGGCCGTTCAGTCCCTGGGCTTGTACCGTTTCACCCGTCACCAAATCCCCCTCTTTGTTGCCGTGTGTGGAGAACAGGACGTAGCCCGGGCCCGGTTTGAGCGCATCCACGATCTCCTTTACTGACGCGGCACCCAGGAGTTCGGTGACCTTGTACCCGCGGCTTTCCAGCGTGCTCGCCATGGTGTGAAGGTCGCTCGTCGACTCGAGCGAGGTGTGCGCGGGCCAGGGCAGCACGGTGTAGGTGAAGGGGGAGATCAGAACAGCGGTCTTGTTCGTGGGGTCGTACTGGCCGTCGGGGTGGACCGTGGGGTCCAGGTTGACTCGTGGGTCGGACTCCAAAGGGCTGGTCCCAAGCTCGGAACTCCCCGATTCGCCGGCCCAGGAGTAGAGATTGATATTCACCGGAGGACCATCTTTGAACGAGATCCTTAAGTCCGTGTCCAGGTTCTCCACGCTCGTGATGCAGTCGCCCCCGCCTGCGCTGCACGCGCCGGGACCGCCCGACGACCCGGTCACGAGCCGGGGTCTGCCGTCCCTTGCCTTCGCGCGCCGCGAAAGAGCGGTTGCGCCGGTCGAGCCAGCTGCCACCCAGGCCTGAGCGTATGCATAAGCGAACCCGGAGGCCTCTTCCAGGGTCGGGTTGCCCGAGGCATTATTCCCCTCCGCGTTGAAGATAGCGAACACTCCCGCGTCGAGGGCGAGCGGTTCCTGCTTCCAAAGCGAGGTCCCGGTCTTCGCGGACGCGACCTGGAACGGCATGGTCACTTCGGTCTTCGCCATGGAAAGGGCAAAGGTTGCGCTCACGTTGACATCAGGCGTGTGAAACCGGACGGACAGTCGACCCGCGTGATACGAGTAGCTGCCTTGGTCGCCCAGGCACTCGGTAGCGTCGGCCGAGTACATGAACGCGACGCCATCGGCGGAGAACAGAAGGGTGACCGCTGCGCCCTTGTTGGGCGCCCATCCGCTGGAATCGTGTACCAGTGAATAGCCGTACCGGACCAGTGGGCTCGTCTCGACGCTGCTCGCCGCCGCCCGAACTTGCTCCTGGTGCGCTGGTCGGACGACCGGGCCGGCGACGACTGTCGCGCCGTGCACGGCAGGCCCGACAGCGGACCCTAGAAGTACAAGAGCGATGCCGCACACCATGCCACTTCTCAATCGACCGCCCGCGCGTCTGCCTACAGCCACGGCACCACGTTCGGATATCTCCACAGCCGCCTCCTATCTCTATCGAACCTGTCTCTTATCACAACTAGGACCTCGAGGTCGTGTCAATCTGCGGTTCCCTGCGGTTCGCTTATCCACCTAGCCCGGCGGGAAGACCGGCCGACAGCATGCACCGCGATCAAAGCCCATGAACGTCAGACGAATTAGCGCCGTATGAAGGGGTCTGGGCTCTAAGGACCGCCATGGAGCACCGCGCAGTGACGTCGCCCGTCTCCGACTCTCTCGCTAACCCCTGTCCGACCCATTCTTGTTCAGACTCAGGTGAATCCCGATGGAACGGGCACCGCCCTCCGCCTCGTGCATTGGTCCGAACTCGGCGTTGGATGTCTTGACGGCCCGGATCGCGCGAGTCACCTCAGCCTCGCCACTGGTCCTGGCGAGGGTTTCGGCACCGTCTTCCTGCTGGCTCAGTCCCGCGACAAAGTGGCATCGGTCCTTATCGTCTGGTGTCGGCGGCCGTTGCCCGCCCTGGACCAGAACAGCTAGCAGCATCGCCGACGTCGCGACCTCACAGCCGATTCGGCTCTCGGTTTGGGCCAGCGTGAGCAGCCTGTCCGCCACCTGTTCCAGCTGTTCGGAAAACAACCTGTTGGCATCGAACCAGTGTGTGACGTCCGCACATCGCATGCCTCACGATGACCCTTCGAAGGCGCGAACTGAAGGCCTCGGTCAGCTCGGCCGCCGGAACGTCTCCCGAGCGGCGCGACAACCGGGATTCACCACTTCGGCTCGGGCCTCAAAGCGCTCCCTCCAAGCATGAGAGCGAAAGCGCGCCACCCGACAGAAGAGGTACATCGACATCTTCAAGTACCGCGGGGAACGTGCCACAGATCCGAGCGGCGGACTGCTACTTCTCGCCCCTCTCAGCCGCCGTCGGTCTTCGGCCCCGCGACGATTCTGTGGCCGATGACCTCCTGTCGCCACTGGGTGCATCTGGTCAGCCGATCGTGGCGCTCTCTTTCGAGTGGAGGTACACGGACCAGCCAAGGTACTTGACGAACGCTTCAGCAATGATCGGCGCCACACTTGCCTGGGCGAGAGCAACGTGATGCTCGAAGCCGTCCTCACAGATGCGCGCCAGGAGCTCCTGCAAACGAGGGATACGCACCACCCCGTAACCACCGAAGGTGTCCAACGCGTCGTTCGTGAACTCCCCTTCTCCCATGTAGGCACATAGTCGACCTGCTGTGTCATCTGTAGACATGCGCAAGTACGTAAACGGGTTCGGCTTTACTCGACCAACGATCGTGCCAAAGGCTTTCTCGGTGCCGAACGTGTTGGCGAGAATCGCGCTGGCCTCCATACGCGGCCTCTCATCGACCATAATGCTCTTCGGCAAATTAGAGCAATGGAAGACCACCGCTTTGTTCGGGTCGTCACCATAGTTGTTGTTCCAGTCAACCAAAGCCGCAGGACTTCCAGAGGCGAGGACCAGCGCCAGCATGCTAAGCGAACCGGTGACGTCCGCCTCGCACGCGGCCGGCAGAAGGCCATCGCTCGCCATGCTCATGACCGTGCAGGGAACTACGCCGAAGTTCTCCTGCATTGAGCTCCAACATTGAATCGAGATTGCGTCGAGCTGGTTGGCCACCCGCCACTGGTCAATCACGACGCCGAGCTTGGCCATCTTCGTTACCGAGGCCTCGGGAACACTCCGACAGTTGCAGTAGCCCTCGATCGCCTGCCGCTTCGCCTCGACAGCCATGTCGTCCCCATCGATGCGATCGATCCGGCCGAACACGTCTGAAAGGTCGAGGGTCTCGACACTGATGCCGGCTTGCTCTAACAACTTTTCGCTGAAGCGCACCGTTGTGAAGTTGGCCGGACGAGCGCCGATGAGTCCGACGCGGGCGCGGCGAAGCCCGCGTACGACCCTGCACATGGCCGCAAAAGCACTCAAGTCATCCCTGAAGGCGGCGCTCCCGGGGTCGGAGGTGTGCTGCGTCGTCAGCGAGTAATGGATGCCATACTGACGTAAGTTATTGCAGACGCTCATCTTGCCGCAGAAGCTGTCGCGACGCTGGTCGATACTCATGTGTGCAGGATCGTCGGGAAAGGCGTGCACGAGTACCGGCACATCGAGAGTAGAGAATCGTATGGCATTCGCGACTGCGCGCTCATCGCCGAAGTTCGGCAGCGTTACCAATATTCCGTCTATCTGGTCCCGATGCTGCTTGAACACCTCGGCACACAACCGGGATTCCTCCAGTGACTCGATCGCACCATAACTGGTGGCACTCACATCCGGAATGATTGCCTGGATGCCCGCCTTTTCCAGAGCCTGAAGAGTGGTCTCACGACCCTCCGCGGCGAGATGGTGTGGGAAGAACCCTCGATTACCGACGATCACACCGAGGGTGATCGGACGAGCCAGCAGCGAGAGATCGGACTGCGGGCTGGCATACGACACAGGAACACTAACCATTAGGCCCTCCTCATGGGCAATCCACCAATCTGTCACGGCCCAGAAAGGTGACAGGTACGCGAGTTCGACTCTACTAGGGCATGAAGAGGACCCTCTTTGCTGGGATCGGGGGCAATGTAGCCGTTCGCGCGATCCTTGAGCGCCATTTGCATCTACTTCCGATCTTTTCCGCGGCTGAGGCCGTAACACGCCGTTGGCACCGGGCTGCACCGCTCAAGAGGCATTTGGAGCGCCGTTAGCCGGAATCTCGGCCTCGACCCGAGACGTACAAGGTCATGCGGGTCGGCACCGTGCGACCTCGGGAATCTTGCGGGCCACGGAAAGCTCTTTCGCAAGTCTCACTAGGTCCGAGTGCACAGGTGTGGAGAGGCACGCTCAGCGGCGCGCAACTGGTCATGAACGATCTCGCCGAACATCTGACGCCGTCAAGTCCCTTGGATTGGCTCGACCCGTCGCGTCACTCGTTGTCTGCCTCGATCGCAGCTGCGCGGTCACGTCACGGCCGTTGGCGATCTCTTCGCCCCAGTGACCACGTGCGCAGGTCTCCGGCCTAGAGACCCACTCGAAGGCAATCGAGCTCATCATGGAGCATTCGAATGGCGAGTTTGCCCCTGGAAAAGCCTGAGCGTCTCAGACGACTCCGTCAAGACAGGGCGGATGACGCCCTAAGTGCTTCGGGCGGGTCCCGCGGGCCAACGGCTCCCGCTGGCCGAGTGACTGACCACCTACACGCGCCTTAGTACCCGCTCTCTTGAGCGATAATGCCGGAATGGCTGATCTCAATGTATTAGGCGGCGAGCTGGAGCCTTGCGGCACCGACCCGGTGACCGGCTTCTATCGCGACGGGTGCTGCCGGACGGGAGCCGAGGATCGGGGCAGCCACACAATCTGCGCGGTCGTCACAACCGAGTTCCTCGAGCACCAGCGTGGCATCGGTAACGATCTCAGCACTCCGATGCCTCAGTTTCGTTTCCTCGGCCTTGTGCCCGGGGATCGATGGTGCGTAACGGCACGCAATTGGCTGCGGGCCCACGAGGATGGGGCCGCCGCGTACGTCGTGCTCGCATCGACTCATCAGCGGGCTCTCGAGGTCGTCCCACTCGCCGTGTTGCAAGAGCATGCCGTCGACGTCCCTGCAGGCCCGGGCGCTCTCGAGGGTTAGAAACCCACAGTCGCGTCTCGTGCCGTGATGCGGCAGCCCCGGAGGCACCACAGCGCTTCCTCACCGAGCAGCTCAAACGTGGACGCGCTCGGGTACCAAGGACAAATACCAGCCGGAGAGAAGCTACTCCCGCCCCAAAGCTAGGTCTGAGCGTTGCCCTAGTCTCAAACCGGACCGGCCGACGAGGGCGCTGACCCCCAACTCTGGGCAAGCGGGTCGAGCACGTCCTTCAGCGTCGGCGATCCGACTTCACGCAGCTCGTAGGAAACTCGCCTTGAGGGGTGGCCAAGGTCGACGAGCCGCGCGAGGTCCATCGGAGTGCCGATGACCACGACGTCACAGGCGGCTTGGCGCACTGTGGCGCCGAGCTCCGCGAGTTGCTCGTCTCCGTAGCCCATTGCCGGCAGCACAGCGCCGATGCCGGGGTAGCGGGCATAGGTCGCGGCAATCGAGCCGACGGCATAGGGACGCGGGTCGATAATCTCTGCGGCGCCCTCATGGTCGGCGGCCACGGTACCAGCGCCGAAGGGCATACCACCGTGAGTGATGGTGGGGCCGTCCTCGATGACAAGGACGCGCTTGCCCGAAAGACTCGGGCCCTCCCCGAGGGTGACGGGCGAGGCCGCCTCGACGATACGTGCGCGCGGGTTGAACGTCTTCACGTTGGCCAACACTTGGGCGATGTCCGCGGGAGCGGCCGAGTCGATCTTGTTTACGACCACAACGTCTGCCCTCAGTAGGCATGTCTCGCCGGGGTAATAGGTGAGCTCGTGTCCAGGGCGCAACGGGTCCACGACGGTGATCTGGAGGTCGGGGACGAAGAAGGGGAAGTCGTTGTTGCCGCCGTCCCAGATGACGACGTCGCACTCTGCCTCGGCCTGGCGCAGGATCTGCTCGTAGTCGACGCCGGCGTACATCACCATGCCCATGCGGACCGGCTCCTCGTACTCCTCCCGCTCCTCCAAACTGGGGTGGGACGCGTCGATCTCGGCCACCGATGCGAAGCGCTGCACTCTCATGGCCTCGAGGTCGCCATAGGGCATCGGGTGGCGCACGAGAGCGACCCGAAGCCCCGCTTGGAGGAGGATCTGCCCTACTCGGCGAGTGGTCTGGCTCTTGCCACACCCGGTCCTCACAGCGCAGATGGCCACGACAGGCTTGACGCTGCGCAGCATCGTGGCGTCCGGCCCGAGAAGGCGAAAATCGGCCCCCGCTGCCAGGATGGCGGATGCCTTGTGCATGACCTCGACATGAGGGAGATCCGAGTAGGCGAGGATGACTTCGTCGATGTGTTCGCGCGCGATCAGTTCAGCGAGCTCCTCCTCCGCCACGATGGGAATGCCGTTGGGGTAGAGCGGCCCGGCGAGCGAGGGAGGGTACGAGCGATCTTCGATGCCAGGGATCTGAGCAGCGGTGAAGGCCACAACCTCTGTCGATTCGTCGTGGCGGAACACGGTGTTGAAGTTGTGGAAGTCGCGCCCTCCGGCGCCCGCAATGACTACACGACGCTTCTTATCGGCCATGGAGCCATCATTGCACCTGGCCGCACCTTGGCGGGTAGGGCCATAGGGCCTTGCGAGGCTCGGAGCGGCGGACCAGGCAACATTGTCCTGGTGCACCTGTCCCAATTCGTTCGGCCGAGCCGCCATGCACGAACAAGAGGGGCCAGCACGCACCTTCGACGAACTGGGCGACCTCGTCACGATTGGCAATGAGGCTCGGACCCGCATCGGTTCGGTCGACCCGGCGCTTACCAGCAGGTGGTCGGCATTGACTTCTGACAACTGGTCGGTCCGTCGGATAGTCCTGATGACCAGGGGACTTCTCAGTTCCGGCCCGCGGTAACCTCGTCGTGTGCGGTCGCTCCTGCGAGGGGCTTCGAAGACCAGAGTCACGTTTTGTCTCGGGGTCGTCTTCGTGCTCTGCGCCGGATGCGGGGCCTCCGCTTTCCGACTCGCACATTTCGACCCAGCTCAGGCGAACCTACGGACGGCGCTCAAGGGAGCCGCCGTCTTCTACTCGTCCAACAGCGACAGCTATGAGGGCATCGACGGCGGTGAACACCTTTCGTCAGCTGTGCCCTCGATAGCCGACCTCGACACCGGCCTGACTTACGTATCGGGGCACACGGCTTCCCCGAACAGCGACATCATCAGCGTCTACGCGCCGAGCCGTTCTGTCCTGGTCCTGACCGCTTACATGCCAGGGCTTCAGACCTGCTGGGGCATTCTCAGCTTGAGAGCCAGCCGGGCAAACCCTTATTTCTCAGCGTTCCCGAGCACTTCGACGTCAGGCACCTTCTACTTCACGAAAGCTTCGTCAGCTCCGAAGTGCAGTGCGGCCACAAGCCACTCGCCTTCAGCGTTGAGCACAAGGGGGTTCCCGGCGCTCTAAGCCGTCGACGCCTGAGTTGCCGCCATTGAGCCTTTCCCTTCGCCACGTCCGGCTTGAGCGCACTTGCCGACGCGGGTCTGTTCCAGTCCCGCTGACATGGACGTTAAGCAGTCTGCAATGAGTACAGAATTGTCCTGGCAACAGTGCCGCCACCCGCCAACCCGATAGAGACGAAGTCCGGGGTGGCCCGCCCAGGCACCGTGACGCGAAGCAACAGGATGCTGTAGTCCGGAGTGCTGCTCGGACAGACAACAAGACCGTCAACGTGGAGGCAAGCACCTCCTGGGGAGAACGACCCAGTAGGACCTTGGATTCTGCTGTCGACGCGCACGCCTTCCGAGGGCACGACCGGGAAGGGCAACATAGCCGCGCATGGCAGAGCCAAGAACTCCTTGTCGGTGTCGAGGGTGACTCCTTGAGAGATCGCGATTCCAACAGGCCCGCATAGGTTCCACGTATCGGTTCGCTGGACGGGCCAGGCCGTAGGGACCGAGAGACGAAGCCCGGCGAAGGAAACGGAATGCCACGATGGAGGAACAGACGGCGCAGCTCCGGGTGCAAGTGCCATGACGCGAGGCGAAGCCATCAAAGTACCTAAGACCTGATGGGCCAGGTGGCCCTTGGCAGTGACTTCAAATCCCAGGGAGGGCGCGTAGTACACGTAACTCACGGGATCACCCGTCGGACCGAGGTAGACCGGGACGCCGTTGAGGATGATGGGCTTCTCGTTTGCATACTTGGATGGCAGGTGGCTCATCGGGTCAAGGCTCACCAGCGTGCTCTGAGAACCTGCTGGACAACCCCCACCGGTCGCCGTCGTGCCCCTCGGCGCGATGAGCAACTCCCCACGTTCGCCAACTGGGCTGCAGAAAGGAGCCTGTCCCGGATAGGCAACCGAAAACGAGGCTGGCACGGACACCTGTACTTTGCCGTAAGCAACCGGCACCCAGCCCGTCGGTGTGACCGACAGGCCTAGGGCTGGCTGCGGCCTCTCCGCACGTGGGACTTTCGTGATGGCCGCAGCGACGGACTCGGAGCCGGTAGACGCGGCGATGACGATCGCGAGGATCACCGTCGCGAGGGCACGCGGTCTCATTGTTGCCATGCCCTCACGAAGCGACGACGGCGTTCGTTCGCGTACGGCAAGCCCAACGGCGACATGTGCAGACGAGGTGACCTGCGGGACAGGCCCTAAGACGCCGGCGAACCGCTTCCCGCATAAACCGGGGAGAGGGCGATCTGCCCGCACTGCAACTTCTGAATCGTGCTGCCGCCGTAGGGCTGAATCCGCCATGACACGGTGATCGCCCGGCTGGCATCGGGAGGTGTGACCGCCACCTTTGCCGAAGTTGGACAGACTGCTGTTCCGTATCCCGTTGCGTCGGTGTAACCGACCTCGAACGACGCCTCGGCACCCCCAGTGATGACTACCGCCTTCTCGGGCAGGACCGGGACTGTGTAGGAAGGGCCGTCGGTTACCTCAGTTGGGATGGGGCGTCCGGCAGCGTCGAGCATCTCCACGCTCGGATATCCCTTGAGCGTGCACGTCGCGGCCGAGACGTTCTTGAAGCTGACGACTTGTCCGATGTGGCCCATCGCGGCGTCAGCGGCCCCGAGTTCCACGGCGAGCTGTGATGCCGAGCAGTATGTGGCGGACGACACCGCCGTAGCCGCCCGTGCCGCGGCCTGGGCCGCGGCCTCTGCCTTTTCGGCCGCGGCTGCCGCGGCCTTGGCCGCCGCTTCAGCCTGCACCGCCGCGGCCTGCGCTGCCTTCGCTGCTCTCGTGAGGGCTGGCGCGGTCGAGCTCGTGCAGCCGGCGAGCAACAGGACCAAGCCCATCATCACTGTCGTGCTGACCTTGTGCATCGCGCTCATCCTTCCATGAAGCACCCGGGGCGGAGGTTCGCGTACGCCATCCGAGCCTGTTGATCGTGCTCATGCAGAATGCTGAGCCTTCCGCAACCCGACGGGACTGGATGCACCGAACGTCTCGTAGCCGACGACTTCAAGGACGGACTCGACCGGTGCGAGAGCGACGACATTGCCTGAGTCGTTCGCTCCGCCCTTGCGGTGGCCAACACCGCCGGGGATCAGCGCTGAGCGTGCGCACGTTGCTGATCGTCCCACGTCCCGCCGCCGCCAAGAGGTCGGGCAAGATGGCTCGAACGCGGGCTCGGTGGCTCAGCAGCGGTGCTTGGACACCGCGCAGCCGTGGCCCAAGTCCCCTGACGCTGGCGGAACGGTCTGACGCTAGGAGAGCTCGCCCTTGAAGAAGACGGCCTCGTCCTTGACGCGCCCGACCCCGACGTGGCGCCCATCTACATCCTCGATCACGAACTCGTAGCTGCCGTAGGAAGTCATCGTCGGCTCGCGAACGATGCGCGCACCCCGATCGGCGAACTCGGTGTAGAGCAGGTCGATGCCTTCCACATCCGCCGGGTCGAAATAGAGGTCATAACCGGCACCAAAGCGGGAAGCGTTCGACTCGACCTGGCCGTGCTTTGCCTGCACGACGATGATCTCGACCCTGTCCCTGTAGAGCGTGGCGAATCGTTCTTCCGCTTCGTAGTGCTCGACGACTTCGAAACCAAGGACAGTGCAGTAGTACGCCGCCGTCTTGGCGACGTCGGCTGAGGCCAGGACGGGAGCAACGTTGTCAAGTCTCGCTCGTCTCACGGGGCGAGAGTAGCCATTGCTCACCTGCGCCGTCGCCGACTTGCACTATGGCGTCTGCTGGAGAGTGCGGGGTGCCCGTCGTCAGTTCCGGCTAACTGAGCGGTAGTGTCCGTTCATGCTCAGACGGCGCCGTGCTGGTGCCTCCGTCGGGGCAAGCCTCGTCGGGACGCTCCTGGTGCTGGGGAGTCTTGCCGCATCCGTCTCCGGCGCGGCCACTCCCATGTCCGTGCCAAAGACCCTGACAGGCACATATCAACTGTACTGCCCTGACCCGGTCGAGACGCCGATCGTGCTGCACGTGAGGACACGAGCGGTGATCTCGCCGGTCAAACCTGCCCAGGGCCGCCATTTCCAGGTGGCAGGCTTTCAGACAGAGGTCACCTTCCCACAGGGCCTGGCCTCCGCGCTTTCACAGATGAGCCCGATCACCGGCAAGGTCGCCGGTACGGTGCTTCTCGTGGGGGCCGCCCCTTCCAAGCACGCCGTGGCGGAGTCCTTCGTCGCGATCATCCCGGCATCTCTTCCGGCCGCGGGGTTCAACTTCTGGGTGCCCGGCCGCGCCGTCAGCCTCGGCGTATTCACCGCGACCGCAAAGGCCTTAGTCGTTGAAGAGGCCAGCCGGTTCCAACTGACTCTGGAGGTAGGAAAGGGTAGCCAGGCGGAGACTCGGGTCCTCGCCTGCACGGCCTTTGCCAACGCCACGCAGGACTTCGTGAGGTCCCAACCTTGGGTTGGCACCAAGGAGCCACCCCCCGCTGATGCCATCATTCCTGTCATCGCTCTGGGACGATAGGGCCCAACCAGCCCCACGCACCTTGACCTCGTACGGCCAGCTCGCCCGTGACCGAGGCATGGAGGCGTCGGCACCAAAGCTCAAGGAGTCGTCCGATGAGTGAGTGGCATTACCCGGAGGTGGGCGGGACCCAGGACGTGTTCTTCGACCGTGCGACGGCTCGCTTCTTGCCGACGATCGTCGCAGGGGAAGGCGTCTATCTCATCGATGATCGCGGCAGGCGCCTTCTCGATGTTTGCTCGGGACCGTTCCTCGCGGCACTCGGACAAGGAAACGAGCGCGTCCTGCAGGCAATGGTGGAACAGGGCCGGAAACTGACCTATACGTACTCGCGGACGACAAGACATCCCGCCAACGCGGCTCTCGCAGAACGGATAGCTTCTCTTGCCGGCGCCGGCTTCGAGCGTGTGCACCTGACTTCCGGCGGCTCCGAAGCGGTCGAAATGGCGCTGAAGTTCCTGCGTGCCCACGCGGTAGCCAGCGGGCAGGGACAACGCAACAGGGTGATCTCGATGATGCCCGGCTACCACGGAGCGACGCTTCAGACCCTGGGCCTCAACGGCGACGTCCTGGCGCCGGCGTTGTGGAGTTCAATGACCGTGTACTCAGAGAAGATCCCGGCGCCTCTGACTTTCAGGGCTCCCAGTCCCGAATCGGCTGCCTCGGCAAGCCTGACAGCGCTCGAGGAGACGATCCAGAGGATAGGACCTGAGCAAGTCCTGGCCTTTGTGATGGAACCGATTGGCGGCCAATCCTCTGGAGTGAACGTGCCCCACCCGTCGTTCGCCAGCGGAGCGCGCTCCATCTGCGACCGCTACGGCATCCGGCTCGTGTTCGACGAAAGCGTCAGCGCTTTCAGGACAGGACGCTTTCTGGCAGCACACCACGCTCCCGACGCGCTGCCCGATGTCGCCGTGCTCGCGAAGGGCTTGGCTGCCGGCTATGCGCCGCTAGCCGCAGCGCTCGTTCCGGCCGCACTCGTGGAAGAGCTCTCCGCAACTACCGGGTTCGTCGTGTCCCACTCCTACGACGCGAGTCCGATCGCATGTGCAGCCGGCGCCGCGGTGCTCGACGAGATCGTGGAGCGCGATCTGATTGCCAACGCGGAACGGGTCGGCGCAGAGCTTCGAGCCGGACTGGAAGTGATCGCCGAGAACTCGCCATTGATCGGAGACGTCCGCGGCCGAGGACTGCTTCTCGCGATCGAACTCGTCTCCGACAGGACCACCCTTGCGCGGTTTCCAGCCGAGGTCGATCCCGGTTCGGTTGTCCTCCGCCACGGCCTCGACCATGGGCTTCTTCTCTACTCGCGTCGCCAGAACAGAGGGCGCTTCGGCGACTGGCTCCTGATCGCCCCGCCGCTCGTGATCGACGCCGAGGTGTGCGGCGACCTGCTCGGCAGACTCGAATCAACGCTCGCCTCCGCGGCAAACGAGCTTGTCCGGTCCCACACGTCGAACGGTACCGACCCGCTCTGACCGGGTCACCAATGATGGGTCCGGCTGATGAATTGCATCCACCGCGCCTCGAGTCACGCTGTTGGTCGCCGGACGGACGTTAGAGGCGAATTCCACCCGCGGCGAGTACGCGAAACTCGCCTCGGGAAGCTTCATGCAGGCATGATCGCGACGTCTAGCTCACCGGAGGTGCGCTCACCACGAAGCCTCCGTGCCCTAGTCGTAACCAGCCTTCTTCTCGCCAGCCTGCTCTGCGCGTGCAGCCAGGTGCAGGCGCGTGGCGGCCGATCCACCTTGACGCCGTCAAGGGCGGTACTGGCGATGCTTAGCAGCAAGAGTTCTCTCTCTCGACCTGAGCTCGCGCGACGTGACGCGGCTCGGTTGCTCACCCTGGTACGGCTGCCACCCGAGTCGCGCCGGCTGGCCCAGGCGCCGCGAAGCGATGCGAAGATCTTGAGCTCGCCAGCCCAGAGCCTCGGCGATCCGGACCTCGTCGACCTGCACCGCTTCTTCGTTGCCCCAAAGAGCGCATCGGAGCTGTACGGCTACGAGAAGAGTCACCCGCCGATTGGCTCCACGAGCCGCGGCGGCTACAACGGTTCCGGCACGTCCACGACATCTGGGAACACCGATGAGTGGTTCGTCTCCTATAGCTGGCTTCCCGTCAAGACGCTTCTCGATGCTCGCGTACTGGTCGTCTCGATCGCGGCTCTGCCGGGTCGTCGCAGCGCGGTCCGCCTTGACGCCGAGGTCACGTGGCTACCGGCAAAACCCGTCGGCGACACTATCCCTGCAGGAGCAACGGTCCTCACCGCGGTGTTGTCGGCCGGCATGAACCCGGGCGAAGCCGGCCATGGGCCAGTCACGACCACGAATCCGGAGAAGATCGAGGCGATCCGGGACTTCATCAACCAACTGAACGTCGTCGCTCCGGGCGTCAGGTTCTGCCCGGTCGACTTCGGGCAAGATCTCACCGTGAGCTTCAGTAAACAGGCCCAGGCGAGACCATTTGCGGTCGTCGTGGCCGACGTCGCCGGCTGCGAGGAAGTCCAAGTCCGGCGCCTCGGGCACCTAGCCAAGCCCGGGCTCTCCGGATACGGCCTTGTGCCCTTCATCGAGCGCGAGCTCGGCTTCACTTGAGAGCGCGCATGGAAGGCACCGGTCGACGCTCGAGTGTGATGGACTCGGTGGCAATACCCCTGTCGACATCAGCGAAGCGGTCGCACGAATGACTCGAGCTTCCCGAGCCAGACGCCGCGCCGACGACCGGACGTCTCAGACTGGGACCGCCAAGACCTGTTTCCTCTCCACTTGCACCGCCTCGCGCCAAATCCGGCGCGGACATCGAGAAGGGATAGACCCATGAGCTCGACGCCTGAACCCACTGAGCGACCGTACGCGCCGGTATCGACCGAGACTCATACCGCCCGAACCAAGCACCGCAGTGTGGCAAGTGATCGGCACCGCTTGCTCGGCGCCGGTGGGTCGTTGGCTCTGGTCATGAGCCTCGTCCTTTGCGGTGTGCTGGTTTTCGCCGGCAGCGCAGCGACACAGCCGGCCAAACACCCGCGAGGCAAGGTGTTCGTCTCGGACCGCATCGGGAGTGCGTACGAGCTCACCGCGACCGAGGCGCCGGCGTCGAGGGCGACACCCAGAGTGGCAAAGGCCGTGGAGAACGCCGAGGTTGGTTTCTCGCTCGACCTCCTGAACAGGCTGGCAGCCTCAAGCGATGCGAATGGCTCCACCAACGAGCTCGTCTCACCGTCCAGCTTGGCGACCGCACTCGCAATGCTGGAGCTCGGCGCGTCGGGTTCCACTGAGCAGGGAATCGCCACGACGCTTCATACCGCAGGGCTGACTGCTGAAGAGCAGGCCGCCGGGTGGTACAGCCTGGCGGCCCTGCTCGCCAGCGAGACTTCAACGTCCGCCGCGAACCTGAAGCGGGCACCCGAGCTTGACGTCGCGAATTCTCTCTGGGTCCAGCAGAACTTCGCCGTGCTGCCGGCTTTCGTGCGCGCGCTGTCGAGCGAGTTTCAGACCGGAGTGTGGCAGGTCAACTTCCAGACCGATCTCAAAGGGGCAGCCGACGCCATCAACGAGTGGACCAGCGAGCACACCAAGGGCCTGATAAAGCAGCTCTTCAGTCCTGGCAGTCTCACCCCGACCACCGTTCTTGTGCTCGCCGATGCAGTCTTCTTCCACGCTGACTGGGCCGCCCGGTTCGAAAGCGCGACGCCCGACCAGCCGTTCTATCTCACCACGGGAGCGAGAGAGAACGTACCGTTCATGAGCTCCGAACCGATCGGCACGCCGAAGGCGTTGACGGTCCCGGTGTCGACTACGGACAAGTACGTGGCGGTCGAGCTTCCCTACACGGGAAAGAAACTGGGTGCCCTCGTGCTGATGCCGACGGCGACGTCGCTTCCGCAGTTCGTCTCGATGCTCACCCCGGCCTCGCTCGGCCAGATAGTGAACGGCATGTCAGCTGAGTCCGTCCAGCTCTCGATGCCCACCTTCACACAGCGTTCTGACAATCAGCTGGTCCAGACGCTGTCGTCGATGGGCATGTCCCAGGCGTTCCAGAGCGGGGCCGACTTCAGCAAGATCAACGCGACTGTGCCACTCGCGGTTCAGGCCGTCGAACAGCACGCCTACCTTCAGGTCACGCCGAAGGGCACCACGGCAGCGGCGGCGACAGGAATCGGCGTCATAGCCACCGCGACGCGGTCCGGCTCGGAGCCAATCGTCATCAACCATCCCTTCCTCTTCATCCTGCGGGACAACCTGACGGGCGCGATCCTCTTTGAGTCCATGATCGAGAACCCGGCGTCTTGAGGCGCTCTCTCGGTCTGACTGCCGTCGCGGCCCGATGCCCAGTGGTCGCCGAGTGACGGCACAAGATTCATCGCTGCTCGCCGGGTTCTAGATACGCTTCGCCGGGCCATTTGTCCGCAGACCCGGTCACGACGGAGCGGCTCCCCCACTGTCACGACTACGGAGCTTGGGCCCCTGGCGCTTGACGGGCAAGCAGGCTGCCCCAACCTTCGCTGTCGCCCGGAATGATGGGCCGGGGTGGGTCACCGACCAGCACGTGCGCCTCTCCGGTCGCGATGGCGAAGGCGATAGAGTCGGCCACGAGCTCTGGAGGATCACGTGGAATGTTGCGGGCTCCGCTGACGATGTGCCCGGCCCGGAGACGATCGTGGAACTCGGTGGCGGTGACCGATGGGTAGACGACCGAGACTGTCACGCCTGAGCCCGCAAGCTCTATCCGCCCGACCTGGGAAACCATGTTGAGCGCCGCCTTCGTTGCCGAGTAACCGCCGAGCCCCGGAAAGACCCGTAACGAAGTGGCCGAGCTGACATTGACAATGGACCCAGACGATTGCGACCGCATGATCGGCAGCACTGTCTGCATCCCTAGAAGTGGTGCGATCACGTTTAGCTCGAAGACTGCGCGTAGGTCAGCCGGGTCCAACTCCTCGAGAGGGACGTGAAGTCCCTGTCCGGCGTTGTTCACCAAGACGTCGACTCTGCCGTACTCGTCGACGGCTCTGGTCACGAGTCGCTCCAGCTGCTCGAGAATCGTGACGTCTGTTTCGACAGCAAGCGAGCCCGGTAGCTCTGCGGCGAGCGCTTCGAGACGCTCGACCCGTCGGGCCGCCAGCACGACCCGAGCTCCGAGCCCGGCCAACACGCGCGCCGTGGCCGCACCGATGCCAGAAGAAGACCCTGTGATAATGCAGACTGCTCCTTCAATCTTCATCGTGCCTCCACGAGAGTGTGACCCCAAAGAACCGCCGATCCCCTCCCCGATTGAGAGCGTCCCCGACGCGATCCGCCCCCGGGACCCGAGGCGCCGAAAGCGCCTCTCGCGAGGGACGGCAGCTCCCGCGCCAGGTCTAACTGGGCCAAGAGCTGCAACGACGTCCCGGCGCCCGAGCAGCGGACCGGAACATCAGCCGGATTGCGCGCGCCTGTCGTGTCGACAATGCCGTACTTGTTGCAACCGGTTCGCAGTCAGCGACTTCTGGAGTGGCGGAAGACCAGATACAGCACGCCACCGATGACAGCGACAACAATTACTGTCTTGATTAGTACGGCAACCAGGCTGGCAAGCCAGCCGAGCGCCACATAGGCAACGAGCGCTGCAACAACAGCAACCGCGACAACCGTCAGCTTGTGCGCGGGCCTCAGTCCTCGCTCGTGCCTAGATCGGGGCTCGATCATGAAACCTCCTCTGCTGCACCGTACCTTGGACCAGCTGGTCGCGGAGGTCGTCTCCTCCAGGCAGCTCAGCTGGTCGAAATCGTTGACAAACCACCCATTGCCTCGGTCGTCTGCTCAAAAAAGTGCACAACCCGCGTTCGGAGCCTAACAACACCCTGCCTATAGTTGAGAGCAGACGCGCGACGAGGGTGGAGAGCCCGAATATGGGCCTAGATAGACGCACACATGATGACGGTCAGAGTCGTCGGCGGCGCGTCCTCGGCGTTGCGACCGGTCTCGTTCTGGTTGTCGCCCTCGCCGGAGCAGGGACTCTGGTCGCCCTGCAAAGAGCCGACGGCCCCGCGGCGAGTGTTCCGAGGCACAGCTCCAACCCGACGACGACGGTCCCGGCACCACTAGTGATCACATCGGTGTCACCGTCACCAGGCTCAGCTGATGCCGCTTTCGACACGAGCGTGACCGTGGACTTCTCCGAGCCGCTCGCGACCGACAGCCCACTTCCGACCCTCTCGCCTGCCCCGCCCGGGAATTGGGTGAGAACCGCACCGGCGGCGGTCCGTTTCGTTCCGGAGGGAAACTTCACTCCCTTCAGCACCGTGCAGCTCCGCGTGCCAGGCGGGCCGGACGGGATTCGCAGCCGTTCCGGCCAGGACCTCTTGTCCACGCTCCGGAAGAACTTCGTGATCGAGGGCGCTTCTGAACTGCGGCTCCAACAACTCCTTTCGGAGCTCGGCTATCTTCCCCTCCAGTTCGTGGCCGCGCCGGCCGCGTCGAGCGGTGATGGCCCGATCGCCATAGCCCATCTGGCCTCGGGCTCGGGTCAGCCGTACGAGGGCACCACGACGACAACGTCGGCTTCCTCTGTTCCGGCGATCGACTCCGAGCCTTTGGTCGCGGCGGAGGTCCCTGTCCTGCCCGCGGCAGGCAGCCTCGTCTGGCGTTACGGCAATATGCCTGCTTCGCTAGCGGCACTCTGGCAACCGGGAGAGTTGAACGTGATCACCACCGGGGCTGTGATGGCCTTCGAGAGCGCCCACGGTCTCACCACCGACGGCGAAGCCGGGCCCGCGGTGTGGTCGGCGCTTCTCCAGGCAGTAGCGCGGCGCGAGGTGACAACCGCCCCATATGACTACGTCGTGGTCAGCCAGAACCTGCCAGAGACCGCGTCGGTCTGGAGCGACGGGCAAGTCATCTTCACCACGCTCGTGAACACAGGCATCCCGGTAGCGCCGACAGCCGCCGGCACCTACCCCGTCTTCGCCCGTTTCCTCGTCACGACGATGACCGGCAAGAACCCGAATGGGAAGCCTTACAAGGACCCCGGTATCCCGTGGGTGAGCTATTTCAACGGCGGCGACGCTCTCCACGGATACATCCGGGCGAGCTACGGCTTCCCGCAAAGCCTCGGCTGCGTGGAGATGACCTACGCGAACGCGAAAACAATGTTCCCGCTCACACCGCTCGGGACCCTCGTCACCGTTCTTCCGAGCCCGGCGACGTCTTCGCTTCGCCGGTCAATCTAGAGACGTCGCGATCCCCCAGCTCGCTCTCCACGGCTCGCCTTCGCGAAGCTCGATCAAGCTGGTGCCGGTACGAAGGCCGTTCGGCGGACATGTCATCGGCTCGATCGCCATCGCAATGCGACGATTCTCGAGTTCGCCAAGCGTGTCGCCTGTGTAACACATTGCGTACCCAAAGGCTGCGTCGGCCCAGATCTCCGAGTGCCGCCCGGCCAGGTCCAGGTGTGCATGCCAGCGGCCGTCAGCCCCGATCGCGAGACCCGTGTAACAGTCGTCGAGCTCGAGCCCTCTGAGTTTCCTGTGGGCGAGATCGAAGGCCGAACCGGCCACCACTTCTTCACCTGTCGGAAGGCCGCGCTTGTCCAGGAGCATCCTCCGTTCGGCCGACAGGCGTACCGACGCTTCGTCGATTCCGCCCGGGCCTGCAAAAAGGTAGGGGTGGAAGCCGAGTCCGAAGGGGGCGATGCCACTCCCGTCGTTCGTCACCTCGCAAGCGACCTCGAGCCCGCCGTCGCCGAGTGAATACTCGAGGGCGACCCGAACTCGGAACGGATAGGCCGGCTGAGAGCAAATCAGGCAGGAAAGCAGCGCCCGATCTGCGGCCCGCTCCTCGATCGACCAAGGCAGGCACCGCACGAATCCATGGATCGCAACGGACCGCTCCGGCTCGTTGATCGCGGCTCGGCCGACGACGTTCCCGAACCGATACGAGCCGTCCTCGAGCCTGTTGGGCCACGGCGCGAGTACCTGCCCCCGATCGTAAGACGAGATCTCAGCCTCGGGAAACCCCCAGATGATGGGCTTCTGGTCGGACAGGAACGAACGTAACGTCGCACCGACCTCGGTTATCACTGCCTCGAAACCGCCGTGAATAAGAAGGATTTGCTCGCCTGAGGGCGGGAACATGACGGTATCGTAGCTGCCAAGCCCCCTCACGCTCGTCTACTCGGCGGGCCGGAGACAGGCTCAAGTCTCGGCCAAGCGAGTTATCTGAAAAGGAGCGGGTGGGCATGCGGATTCTCGTGACCAACGACGATGGATTCGATGCACCCGGCCTGGCTGTCCTCGCACGTGGCTTCGCCGAAGCCGGCCACGAAGTGCTCGTGGTCGCCCCTCGCGCGGAAGCGAGCGGATCAGGTGCCGGGATCGGCCCGTTGCGAGCAATGGGGGGCGGCATCCACGTCGAGGTCGTCACCCCCTCGGGGCTCGGAGGAATCAGGACACTCGCCGCCGACGCGCTCCCGGCACTGATCGTGATCACGGCCTGCCTCGGTGCGTTCGGACCGCCGCCGGACCTCGTCGCATCGGGCATCAACCCCGGTCGCAATGTAGGACGTGCCGTACTGCACTCCGGGACGGTGGGAGCTGCTCTCACCTCGGCCCAATTCGGCTTGAAGGGACTGTCCACGAGCATCCAGGCCGGCTCGGTGCCGTCCCCTTACGAGTCCTACGACGGCTCTCGCACGCATTTTGAGAGCGCGGCTGCGCTGGCGGTCGCCCTCGCCGCGCACCTCGAACGAGCTCCCGCACGTACGGTGCTCAACTTGAACGTGCCCAACCTTGCACTCGGCGACATACGCGGCGTCCGTCGCGCGAGCCTCGCCACCTCCGGACTGATCTTCGCGGCAGAACCGGTGGATGGTGGACCAAGGGTTCGATTCGACCTCGGTGCCTCTCAGCTGCGTGACGGCGCTGAGTCGGACGAGGCACTGACTCAGCTTGGATGGGCCGTAGTGACCCCACTCGTCAGCGTCAGCGAAGACCGTCGGCCGGAGGTTGACGACTTGGTTACAACCGCGATGGCCTCTGCCTCCCAGTTCCTCGTGGCGGCCCGCGCCTCGAATTGACGATCCGATGACGGTTCTCCGGCCTGCAAGCTTCTACATATCGGAAGACACTGGTCGAGCCACAGCGCGTGACCCTCTTCACTGGCACACGGCCGCCACCAGCGGAGATTGCCCAATAGATAGCTTGGTAATGGCGACCGTTGCTCACTGAGCGCGCGTGTCACGGCCCCATCAGCCGCCGCCAGTTCGCACACGCAGCCACAAGCGGCGTGAGCCCTTTCAACGAAATCTCGTCATCTCACTTGACGATAGATGCCATCTCGATCCTCTTCGCCACTTGCGCAAGCGACAGTCCTCTCGTAGGGTTTCCGCCACACCAACTGTCATCGACGAGTGGTGCCGAAACGCCCGGTGTGTAACGCCGGGTCGGGGTTAAGGCATTTGCCTCCCCGCAGGCATACTGGAGACCTCGGCGCCTGCGAGCCGGGCTGCGTAAGCGGCGTTGCTCGTCCCGACCTGCTCTCTTAGGGAGCGAAAAGGAGTCGCGACAACAAAGACAACAGGGCGAGACCCGTCTGCACCTCGTGGGACGTCCCAACGTCCTGATCCGGCAAGCCCTTCCGGCACCGAGTCGCGAGTCGCATGCAATAGACGGCCTGCCCGCATCAACGCATCCACCTGGAACCCACCGGGTTTTCGACACTCCAAGGAGGAGCAAGATGCGCAAGCACCCCCTGATCGCGCTCATCGCGTTCACTTTTGTTGCTGCATCCATATTCATCGGCGCCAACGGCGTCAGCAGTATCAACAACTCAGTACCTGCTCGCGCCACTTCCCATCTCAACAATGGGGGAAGTGGTCCATCGATGGTGGCGACCACCAATCTCAGGTGGCTCGCAGCAACGGTGCGCGAGCGCGCAGCGGCCTCGGCGCAGCTCACGGCTGTAATCGCGCATGAAAAGTACCTGCCTTTCTGGCAGGGCCTTGCCGGCGACCGTGTCGCAATTCACGATGGCGGGCGCCCGCCAAAGGTCCTGCTCCCGTCGGCCTGGCGCCAGCTGCAACAAGCCAGGGCGCGTTCGGCAGCCGCTGCTCGCGCAGTTGCCCGCGCGGCGGCACAGGCTGCTCAGGTAGCTCAGGCTGTGCCG
>Ga0224559_1000432_pt1 | contig 28381 bp, 27 predicted proteins | sample 714S33034metaG_FD_180676 | JGI IMG/M metagenome (GOLD analysis project Ga0224559, IMG submission 180676) | Peat soil microbial communities from Stordalen Mire, Sweden - 717 S3 30-34 | ecosystem: Environmental > Terrestrial > Soil > Wetlands > Peat | place: Sweden: Norrbotten County, Stordalen... | reverse complement strand
GCCGACGACCGGCGCGCCGATCAAGGTGCAGGAGCTGAACCCGGAGATGCTCTTCACCGGCATGAATACGGCTCCAGAGGGCAACCGCACCGATACGTGGCGGCAGCGCTACCTGGCCTCGCGCTACCGGCAGGAGTTCGTCACCAACCGCAGCGGCAAGCAGCAAGCCACCTCCGAAGGCGTCAGCGAGAAGCCGCGCCGCGAGCTTGGCCTGGGCCAATGGCTGGCGCTGGTCAAGCGCAACGTCATCGTCCGCCTGCAAGACAAGGCGCAGACCATTATTTTGCTGGGACAAGCGCCGCTCTTTGCCGTGCTGGTGGCACTGGTTATCGGCCAACTGAACGCCGGCGATTTCGGCGACCTGTCGATGAAGCTGCCCACCGTTCACTTTCTGATGGTGGTTGCCGCCCTCTGGTTCGGCTGCAACAACGCTGCCCGCGACATTGTGGGCGAGTGGACCATCTACAAGCGCGAGCGCATGGTCACGCTCAAGCTGTTTCCGTATGTTTTCAGCAAGCTGGCCGTGCTGCTGGGCCTGTGCATTCTGCAATGCGGCTCCATGCTGGCCATTGTCTACTTCAGTTGCGGGCTGCACAGCAACATCTTCTATGACTTTCTCGTCCTGCTGCTCTCGTCGATGATCGGCGCGGGGCTGGGCCTGGCAATCTCCGCACTCTCCAAAACCAACGAGAGCGCCATCGCGCTGCTGCCCGTGGTGCTGCTGCCGATGATCACTCTGGGCGGCGGCATGAGGCCGATCTACGTGATGCCCAAGGCCGGCCAGGCAATCAGCACCATCATTCCCTCGCGCTGGTCCTTCGAGGCCAATATGCTGCACGAGGCCGAGGCCAAGGACTGGGGCGGCGACAAGCCTGTTCCCGACATGACCTGCGCGCTGGATAAGGAAGGCAAGAACACCAACCCGGCCTTGATCTCGCCCGACCCCAACGACCTGAATCCCTCGCTTCAAGTGCAAGGAGACACAGCCGATGGCACTTTTCCCCGCTACCTGATCAACTTTACCGATCCGAGCGGAACCGAGCGGGTCTGCCGCGCCTCAGCCAAGGAGCAGTATCCGCGCATCAACCCCACCGCGCACGCCGTCGCATCCCGGCATAGCTTCAGCTACTCGCTGGCCGTGCTGAGCGGGATGCTGCTGGCGCTGGTGACCACGGTGATCCTGGTGCTGGTCAAGCGCGACAAGGATCCGCAGTAGTGCGCTGTTTTGGGCGAAAGCGTCGGCTCAGCCGCCCAGAACTGCGCTGAAGATCGCGGTCAGTTCGGAGAGATCGCCGCGCATCACTGCCACGTCGCGCGCATGATAGAGTCGCTGCTGGTCTTCCGGTGCCTGCGCCACGCGAGTCCAATCGAGACGGTGGCCGGCAGCCTCGGCAAGATCGGCTGTAAAGACGCGCAAAGTGCGCGAATTGCCGTCGCGGAAGGCATGAATGGCGTCGAGTTCGCTGTAATAGTAAGCCAGCCGTTTGGCCATCGCGTCGGCGTCCATGCCATGCAGGAAGTTCTCTGTTTTCAGCGCGGCAATGGTACTGTCCAGCGCGCCGGGAACATTCTGCGAAGGCCCGTAAGCGACCACAAAGCCGGAGCGGTTCTTGGCCATCAAGCCAATGTCTTTGCGCAGTTCGCCGGCCCACGGGTAGACTCTGCCGAAGATGCGCCGATGCGTCTCCTGCAAGCGGCGCACGTCGAAGGGGCCTTGGAGAGGACGGCTTTTCATGCCCGCAAAGGCCAATATAACCGCATCTTCCTCGAATTGATTCAATTCGGCCTGAGTGCGGTAATCACCATTGTTGATGAGAACATTCGTGCCAGGATAGACGTAGGGATCGCGCGCCATCGGAGTCATGCGATTCAGGCCACGGCGACGGGAATGTAGTGAGCGCAGAGTTCGTCTTCCGCCTGCTCAAGGGTGATTTTTCCTTCAAGGACGCGCTGTTTCAATGACTTGCCGAAAGGTGTCGGAGCAAGCCCTTCCAAAAACAGGCTGGCCTCACCCTCGGCAAAGCCACGTTCCAACTTCTCGCGTTCGTCCGGATGCAGCATGGGGAACCTCCGCGTTTCAGGCGATGCAACGGCCTCCGCCTGCATCGATTTTATCATCGATTCCATTTGTTTTTCCGTGCAATTTCCCGCCCCGCTGTGGCAGACTAAAGCCATCATGCTGATCGAAATCTGGGAACGCCTGCGCGGCTACTGCAAGTGGGTTCAGGTGGAGGCGACGATAGAGTCTTCGAACATGGAGGAAACTCCTCACTTTGACCAAAGTGGTCATGTCAGTTATAGCTATGCCTCTAGCGACAATTTAGTCTGGACCGACCGGCAGGGACAAAGGCGAAGTGCATATATTAGCATTCCCGACGATTCTCCGCTCTATCAATTCATTGGCGGAGAAACTGTGTCTATACGCTATGACCCAGCAAAACCTGATCAGTTTTACTTCCGTGATCTGATGCGGACAAGGTTGCATACCCTGTTCCAAAGGACAATTGCATCGTTAATCTTCATAGGGATATTTTTACTTTTGAGTTGGCTTAGTTGGGTTACACGCAAACGATGAATTCACTATCAAGCTGAAATGGACTTTAGGCCTTTCACAGCCCCAGTTCCACTGCCCGCTTCTTCATCGCCGCCAGACAAAACGCAATGTGCGCATCCAGTTCGACGCCCAGCTCCGCCGCGCCCTGCCGAATGTCCTCGCGGTTGACGCCGCGGGCGAAGGCCTTGTCCTTCATCTTCTTGCGCACGCTGGCCACTTCCACGTCCGCAATCGCTTTGGTCGGTTTGACCAGCGCGCAGGCGGTCAGGAAGCCGCTGAGTTCGTCGCAGGCGAAGAGCGCTTTGGCCAGGTGCGTCTGGCGCGGGACGCCGCTATACTGCGCGTGGCCCAGGATCGCCGTGCGCAGCGGCTCCGGCCAGCCAAGCCGCTCCAGCTCGCGCACGCCGACGAAGGGATGCTCGGCGGCCGTGGGATGGCGTTCGTAGTCGAAGTCGTGCAGGAGCGCCGTCGTGGCATACAGATCGACCAGCGCGGCGCGTTCCGCGCCGGTGAGGCCCAGGCGACCGGCCTCGTCCTGACCCATCGCCACGAGGCAGGCCTCGACGCTGAGCGCGTGCTTGCGCAGGCTCTCGCTCACGGTCCACTCGGTCAGCAGTTGCCAAGCCTGGGCGCGCCCAAAAACCGCGCCGCCCGCCGTTGCATTGTATCTGGTGTAATCGCTCATTTTTCCAAAATTCTCTTGTTGCTCAATTTGGTTCGTTTTTTTTCTGGTTTTTTAGGACTTTCTAGGGGTATGATAGGTGAAAGTTGGATTTGAAAGTTGGATTTGAACCCAACTTTCCACTTGACAATTATGGTTCATCTCATTGATCGTAGCAAATATCGTGGTGCTGAGAAGCACTGCGGAAGCCCTGCTCTGGCGCGCCGCACACCACCCATGACGACCACCCCAGACAGCATGGAAGCGCGCGAAGTTGTGCGCTGCACATTTGCCGGTTGCCGGCTCACCCAATTCAAGACAGCCAACAACCTTTGCCGAAGGTGCCACAGGCCCCTGGAGATTGAGGATCCCGTCCGTCCCGGCCCGGTGGCGGTTCCCATGCAAGCGGTTGAGCCTTCGGCGGAGGCCGGCCTGCAAGTGGCCGGGCAGGTGAAGGAGATTCGGTGCGCACGCCATTTAAGCCAGCGCCAACTGGCTGGCCGAATGCAAGTGCCGCGCACCTACATCTCGAAGATTGAAAACGGGAAGGCGATTCCGACGCTGAGTTCGCTGGACCGGCTGGCCGAGGCGCTGGGCGTGGAGGTGCGTGTGCTGGTACGCGACACGCGCAGCCAGCGCGACGACGAAGTGGCGTCGATTCTGGCAGATCCGCTGCTGGCGGAGATTGCCGCGCTGCTGCCGCAGTTGGATCCGCTGCACCGCTCGCTGCTCTTCGGCACGGCGCGCGACATGGCCTCCGTTCACCGCCGCGTCGCGTAACGCCGCTGCAATCGCCCCGGCCCTCTCTTGTGACCGGAGCGATTGCGGTGCTGGGGCGCTTGTGCTACGGTCGATGATGCGGAGCTATGGCTTTTTAGCGCGATGATGATTGTGTGCTCGGATCAAAATGGTGTAGAGTGCGGCGTGGACCTGGAGGTCCACGCTACAGCCGGCCAGGAGGCCGGCGCTACCTGTTCATGCGTTGCTACCTGTTTTTGCAGTACGGCGCGATAGAGGCGATTTCCTTGGTTTCTGTTCCCACACTGCGCATTGATGAGCTGACCGCCGAGGAGCGCGCTGTCTACGCGACGCTGAATCCGGAGACACTGCCGAAACATGTGGCCATCATCATGGACGGCAATGGGCGCTGGGCCGGCCATCGTTCGCTGAAGCGCTTCGTGGGCCATCAGCAGGGCGCCAAGAGCGTGCAACTGGTGATGGAGACCGTTTCGCGCATCGGCCTGCCTTGGCTGACCCTTTACGCCTTTTCCATCGAAAATGACCTGCGCCGCCCGCGCGCCGAGGTCAACTTCCTGATGCGCTTGCTGAAGAGCTTCCTGGAAGACAACGTGCAGCGCATGATGGACAACAACGTGCGTATACGATACATCGGGCACACCCACGAACTGCCCGCGGAGGTTCAGGAGAAGATGCGCTGGGCCGCGGAGACCACGGCGCGCAACACCGGAACTACCCTCACCCTGGCGCTGAAATACGGCGGACGCTCCGAACTGGTGGACGCCTTCCGCAGTTTATACACTGAGATGCAGGAAAAGCATCAGGGCGCTGGGCATATCACCGAAGAGGCGATCAACCGCCATCTCTACACCGCCGATATGCCCGATCCCGACCTGCTGATCCGCACTTCGGGCGAGATGCGCCTGTCGAATTACCTGCTCTGGCAGATAGCTTACACGGAAATCTTTATCACCGAGCGCCGCTGGCCCGACTTCCGCGGCATTCATCTGCTGGAGGCGATGGCCGACTACCAGCGCCGCGAGCGCCGCTACGGCGGGCTGAGCGAAAATGTGGGCGAGGTGGAAGAGAATCCGGATCGGATTCAGATCGTGACGGGTTGATTACCTCGGTTCACTTTCCTGAAAGTTTTTCTGGACGAAGGCATGGCCTTGCTGCTAGCTTTTGACGATGAACGGCCTATGAGGGATTTTTTCATTGGAAAACTTAACTTTGGAACAGCCCGCGGCAGCGGCGGAAGACGCACCCAAGCAGATTAAACCGGCAGCCCGCGCCAAGCGCTCGGCAGAGCAATTGCGCTTCCGGCTCAAGGAAGCAATGGCGCAACGCGGAGGCTCCGAGGCCTTCCTCCACTGGCTCAGCACGGACGGCGGAAAGCACGCCTGAGCGTGGCGTCAGTTGACGAGCGAACCGCCGAGAGCTGAGTACACTCACAGCCTTCACGGGTAATTTGTATCTATCGCAGGGAATCCCCATGCCGGAAGAGAAAAATCCGCCCGCTCAAGAAGATCCGGCGACCAAAGCCCAGCGGCTTGCCGGTCTGATTCGTGTGCGCCTGAAGGAAGTGGCGGCGCAGCGCGAAGGCTCCGAGGCGCTCCGCCATTGGCTGCGCGCGGACGGGCCTTCCGGCGTATAGCGCCGAGCCTTCCCCGATCTTTAAACCCACATTCATACTGGAATCAGCGAGTTGCTTCACAGCGACCACACAACCCACCCCCTGACGGTGTATTCTCAACCCTGAATGAAACGTGTACTCACTGCCCTTATCTTGATTCCCGTGGTGCTGCTGCTGGTCTTTTTGTGGCCCCAGTCGCAATGGCCCTTTACGCTGGCTGTGGCGCTGGTTGCCGCGCTGGCCGCTTGGGAGTTCCTCGGCCTGGCGCAAAACTCCGGCGCCAGCCCGCCGCGGATTGCTGTGCTGGTGGCCATTCTGGCGCTTTTTGCCTGTAACCTGATCTGGGACCAGAGGGACCATACGGCGGCCATCGTGGTGGTTCTGAGCCTGGCGCTGCTGGTCTACTGCACCTTTTTCCGGCCGGTCGATTCGATGCTGGCCGACGCCTCGACCGCCATTTTCTGCTTCTTTTACATTGGGACGACGCTGATTACGCTGCCCAGCCTGCGCCAGGAGGCCAATGGCCCCTCGCTGGTGGCCTTCCTGCTCTGCGTTGTCTGGGCCGGGGACACGGGCGCGCTGTACGTTGGCCGCGCCTGGGGACGGCACAAGATGGCGCCCTCGCTCAGCCCCAACAAGACCTGGGAAGGCGTGCTTGGCTCCGTCGCTGGAGGCCTGCTGGCCACCGGAATCCTGCTCGGCCTGGCGCATCTTATGCTCACCTACTGGGATAAGGCTTGGCTCTCTTACCCGGAGGACACCTGGTATTGGCTGGGCCTGGCCGTCATCATCAACATCGCCGCGCAGGTGGGCGATCTGGCTGAATCCGCCCTAAAGCGCTCGGCCGGCGTCAAGGACTCCGGCAGCCTGCTTCCCGGCCACGGCGGCGTCCTGGACCGCATCGACGCCCTGCTGCTGGCCGCGCCGGTGCTCTGGTACGCGCAGGTGATTCATTCGTGGCTGTGAGACAGGGATCAGGGATCAGGGTTCAGGTTTGCTCAATATGTATCCTTTCCTGACCTCGCTATTTGTGTATTTACAAATATGTATTACAATTGAACCGTGAGTGACTTCTTCCAGTTCGAATGGGACCCGATGAAGAATCTCTCGAATCAGCGCAAGCACGGCATCAGCTTCGAAGAAGCGGCTCAACTGTTCCGTGATCCGCTCTTTTTATCCTGGAAGGATCGCGTTCAGGATGGGGAAGAACGCTGGCAGGCTTGCGGCAAAGTCGAAGGCCTGTCTCTGCTTCTTGTCGCGCACACCGTCCGCGAGGAAATGGAAGACGGAAGCGAGATCGAAGTGATTCGCATCATCTCCGCACGGCAAGCCGAACCCAAGGAAAGGCGACGCTATGAAAACAAAAATGGTTAGATACAAATTGGAAACTTTGCCACCGCTGACTGAGGCGCAGCGCGCCCATTTGAAGGCGCTCGCTGCTCGTCCGGCGAGCGAAATCGATACCAGCGATATTCCCGTCCTGACCGATACTGAATGGGCAATGACCCCACATACGCGCGGCCATCTCTATCGCCCGGTCAAACAGATCGTCACCGCGCGCTTGGACAGGGATGTTCTGGAATGGCTGAAGTCGCACGGCAGGGGCTATCAATCGCGCATGAACGCCATTCTCCGGCGCGAGATGCTCTCTTCGGCCAAGCAGGTTGCGGCAAGGTAGGCGCATAATTGCTCAGAGGGCTTCTATGCCGCAAACCTCGATTCTTGTTCAACTCGACTCAGCGGTTCAGGCGAGTCTGGCGGCCTTGGCGGATGATCGTCGGCAACCTGTCTCCGATGTGGCCGCGGAGGTCATCTCCATGTACTTTGCGCCCGATAGTTGGGAACATAAGCACATTCGGGCAGGTCTTGCAGAGTTGGAAGCTGGACTGGGCATCTCGAATGAGCGCGTCATGGAGTGGATGGATAGCTGGGGCACGGAATGTGAATTGCCCAGGCCGATTGAATCAAACGCAAAACCGATGGAGTCTCTATGCTTATGACGTTTCAGAATATCCCATACGAGGAACTCAACAATAAACAGAAAGAGGCCTATAACTTTCAGAAGGTCTCTGCGGTACTAGCCAATTTCGGCATCATGACTATTCGCTTGAGTAACGATTGGAATGGAGCCGACTTTATAGCACAGCTTCATGACGGCAAAACCTTCCTCAAGGTGCAACTCAAGAGTCGGTTGACATTCGACAAGAAATATCGCGACAAAGATCTGTATATTTGCTTCAGGGATGGCAATGGCGATCACGATCCATGGTATCTCTATCCGCATACTGAAATGTTAGAACTGAATCAAAACAAGGGATACATCGGGAAGAAGTATTGGGATGAGCATGAAGATTATAGCAATCCAAAACCGTCTAAGGGACAGCAGGAACTTCTCGAACCATATCAACTGAAGCCTGGGTACACACTTTCGCTTTGAGGCCTCCCTGCAATAAACAATCCCATTAAAGTCGATTCGCGCTATGATTCCAGTAGGAGTTTTCCCAATGACGACCCGAATCGTTCGTGTTGGAAATACGCTCACCGTCGAGATTCCCGAGGAGTTGGCCACCGAAGCTGCGCTTCCCGTAGGTGAGCCGGTGGAATGGGTTCGTAACGGAAGCGGCGGAATTGCTTTGGTCAAGTCTTCCGGACAATCGCTGGCAGATCAGATCGCGGGTATGACGCTGGAGGAGTTGCTGGAAGGATTGGAAGAAGGTGACAGTCTGGGTGAATATGACTGGGGCAGTCCGCGTGGGGCCGAGGTTTGGTAGTCCCCTACGTGCCAGATGCCAGCGATTTGATCTGGTTGGATTTCGATCCGCAGGCTGGGCGGGAACAGGCCGGACGAAGACCTGCCGTTGTGTTGTCTCCCAGATACTTCAACTTAAGATCCTCTGTTGCCTTTGCCTGCCCGATCACCAGTAAAGTTAAGGGATACCGGTTTCAAGTATTGATTCCGCCTGGATTGCCCGTTCATGGCGCAGTGCTTTGTGAACATATGCGCAGCGTGGATTGGAAGGTGCGCGATGCTGTTTTTTTAGGCCGGATGCCGGATGAGATTCTTGCTCAGGTTCGTGAAGTGGTCCGAAAGCTCGCCGGCATCGCGCGATAATAGAAATGGAATATCTTTTGAACTGCCCTGATTCACGACCTCATGGAATTTCAATTCATCCTATGAAAAAACTCGCCATTCTCGGTTCTACCGGTTCCATCGGCACAAGCACCCTCTCCATCGTCGAGCAGTTCCCTGAGCGCTACTCCGTGGCCGCGCTGGCTGCTGGACGCAACCTGGACGAAGCTACGGCGCAAGCCCTCCGCTGGCGGCCTCGGCTGGTTTCCATGGCTACTGAAGAGCTGGCCGACGAACTCGCCAAGCGGCTGAAAGAAAAAGGTGTTATCGGCGTCGAGGTGGTCCACGGCACCGCCGGAACCGTCGCTTGCTCCACGCTGCCGGAGGCGGATTTCGTCGTCTCGGCGATTGTCGGAGTCTCCGGCCTGGAAGCCACGCACGCGGCCATCCTGGCGGGCAAGCCCATCGGTCTGGCCAACAAGGAGTGCATGGTCGCGGCTGGCGAAATCCTCACCGCGGCGGCCCGCGAGCGCAACGTCCCCATCCTGCCCATCGACAGCGAGCACAACGCCGTCCATCAGTGCCTGCGCGTCGGCAAACACAATGAAGTCAAGACGATCTGGCTGACGGCCTCGGGCGGTCCCTTCCGCAAGCTGCCGCTGGCCGACTTTGCCAACATCACCCCCGAGCAGGCGCTCAAGCATCCCACCTGGGTGATGGGCCGCCGCATCACTATCGACTCGGCGTCGATGCTCAACAAAGGCCTGGAGATCATCGAGGCCTGCCGCCTCTTCGACGTGCCGCCCGCGCAGGTCCGCGTCACCGTGCATCCGCAGTCCACCGTCCACTCGCTGGTGGAGTACGTGGACGGCTCGATTTTGGCGCAGATTTCGGTCACCGACATGCGCCTGCCGATCCTTTACGCGCTGGCCTACCCGGAGCGGCCGGCCTCCACGCTCACCTTTGACCTGGCCCAGCTGTCGCATCTGGACTTCGAGCAGCCGGACATGGAGCGCTTCCCCTGTCTGCGCCTGGCATTCGAGGCCGCGGAAAAAGGCGGCGCGCACTGCATCGCGCTGAACGCCGCCGACGAGGTCGCCGTCGAGGCATTCCTGGAGCGCCGCATCCCCTTCATGGGCATTCCGCGTACAATTGAAAGGGTGCTGGCCGCCACGCCTGAGGCTCACCCCGCCACCATCGCCGAAGTGCTGGCCGCCGACCGCGAGGCCCGTGAAAAGGCGCGTGAACTGCTGGCGTGAGAGCCAGACTGTTCGTCATACAGGCTTTGTAACAGGGTACGACTTCAGTCGTGCCGAAAATGCAGCACAAGAATGGACGGGCTTTAGCCCCTGCGGTGCAAGTTGAAGAGGTCGAAAACCTTCCCTCAGGGGCTAGAGCCCATCGTTTTTATCAACCATTTACGGCACGGCTGAAGCCGTGCCCTTTCAAAGCAAGGCGCTTGCCGCAAAACAAGGCTTTTGCAACAGACTGTTGACCGCACGCCGCGCGTTTGAGGAAACAACCGTAAATCTATGATCTTTCATCGACTTCTCGCCGCCATCGCCGCCATCAATCTGCTCGACGTGCTGATCACCATCCTCGCCTTTATTGTGCTGATCGGCGTGATGGTTGTAGTCCACGAGTTCGGCCACTTTGCCGTGGCCAAGCTCTGCAAGGTCCGCGTCGAAGCCTTCTCTGTAGGTTTCGGCCCGCGCCTCTTCGGCTACAAACACGGCGACACGGACTACAAGGTCTGCGCCTTTCCCCTGGGCGGCTACGTCAAGATGGCCGGAGAGCAGTTCAGCGAGTTAAGCGACGCTGCCGCTGGCACGGCCACCATCGCGCCCGTCAGCGACCCCGGCGCGCTCACCTCCCATCCCCGCTGGCAGCAGATGCTCATCGGCGTCGCCGGTCCCACGGCCAACTTCGTTCTGGCCTTTGTGCTGATGGCCTTCTATTACCACTTCATCAACGAAATTCCCGCCGTCGAGATCAAAGACACCGCTGTCGAGTGGGTCATCCCCGGCTCGCCCGCGGCCCAGGCTGGCATTCAGCCCGGCGACATCATCCGGCGTTTCGGCGAGGCCGCCAATCCCCGCTGGGAGACGGTTCTGGATCAGATCGCTCTGAATCCCAATCAGACGGTTTCCGTTGCGGTGGAGCGTGGCGGCAAGCCGCTGCAACTCTCCTTCCGCGTTCCCGGCGAATTGAAGAGCGATAGCATTGCAGGAATGCTCACCCAGTTGACGGTAGGCCCCATCGGCGTCGTCTCCGTGCAGGAGGGAATGCCCGCCGCGCAGGCTGGCCTCCACCCCGGCGACGGCATCCAATCCGTCGATGGTCATCCCTTCCATTACGTGACTTCATTGCGGGCCTATATGCAGGACGGCAAGGGCAAGCTCATCTCGCTGGTCGTGGTGCGCGATGGCGTTGTTCTTCCGCCCGTCCTCGCTCATCCCACGCAAATCGGCTCTGACTGGCTTCTCGGCTTTAAGCCTCTTCAGCCACCCACGCGCCGCGATCCGTTGTCGCTGAAGACATCATTGGTGAAATCCAAACTGTACTTCGTGGATAACTCGACACTCTTATTGCAGGTCTTGCAGCGCATCTTTACTCGCAAGATCGCCGCCTCCAGCGCCTTGGGCGGCCCGTTGAGCATCGCCCGCGCCGCCGGCGACGCCGCCGAGAGCAAGAGCCTGGAATATATGTTCTCGTTGGCCGCGCAGATCAGCATTAGTCTGGGCGTCATCAACCTGATGCCCTTCCCCATCCTCGACGGCGGCATGATCCTCTTCCTGCTGATCGAAGGCACCATCCGCCGCGAGATCAATATTGCCGTCAAGGAGCGCATCTATCAAGTCGCATTTTTCATGATTATCGCGCTCTTTGCCTTCCTGATCTTCAACGACTTCGCCAAGCTGCCCTTCATCGAACGTCTTCTCAAGCCATGAAACTGCCGCGCGGTGGGAGCGCTCTCGCGCTTCCGCCCGCGCGGTGAAATAATGGGCTTATGCAGACTCAACTTTCCTACGCCCCTCTCGTCGAAGTTGAAACCGAAGTGCTGGCCGTTCTGGCCGCTGACGCCCAAACCTCGAAGGCCGCCGACGCCAAGCCGCAGCCTGTGCTGCTGATCGCCGACGCCGCCGTTACAGCTGCCGCGGCCGCCGTGCTGACCAGCGGCGAATACAAGGCCGGTGCCAACGAGACGCTGCTGCTGCACTCGCCCGCCGGCCTGGCCGCCAAGCGGCTGCTCCTCGTCGGCCTAGGCAAGCAGGCCAAAATCAACGCAGACAAGGTGCGCAACGCCGCCGGAACCGCCGTCCGCTTCATCAAGCCGCGCGGCATTCGCGAGCTGGCCTTTGCGCTGCCTGAATCGGAGCTGCTCCCTGCCGCGAGCAGTGCAAAAGCCGCCGTCGAGGGCGCATTCGTCGGCGACTTCGATCCCGATACCTATCGCAGCGACCGCACCGACAAGAGCATTGAGAGCTTCAAGCTGGCCGCACCAGCCAGCGCCGACCACGCCGCGCTCGAAACCGCGCTGGCCGAGGCCGTCATCCTAGGCGAAAGCCAGAACTTCACTCGCACGCTGGTCAACGAACCAGGCAACAAAATGACCCCCACCATCCTCGGTCAGCGCGCCGCCGAGATGGCCGCTGAAGTCGGCCTCGGCTGGGAGGTGCATTCCACCGAAAAGCTGCACGAGCTAAAGATGGGCGCGTTCTGGAGCGTGGCGCAAGGCTCCGCCGAGCCGCCCGCGCTGATCGTTCTGCGCTATGAACCGGAAGGCGTCAGCGAAGGCCCGGTGCTGGGCCTGGTCGGCAAGGGCATCACCTTCGATTCAGGCGGCATCTCGCTCAAGCCGGGCGACAACATGGAGAAGATGAAGTACGACATGGCCGGCGGCGCGGCGATGATCGGCGCGATGCGCGCCATAGCCCTGCTCAAGCCGCGGGTGCGCGTGATCGCCGTCATCTGCGCGGCGGAAAATATGCCCTCCGGCACGGCGCAGAAGCCCGGAGACGTGCAGACCGCGATGCCTTTTGGCGATCAGCCAGGAAAGACCATCGAAATCATCAACACCGACGCCGAAGGCCGCCTGGTGCTGGCCGATGGGCTGACCTATGCCCGCCAATTGGGCGCAACCCACCTGATCGACGCCGCCACGCTCACCGGCGCTTGCGTCGTCGCTTTGGGCTACGCGAACGCCGGAGCCTTCTCCAACGACGAGGAGCTGTGGACCAAGTTCGACGCGGCGCTGGTGGCCTCCGGCGAGAAGTTCTGGCGTTTGCCCCTGGGCGAGGAGTACGCCGAGCAGATCAAGAGCGAGATCGGCGACATCAAAAACACCGGCGGACGCTGGGGCGGAGCCATCACCGCCGCCGAGTTCCTCAAGGTCTTCGTGGATGAGACTCCCTGGATTCATCTCGACATCGCCGGCCTGGCCTGGGTGGAAGACAGCAAGCCTTACATCGCCAAAGGCCCCAGCGGTGTCGCCGTCCGCTCGATTCTGGAGTGGGCGCGGAGTTACGCTGGATAGCTTCTCTCTGGATGCAAAACACATTCGGAAGTAGAATGTCGTTAGGGATGGTGAATCTCAACAAAGGAGGCTATCGGATGATCTTGCAGAGTACGGAGCTTACGCATAACCAAAAGACAGTTATTGAAGAAATTCTGGGCCGGCAGATTCTCGATCAGGATGCGATCAGTGTGCATACCGTATCCCTCCCCAGCGCGGCAGAGCGGCAAACAGCAACTGAAAAGCTACGCGACTTTTTGCAGGATACCGGGCGGCCAAGCCCTAACTGCTCCGAAGAAGAATTGGAAGACGCGCTCACCGAAGCGATGCGCAGCGTCCGCCCGAGCTACAGGCCAATGCGGTGAGAATTGTCATCGACAGTAACCTCCTTGTGCGCGCCTTTCTGCAACCGAATGGGCTGGCGAAACAGCTCTTGCTCACAATTATCGAGAGCGACCACAGCCTGCTTCTATCTAATGAAATCGTGCTGGAGGTTTCTCGCGTCTTGCGTTACCCCCGGTTGATCAACTTGCACGCGGCGAACGAAGAAGAAATTTACGACTTTGTGGGTTGGCTAAGCATTGTTGCTGAAATGGTTGCCTTCGATCCTTTTGTTCTTGCCCCGATTCGCTATGAAAGCGACATCTTTGTTCTACAGACCGCGATGAGCGGAGGGGCTGAGATTCTTTGCACCTGCGACCGGGACTTCTTCGAACCTCCAGCTTCGATCTTTCTGGAAAGCCGAGGCATCGCCGTCCTGACGGACACGCAGTTGATGCGGAGACTGCGGGCCTGAGTAATCAACGAGCGAGCGGCCTGCGCGAGCGGTTGAGGAGAGCTTACGACATCAAAAACACCGGCGGACGCTGGGGCGGCGCCAGCACGGCAGCCGAGTTCCTCAAAGTCTTCGTCGATGAGACTCCCTGGATTCATCTCGACATCGCCGGCCTGGCCTGGGTGGAAGACAGCAAGCCTTACATCGCCAATGGCCCCTGCGGCGTCGCCGTCCGCTCGATTCTGGAGTGGGCGCGGAGTTATTAACTGATCCGGCGTGGAATACGGTAGAGAAACCCATCCGCAACATTCTTGCAGCCAGCCGGAGGCCGGCGCAAATCATGAACGAATTGCGCAAGCGCCCAAGCCTGGCAGCTTCTCATTTTGAGATCATGAGCAAATGAGAGGCTAAAGGGCCTTTGGTACAATATCTTTGACTGTCTCTTCCAAGCCGATAGACCGTTCGCTGTTCTTCGCGCAGCATCATTTCGCGCAACCTGCAAATCGACTTGCCCAGGTGCGATTCCCGCCGTCCGCTGCCGGAGAAGCACAGCGATACTTATGGCGGCTTGAACCGGTGTATCTCTGCTCCATGGATGAAAATGTCTGATGAAAAGTAATTACTCCAACCTCGACCTGCTGAGATCGATGGCCGTCCTCTCCGTGGTCTTGTCGCATATGTGGCATTCTTGTGTCGCGTTTAACATTTGCGCGGAAAATATATTCGCCTCTCAGTTTTTGCGCAGTTGCAGCATCACCGGGGTATGCTTCTTCTTTGTGCATACATGCCTTGTCCTGATGCTTTCGATGCATCGCGCGCCCGATGCCCATCGCGCGCGCAATTTTCTTGTTCGCCGCGCCTTCCGCATTTATCCGCTCTGCTGGACAGCTATCCTTCTGGTGCTGGCCACGGGCCTGACCGATCTCCCCGCCAGCCAGTTCCACGCGCTGGGATGGCGGGACATCGTGGTCAATCTGCTGCTGGTGCAGAACTTGACCAAGAGCCTAAGTACAGTCGGAATTCTGGGACCGTTGTGGAGTCTTCCCTGGGAGGTGCAGATGTATCTTGTCATGCCCCTCTTCTATGCCGCCTTGCGGCGCTTTGCATGGATTGGCACGGTCTTCGTTCTATGGGCGGGAGCATTGCTGCTGGCGCTGGTGGGAACTCAGCCGCAGGTTTTGCATTTGGGCTGGGCCATCTTCCCCCCGCTGTTCATCGCCGGCATGGTCGCCTACAGACTGCTGGTCCAGCAGCAGACGCAAGCGCCGCGCTGGTCTCTTCCGGCCTATGGGTGGCCGCTGTTTGTCCTGAGCCTCTTCGTCGTGGCACCGCTGCTGGTGAACGGACGGGATATCTACACTCCCGTTGCCGCCGCGGTGAACTCATGCACCTGCTTTCTTCTCAGTCTCGCCATTCCATCCTTCCGCGAACTGAGTGCAAAGTGGATTATCCGGCCGGCCCATCAGATCGCCAAATACTCCTATGGAATCTATCTGTTTCACGTGCCGGCAATCATGCTTTTCTTTCGCTATTTTCCCCACCTGCCGCTGGCGCTGAAGATCGCGGCATCGCTGTCTCTTACCGCCCTATTATCGTTTGTATCCTTTCATGTTATTGAAGATCCGCTCATTCGCCTGGGCAAAAGGCTTACCCAATCCGGGAATCCAGTTGCCGGGCGCTCCAGGTCTCGATGATGAGACCTGGAAATCCATAAACTTCTGCGCATGAATAGTGAGCGATGGCCGCATCGCAGGTGCTTACATCGCCTCCGGGCTTTCAATCCCCAGCCAACTCAGCGTCAGCACTAACTCGCGCAGCGCGACGGCCGCCGTCGCCAGGAGGAATGTCTTCTTGGCGGGGTCGTCTTCGGTGAGGATGTGGTGATGGTGATAGAAGTTAGTAAACTCCTGGGCTAACTGGAAGGCGTGCTTGGCTAAGTATGCCGGCTCGGAGGTTGTGATGCACTGCTCCAACACCAGCGTACGCCGCGCCGCGCGCAGCCAGAGCGCCCAGATGTCTTCCTCTTCTTCTTTTTGAAGATAACTGCCTAACTCCGCCAACCCCGCTAACTTGGCTAACTCCGCCTCCGGCTCCAGGCCGGCTTTGCGGAAGATATTCCGCGCCCGCACCACGGCGTACTGAATGTACGGCCCGGTCTCGCCCTCAAAGCTCAGCGCATCCTTGAAGTCGAAGGCGATCACCGAGTTGCGCGTGTACTTGAGCATGAAGTAACGCAATGCCCCGATGGCGATCTGCTCGCTGATTTTCTGCCGCTCGGCTTCATCGTGGCCGGTCTGGCGCGCGTCGGTTTCGGAGCGCGTGGCGGCAATGAGTTTGTCAATCAGGTCATCGGCCTTGACGCCGAAGCCCTTGCGTCCGCTGACTTCTATGTACGGGCGCGCAAAATCTTTCTCGGAGATTTCGTAGCCTAACTCACGCGCGCAGCGCGGCGTGAGCGCCACCATCTCATAACTGAAGTGCGTGTAGCGATCGGCCTGATCGGTGTGGCCCATGCCGCGCAGAGCCTGAATCACATTGGCCTGCGGGTCGGATTGGCGCGCGTCGATTACGTTGTAAATCGCCTGCGCGCCGCCAAATTGCGGGTGGTGCTTCTCACCATCGACCGTAGAGATCCAGCACTCATGCTTGGGATAAGTAAAGAACGGCTTGTAACCGAAATCCTTGCCCAGCAGGCCGAACTTCCATAAGTGATAGGCAATATCCTTGCCCACATACGTTACCGTTCCATTGGAGCGGACAATCACCTTGGCGTCTTCGTTCGTCTCGCCTTCGGTAACATCAGCTCCGGGGCGGGTCATCACCCAGCAGCCTTTGTTCTTGCCCTCATTTTCAAAGTAAAGCACGCCAGTCTGCTTGAGCTTGTCAAATGCCGCTTCCCAGAATTTCAGGTGCAGAATCTCGCTCTCGCGCGGCAAAAAATCATACTCAATATCCAGCCGCAGCATAGTCTCCAAATGCCGCCGCAAAACCGCCGTCGAAACTAACTCGGCCACTTTAGCTACATCATTATTTCCTTCTTCAATCAAATGCAGGTAGTCTCTACGAAGCATTTTCCATATAGTACCTTGATTCATCGTTGACTGATCTTCATCCTGATATTTTTTGGATACTTCCGCATACAAATCCCAACATATAAAATCAATCCGAATTCCATCATCTTCTAATTCATTAAGCCAATTTTCGACTGAAATGGCGCTTTCAAGTTTTGTCCTTACGATCTGTCCCTTAAGTTTTACGCCTAAATTCATAATTGCAACCACCACATCGGCCACTTGCACGCCGGTGTTGTCGATGTAATTCTGCACATCGACTTTTTGCCCGGCTGCGCGCAGCAGGCGGACGAAGGTGTCGCCGAGAATGGCGTTGCGCAGGTGGCCGATGTGCGCGGCCTTGTTGGGATTGATGCTGGTGTGCTCGACGAGCGAGTGAATACCCGTAGAGGCTTGCGAAACGGCTGCCGCGCTGGCTGTGTGCCGCGCTTCGATGGCACGATCCAGCCGCGCATTGATGTAACCCGCGCCGGCAACTTCAAAGGAGCGGAAGCCGTCGAGCGGGCCGAGGGCGGCAATGATCTCCTGCGCAATGATCTTGGGCGCTTTGCGCAGCTTGCGGGCCAGCTCAAAGGCAATCGGCGTGGCCAGTTCGCCGAACTTCAGGTCGGGCGGAATCTCCAGCGGAATGGTTGCCAGCTCAAGATCGTATTTGGCCTTCAGAACTTCGCGGAGATGCTGCTCGAATCGTTTTTGCTGATTTAGAATCACGTTGGTGTGCCTCGGAAATCCTTGATTGACCCAGAGCTTAGATTGAATGATCTAGTAATTCAACCTGGATACGCGCGGGCGAGGACGCCCGCACTACAGCCGGTCTGGAGACCGGCGCTACATTCAAAGCGCGCGGTCACGGTATTAGACATTCTAACAGAATTGCGTTTTTGGCCGGACTTTCAGCTTATTCGCTGTGAAATCGCATGACGGTTTGTTTGACAAAGGCAGCGAGTTAGCCCGCGCTGCGCGCGGTTAGCAAGTTAGCGAGTTAGCGGGCCTTTCGACCTGGAAAGCTCATATTTGGTCGAAGATTTCGCGGAAGTCCCATGCGCCTTGCTTGCCGCTGACCCACTCGGCGGCGCGGACGGCTCCGTCGGCCAGACAGCGGCGGCTTTGAATATCATGGCGCAGTTCGAGCGTGTCTACATCACTGACGGCGGTGACGATGTGCTCGCCCATGGCGTCGCCGATGCGGTGCGAGACGACCTCGACCTCTGAGCCTGGCTGCGCCGCCTGGATGATTTGCTGGAGCGTGACGGCGGTACCGGAGGGGGCGTCGAGCTTGGTGGTATGGTGCGTTTCGTTGATCGAGAATTTGTAGCCGTCAAGTTGGGCGAGCGAGGCGGTCAGGCGGAAGAGCTTTTGCACGCCGATGGAAAAGTTTGTGCCGTAAAGCAGCGCTCCGCCGTGTTCGCTGGCCAGCTTCTTCATCGCGTCCAAAGCGGCGTACCAGCCGGTGGTGCCGACGACGATGCGACCGCCATTGGTGAGGACGGCGGTGATGTTCTGGACAGCGGCTTCGGGCGCGGTGAAGTCGATGACCGCGTCAATGCCCGCCAGCGCTGCGGCGGTGAGGGCGGCAGCGTCGCGGTTCTCGTTGATGTCAAGAGCCGTGACCGCGTGGCCGCGCTCGCGCGAGATTTCGGCAACCAGGCTGCCGGTTTTTCCTTTTCCCAAAACCAGAAAGTGCATGATGACCTCGGAGTGACGTAAGCAATAACTTTCATTTTATCCGGTTGGCGGCTGGTACGGCGTTATCCTGTAGTGGACTCATGATTGACTCATTGTTGCCCGATCCAACGCTTGTTCCCTCCGACCCGTCCAACTTACGCCGCAAGCGCCGCTGGCCGCGGATTCTTCTGTGGTGTGCGGGAGGCTTGCTGGGGCTACTGCTTTTGGCCTTCGTGGCGGGCGCGTTGTGGCTGCGCTCGGCGGCACGGGCGGCGTTGCCTCAGTTGGACGGCGATCTGCGCGTGGCTGGGCTTTCCGCGCCGGTGACCGTGCGGCGCGATACGCATGGCGTGCCGCACATTGAAGCGGCCAACGACAACGACCTCTTCATGGCGCAGGGCTACGTGACGGCGCAGGACCGGCTCTGGCAGATGGACGTGCTGCGGCGCAATTCGAATGGCGAACTGGCGGAGATCTTTGGCCCTGAGCAGGTGGCGCACGACCGAGCGCAGCGGGTGTTGCAGATTCGGCGGACGGCGCAGCGGATTTATGCAAATCTGCCGACCCAGGACCGCGCCCGTTTGGACGCCTATGCGCGCGGCGTGAATCTGTTTATTGAGCAGCATCAGGACGCGCTTCCGGTCGAGTTTCGCTTGCTTTTTTATCGTCCGCGCCCCTGGAAGGGCGAGGACTCGCTGAGCGTGGGCCTAGCGATGGTGCAAGGGCTGGACACGCATTTTGAATCGAAGCTGATGCGCGAGCGGATTGCCGCCAAGTTGAATAATCCCAAGCTGGAGGCTGATCTTTATCCGGTCGGCTCGTGGCGCGATCATCCGCCGACGGGGATTCAAATCGACCTGAGCCAGCCGCATCCAGAGCCAGCGCCGTCCAGCGACGACGACGAGGACGATGACCGCAGCCAAACGCTTCTAAAGAAGAATCCCGCAGGGGCTAAAGCCCAGACTCATTCTGCGGCATTATCGGCACGACTGAAGTCGTGCCCTGATACAAAACAAGGATGCGATTCCAGCGAAGAAGACCCGCACCGGCTGCGCGCGATGCTGGGCCTGCCCGCCTGCGAAGGCTGCGCGCCGGGATCGAACAACTGGGTGGTGGCCGGACGGCACACGGCCAGCGGCAAGCCTCTGCTGGCCAACGATATGCACCTGACCCTGACGACGCCGAATCTCTGGACCATGGCCGATCTGAAGGCTCCGGGCTTTCACGCCGCCGGAGTCACCATGCCGGGCGTGCCGGGGATTATTGCCGGACACAATGAACACGTGGCTTGGGGCTTTACCGCGCTCTACGCCGATGTGCAGGATCTCTACATCGAGAAGCTCGACGGCAAGGGCAACTTCGAGGATCTATTTGGCCATTGGAAACCACTCACCGTGAACCATGAATTCATCAAGGTGCGCGGTGCCAAGGACGTGACGGTGGATGTGCAATCCAGCGAACACGGGCCGTTGCTGAATCCGATGTTTGCCAAAGAGAAGCGGCCCATCGCGCTGAAGTGGACGCTCTATGACACCGCGCTGAACGCGCTGCCGATCTACGAGATGGACAAGGCGGCCAACTGGGCTGAGTTTTCCGCGGCATTGGAAGCGTGGGACTGGCCGACGCAGAATGTGGTTTACTCGGACGATCAGGGGCATATTGCTTATCACGCTGTCGGCAAGGTTCCGTTGCGGACTGCGGGGCTGCAAGCAAAACCTATCCAGGACACGGCGCACGAGTGGACAGGATTTATTCCTTTTGACCAGATGCCCAATGCGGTTGATCCGCCGTCGGGCTTTCTGGCCACGGCCAACTCACGCGTAACAAGCGAGAAGTTCCCGATTCCGCTCACTCATGAATGGATCGAACCCTACCGCGCCGAGCGCATTTATAAAATGCTGCAAGGCCGCGACCAGCTTACGCCCGCCGATATGCTGGCCGTGCAAAACGATATTTACAGCGAGGTTGATCAGGAACTGGGCCATCGCTTCTCCTACGCCATTGACCACACGCCCGGCGTGGACGACCGCCTGCGCAAGGCCGCCGACCTGATGCGCTCGTGGGACGGCAAGCTGACCACGGATTCAGCCGCCGCTTCGCTGGTCACGCGGACGCGCGGCGAGCTGTGGCCGATGATTCTGGAGCCCAAGCTGGGCAAGGAGATTGCGGGAACCTACACCTGGGCCGAAAAGAACTTTGCCCAAGAAGAGATCATCATGCACGCCAATCCCGATTGGCTGCCGGCCAAGTACAAGAACTGGGACGCGCTGCTGACCGCGGCGGTGCGCAAGGCGATGGACAAAGGTCATGCGCCCTCCGATGTATCCCGCTGGAGTTACGGAAGCTGGCACGTCGTCGATCTGGAGCATCCGCTGGGGAAGATTCTGCCTGACCTCTTCCATGTGGCTGGAACCGGTGAGCAGCCGTTGAGCGGCGATACGACGACGGTGAAACAGGTGGGGCGCGAGTTCGGCCCGTCGCAGCGCTTCACGATGGACTGGAGCAATGTGGACGGCTCGACGGAGAACATTGTCCTCGGCGAGAGCGGCAATCCGTATTCGCCCTACTTCCGCGACCAGTGGAGCGACTACTACGGCGGGACGACCTTCGCGCTGCCGTTTTCGGCTGGGGCGGTAGGAGCTGAGACGCGGCATACGCTGCGGCTGTTGCCGTGATAAAAACAGGGAATAGGGAATAGGAGGATTCACCCGTGTCTCAGATCACCATCGATCACAGTCTTTGCAGAAAGGACGGCGCGTGCGTGGCGGTTTGCCCGGCGCGCATTCTGGCGCTCAATGCGGAGGGATTTCCAGAGGAGATTCCCGATAGCAATTGCATTCTCTGCGGCCATTGCGCGGCGGTTTGCCCGCATAACGCATTCCAGCACGCCGGATTGCCGGAAGGGGCGTTGCTGCCGATGCCCGCCAAACTGCCCAGCGCGGAGTTGTTGGACGGCTTTTTAATGGGACGGCGTTCGGTGCGGGAGTTCCGGGAGCAACCGGTGGGCCGGAAAGTGATGGAAGAGCTGCTGGATGTGGCGCGGCGTGCGCCGACCGCAACCAACTCTCAAAAGCTGCACTGGATCGTTGTCGAAGACCGGGCAACGCTGCGCGCGCTGGCCCAGGAAGTCGTGACGGGAGCGGGGCCGAATGGACTCCGGCCCGCTCTATTGAAGCAATTTGAGGAGGGGTACGACTTTGTTCTGCGCGGCGCTCCCACGCTGGCCGTGGTTTGCGCGCCGAAAGACTATGGCTTTGGAAAAGAGGACGGGGCGATTGCGCTGACCTTTCTTGAACTGGCAGCCGAGGCGCGCGGCCTGGGCGCTTGCTGGGCGGGCTACCTGACCCGCATTGCCGCCGTGCATGAGCCGCTCTGCCGACTGCTCGCCGTGCCGGAAGGGTACGTTGTTTGCGGCGGATTGATGCTGGGCAAGGGCAAGTACCGCTATCATCGCATTCCGCCCAGAAAGCCGCTCAGCGTGCAATGGGCCTAGCGCCATGCCGATGAACTATTTCAAATCGCTGAAATTGCGGGTGCCCCAGGTCTCAATTTTGAGACCTGGGAGTCCATTCCGCTGGCCCCGCTTCGCTGGCCCTGCCGTCATTCTGCTGGCGGCTGCCGTGGCGGTTGTGCCGCAGGTGGTGCATGGCCCCTCCTGCGGCCACGACTTCGGCTTCCATCTGGCCTCGTGGTTCGATTGCGCCGCCAGTTGGCGCGAGGGGATTCTCTACCCGCGCTGGGATGCAATCGCCAACTACGGCGCGGGTGAGCCGCGCTTCATCTTCTATCCGCCGCTGACCTGGATGCTGGGCGCGGCGCTGGGTTCCGCGTTGCCCTGGACGCTCGTGCCGCTGGCGATGGTTTTTCTCTTTCTGGCGGGGACGGGCTTGGCCACGCGAGCGCTGGCTCGCCTGATGCTGCCGGAAGGCGCGGCCACGCTGGCCGGCTGCGCGGCGCTCTTTTCCGGCTATGCGCTCTTCAACGCCTATGAACGCTCGGCCTTCGCCGAGTTTGCCGGGGGCATTTGGATTCCGCTGGTGCTGCTGTTTGTTCTGCGGGAGCGCTATCCAGCCCACCCTTTCCGCATAGAACGCGGAATGGATGGGGCACGGAGCATTTTGGATGGCCCGACCTGGAAGCGCGCGCTGGATGGCTCAGCCGCGCCGCTCGCCGTGGCCTTCGCCGGCTGCTGGCTCTCCAACCCCACCGTTGGCGTCATGGCCGGTTACCTGCTGGCCGCCGTGGCGCTCACGCTGGCCGTTACGGAGCGCTCCTGGGCGCCCGTGCTGCGCGCCTTCGTGAGCGGCACGCTGGGGATGGGCGTGATCGCCGCCTATCTTGTCCCCGCCACCTGGGAGCAGCGCTGGGTGGACATTCTGCAAGTCACCCGCGACCCCGGCCAGACCCTTGAAAACAGTTGGCTCTTCGCCACGCACGCCGACACGATCCTCGCCGACCACGACGTAGTGCTGCGTCAGGCTTCCATCATCGTTGTCGGGATGATCGCCGTCACGCTGGCCGGAATGCTGGTTGGTTGGCTGCGGGGCGTCTTTCCTCTTGATCCGGCCAATCAATCCAAGCGCTCCGTACACCATCCTTTCGCGTTCTTTGCGAAAGGGTGGGAAACCCTCCAAGCCGATCCTTGCACCCGCCTCTGGCTGCCGCTGGCGCTCATCCCCTTCGCCGTGCTCTTCCTCCAGTTTCCATTCTCGCGGCCCGTCTGGAATCTCCTCCCAGAGCTGCGCTTTCTGCAATTTCCCTGGCGCTGGCTGCTGGTTCTGGAGGGGCCGATGGCCATCTTCTTCGCCGCCGCCGTCTGGCCCAATGACAACGCGCGACGCTGGCGGCGGATTGCCGTGAGCGGCGTCTGCTGCGCGCTCTTTGTGGGCATGACCGCCTGCGCGCAGAAGTACTTCTTCCAAAGCTGTTACGCGGAAGACGCGGTCCCCGGAATACTAGCCACCTATCGCGCCGGGCATGGCTTCGCAGGCACAGACGAGTACGAGCCGATCGGCTCCGACCTCTCGCTGATCCCGACCGGCCTGCCTGCCGCCTGCTTGGTCAGCGATCCCAACGCCGCGCTGGGCCAAGCAGCGGATTCGCCCGATCTGCCTCCCGCCTGGGATGCAACGCAGGGAAGTTGCGCGGCAACCTATGCGTGGGCGTCGACTCCAGGCCAGGCCAAGCACCGCCATCTGCGCATCGCGGCCACAGTGGATCAACCCGGCACGCTGGTGCTGCGCCTGCTCAGCTTTCCCGCGTGGCAGATCAAGGTCAACGGCCAGCCCCCTGCCGATCTGCCCCGCCGCGACGACGGTCTGATCGCCGTTGCCGTGCCTCAGGGTCCGGTCGTAGTGACCGCGGATTGGCGCACCACGCCCGATGTGCTAGCCGGACGCTGGTTGAGCGCCATTTTTGCCCTGCTGCTCCTCGGCCTCTTTTTGCTGGAGAGAAGGCTTAAAAACCTCAGCCGTCCTCATTTATCATGAGAGCGATGCTTATCGATGTGAAAACGATCTTGCAAGAAGGCGCGGCGCTCACCGACCGAGCGCTGGAAGAGTTGATTCCCGGCGTTGAAACGGTTCCTGCCTCGATCCACGGTGCAATGCGCCACTCCGTCTTCGCCGGGGGCAAGCGGCTGCGGCCCGTGCTGGCCTACCAAGCCGCCGTGGCCATTGCCGGAGCGGCACCTGCGGGCATTGCCAAGCTGGGCTCGGCGCTGGAAATGCTGCATACCTATTCGCTGATCCACGACGACCTGCCCGCGCTGGACAACGACGACCTGCGCCGCGGCAAGCCCACCTGCCACGTCGTCTTCGGCGAGGCCATCGCCATTCTGGCCGGAGACGCGCTGCAAACCCGCGCCTTCGAAGTGCTCTCCGGGCTGGAGTGCCCGCCCGCCGCGACGGTGCAAATCATCGGCCTCATCGCCAACGCCGTCGGCACCGTCGAGGGCATGATCGGCGGCCAGGTGCTGGACATCGAGAGTGAGCACAAGAAGCCCACCCCGGAGCTGGTTCAGGCCATTCATCGCGCCAAAACCGGCGCGCTGATCCGCGTGGCGGTGGTGGCCGGCGGCGTCTTTGCCAGGGCGTCGGAAGAGGATGTGGCCCGCCTGGACACCTTCGGGCGCAAGGCCGGGCTGGCCTTCCAGATTGCCGACGACGTGCTGGACCTGACCACTGACTCAGCTCACCTGGGCAAGACCGCCGGCAAGGACTTGACTGCCGAAAAAGCCACTTGGCCAGCGGTGTACGGCATCGAGCAGAGCAACCGCGACGCCGCACGGCTGATCGAGGAGGCCTTTGCCGCGTTAGCGCCCTGCGGCAGCCGCGCCGATGGCCTCAAAGCCGTTGCCCGCTACCTTGTCGAGCGGAAGAATTAGCGGCCATCCGCAATTTGTAGCCGCATTGTGTAGCGCCGGCCTCCTGGCCGGCAGTCGCGTGGACCTCCCGGTCCACGCCCCGCACACTACACCAACAGAAAAAATGCACCAAGTCATTTTCAGCATTCCTGCGTGGCAAACATCTCATCCTGCTTGCTATACTGCTTGACAAGATGCCGGACACTGAATTTCCGCAATGGTTGGACAAAACTGAAGAGAGTTATTTCGGTGTCCTCACGCTTGACAATGGCGAGAAGATCACCGCGCAGATCATCAAGTTCGATGAGGAGAGCGGCGAAGTTGTTTTTGAGGTCATTTCTCCGAATCATCTCCATCTGAATGACGGTGAAAAACGTCAAACTATCCTTGCCTGCCGCGTTGTCGACTTTAATCCCCAATCACCTACAGCGCAACCATGGCCCTACTCCGATCCCTGCCGGAATATGAAATTCTCACTCCCACGTTTTGCCTTGATGTCAATGATCTTCCTCAGCATGACTCTGGGCAGCATACCTCTTTTCCTCATCCTGACGAAAAGGCCCTATGGCGTACAGGAAGCATCGGCGATCGCTTATTCCCTCTTCGATGTGTTTTTCACATTTGCCGCGACTCGAGGCTTCCGCCCTTATTCGTTTATATGCACCGCTGTCCAGCCCCAGATTCCGCGCCTGCTTGTGTGCCATTCTGCTTTCTTGTAGGGCTTTTCGTCCTTCAAACAGCGGCATTGGCGGTCGGTCCGAACTTGCCCGATTGGTGGAATACCCCCGATAGGAAAGGGACAACCCCATTCGTTTTTGTCCTGATGCTCCTGTGCTTGGGTCTCGGATATGCTCAGGTTTATTCCAACCGATCCCTACTTGACCGTGCGCACCGAGAGTTCTCAGCGTAAACCAATTTGGAGAGAATTTTTCCTTATTGTGCAGCGAACGGCGTGGACCGGGAGGTCCACGCGACAGCCGGCCGGGAGGCCGGCGCTACCTGACAATTTGCTCTTCCTGCCTGCGTAGCGCGTCGAGCGTGGGCTGGTCGAGCAGCGTAAAGCGCAGCGGGAAGACGCCCTTGGGCAGTTCCTGCGCGGTCACGGCGTCGCAGACCACGCCGGAGGCCGCCTCCAGCCCGCGCTTCCAGCCGGCTTCGGAGGCGTCGCGCAGGATCAGGCTCTCTTGCGGCAGGCCAGCAGCCACCAGCATCGTCTGCGCAATGCTCAGAAACTTCTTCCAGGGCGAGGCAATGCCGACCAGCAATCCGGATTGCACCGGCTTGTAGCGCTGAAAATGCTCCAACAGTTCCTCCGAGACCGGATGCACCTTCAGGACGGTCAGCGCCGTTCCGACGGGCAGCAGCCGGCGCACATGTTCGGCCCTGCTGGGCACGGTGACCAGGATGGAGCCTTCCACCCGCCCAGGCTGAGTACACTCCTCCGGCGAGCAGCCATCGATGGGCAGCGTCAGAACCTGGCGCATCTCGTGGATCAGGATGCGGCGCAGTTCCAGGTCCGGCGCGATGACCAGCCAGCGCGCGGGCGGCGTCAGCGTGAGCCAGCGGCGCAGGCGCTCGCGGACGAGCAACTCCGGCGCGCCCAGCTTGCGCGCCTTGGCGATCAGCTCGCCGAGCAGCCCGTCGAGGGCAAACTCCGCGGCAAGCTCCGGCGAACGTGGCGCAACAGGCCGTTGGGCGCGCACATAGACGCCGCTGCCCTGGCGGAACTCCAGCCAGCCCTCTTCTTCCAATTGTTTATAAGCAGCGCTGGCGGTGTTGGCGTGAATGTTGAAGCGGCGGGCCAGCTCACGCGTGCTGGGCAGGCGCTCGCCCGGCGCAAGCTCCTGGCAGAGAATGCCCAGCGTCACCTGCGTCACCAACTGCTCGCGCAGCGAAACTTCGCCTCTTCTGTTGAGCCAGAGCCGCATTCGACGCCCCACCAACCTTTCCATCAATAAAACTGGCTTGAGTATTTGGTTTCCCACCCTAGCCGCAAAAACAAGTACGCGGCGAGGGTGGGGCACCCAAAATTCAGTAGGGCACCCAATTTATCCGATGGCCCGTTCCAGGGCAGCCTCGCCGGGCAACTTGCGGCCATGAATCACCAGCAGCGCCGCCAGTAGAAGCAGAATGACGCCGAGGACTAGAATGCTGCCCTCGGGGCCATCCGCGCCGCCGCTCCAGAATGCGTTGCCCAGGGACGAAGTAGTCAGGTAGTGGCCTGGAGCCACTATGCCGCTGTCGGCGGTACCGTAGAAGAAGGTCTCTGCCCAGTCCCATGCCGCGTGGCAGCCGATGGCCCACCAGGCAGTGCCGGTGACGTAAATGCTGACGCAGAAGACAAAGCCGATCAGCGCCGCGGCAAAGATGCCGATCCAGCTCTCGCCGGGATTGCCTGTGTGGATGAAGCCGAAGAGAGTTGAGGTGACCCAGGCCGCCTGCCAGAAGCCGCTGCGTGGCGCATTTTTCAAGTGCAGAATCAAGCAAGGAAGCAGCCCCAGCAAGGCAGCGGCGTAAATGCCCCAGAGGCCGTTGCCCTTGGAGTGTAGCACCAGACGCAGGCAGAGCAGTCCAACGATGCTCAGCGCCCACCAGAAGTTGATGCCGCGGGTGAACGTGAATTGCAGGTAGCAGCGAAACACTCCTTCTTCAAAGCAGCCCACCAGCAGAAAGACAAGCCCCCACAAGCCGGCATATTTGAGGATCGCGGTGCCGGAGAGCGCGATGCCCCCAAAGTGCAGCCAGCCGCCCCAGGCCAGCGCGCCCACCAGCACCGAGAGCGCCAGAAAGCCCGCTGCCAGGCCGGAGAAGAAGTGCGCGGCGCGGCGTGGGCCGGTCAGGTTGTATTCCAAGAGGCTGCGCCGCCGCTCGATCAGCGCAACCAGCGCGGCTGCTCCTGCCAGCGGCAGAAAGTCCACCAGTTCGGCGAAGAGAGCTGAGGTGGTTGAACTAACCGGATTTTTAAGGTCAATCAAATGAAGCGTGACAGCCGCAAAAGCCAAGCCGGAGAAAAAAATTGAAAACAAAATAGCAAAGATCAGCACGGACCAGCCGGCGCGCAAGCCTTCATCGCCGAGGAAGGTCCATTGCAGGCCGCGCAGGAACTTCGTTTCCAGCGTGGAGGGAGCAGTTACAAGCGAGAAGGCAGCGCTTTCAGGGGTGAGGGATGCGTCTGTCGGGTCCAGCAGCGCCTCCGGCTGCGGCGGCTGAATCTCGTGGCCGGTGGGATCTTCGGGGGCAGGCATGGAACCTCCTTCAAAATAAAACAGAAATCTGCACAGAAGTGTACTGTTGGAAAGATACTCTATGCGGCGGCGAGCTGGGAAGTTCCTGA
>Ga0224559_1000431_pt1 | contig 28385 bp, 25 predicted proteins | sample 714S33034metaG_FD_180676 | JGI IMG/M metagenome (GOLD analysis project Ga0224559, IMG submission 180676) | Peat soil microbial communities from Stordalen Mire, Sweden - 717 S3 30-34 | ecosystem: Environmental > Terrestrial > Soil > Wetlands > Peat | place: Sweden: Norrbotten County, Stordalen... | reverse complement strand
AGTTTTTCAACTTATCCCAGCATCTTATCAGGTTCTGAACCTTCAAAGTCCATCCTTCCGAATCCTCCACTCGTAAATACAGTGTCCCCAGAAAAGAGACTTTTTGAAATCGGTTCGTAGAGGCAGATGCTTCCCTTTGAATGACCAGGTGTGTGAATCACTTCGAGGTATTCCCCATTTCCTATTTCAATTTTGTCTCCTCCTTTATACGTAATTGTTGGTTTGACAGCAGGTGCGTGGTCTCCGAAAAGCATAGATACACTCAAATATTCATCGTTTACGCCTTCTCGGTCGTCTTCGTGCACTCCTACTTTTGCCCCGGTCTTTTCTGCAATTGCTGCTGCTGCTGCTGTATGATCATAATGGCAGTGAGTCAGGATAATGAGTTCCAAATCTGTAAACTTGATATATTTTTCCAGTTGTTTAATGATCAGGTCACTATTCATGCCTGCATCGATCAGAACTTTTCTATTTACTAGGTAGACACTGGAGTCGTAGGCTGTGGGGCAGATGTACCGGACTTCTATATTTTTTCCTCCTTTATTTTTATTTTACTCTATTCTTTTTCATATCTTTACTACTTTTTTCTTACATTTTTTTGATCATTCCCCATAAGTTTTTTACTTTAAATGAGTAAGTCTAAATTTCTACATTAAAACCCTGTGCACATTTTCAGTCTATAATTTTGTGATCTCTATAGTTCTCATATACTTAATTTGCGCTGCTATACGAATTGAATCAATTGTAAATATATGTTATTTCTGCCTTTGCATGACGAAAAATAGTGATTGTTAGTTCCAAGAAGCAGGTGTTCAAGTGGCATTTTTGCTGCAAAAAGCTGATGATGTTAAAAAAATATACAAGATTTGTCGGAAAAATATGATATCTTATGTCCACTATTACTTCCTTGTCTCAATAGAGCAGCTGTGGCAATGCTAAATAACTATATCCACAGATCTATAAAGTTTAAAAATCTAAGCTTCAGCCAACTGAATGTGTATCTATAAGGTGATTTTCAATGTATTTTTGAATGTCTATCTCTTTTGTGAACTAATTTGTCTGCCTTCCAATCTCATCATTTTTTTTGCATTCCTGGAAATTTAGGCCTGCTATCCGATATTTACTGCATTTCCTTAGTTAGCTTCAATTTGAGCAATAATCGTTTTCATTTCTTCATATTAGCCTTTAATGCCTATATATAAAATTAGGTTAAATGTGAAATAAATTGGTTCCTAATCTTTCTCAAGTCAAAGGTTCATGCCGTTGTCCGTCAGGAAAATTTCTGAATTGATCTTTTCTACAATTTTTATTTCCCTTGCTCAAAAATAGTCTCTTCTCTTTTGCGGTTGAATTTAATAAAATCAAGGTGACAGCGAGAATCACTATATTTGATATGGCATGGATCTTTCTTTATTCCATCTCATTTTATTTCACTTTTTACACAAAATTCTGGAATACAAACCTGAAAAAGAATATATATAGTTCTTATCCTATTTTTTGTCTTTTGACTGTTCTTTGAACTATACTTCGATCTAAACTCTGAGCTAAGTTTTCTAGCTTTTTAGTCAATTTTTGAAATTTTAGCTCTTTTCTTTATTTTTGTAGAGCAAATTCATTGCATTCACGAGGGCTTCTACAGAAGCCATAACTATATCTGGATTTGCAGATCTAGCAGTTACAATTCTTCCGTTTTCGTTTTCAATGCCTATATACACGTCTGCAAGCGCATCTGCTCCTCCAGTGATGGCATCGATTCTGAACTCCTGAAGTTTGAAGTGGTGATTCTCTCCCAGGATATCTCTTACTGCATTGAGTGCGGCATCTACAGGGCCAACTCCGACTCTTGCAGCAATGACTTCTTTGCCATCTATGTCTGCTTTGACAACTGCAGTGGGCGTAAGGATATTTCCGGTCATCACGGATACTTCTTTAAGCTTGATACGTTCTTCTTCGGAGCTTGCCTTCCCGAGTACTGCAGAAGCAACAGCATAAAGGTCAACATCTGTTATCTGTTTGCCCTTATTTGCAATCTCCTTGATCTTGTACACTATTTCATCGAGTTGCTTATCATTGGTTATTATTCCTGCAGATTCAAGGGACTGTTTAACTGCATGTTTGCCGGTATGTTTTCCAAGAACAATACGTCTTCTGTGACCGACCATTTCCGGAGTCATTATTCCAGGCTCGAAAGTATCGGATTTCTCCATCACTCCCTGGCTGTGGATCCCAGACTCGTGGGAAAAAGCATTTTGGCCCACCACAGGAGTGTTTGGAGGAAGCCTTATTCCAGTATAGTTTTCAACCATTTTTGAAGTTTCCACAAGGTATTCGGTCTTAATATTCGTTTTTATCCCATAAATTGCCTTAAGACTCATAACTGTCTGTGGAAGGTCGGCATTTCCTGCCCTCTCTCCGATTCCATTTATAGTAACCTGGACCTGTGATGCTCCGGCTTCGACAGCCATGAGGCTGTTTGCTACCGCAAGCCCAAAATCGTTATGGCAATGCACATCTATAGGAATTGTTATTTCAGATGCAATGTCTTTTATCTGCCTGTACATTGCGGATGGAACCATAATGCCAACAGTATCTGGTACGTTGATTATATCGCATCCTACTTCTTGGACCGCCTTGAAGACATCTATGAGATACTCAGGCTCAGTCCTAGTTGCGTCCATTGCAGAAAACATGCACTTAAGGCCATGGTCTTTGATATACTGGACAGCTTCCACAGCTAGTTGGATAACTTCTTCCTGGCTTTTTTTGATAGTATATATCCTTTGAACATCTGAGGTGGGAACGAAAGTATGCACAAGGCCGACGTCGCTTTCAAAACATGCATTTATGTCGTTCTTCAATACACGAGCGAGTCCACAGACGACAGCATCCAGCCCAGCATTAGAGATTGATTTTATGGATTCCTTGTCGCTTTCTGAGGAGATGGGGAATCCAGCTTCTATTATATCTACCCCGAGTTTGTCAAGTTGATGGGCAATTTCTAGCTTCTGAGCAGAATTTAGGGATACTCCAGGAGTTTGTTCTCCGTCGCGCAGTGTTGTGTCAAAAACAGTTACTGTTTTATTCTGCAGGGATTCGATGTAAAAATCGATTCCTTCTTTCAGTTCTTACATTCATGGTAATCACCTACTTGGATGTACATTCCTGGTATATAAACATCATGCGTGTGTATGAATTTTTTGATAAATCCTTTTTTTGCTCTTTATTGAGGAGTTTTTATAGGTGAACTCTAGTGGCCCATACGCAAAAGTGAATAGATGTAGCAAGTACTCCGTCAGTAAATCTCCTCCGCTGGACAGTTCCCGACATCAATCTGTTTGATCTGATCGGGTTGAGCTTCGATCCAGTCTACATGGTCCTGCTCTCCGTCAGGATCGATTTGAGAAGCACTTTGGTGTTAGTATCCTCTACCTTAGCTGGTACATTGATGCTATTTTCTTAACTGTTAATGGCCAAGTATTTGGCTATATTCTCTCACTAATGTATATTTCGCAATCATGTGCCGATGATTATTTGGTTCAGTTTGCTGACTATTTGTTTCCCTTCGAGGAAGAGGATCCGTGAGACCAGTTTCTCAGCGTGTTTCATCTCGGCGATGGCTCGCTTCTGGATCATTTCTTCCAGTTGCTTTAATTCCAGTTTTCGCACATCTCGGCATGGACAATGTATTAGTTACTAACGGTCAGTTCATCGGCCAAACGAGCATTTAGATGTTCAATAATCGTCCAATTTCCTTGTATAACTAAGCTTCCTATTTAATCGAAAAGTATCACACCTACTCTCGAAGATTATTAAATTTGTATTTTTGTTGCTGGTTCTTCCAGCTTCATTTTTGGAAGTGTCATAGTCAGAACACCATTTTCAATTTTTGCAGTGCTCTCTTCCTCTTTAATACTAGTAGGCAGGCGGAAAGCTCGGTAAAAGTGAGTATATTCTCTTTCCTTACGAGTATATTCTTCTTCGGTTTCTTTTTTCTTTCCGATCTTTGCACTTATCTCAAGCATGCTCCTTTAAGGTTTATCTCAATATCTTCTTTATTGATTCCTGGTAAGTCGGTAGTTACAACAAGTTTGTTTTCTTTGTCCTTGATGTCAAATGTAGGGGTAAATACATTTTTCTCCCCCATTTTTTCATAGGCATTAAGTCCTCAAACAACAAATTCAGGTGTTCTTGTGTCTTCCTAATCTCTTCAAAAGGATCCCAGCGTATGGGCTCTGAAAATGTTCTCTTAGCAGGCCAGTTCATTAAAATTCCACATATTAATAAAATTAGAACACAGTAGTTGTGTTATTTTGAACATATTGAAAGCCGCTATATAACTTTTTCTTTAATAATTTCATTGAAATGGGGGGTATAATCATTTCCCAGATTTGTTCAATGACTTAAGGACATGCCTCTAAATTTAAAAATTTTTATTTTAATCATAAAGTGTTGGTAACAGCTCTTATCAGGCTCTTAAAATTTAGAATTTGATAAAAAATGAATATGCATTGGTTTTTTAGGAAAAAAAATATTAAGTTTAAATTTGTGAATATCTCTTCAAATAATAAAAACATAATTAATATCAAATTATTTGTTGGTCTTAAAACATTTTATGGGAAATTAAGTTTTATTCATAAACTATTTTTTGTATAATTAATTTAAAATAACGAAGTGAGTAATTAACGCTTATTTATATGACATTTCAAAAAATTCCCTTATGGTCCTTGGTTTTGAAATGTTATATTGATGATTTTGAATGGCTATTTGACACAGACATCGTACCTCTAATGCCAGTGAGAGACAAGTTTACCAGATAATAACTAAACTTAAATACTTAATTCCAATTGTAGACTCATATTCTTAAGAGAGATGTTCAGACATGGTAAAAACTGAGTTTAAACAGATACGTATACCTTTGATTGGAGACGATGCACTCTCATTTACAGCAGTGACGACTCGAGGAGAAATCCATTTTTCAAAAGACTATAGAAAGGAAAGTAGGTGATCCTTTTCAGTCACCGTACAGATTTCACACCCGTATATACTACTGAATTCGTTACCTTTGCCAGTATGCAGGAAAAATTCATAAAAATGAACACTGAATTGATAGGGCTTTCTATAGATAACGTTTTTTCCCATATAGCCTGGCTTAAGAGGATTGAGGAAAATATTGAATATAAAGAGATGGAATAAATTGAAATTAAGTTTCCTATTATTGCTGACCTTAAAATGGAAGTGATGAAAAAGTAAGGTATGGTTCAGCCAAACGCTTCAATAACTCCAGCTGTAAGAGCATTATTTGTTATTGATCCAGAATCAAAAATAAGGGCAATTATCTACTATCCACTATCAACTGGAAGAAATATGCAAGAAATCAAGAGGTTAGTAATTGACCTGCAGAAAAATGATGCTGAGAATGTAGCAACTCCGGCAAATTGGCAATCCGGGTAGGATGTTATTATTTCAGCTCCTAGTTCAATGAAAGCAGCAAAAGAAAGACTAAAAAAGAAATAGGAAGGAAAATATTGCCTTGATTGATTTTAGTGCCTGGAAAAAGGGAGCAAAAAATAATCGAAAACTCGACAGTGTTTTGAACTTGAAGTACAAAATCAAAGTAAGAGATGTTTTGGTCAAATTCACTAATTGGACTATTGGGGGTTTATGAGATTGATTTTTCAGTTCAACCGCTGAAGTCCTTATAGATAAACTGGAATTAAAATTATTATGTACTGATAAATTTGAACTTATGATAGACGAACCAATACAGTATACAGGGTTATGCAGAAAATTCAGGGTATTTTTGAGAGAGGTTTTTGTGATATTTGAACGCATTAAATCTGAAGGTTTAGCTCATCTTTCTTATTTCATTGGGTCTGGAGACGAAGCCTTAGTTATTGACCCTAGAAGGGATTGCCAGGTATATCTTGACCTTGCTCGAAGAGAGGAGATGAAGATAAAATACATATTTGAAACCCACAGAAACGAGGACTATGTAATAGGTTCTCTGGAACTGAAAAATCTTACAGATGCAGAAATTTACCATGGTCGTGGTGTGGATTTTAAATATGGAAATTACCTCGATGATGGTCAAGAGTTCAGTTTTGGCTCAATGAAACTGACTGCTTTACCTACTCCGGGTCATACTGACGAAAGTACATCCTATACTCTGATAGATCTTGATACAGGCGAAGATCCCATTATGGTTTTCACAGGAGACACCTTATTTATAGGTGATGTAGGGAGGATCGATCTCTACGGTCCAGAGGAAGCTTCAAGACTAGCATCAAATTTGTATGATAGTATTTTTAATAAAATATTACCACTGGGAGATGAGGTAATACTCTGTCCTGCACATGGTGGGGGTTCTGTTTGCGGATCTGCTATTGCTAAACGGGAGCATAGTACCCTCGGAATTGAACGTATCCAGAATCCTATTCTCCAAAAAACTGAGAAGGAGGAGTTTGTAAAATATAAAGTTGAAGAGCATCTTGAATTTAATCCTTACTTCCAGAAAATGGAGCAGTATAATCTTCAAGGACCTCCTCTATTGCAGAGCTTGCCAGCTCCAGAGTTTCTTTCACCAGAAAAATTCAAAGCAGAGGTAGAAAAAGGAGCTATAGTTATAGATACACGCATGCCAGATTCTTTTGGCGGGGCACATATCCCAAATACTTATAGTGTCTGGTTAGGGGGTGTACCTTCCTTTGTCGGTTGGGTGCTTCCTTATAATAAACCCATACTTCTAGTTCTGGAAGAAAAAGAGCAACTGGAAACTGCTGTGAGTTATTTAATCAGATTGGGTTATGATAATATAGCAGGTATACTGAAAGGTGGAATTGCAGCCTGGTACGTTAAAGCTCTACAGATAGATAATTTTAATCTGATATCCGTTCATGATTTGAAAGGCAAATTGGAGAACGGAGAGAAAATGGTAATTCTTGATGTGAGAGACAAGAGAAAATGGGATAAAGGACATATTAATGGAGCCAGACACATCTATGTTGGTCATTTGGAGGAGAAATTGGATGAGGTTCCAAAAGATTGGCCTGTAATTGTTTATTGTGGCACTGCTCGGAGTGCTAATTTAGCAGCTTCAATTTTGAAAAAGAACGGTTATGGTAAAGTATACAATGTTCTTGGAGGCATGTCTGCTTGGAAGAACGCTGGATATATTGTGGTAAAATAAGCAAAAATTAATTTAGAAGGTTTGTTAATAGTTTTTAACTCTATGGATTATATTTTTTATCATTGATTGGTAAGTTTTCACTCATTTTTTTCAAATGATGAGGCTGTTGATATTTTTGTAAATTAATATTTGTAAATATTTCTCAAATATTCTTTTGATTGAGTATAATCCTAACTTCCACTTTTTTAAGCACATAAATTCAAATTTTCCATAATTTCTTTTTGTTTCTTGGAACACCATACTTCTGCTTTAAATCCGAGTGAGTATCGCAGAAGCAGCGGCATTTGAAGGTGTTCTGAACTCTGACAGTAATAATGTTTCTAATTTAAATAAGTCTGATGAACCAATAAAAGCATATGATAAAGTAATTTCTAGGACAAAGCATAAAATCACTGGGTCTCCAGCTCAATGGATGTAAGCGTCAACTTCAATCCTGACTCCGTATATCATTTTCGGTTGCTTCTTTGCTAAAATTGCCGATATATGATGCGAAATATAAATCAATTAATAGTGTATATTCTTTCCAACAATATTTTTTCAAATACTCTTTTTTGTTTTCAATAGCATAATTATTATCTCTGGTTTCAGTTTTCAAATGATTTCAAGAGTGCTGACCTTTGGTTCGCTCTTAACGAGTAGGTGGATGTGATCTTTGTCCGTTCCCATTTCTAGTATTTCAAAATCTTCCTCCTTTTCAATGTCATGAATTCTCTGTTTGAGTTCTTTATCAATCGGTTCTAATATCTTTTTTCGAGACTTTTACGCAAAGATAATGTGGTATATTCACAAAAATAGGCTATAGTTACTATGTTCTGATTTCATGTTTTACCAAAAAATATATTTATTGATAAAGCAGATTAATTATTTTATGACGAAATAATTCTATTTTAGGCTATATCTAACAATTGACCAATCTAACCAACTTAATCAACATATTGATAGTTGTAGGTTCGTCTATAATTGGGCACTTGATCCGAAAGTAAAAACAGATGAGCAAATTGGGAAATCAATTTATAGGCTTGACTTAAACAAACTAATTCCAAATCTAAAAAAGCAACATTCGTGGTTAGAAAAAGTTAATCTCCAAGCACTTAAGGGTATGACTAAACGGTATAATCTGCATTCACTAGATTTTTTAGAGAAAAGAATGATTTCCTAAATTCAAATCAAAGAAGAATCCAATTCACTCATTCAGATACTATCATACTACAAGTGGATTTTGAAAACAGTACTATTAAGCTTCCTAAGATTGGAGAAATCAAAGCAGTTATTCACAAAATATTTGAAGAGGAACTAAAAACCGATACTATTTCGAAATATTGCAAAGGAAAATACTATTTCAGCATCTTAGTGGAAGATGGAAAAGAAGTTCCAGTTAAACAAGTGTTTTCTGAATCTACGACTATTTGTGTAGACGTTGGAATAAAAGATTTTGCTTTTATTTAAACTGGAGAAAAGTTTGAAAATCCTAAGTACTTGAAAAACTCTTTGAAGAGACTTAAAGTACTCCGAAGAAGAGTTAGTCGAAAGCAGAATGGTTCTAAAAACAGAGAAAAAGCCAAATAAAAATATGCTGTACTTCACGAGAAAATAACAAATCGGAGGAATGATTTTAAACCCAAACTCTCTTTTAAACTTGTTATCGAGGACCAAGCAATAGCTGTTGAAACTCTGAATGTTAAAGGCATGATTAAGAATCATCATTTTGCACAGTCTATAGGTGATTTGGCTTGGAGTATATTTTGTAACAAAATTAGAAGATAAATCAGAATGGTCAGGAAAAACTATTCTTAAGATAGGTAAATTTGAACCATCATCTAAGATCTGTCATGTTTGTAAATATCATAACTGTGAGCTAACACTAAAAGATAGAGAATGGAAATTCCTGATTTCAAGACAAAACATGACAGTAACATTAATGCTACAATTAATATCTAAAAACTTACTCTCATTAATCAAAATCTAATTGGAATCTGACACCCGTGAATGTTGGGATGGGCTTAGGGACTTGTTTTAAAAAGAGAATGGAATGAACCTAGAAGTCACTTAGTCTTCATCTGAGTGCTAGTTCACTTACATCAAGGTCATGATACAATTACTTCTCTTCAGCATTATCAGTCATATCGTTTACTGATTCTGAGATGTGAGGAAGCGACTGATAGAGTGAAGTGCTTTATAATAGATATGAGACTCAATTACTGCGATAGGTAAAAGCTGATCAAACCGAAGAACTTTTGCTGAAATATTTCCAAAGTCACAGCCAACACACAGGCGTGTTAGTTATGTTTCTCCAATTATAACATTAAGCGCATATCTAGTCAAATCAGTTGATTTTTAGTCATGCACTTCTATTTTATGTGGTGCAGTTACACCAGTTGATTTTTTGTCTTCTACTTTTATTTTATGCCAACCACACAAACAGCAATTCTCTTTGTAATATATGATGTGTTTTATAACACAAGCAAGTCCTATTGTTGCTAAGATACAACCCACGATTTTCATACCTTTATGCACAGTTATTCCCTCCAAGCTATTTATTGTACTTTATTGTTTATTAAGATACGTAAACAATCAGAAAGTCATTATTAATGCAGCAAATAGTATTGGCGCACAAAACCATATATCCCTTTTAAGAAAAATGCGACTGGACGGGCGGCTGGTTCAGCTATGTGGAAAAAGATGTATCATTACTTCCAGCTTAACAGAGAAGAGTTTATGGAGCACTTCCATAAGAGAAGTAATATCGAATCTACAAATGCAGCTATTAAAAAAAAGTTTGGAGAAACCTTGAAATCCAAAAATAAAGTCGCTCAAGAAAATGAATTATTGGCAAAAATAATTGCATATAATTTGACGGTAATAATTCATGAGATGTATGAGAATGGGATTAGTCCAGAGTTTTAAACATCAAATACAAAAGAAAACAACTAAATCTATTATAAACTTGCCGAATTATATCGGTATTTTGAATTAAATTTTTGAACAATTATATTACGTCTTATTTTGTATCTTTGATTTTTTTAAGATGGATATTAATTATCCTGTTTGTATTTATAGAAACTTACTTACATACTTTAGGGGCTACATGCCCCACTACTTAAAAAACAAAAACGAGGTGAAATAATGGCAAATATATTCACCATAGTAGTCGATACTACTATAGGTATTATAATCCAGATGATTTTCATGTGGGTTATAAATAAAGTGAGTATTCGACTACAAAAAATAGTACGAGAATAGGTAATTCCGTACTCGAGATGGGATTAAAATCCCATCTCAAACTCTTTTATCAATATGTAAAATACATTCTCAATATATTTAATCCTTAATCATTCTAATTAAGAACTTTTTAACATCCAAATTTTCGCTCTAATTCTGAACTTGCAGCTAAAGTCCGAATTCTGCACCTAAAGTCGAGCTAAAATGGTACTTTAGGTGCAAAGCCTTCCATAGGAAAACCTGCAAATACCTGAAAACATATTTCAGGTCCCACTTCCTTTTTTTTTCCGGAAAATTTCGTTTTCAACAAGGAAATTATTCACATCTCGGATTTTAGAGACTATATTCCATGCCTGTTTTGAGATGCGTTTTCCTGTAAGCTTTTCGTTAACTTCACAGGCTTTTTTATAGCTCTCCATATATACAGCTTCCCTGCAGGGTATTGGAAATATACTGGATTTTCGGGCTTTTAAAATTCTGCGTGCTCCAAGGTCGGGAAGCCGTTCCCCCTTACCTCCGTTTTTTAATCCAATAGGTATGTCGATAAGAATGAGGGGTTCGATTTGTTCATATTTCTTTATCAAGAAATCAATACGAAACTGAAATTTTGTGAAAAGTCCTATTCCTCACTCACAGTTTTTTTCGGCTTCTGTAGCCAGGAAAACTGCAAACCAACCTGCGCTGCAACCGTCAACTCCGACAAAAACTTTTTTGTCAGCGTATCGAAAGTTATGTGAAATCTGTTTGATTCTGTATCCTCTCCGATTAGAGCTCGTCAAAATGTCTTATTAACTCAAGAGTTAGTTCTACATGTGAACTCTCCCTCATGTCGGGTCGATACACTCCGAGGAAGAGACTTCATTCTAGTAATTCTTTCATATATTCTCAAATTTGAGATCCATTGGAATTCTGTATTGTCGAAGATTATCAACTAATTGTTGATAGCCCGTTAACAAGGCATTTTGTGATAGGAAACGTAACATAATATTGATAAAACTATTTCGATCCCTATAAATATTGCTTCCGCAATCACAAATCATAACCAGATTCCAAGAAGGCATATCATGTAGTTTTCCACAATAACAACATTTCTTAGTTGTGTGTTTTTCATCAATTCTTATTACATTTTTACCTACAAGTTTTGCTTTATAGGTCCAGAATTGGACAAATCTACCTAAGTTTCCTAGACTCTGAGTAAAACGATTTTGATCTTTCTTTTGTTTGATCCTCTGTCATTTTTACCATTTTTTACTTAGGTTGAGCATTTGTTGTATAGTCAGGTAACATACTATGATAGTATTCGCTTTAGTGTTTTTAATCATAGTTTTGGAAAGTTTGTGTTGGAAAGCTTTAATTTAATTTGCTTTCTATCTACTCATTTTTTGGAACTTATTTGGCTATTTTCAGGTATGTCTTACTTTTTGTAGGAGTTTTTTTAACACCAATACAATAATCTCTTCTTGATTTAGCTTATCAACCTTAGGATTCCAATAATTATCAGGTCTAGGTGATTTTACTTCAAAAAATTTACCATCAGCAGCTCTGATTTTATTTCTGCTTTTTGTTTCATCTACATTACCGGCAGCTATTGCACAAAGTGCCTAACTCACGATCACTGAAACTAGGATCAGCAACACAGATGCGGCTAAAGAGTTTATCGCAAGCACAAAAAAAATAAATGGACACACTGAAGTTACGGTTTATACAAGAGGGTATATTTCTAGTGAAAGAAAAAAAGTGGTTTATTTAAATAATGGAAACAATAGTATCGAGTATACAAATATGCTTTATAAGATTTATCCTCCTCTGGTCTTGGTGGGAGGTACTACAAATAATACTACAGTTGTGCTCGAACAACATTATGAATACGATTTTAGTAGCTCAAATCTCCTTGACATAATACTTGGAGAAGAAAGTTACTGTAACGGACTTTGCAGGCACAAACTATAATAGCAAATTGCTTAGCCAGGATGAAAATGATGTTGTTCTTAAAAGAGATGATTGAAGCTTTTTGGCTCTGGCTGCCATAAAAATAGAATTCCCAGATGTTTCGTGGCTTCTTATAGAACCAACACTTTTTTTGCATATTTACTCACTAACTTCCAGAAAACGGGATTTTATTATTTCTTAGCTGACTGGAGGTCTTAGTTGGAATGCGAATTATATCGTACAAACGAATGCCAATTCTACAAATGCAGCTAACAGATATAGGGTAAGTATTAGCAATAAAGCAGGTATTTCCTTTGATAATACAAGGCTAAAAATGGTGGTAGGAGATATCCATAGTATCTACGAGTCACAGCCAATTCACTATTTTTATGGGGTTGGAAAATAATCAAAAGTCCTGATAAATACTAAAAACCGATGCTTTTACTGTAGACTTCAGGGTATCAGTCCCAGCAAAAGGAACGAAAAACATTTTTACGCGGGCGGGGCGAAAACAAGTTTAGTGCTCCTGTTGAAACTCTTGGAAATACAGAGCAGGGTATTCGATCATCTGGAATATAACTAATGATAATTCAATTTCATGAAAAACACCTACTACATGGAAACATAACCATCGAGAATTAACTGAAGGGAATCGGTAGGGACTTGTACATTGCAGTAAAATCATGAAATAATCGAGTTATAACAAATATAGGCAAAAATCAAAAAAGTATCAATAAATCCTTAAAATTTAATTATATCCTTATTAATTATATACATATTACTCGTGAAATCAACGGCTTATCGAAATTCTCCAACAGGTATATTTACATACTATTTCTGTTGCCATTATTCAAGTCACGGTTGTTGCGTTATTGAAGACTAAGTTATTGTTACTTAAGTTATCGTTGTTGAAGTTATAGTTACCTATGTTGACGTTACCGATGTTGAAGTTGACATTTTCTGTGTTCTTATTATAGTTTTCTATGTTCCAATAGTCGTTTCCTATGTTTCCATTGTCGTTGCCGACGTTCAAGTTTCCGTTATTGTTCCCGTTTCGAGAACCTAAATTATTGTTTCAGTCATTGTTTCCATTAAGGGAACCACGATTTGTATTTCCATTACAGTTTCCGTTTAAGCTACCTGTATTAAATCTCCATTTTTCATTACAGTTATTAGCTGCACTTACTGTAGTCATGATGGATGCTAAAAAAAAGACTACTTAATAGAACACTCAGTATACTTTTTGTTCTGTCAAATATTTGTTTTCCCATTAAAACTCCTCTCCAAACTTGTATGTAACTTAATGTTAGTAGAAATAAGTAGATTGATAGTGAATACTATTTTAAGACAGTTACATTTTCAATTCCTTTCCCAGTGACAGATACACTGCGTAGATGCCATCACTAAATTGGCAAATCTGACTAGCAGATTAAAAAACAAATATAACTATAAATTTTAAATATATATTATTTATTCAAATAGATGTTATCCAATGCTAACATTAGTGTATTTCTCATCTTCCAATATAATTTATTGAGAAATATATGTACTAATTTTTATTTAGTAACTTATAAATTTAAATTAATACTAAACGAAAACTAATGAAAAAGATCTGTTTTGGGCAAAACAATGTATGTAGTAATCTTTCTTAAGTTTCAATGAACAATTTCGTTGGGCTTATTTTCTTCAATTGTTGTCTAAGGATTCTTTTTTATTCTTTTCCATCAATTCTTAATCAGAAGTATATATTGCGTCAAACTAGACATTGCGAACTGATTATTGGAAAAATGTAAATAGAATCTTGTACTTCAGATTTTCAACAGCATATAAATTACATAAAACTGAATAAAAACAAATTATTTTATACACTAAGGACATTTATATCATTATTTTTAAAGTATGTGTCAATATATCAAAACAATGTATTTAAAAAAAGTGAAAACTATCAACGTTACTATTAGGAGTTGCTGGAAGTGGTAAGCACTAAAATCTCTCTAAATTATGCCCAAACAAGATCTATACACCATTTTTAGTTTTTGATCAATAGCTATCGAAGATTACTTGAAATTTAAAAAGTAAACGTTAGGTTTTAGGGCGAGATAATTTTCAAAATATAGTGGGTGTAAAAAAATAGAGTTGGTGAGCTATTAATAGATTAATTAATAAGGATATATCCTTAAAAAGGATACCTATACCAAAAATAATATAAATATCGTAAAAGAATTAGTAATTTTCACTGAAATCCTGGTTTTATTTTTGGTGATAGGTTCATCAATAGCAATGGCATCTGCAGGATTTTCAGAAAAAAATAAACCAATATCCGTGCCTACTGATCATAAATTTATTTAAAAAAATGGTGTAAACAAAACTGAATTTTCTCCAAAGGTTGGACTTGCACCAGAAAATCCTACATTTACCAAATACCTGAATAACAAATATGTCTCTAAAACGGCACATTCCTCTGTTGGAAACACATTTGGCTTCGCATCCATACCTGTGAACCTTAGTCATCTCAAGCATACTTCAGTCGCAGATGTATATGCTTCAGCAAACACATCTACTCCAACTTCCTATGACTTAGGAATTCTGAAAAGGGTAACCCCTGTGGAAAATCAGGGTAATGCAGGTAAGTGCTGGACATTTGCAACTTATGGAGCCCTTGAATCATATTTAATGCCAAGAGAAACCTGGAGCTTTTCAGAAAATAATATTTAAAACCTACTTTCTTCTGCAAATGGCCCGCAAGATTTTGATCGAGGCCCCAACGACGGGGGCGATTTTCCGATGTCAATTGCCTACCAGATTCGCTGGACAGGACCTGTTAACACCAGCGATGGCCCTTATAGTGCTACATCAAGCTTTTTGTCCAATGAGATAGGCCTTCCTGTACATAAACATGTACAAAATGTAACCTTTTTTCCGAGCAGAAATGGTTCTACGGACAATCTGGAAATCAAAAAGGCAATTCTGAATTATGGAGCAGTTACTAATGCAATGTATTCTGATCCCACAATACTACTAGTTATAACCAAAACACATACGTTATTACTATAGCTGAACAACACCTTCTGACCATGCAGTGACCATTGTAGGCTTTGAAGACTCTTTTAGTAAGAACAATTTCTCCCCAACTCCATCCGGAGATGGAGCGTTTATCAAAAAAATAGCTGGGGTGCAACTGTGGCAGATTGTGGTAATGTAAACAATAATAATGGGTATTTCTCTGTTTCCTATTATAATTCTAATTTAGGATATGATAAGAATACACTCTTCGTGGCTGAAAATTCTAATGATTATACAAACATTTACCAATACGATCCACTTGAATGGATCCGGAAATTAACATATCTCAAACTAATCCCACGACTGGCTGGGGTGCAAATATCTTTACTGCAAAATCTAACGAAGTTCTCAAAGCAATAAATTTCTACACGACAGACCTAAACTATAGTTATATAATTAATATCTTAATAATACAGGGTCCAATCCCATTAGTCAAAAAGCTCCTGCTTTTACCCAGAATGGAACAATTCCAAATGCAGGCTATCATACAGTTCCCCTTAATTCCGGAGTTAAGCTCAACGCCGGCCAAAAATTTTCCGTAGTACTGGAGCTTATAAACCCTTTATACAATTATCCAATTGCTGTGGAAATGCCAATCTCTGGTTACAGTAGTCAAGCAAAAGCAAATGCATCAGAAAGTTTTGTAATCCGGGTGGAAACATCTGGATCGATATAACAACAGAGCTAGGTTACTCAAATACTAATGTGTGCATCAAAGCATTTACTGATCCACAAGGTCTTTCTATAAAAGGTCTTCCTGTAGCTAAGTTCAGTACCCATGTCACCAATGGTTATGTTCCCCGAACGGTTCAATTTACAGACCTATAGACAAATGCCACAGGATATGGATGGAACGGTGGAGACTGAACTATTTCAACTGGGCTGAATCCAAAGAATACTTATTTTGCAGCAGGAGTCTATACAGTTAATCTGATAGTAAGCAATGCAGTTGGTACAGATTCAATGCTCGCTACAATAAATATTTTGATAAAGATTTCACAAAAAAACTCATATAATTACTTGGAGAAAACCTGCTTACATATTCTATGTACACCATTGAGCAACGTTCAACTTAATTCAACTACTTCAGTACATGGAGCCTTTGTCTATACCCACCCCTAGGAACTATACTGAGTACAGATATGCATATATTACATGCTAGTTTCACAACAAGCGATTCTACAAACTATAATATAGTATCAGATACTATCATAATCTGCATAATCAATTGCAGAAGGCACTATAGTTCTCAAGAATAACCCTGCTAGTATACTCTATAAAATATCATTGAGCAAAGTTCTGCTAGATGCATCTGTTTTAGTATTAGAATTAAAAAGGTCATCTATATTGATTCATCGCATACAAAAACTGGAAAAAAGAGATGACTTTAAAGGATTATGAGTGGACTAATAGTTTAAAAGAACTTATTAAATAATAATAAATAATTTTTGTAATTATTTACACTTAAGCTGCTTAAAATTCTGTAATCACGGAAAACACAGAAATAAACGGGAAAATTTTTCACTTATTTCCGTTATTTCTTGTTTTCTGTGGTTTAAAAACGAACCAAGATATTATTTCAATATTATTCTTCCAATTTTTATTTATGTAGATGTCAGTGATCAGTAATAATTTCATGTTTTTCTTGCCTGTCTAAAAGGTTGGTCGTTGTATATTCTTTTGTTAATTCTTTCAAGATTAAGGTTTTCCAATTTAGCGAATATTTGCATTTTCACGCATTGAAGTATTTATACTCTAGCATCACTAAAGTGTTTAACAATAAAACCAAAAAACAGCGCTAAGTTCATTTTGGAAATAAAACTAACCGAATAATAATGACCTACTCATACTCGCATAAGTTATTTATTTAATGTTGGTAAATTTCTTTTTGAGAGGTGATGAAGTCCGCCTAGACTCTTAAGTCTAAATAGCTTATGCTGATGACTTCTATAAACTAATCGAGGCTTTTGACTTGTACACTTTTCTATTAGTAGGCATAGGCGGTTTCATAGACTCTATCTTGAGATATACTTTAAGTGGATGGATACAGAACAATTTTGTTAATTTCCCTGTTGGTACTTTGGTTGTAAACGTTAGTAGCAGTTTCCTTTTAGGTTTAATAATGTACCTTTCTGAATATCAAGGATTCTTTGGCGAAGAAACCAGAATATTTTTGACAATTGGATTAATTGGTGGCTATACAACATTATCAACATTTAGTTATAAGTCATTCAGATTACTCGATGATTCAAAACTAACACTGATGGTAATAAATTTGATGGCGACAGTATTATTTTCAATGTTTGCAGTATATTTACGGAAAATTGTGGCTTTGAACTTTGGCACGTATATGCTGAGGGAATTAGATGAAAAAGGAATCTCAGGCTATATTATTGTGAATATTCATTGGAGAATCTGATAGGTATAAAGGCAAGTCGTTGTATATACATATACTTGAGATGCTTAAAAATGATGGGATGGCAGAAGTAACTGTTTTTAGGGGCATTGCAGGTTTTGGAAAACACAGCCATTTCCATACCACATCTATATTGCAGTTATCTACTGACTTGCCAATACTTCTCGAAATAGCTGATCTCGAAGAAAAAATTGATAAAATAAAACCAAAATTAGATGAAATAATTACCCAAGGATTGATTACAGAAGAAAAAATTAAAATTATATTTTATGAATACGATAAAAAGACCTGAAATCCTTCAAATATCTAAAGAATTATTTTAAACACACGATCTAATGAACGTGATTTTGCTCTTCAAGTGCTTATAGTCCTATTAGTATAAAATTTACTAAAAAATCTCTTCATAGGTCCTATATGGGATCCACATAAAGAAATATCTATCTGTTATGCCTAGCTTTTTCCTCAAATTAAAGATCAAGTTAGTATAATTTGCATTATGAAAAAAAGAAATATGCCCTCTAAACATATGAATCCACTTTAATTATAAGAAATAGTTATGAAATAATCTTTACTTCGGAGTTCTGGCGTTCTTATAACTATTTCCCAAAGAGCAAAAAAGGATTTATAATTATTATCAAGTTTTTTAAGAACCTATTTAAGTACCGTAGAATATACTCTTCTGAGTTTAGGATTATCTTTTTTAGATTTAGAAAATTTTTTATGTTGTTCAATATCTTTTTCTCTTTTTTGAGCTTCGTGGATTCTTTTCTATAGTGGGAAAAAAGATTATGGAGGTATCTACATTGATTCGATATACTCTATAAAACACCTTTTGTTCTTCAGTTGGATATATTTTTACTTTCACAGTTAGATTCATTTTGACTGTCTATGTATTTGTTTAATGTATCTAAAGTCACTTGGCCCGTTGTAGCTATGAAATATGATCTTGACCAAAAGGTCTCTTCCCATAATAGTAATTTAATTTCAGGAAATTCTTTTCTTATTTCTCTTGAAGTTATAGTTTTTAAAGTATTGATATATTTTGGAATGTCTAATGTTGGTTTTGAAGTGAAAATCATATGAAAATGATCTTTGTCACATTCTATGCTCAGTACCTCAACATCATACGTTTTACTTATATTATGGATTTTTCTTTTTAAGAAGTCAATTATTAATGAATTACAAAGTACTCCCCTTCGATATTTTATACATTGTACAAAATGATAATGGAGTGAATACACTGAATGGCTTCTATGATCCATATTATATTGCATAGTGATAAATAAATAGATATAACTATCTCTATAAATAAAGTTTCATATTTGAAAAAAGTTAATAGTTTAAAAGTTGAAAGCTTTCGTCTCTCAACTGTTGAGCTGATGCCCTACAGGTAAGAAGACTTCAAGCTATATGTTAGAAGCAAAAAAAAGTAATAATATAGACAATCAAATAATCTTATCAATTGGCTTAATTTTATTGCTTCTCGGTCTTTTTTGTAGTTAACCTGTATGGATTTTCACCAGGAAACTCTCATAAAAACTGTCTGATATTTATTTTGTTATAAGCTTGATTCAGGGAGTTTTTAACTATCTCCGATTAACAGTTAAAGTTTATTGAATTTATAATATTCGGTTGATCCCAAAACTTATTTTATTCTAAATGAGCTGATATATAACTCAAAATTTACTTCTCGAATCTTATATTCTAAATAATCGATCAAATCTGGATCATAATCACAATTCGGAAATTTTTTAAGATTATGCGAAGAATGGCTTTGGAGGATGAGTTTGGTTGTAAGTATTTATTACTGATTGTATTGCCTATTAAATTGTGGGATGACATAGGTTTTGAATTCAAATAAGAAGATAAATAACGAAAGCAATACCATATTATCTTGTTATCACATTATATATATATATCTTTCTCAATATTAAATCTTGTTCCAAAAGTAGCTTTCTGGATGAACTTTGCAAAGAATCTCTAGATTTTAAAATAGATATATTATTATGTAATTAATATGTCATCTGTGTCACCAAAGGATTTTGCGGAGATTCTAATCAAACTAAATAAAGCTCTTTGTTATTTAGAGTGGAAGATTTAAAATCACTTTCTTAAATGTGATATAACTCATATAATATTTGAAAACATTTTGTGTGAAAAATAACATTCCGAATCGGTAATTTCTCTTTAGTTTAGTTACTTTAAATGAGAAATTATTTTCAAATCACACAAAAAAGCGAAAAGCAATTTTCTGCATGCATATCACCTGGATATTCGGGGTAAACTATGTATTTGTCATTTGCGTTTTACATCTAACTACAAGCCTAATCTTCTTCCACATAGCTTTTCTATCCTTGGCTTTTACACTACTAAGCCAAAATAATTTAGCTCATCGAACATTTACGTTTTACAACTAAACTCTACTCAAGTTTTATTCAAGTATCAAAATCAGACATGGTGATGCTCCTGATCAATTTGGGTTCAAAAGAGGATATTAAAGATGATTCAGATAAACATTTGATTTTCACGAATTAGTTATATGTCATTTATGAGCATGTTATTAAATTTAAGAATTTATCGAAATCTTCCAAAAAAAGCAAATTTTGAGCTTTGTGATTGACTATATTATAACTCATGCACTAAATATACACAAGCAGTGAAATAGACTATTGTTTAAGTTTATTTTTAGTAGTTAAGGGCTGAATTCTCCTGAAATTTTAGTTCGACTGCGTTGTCTTAATATTTTCATGTGTTCTATATTCCAAAAGTGCACAAAAATAAATAATTTATTTGCCAATTTGCTCAACTTTATACATCAAAGGGGTAGATGCATTTTTAAAATATAACTCTATTGAATAATTATATGGCATATGTATGGATTTTTGGGAAAGTGATAGTTAATGAAGAACAAATTATTTATTAAGAAATTGCCATATGCTTTCCGATTGCTGTCTTTGGGAAGTAGGATTTAATTTCGAACTAATATAACAGCTGTAAACTATGGTTTCGAACTAAAAATTTGTACTTGATTCATTTGAGGTTCAATAACCACCGAAAACACTAAAGAAGAGAAAAATACAACAATAATTTTTCCAGATCTCTGTTTTCAGCGGTTCATGTTTAGGTTAAGATTAGTGAAGAAATTTTGGTATTTGATCATAAGATGATAACACAAGATATACTTTCAGATAGTATAATGCTAATCCTTTTTTTGGTTCTCGTAACTGGGGTGGCATTTCCTTTTAGCAGTTTCATTGTTCGTGTTTTTGACGGAAATTTGTCAAGAGGAATTCCTGGCCATCTCGAGAAAGTAATATACAGATTAATAGATACTGATCCTGATAAAGAAGAGGGCTGGCGTGGTTACTCGCGGGATATGCTCATTTTTAATGGTATAGGTTTTGTAATTCTCTTTCTAATTCTTCTTCTTCAAGATTCACTGCCTCTAAACCCACAAAAATTTGGCTCTTTTAACCTGAGTTTTGCCATCAATACTGCATCTAGTTTTGTCACTAACACAAATTGGCAGGTCTATAGCGGTGAAACGGCAGCAAGTTATTTTACCCAGATGGCTGGGTTTACAGTCCAGAACTTCCTTTCCGCAGCTACAGGCATATGCATAGCAATTGCAGTGATGCGAGGTATAACCCGCCAGTCTACCCTATAAGATTGGCAACTTTTGGGTAGGTATGACTCGCTGCACTCTTTACATCCTTCTTCCAATATCTTTTATTTTTGCTCTCGTGCTTGTTTCCCAGGGCGTCATTCAGAATATAGATCCTTACGTAAACGTCACAGGGTATGGCCAGCCAGGATCTCAGACAATCCCAATGGGACCAGTAGCCTCCCAGGAAGCGATAAAAGAGTTTGGTACTAACGGAGGAGGATTTTTCAATGCAAACTCTGCACATCCATATGAAAATCCGACGCCTTTGACTAACATAATATCAATTTTTCTTATACTCATAATATCTGCAGCTCTACCTCTAGTCTTTGGAAGGATGGTCGGGAGCATGAAAGAGGGATGGGTTATCTACGGTATTATGTTAGTTCTGTTCGTATTGGGATTTGGTGCACTTTATGCAGCAGAGCTGGCAGATAATCCACTAATTAAATAACTTGGCGTTTCCGGCATATCCATGGAAGGGAAAGACGTCAGGTTCGGGCTTTTTGGGTCCTCACTCTTTGCTACATCGACTACGGCAACATCATGTGGAGCAGTCAACTGTGCTCATGATTCACTTACTCCATTAGGTGGTTTGGTGACCATGTTCCTGATCCTCCTTGGAGAGGTTGTCTTCGGTGGAGTAGGATCGGGATTCCACACTATGATTGGATTTATAGTGCTTTCGGTCTTCATTGCAGGACTTATGATCGGACGAGTCCCTGAATATCTCGGGAAAAAGATCGAGGCATGGGAAATGAAGATGGCCGTCATAACAGTTCTTGTCCCTGAAATCCTTGTTCTCCTGTTTTCAGGTATTGCACTGGTTCTACCAAAAGTTGGAGATTTAATGGCAAATCCAGGCCCGAACGGACTTTATAAAGTGGTATATGCCTTTGCATCCATGGCTAATAATAACGGTAGTGCCTTTGCTGGGCTTGACGCAACAAAGTCATTCTACACACTTGGAGGTAGCATAGCAATGTTGATAGGCAGGTTTATCCCGTCAATTGCCATGCTAGCAATAGCAGGATCGATGACGCAGAAGAAAAAAGTTCCATCAAGTTCAGGAACTCTTCCCACAGCTTCGTTTTCATTTGCTACTTGGACGATACTAGTAATCCTGATCATAGGTGCTCTCACGTTCTTCCCACTCTTTGCCACCGGGCAGATTATCGAACACCTGATTATGATGGGAGGTAATTAATAATGCCACGAACTCAATCTTCCCGTTTAGGCGCTTTTGATTCGAAACTTATTCGTGAAGCACTCCTCAGTTCAGTGTTGAAACTTAACCTACGTCAGCAGATCGAAAACCCGGTAATGTTTACAGTGGAAATCGGAGGCATCCTAACTACTATAAGTTTTCTCATCAGCTTCTTCTCTGCTACCACTGAGTCTCCTTTTTTCATTGGCTTTATCTCTCTCTGGCTATGGCTGACAGTGCTCTTTTCCAACTTTGTGGAAGCTCTGTCTGAGGGGCGTGGAAAAGCCAGAGCAGCATCTCTGCGGCTGTCCAGAACCAGCGTTCCTACCCGAAAGCTCACTTCAGAATCTTTCGATAGTCTTTTCACCGAAGTACCTTCCTCTGATCTACAGAAAGGTGATCTTGTCCTTGTAAGGACAAACAAAGTAATCCCTGGGGACGGGGACGTTGTGAAGGGAGTTACAGTAGTTAATGAAGCCGCAATTACTGGGGAGTCAGCACCTGTTGTACGTGAATCTGGTGGTGACCGGAGTGCTGTTACCGGAGGAACCACAGTTATTGCCAATGAGATAATTATCAGAATTACTGCAGATCCAGGACATACTTTTTTGGATCGTATGATCTCCATGGTGGAAGGTGCAGAGAGACGGAAGACTCCTAACGAAATAGCTCTTAGCATACTACTCATTTCGCTGACAGCTGTATTTCTCGAGGTTGTGGTCCAGCATGTACTCCGCTTCTGCGTATAGTGCTGCTTCAAACGGAAGAGGTTCCGCAGTGAGCTTCACAGTACTAATTGCACTTTTCGTATGTTTAGCGCCCACAACCATTGCAGCCCTACAATCAGCAATCGGAATAGCTGGAATGGATTGTTTATTCCAGTTGAATGTTATCGCTCTCTCCGGAAGAGCAGTCGAGGCTGCAGGAGATGTAAATGTCCTACTGCTGGATAAAACAGGTACAATTACCTTAGGTAACCGACAGGCAACTGAGTTTTTGCCAGTAAATGGCCAGTCATATGATGATCTGATGGAAGCTGCTATGCTTTCCTTTTCTGCAGACGAGACTCCAGAAGGCAAAAGCATTATTGATCTCATCCAAAAAAAGACCGGAACAGTTCCAGTTTCTTCAGAGAATGTCACTTTCACACCATTTTCGGCCTCTACAAGGGTTAGTAGTGCGCAGTGTGGTGAGACGATCTACCTAAAGGGTGCTTCGGATGCAATAATTACGTTCGTTCTTGAGCATGGAGGCACAGTTCCGTCGGATTTGAAAGCGAAAGTAAATGAGATTGCATCTAAAGGAGGTACACCGCTGGTTGTCGCTTGCAATGAAACTATCCTCGGTGTGATATTCCTCAAAGATATTTTAAAAACTGGTATTCGAGAGAGATTTGCAGATTTGCGCACTATCGGAATAAAGACTATTATGATTACAGGAGATAATCCTCTTACGGCTGCTACTATTGCAGCAGAAGCTGGAGTAGATGATTATTTGGCAGAAGCAAAACCTGAAGATAAACTCACGATGATCAGGGACTACCAGAAGGAAGGCTACATGGTTGGCCATGACAGGGGATGGAACAAATGATGCTCCTGCTCTTGCCCAAGCCGATGTAGCTGTAGCTATGAACAATGGCACACAGCCTGCGAGAGAAGCTTCGAACATTATTGATCTAGATAGTGACAACCAAACTGCTGGACATTGTCGAGATAGGTAAGCAAATCCTGATGACTCGCGGAGCTCTGACCACATTTTCTATAGCTAACGATATCGCAAAATACTTTGCAATCATTCCTGCTGCTCTAGTAGGGATATAGCCGCAGCTTGAAGTGCTGAATATCATGGGTCTTGCAACACCGTAGTCTGCTATTCTTTCTGCAGTCATATTCAATGCTGTGATCATTCCAATGCTGATACCACTTGCACTAGCCGGGATAAAGTTCAAGTCTATGTCGGCGTTGAAACTTTTTGCCTATAACCTAATCATCTTTGGTTTTGGAGGAGTTATCGCTCCTTTTATAGGAATCAAGGTAATAGACCTGATATTGGCCGGTTTACTGCAGATCTGAGGAGGTATTGATCATGAAATCTCTCAAAAAAGCCACGTTACTATTCGGAGTGTTATTTATTATCACAGGACTTGTCTATCCCCTTGCGGTGATACTAGTCTCAGAGAGCTTATTTCCTTCTCAGGCACATGGGAACCTTATCGTCGACAATAACAACACAATTATTGGCTCTAAGCTTATAGGTCAGAACTTTACTGCACCACAGTACTTCCAGAGTAGGCCTTAAGGTAGTGGATATGATCCAATCTCTTCAGGTGGGTCCAACCTAGGCCCGACAAATCCTATTCTTCTAGGATTAGTAGCTAATAGGGCTAGTGCCCTAAGGGAAGCTGGCGTTAATGACACTATACCTTCTGACCTGGTTTATGGCTTCAGGAAGTGGGCTTGATCCACACATAAGCTTGGAAGCTGCACTTGTACAGATACCTGCTGTGGCAAAGCACGAAACCTTCCGGAAGAAGAGCTTAAAAAATTGGTATTTTCAGAATCTATCAACTTTCCATTCACTGGAACTTATGTTAATGTTCTTATGCTCAACATAGAACTTGATGAAAAGGGTCGTATCTAGAAGGAAACTATGGCAACGTATCTTCGTGATGCAGAAAGAAAATCACTGGCTGAAGACTTACTCTTTATTGCTCGCAGTGATGATAAAAAGGCACATGAAGGAAAGTTGATAGTTTATTTTGGCTATTCCGCAGGTTTTGGGAAGACGTACTCAATGCTTCAAGATGCACTTCAGCGGCTACTGGAAGGAACAGACTATCGATTGCACCATATTTATTTGATTTTGTAATTTTTTTTAAGAGTATTTTATGGACTTAAAACAGTCTAACGTAGTGATACTAAAAGCCTGGAACAATATCAATAAGGTTATGCTTCACCCACATATCCTTAATCCCAATGGGTACATCTATGACAACTGGGTCCAAGGAGGATTTTAATTATCCAGTCAATTATATTAATAAGGAATTGGGCTTCGTCACGACCTACTACCTTGCTCAGTTACGATGGTATTTCAAATATTTCATGACCTTCTCAAAGAGAGATCATTTTAAGGCTTCATGGTCAGGTAGTGGGCAAAAAATATCCGGATGATCAAATTAAAATAAAAAAATATAAAGGATTTTCTGAAATACACCATTAACAAGGATCTTTTACAGAACAAAAGCCTAAATCTCTACAATAAAAAATAGCTGTTTGCCGTTATCGAGAGTATTCTTGCGGCACTAAGGGAAGCACCGCTAACTATACCCTAAATAGTTACGGTAAAAAATATAATCAAATTATGATTGTAGCTGTCTTCTCATCCTTTTCTTCATCGAAGTCTGTAATAAGGGCTTCAGTTGTAAGTAACATTCCTGCAATTGAAGCAGCATTCTGGAGAGCATTTCTGACTACTTTTGTCGGGTCGATTACACCTGCTTCGAAAAGATCTTCAAATACATCTTTCTTTGCATTGTACCCGAATAGCTCGCTGGATTTAGCCCTAATAGTTGCCACAACTTCAGCACCTTCCCTACCTGCATTTGTAGCAATCTGACGCATAGGCTCTTCGATAGCCCTCTTAATAATATTTACGCCTACCTGTCTGTCATCTTCAAGTTTCAGAGAATCTAGAGTAGCAGCTGCGCAGAAAAGGCTTACTCCGCCTCCGGTAACTACCTCTTCTTCAACTGCAGCTTTTGTGGCATTTAGGGCATCATCAATCCTCATTCTGGCTGCTTTATCACCAAAGTTAGTCCATGTATCTATGACCAATTCCTTTAAGGATATCAAATTTACCGCTTGAAAAAAAATTAATATATCAGACTTATCTTACACTGCCTGACTCTGCTATATCCAGGACGGTCATTTTTTCCTAATTATTCGTTCCAATAAGCATGCTTGTTGCACCTTAAATAGATCTGATTTTCGCTTCTTCATTCAGTTTGATGCTTATATTACCATTTGAACGGTCTTTTTAGCCACTACATAATGCCTACTAAGGAAGCATTTTTCAAAAATATAATTAATGGAACTTACGGAGGTTAACTAAAAATCAATAGCATTAAAGATTCAAATCTCTATAATTTAAATTTTAATCACAACATCAATTATAGCTTAATTATATATCTCAAATGTATAAATTCAAACATTGTTCCAAAATATCTATTTTATTTTGTGGTGGGTCCTTAGTAAGGTCACTTCAACTAAAGAGTTATTTTCAACCCGCACTAAACACCAAATAGCCAATTTTATGATATTAGGACTTAAATGTTTGAAATGATACACCTCAAAAAATGTACGTTTAATTTTTTTTCTAACTCTCTTAGAACCAATGCTAAGTCTTTTTGGTGAATGAACTTTCATTTTTGAGTGACATCAACTAAGTGATAAGTGTTTCTGGTTGATTTGAAAATATATCTATGAGATGAATCCTTTTAGACAAAACAGTACCCTCAAGGCGCATAAGTTCAAGGTATTGTTGATTCTGATCTCTGTTTCTCTGAGATATCTTAAAGTAGTAGCTCTATGGCAATTAACTTTTTTGGTAATCGTGCCTGTGGAGAGAGACCTAATTTGCAACAGTTATACAACCTTATTTTGGTTCTAATTTAGTTTTCAGGCATACAGCTATTCATATCGAAAAAATCGCATCACTTAACTAATAAATACAAATAGAATACATGTAGAAAACAAGACAGTAAATTATAGAATCTTTGGCTAATGACTGTTACAAAAGCTTGTACTTTTTGCACTCATATACAAATTTATCAAAATTTTCAATCTCGCCAAAGAATATAGACTTTTGTTTCGTTCTTCGGTTTGTTTGTTCAATGAATTCGTATCTGAATGTTTTCATAATCATAATGGAATCCTTAATCTGCCTTTTAAGTATTCTTTTTAATGTAATTATGTTAACAACAAACCTAGTGATTGAACAAACCAACTACTAAATAAGTGCCTAATATAAAGTTTATAAACCACAAAGCTTCAAGAATTTGCATATTTCTTTTATTTTTCCATTCTCTTTTGATTTTTAAGTTTCCTTTATTTATTACAAATACAAATCCCATAACTAAAAACACAATTCCTATTAAGCCGTGGATTAAAATCAAAAAAGAAATTATGTGAAAAATTATGACAAAGTATGCAGAATTTATCATGGGTGAAAGAGATAAAATTACTAATAAATAAGCAAGTGTAAATATTAAATCATGTATTTTCAATTTATATTTATTTAATATACCTAATCTCATTATCATAGCAATGAATCCAATTATCACAAGAACCAAAGCGGTCCTTTGCAAATCATATGAAATAAAAATTGATTCAAATATGTTTATATCAGGTATTCATATCATCTCAATAGATAATCGAGGATTTCGATAAACTCCTATATTTATCATATGTTTAGAACTGGTATATAAATGACTCGTGAAAATTAGATGTCTATCAAATCCTCAATAGTAATATAATACAAATTTTACATTAAGATCGTTCATAATAAATTCGATAATTTGCAAGGGAACAAGCAAAACCTGAATTGTGGTCAATTTGTAATTACCTATTTCTTTAATATACATTGTTTTAAAAGTTTTTCCTGCGACTTTAACGAAGTAAAAAATGAGTTAATGATAGCACTA